>Ga0079305_1001293_pt1 | contig 35212 bp, 27 predicted proteins | sample LMS_cellobiose_e_FD_79183 | JGI IMG/M metagenome (GOLD analysis project Ga0079305, IMG submission 79183) | Rumen-fistulated moose microbial communities from Alaska, USA - LMS_cellobiose_enrichment | ecosystem: Host-associated > Mammals > Digestive system > Stomach > Rumen fluid ... | reverse complement strand
TTGACGTAAGTGGCATAGTCTGCGCGGAAGTTGAAGGTCACGCTGTCGCCCTGGATGTCAGGGGAGACGACCTGGACGCCGCGGCCGCCGAAATTGAAGTTGGCGAGTTCCTGCCCGAAGGCCATGCCAGCCAGCAGCATGGCGGCAAACACAGTTACAATTTTCTTCATGATGTTGAATGGTTTAAAATCGATTCGATGTCTAAATTTACTATTTTCAAAACAAACTTGACATGTTGTTGAACATCGGGGATAAAAAAAGTCTATTTTGTAAAACGACCGGATACAGCAAAGCTTTTTTCATTCGGGTAATTGGCTCCTGTCCGGCCAAAATTTGGACAACGCCTGTTTTTTTTGCTTATCTTTGCCGCGTATGAACAAGGTATCCTACTTCTTCAAGGCACTGGTCAACATGCGGGACCACGTGGACGTGACGGCGGCGGCGGTCAGCATCCGCAACGGCATCGCCTTCCGCGGGCCCAACGTGTTCATCCTCGCCTGCGCCATCGTCATCGCCTCGGTGGGACTGAACCTCAATTCCATCCCGGTGATCATCGGCGCGATGCTCATCTCCCCGCTCATGGGCCCGATCCTCGGATTCGGCCTCGGCCTGGGGACCAACGACACGACGCTCGTCAAGGATGCGCTCAAGAACTTCGCCGTCATGGTGGTGATCAGTATCCTCGCCTCCACGCTCTTCTACCTGATCTCCCCGCTCGAGCTCGAGCAGCAGACGGAGCTGCTGGCCCGCACCAACCCGACCCTGTATGACGTGTTCATCGCCCTGTTCGGCGGCTTCGCCGGCATCCTGGAGAATTCCCGCAAGGAGAAGGGCGGCACCGTGATCCCGGGCGTGGCCATCGCCACGGCCCTCATGCCGCCGCTGTGCACGGTGGGCTACGGCATCTCGCACCTGGATCCGCACTTCATCGTCGGTGCCTTCTACCTCTTCATCATCAACACGGTCTTCATCACCCTGGCCACCTTCGTGACCGTCAAATATCTGCATTTCCCCGTCGCGGGCACGGATGACGCCCGCCGCCGGCGCAGCGCGCGCTGGATCACCCTGATCCTCGTCATCCTGCTGGTGCCGAGCGTCTTCTCTGCCGTCCGCATGATCCAGGACAACAATTTCGCCCGCAGCGCGCAGAAGCTGGTGATGCAGAACAAGAACCTCGGCAAGAGCTATATCTACGACTACAAGGTCGACCTCGAGGAGCGCCCGCACAAGCTGGACCTGTACCTGGCCGGCGAGCGCATGGAGTCCTCCGCCCGCGAGCGGATCTACCTCGACGCCGAGGAGGCCGGCATCACCCGCAGCCAGATCGTCATCCACGAAGACGCCGCCTTCCAGAACGAAATGATGAGCGAATCCGAGATCGTCCGCGGCATCCTCGACGGGCACAACCGCCAGGTCGACGCCCTGCAGGGCCAGGTCGATTCCCTGTCCGCCGCCCTCGACTTCCTCCGGGCCGGGCAGCTGCCTTCGGCGCTGATCACCCGCGAGATCGCCGCCCAGTATGCCGGCGTGCAGGAAGTGACCCTGACCCGGGGCGACAGCGTCCTCGCGGAAGACGGCTCCACCACCCCCGCCGTCGTCGCCATCATCCGGAGCGCCATCCCGCTCAAGGCCGCCGAACTCGACCGCATCGAGCAGTGGCTCCGCGTCCGCCTCGCCGTCGACGACGTCACGGTCATCCAGACCAAATAATATTTATTGAAGTGTCGTCAATGTCCCCAAAACCGGGACATTGAAAGCAAAAAAGCCAAAAAATGCTGCCAATGTCCCGGATTTACGGACATTGGCAGCATTTGCTTGATCAGCGGCTTCGGAGCCTGCGACCCAGGGGGTTCCGGGGGGAACGCCCCCCGTCATTGAGCCCTCAGCGCTGCAATTAAGCAGCCTGCTTAATTGCAGCCTGGGCGGACGCCAGGCGGGCGATGGGCACGCGGAACGGGGAGCAGCTGACGTAGTCCACGCCGATCTTGTTGAAGAACGAGATGGAGTCAGGGTCGCCGCCGTGCTCGCCGCAGACGCCGCACTTCAGCTCCGGACGACGGGAACGGCCGGTCTGGATGCCGATCTCGACCAGCTTGCCGACCGCCTTGGTGTCGATGGTCTGGAACGGGTCGGCGTCGAGGATCTTGTGGCCGAGGTAGTTGCCCATGAAGGTGCCGACGTCGTCGCGGGAGAAGCCGAAGGTCATCTGGGTGAGGTCGTTGGTGCCGAAGGAGAAGAACTCCGCGGTACGGGCCATGCGGTCGCCGGTCAGGGCGGCGCGCGGGATCTCGATCATCGTGCCGAACTTGTAGGGGATGATCATCTCGTGGTGCACCTCGACCTCGGCCTTGATGCGCTCGCAGATGGCGCGCTGGAAGCCCAGCTCGCGGGCGGAGACCGTGACCGGGATCATGATCTCGGGCTGCGGGTGGAAGCCTTCGTGGGTCAGTTCGGCGACGGCGGTGAAGATGGCGCGGTACTGCGTCTCGGCGATGAGCGGGTAGGCCACATGCAGACGCACGCCGCGCAGACCCATCATCGGGTTCACCTCGTGGAGGCTGGCGCCGCGGCGGGTCACCTCGGCGGCGCTGATGCCCAGCTCCTTGGCGACCTCGGCGGTCTTCTCCTTGGTCGTCGGGACGAACTCGTGCAGCGGCGGATCCAGCAGACGGAACACGACCGGCTTGCCGTCCATCACCCTGAGGGTGCTCTTGACGGAAGCCTTGATGAACGGTTCGAGCTCGGCCAGGGCGTCCTTGCGCTCACGGTCCGTGGTGCAGAGGATCATCTTGCGGAGCTTGGCCAGCGGCGTATCGGAATTCTTGCCGTAGAACATGTGCTCGATACGGAAGAGGCCGATGCCTTCGGCACCGAAATCGAGGGCCTTCTGGGCGTCCTCCGGGGTGTCGGCGTTGGTACGCACGCCCAGGCGGCGGTACTTGTCCACGATGCTCATGAAGCGCAGGAACGTGGGGTTCTCGCTGGCGTCCATCATCTCGATCTGCTTGGCGTAGACGAAGCCCTTGGAGCCGTTGAGGGAGATCCAGTCACCCTCCTTGTAGACCTTCTTGTCACCCTCGAAGGTGAGCGTCTTCTCGGCGAGGTTGATCTTCATGGCCTCGCAGCCCACGATGCAGCACTTGCCCCAGCCGCGCGCCACGAGGGCGGCGTGGGAGGTCATGCCTCCGCGGGTGGTGAGGATGCCGGCGGAAGCGCGCATGCCCTGGATGTCCTCCGGGGAAGTCTCCTCGCGCACGAGGATCGTCTTCTTGCCGGCGGCAGCCGCTTCCATCGCGGCCTCGGAGGTGAACACGAGGGAGCCCACGGCTCCGCCCGGGGAAGCGGGCAGGCCCTTGGCGACGACCTTCGCGCCCTTCTCGGAGACGGGGTTGAGGATCGGGTGCAGCACTTCGTCGAGCTGGGACGGGGAGACGCGCATCACGGCGGTCTTCTCGTCGATCATGCCCTCGTCGATCATGTCGACAGCCATCTGGAGGGCGGCGAGGCCGGTGCGCTTGCCGATGCGGCACTGCAGCATCCAGAGGGTGCCCTCCTGGATCGTGAACTCGATGTCCTGCATGTCATGGAAATGGTTCTCCAGGCGCTTGCGGATGCCGTCGAGCTCCTCATATACCTTCGGCATCGCCTTCTCGAGGGAGGCGAGGTTGCGGTTGTGGTCGTTCTTGGTGGCTTCGTTGAGCGGGTTCGGGGTGCGGATGCCCGCGACCACGTCCTCGCCCTGGGCGTTGATCAGCCACTCGCCGTAGAAACGGTTGTCGCCGTTGGCCGGGTTGCGGGAGAAGGCGACGCCGGTGGCGGAAGTCTCACCCATGTTGCCGAACACCATGGACTGGACATTGACGGCCGTGCCCCAGTCATCGGGAATCTTCTCGATGCGGCGGTACGCGATGGCGCGCTTGCCGTTCCAGGACTTGAAGACGCCGCCGATGGAGCCCCAGAGCTGGTCCTGGGCCGTGTCGGGGAACTCGACGCCGAGCACTTCCTTGACCTTCTTCTTGAACTTCACGCAGAGGTCCTTGAGTTCGTCCGCGGTGATTTCTGTATCGGAAGCATAGCCTTTCTTCTCTTTCAGTTCGGCCATCATGCGGTCCAGCTGCTGGCGGATGCCCTGGCCGTCCTCAGGCTCGATGCCTTCGGCCTTCTCCATCACGACGTCGGAATACATCATGATCAGGCGGCGGTAGGCGTCATACACGAAGCGCGGGTTGCCGGTCTTCTTGATCAAGCCCGGGATCGTCGCGGAGCACAGGCCGATGTTGAGGATGGTATCCATCATGCCCGGCATCGAGGAGCGGGCGCCGGAGCGGCAGCTCACCAGAAGCGGGTCGTTGGGATCGCCGAATTTCTTGCCCATCAGGGCTTCCGTGGCATTCAGGGCGCCACGCACCTCCATCTTGAGATCTTCGGTGTAGCCGCCGCCGAGCTGATAGTACTCGGCACAGCACTCCGTCGTGATCGTGAAGCCGGCGGGGACCGGCATGCCGAGCTTGCTCATCTCGGCCAGGTTGGCTCCCTTTCCACCCAGGAGCTCACGCATGCTGCCATCGCCCTCGGCGGTCTTTCCGCCGAAACGATAGACGCGTTTCTTGATTTCAAACATAGGGTATGGTTTAGTATTACAGTATTTTCGGACCGCGAATTTAAGATAAATTTCGCATTATAACAATTTTGCGGCCAAATCGGACAATTCGCTCCGTTCGCCCTTCCGCAGGAAGATATGCTGGAAGAGGGGCTGGCCATACAGTTTCTCGCCCAGGTGCGTCAGGCCGTTGGACCACTGGTCCAGATAAGGCTGGTCGATCTGGAAGATGTCGCCGGTGAAGACCATCTTGGTCCCCTCGCCCGCCCGGGTGATGATCGTCTTCATCTCGTGCGGGGTGAGGTTCTGCGCCTCGTCGATGATGAAGAAACAGCGACCCAGGCTCCGGCCGCGGATGTACGCCAGCGGCTCGATGATCAGTTTCTCCTGCGTGAGCATGCTGTCGATGCGCTGCGCCTCCTTGGAAGTGGGGCGGAACTGGTGCTTGATCACGGCCAGGTTGTCCATCAGCGGCTGCAGGAAGGGGCTCATCTTCTGCTTCTGGTCCCCGGGCAGGTAGCCCAGGTCCTGGTTGCCCAGGATGACGGTCGGGCGGGAGAGGTAGATCTGGTCGTAATCCCGCTCCTGCGCCAGGGCGGCGGCGAGGGCGAGCAGGGTCTTGCCCGTGCCGGCGCCGCCCGTCAGGGAGACCAGCTCCACCTTCGGGTTGAGCAGCGCGTCGAGCGCGAATTTCTGCTCGTCGTTGCGGGGGCGTATGCCGTAGGCTTCCCGCCCCTTCACAAGGACGATGCGGTCGCGGCCGGCGTCGTAGCGGGCGCAGACGGTCTCCTCGCGGCCGCCTTCCCAGCTGAAGCGGAACATCTGGTTGGGCTGCGGCTTCGCCTTGAAGACCCGCTGCCAGTCCACCGAAGTGTCCGGCCCGTAGGCCAGCTCCTGGAGGACGATGCCGTCCACCGACATCGTCTGCAGCTCGCGCTGCGCCTCCTCGATGCGGTCATCCTGGACCTTGTCCGTCAAGTAGTCCTGGACCGCCATCCCGATGGCCTTCGCCTTCATGCGCAGGTTGATGTCCTTGGTCACGAGCGCGACGAAGGTGCCCGGATTGTTGTCCCGCATCCACATGGCCGTGGCAAGGATGCGGTGGTCCTGGATGTCGTCCTTGAAGAACTCGGCGTACTCGCCGGCGAAGGGATGGTTCGGCTCCACCTTGATCCAGCCCAGGTCCTTGCCGATCCGCAGGCCGCCGGCGCCGAAATCGTGTCCGGACGTGATCTTGTCCAGCTCGCGCATGAAGCCGCGGGCGTTGTACGAGAGCGCGTCGGTGCCTTTCTTGAACTTGTCGATCTCCTCGATCACCGCGACGGGAATCACGAGGTTGTTTTCCCGGAATTTCCGGATGGCCTTGTAGTCGTGCAGGATGACGTTGGTGTCGAGCACGAAGATTTTTGGTTTGCCCATGCAGTTTCAGTGTTAGTCTTCCCCTTCCGCATTCTGCATCAGGGATTCCAATATGGTCTGGATGCCGGACTTGGCGGAGGCTTTGACGCGGATGTCGGACGATCCCGGGACCGGGTGGCCCAGCGGGAAAAAAGCGACGTCCTGCAGCAGCAGTTCGGCATCGAGGTAGTCAAAATCCGCATCGCGGATCTGGATCACGACCCCCGGCAGTTCGGAGAACAGGATGCGCAGGGGGCTCTGCTCCTGGTAGGAGCGCATCACGTCGGACAGGTCCAGGGAGAGGCCCGCATCCTCCACCATCCCCCGGACGGCCTTGAGCAGGCCGCCCTCGCCCACGGTGGCTCCGGCGAGCACGATCCCGTCCTCGACCAGCTCCCGCACCACCTCGAAGCAGTCCAGGAAATAGTCCGCGTCCGTGATCTGCGGCGCGGGGCCGCCGCCCAGGCCCAGCTCCTGCGCCAGGAGCGAGCCGCCCAGGCGGAAGTCCGCCGTGTCGAACGGGATATAGACCACCCAGCTCTGTGGGTCGGACACCAGGGTGGCCGGACAGGCGCGGCGGGCGCCCAGGACCGGATGTTTCGAATGGAACGGCTCGCTGACGAAGCCGTAGTCGTCCTCATCGGCGTCGCGGGTGATCCGGGCGCGCAGGGTCAACTCTGACAGGCCCGTCGTCCGCACGTGGCGGTAGCTGCTGAACTTCAGGCCGAGGGCGTCGATGTAGTCGGCCGCGGCGCGCACCGAGGCGTAGAAGGCGGCGCGTGCGCCGACCGGGGTGTCGTTCCACCGCCAGGTGGCGTCCAGCCGCAGGTCTCCCGCGCGGAAGGTGCCTGTCCGCCACAGCGTGTCGGCCAGCACCGAGGCGATCCGGATGCGGGTGTACGATTCCTCCCCGGCGGCGGGCACGGCCTTCCGGGCCTTACACACTGCCTCCAGATAGGCGTCCGTGCACTCCGGCTCGAGGCCGGCGTCGCGGATCACCGGATCCAGGGTCTCGTCCACCACGCGCCCCTCGGCCGGCCCCGGGTTCGGGTGCCGCCCTTCGGGCTCCGTCACGGCATCGAGCAACTGTGCGGGAGTGTACTCCTCCGGCACTCCGTCGATGACGTAGATCGCGTGCAATGCTGGTACTTTTTCGGCCATCCGGTATGTAAAATCGTGTAAATTTAATTAAATTTGAATTCAGTTGCAACAATGGAATATTCAGAAAATGATTACAGGCGGCTCCTGGAGGAGCTCTTCGCCCGCCATCCCAGCGTGCAGGGCAGCGGTTTCACGCCCGGCGCCTACAAGCCCGGGCTCGCGGGCATGATGCAGCTGGACGCCGCCCTGGGGCATCCGGCGCAGCATTTGCGCGCCATCCACGTGGCCGGGACCAACGGCAAGGGCTCGGTCTGCTCGATGCTGGCCGCGGCCCTGTCCGCCACGGGCCTGCGCGTCGGGCTGTACACCTCCCCGCACCTGCTGGATTTCCGCGAGCGGATCAAGCTCGTGGAGCGGGACGGCTGGTCCATGATCCCGGAAGAGGATGTCTTCCGCCTCCTGACAGAAAGGGATTTCGAGGGCCTGTCCTTCTTCGAGATCACGACGGGACTGGCCTTCCGCTGGTTCGTGGACAGGGAAGTGGACATCGCCGTCATCGAGACCGGCCTCGGCGGCCGGCTGGACAGCACCAACATCCTCACCCCGGAGCTCTCCGTCGTGACCAGCATCGGGCTGGACCACTGCGCCCTGCTCGGCGACACCCGGGCGAAGATCGCCGCCGAGAAGGCCGGCATCTTCAAGCCCGGCGTCCCGGCCCTGGTCGAAGAGCGCGATCCCGAGACGGCGCCGGTCTTCGAGGCCCGTGCCGCCGCGGCACCCTGCCCCCTGTTCTGGGCGGAAGACTTCGACACAGAGCCCTTCGGCACGGACCTCACCGGCCCCTGCCAGCCGGCGAACCTCCGCACCGTGCTCGCCGCCCTGGAGCTCCTGGGCGTGGAGCCCGACCGCGGCGCCATCGCCGCCACCGCCGCCCGCACCGGCCTGCGCGGCCGCTGGGAGCGGCTTTGCGCCGACCCGGAGGTCATCTGCGACATCGGCCACAACCCGCCGGCGCTGGAGGTCAATTTCCGGCGGTTGCGCGAGAGCGGCCGCCCGCTGATCATCGTCTACGGGATCATGGCAGACAAGGACCTCGCCGCCATCCGCCCCCTGATGCCGCCGGACGCGCAGTATTTCCTCGTCGCGCCCCGCGGCGAGCGCGCCCTCCCGGTGGAGGAGCTGGCCGCCCGGATGGAAGACCTTCGCTGCACCGTCTGCGGCTCCGTGGAAGCGGGCGTCCGGCAGGCGCTCGATGCAGCATCCCGCACCCCCGGCTGCATCTTATATATCGGTGGCAGCACTTTTGTAGTAGCAGAAGCCGTCGGACTGTTCGACCCCTGAAAAACAACGCACCATGAAAGCGAAACTGATAGCCCTAACACTCTTAACCTTAATGATAACCCCATTTACCTCCTGCGCAAGGGACGGCGAAGATCCCGTCCTGAAGAAACTGTGGGCTGAATACGACAAGGCCGTCGAAGCGGACAAGCCCAAGGACCAGTGCGACATCCTCGAACGCATCAAGAAGGAAGCCGCGCAGAAACGCCGCGCCTGGGACTACTACGACGCCAGCTGGAAATACGTCCAGTCCCGTTCGAGCACCAACTGGAAGCTCCGCGACGAACTGACGGCGCAGGCCAACGCCGACATCGAGCAGTTCGGCGAGCCGGTCGCGGTCTATTTCAACCGCGAACGCACGGCGTCCTCCCCCGAGAGCCTCCGCAGCTATGTCGCGGAGCAGAAAGAGCGCCTGCTGCAGGCGCACAATCCCGAATTCTACGTCCAGGACGACAACCTGGACGGCTCCACCTACTCCCCCTTCCTGCTGAAACACATCGCCAACGACTACGAATACGTGCTCTGGAGCCTGTTCGGCCGCTGGCGCGACAAGGCCACCCAGGACCTGGTCCGCGAATACTTCGCGGGACGCTACCCCTATGACGCCTTCATCGAGTATACCGTCAACCAGCGGATGACCACCAGCGCGGCGGAGGCGGCCATGGAGAAATATGTCACCGACCATGCCGGGCAGGCCGTCTCGATGATGGCCCGGCAGTACCTGCTCCTGCGCCGCCAGACCAAGCTGGGCCAGGAGCAAGGCACCTCCGGGCAGTACCGCGAACTCGCCAGCGACTGCCAGGCCTTCCTCGACGACGCGAAACGCTTCACCGGCGAGGAGCGGGAGATCGCGGACTGCTGCACCTCCCCGGAGGACATCCTGAGGACCCTGACCGCCCACCAGCTCGACCTGGAGGTGGTGCAGGGCAAGGCCACCCTGGTCGTCCGCAACGTCCCTTCGGTGCGCCTGCGCATCCTTGACGGCAAGAAGGAGGTCTTCGACCAGGAGGTAAAGAACCCGGTGAACAGCTTCTACATCCAGGACACGCTCTCCCTCGAGCTGCCCGCCATCGACGACAAGGACTACACCATCAAGTGCACCGGCGAGAAGGTGGAGACCGAGAGCGAATACAGCCGCCACACCCTCTCCATCGCGCACAAGCGCGATTTCGACGGCTACGGCGTCTTCGTGGCGGACTACCTCACGGGCGAGCCGGTGCAGGCCTGCGACATCATCCTGTACAACAGCGACGGCAAGGAGATCGACCGCGTCACCGACCTCAGGATGGACGGGTTCACCTACCTGCCCGAATCGATGGTCTCCAAACTGGACGGCGACCGCAACTGGTACAACCACATCCAGGCGGTGGCCCGCATCGGCGGCCTCGTCCGCAGCTCGCAGCGCCACCACTTCTCCTACGAGCGGAAGCAGACCGTCAGCACGGACAATCCCGCCAACCGCCGGATGATCCTGCTGACCGACCGCAGCGCCTTCAATCCCGACGAGACCGTCCATTACAAGGCGCTCCTGTTCGACGGCACCTATGGATTCGCCACCGCTCCCGCCGGCATCCGGCTGCACGCCACCCTCACCGACCCCCAGGGCAAGGTGATCGGCGAAGAGGACCTCACCACCAACGAATTCGGCACGGCCGCCGGCGCCTTCGTCCTGAAGAAGAGCGAGCGCGGCGGCGCCTACCGCATCTCGGTCCGCGAAGAGGGCGGCAAGCGCGCGAGCGAGAGCACCACCGTCCAGGTGGACGAGTTCGTGCTGCCCACCTTCTCGCTCACCTGGGCCCCCGACAGCCGCTTCTACCTGCCTGCGGACGACATCACCGTGGAGGGCAGCATCCGCAGCTATTCCGGCCACAACCTCGCTTCCGCCACCGCGACCTACACGGTCGGGACGTATAGCAACACCCTGGCGGAAGGCAAGCTGGACCTCAAGCCTTCGGGCGACTTCACCCTCCGCTTCAAGGGCCCGGAGGACAACATCTACAACACCAGCGTGATCGTGACCGTCCGCGTCACGGACGCCACCGGAGAGACCCTCGAATTCACCCGCACCGTCGTCGTCAGCCGCTATATCCCGCTGAACGTCCTGGTGGACAACAGCGTCTCCGGCCGCTTCGAGCAGCCGGACTACTACGGCCGCGGCTCCATCGTCGGCGAGGACATCGTCCGCACCCGCTTCCAGCTGGGCGGCGGCAGCAACCCGCAGACGCATCCGCAGCTCAAGATCGACTACAAGGTCCTCCACGAGGGCCGGACCATCCTGTCCGGCACGGCCGTCAACGGCGAGACCGTCGAGCTCAACCTCGCCGGCCATCCGTCCGGCCTCTATGAGATCCGGGCCGAGGCCGAGGCGACCAACGACCGGGGAGAGAAGTTCACCCAACAGGAGACCCGCACCGTGGTCAAGGCCAGCGACCGGGACACCGCCCTGGACCTCGACGTCCGCTCCTTCTTCAAGGAGATCGCGGACGACGGCACCGGCATCTCCCTGCAGGTGGGCACCACCATGGGACCGACCTGGATCGTGGCGGAGCTCTACGGCGACGGCAACCGCCTGCTGGAGAAGCGCATCGTCAAGCTCGCGGGCGTCCGCGGGCGTCCCGGCTCCCTGCAGGTCCTCCGCTTCGACCGCAAGGCAGATTATCCGGAAAGCCTGACCCTCAAGGTCTTCTGGTTCCACGACGGGCGCTCGTTCGAGTATTCCGTCTCGTCCTTCAAGCAGCGGGAAATCACCGCCCTGCCGCTGAGCTTCAGCCGCTTCCTGGACACCACGGCGCCGCACCACGATTATACCTTCACCCTGCGCACCGCTGCCGGCGTGGAGCTCGCCGCCACCATCTTCGACAAGAGCACGGAGACCATCCGGCCCAATGTCTGGCGCAGCGTCGTCCCGGCCCGGCGGTCGCTCCCCGAAGTCAATTACCAGAGCACCAACGGCGTCAACGCCTCCTATGGTTTCGACAGGACCGTCCTCACCACCCGGCAGTCGACCCGCGCCCTCGCCAAGAATGCGGCCGCCGGGGCGGCGATGCCCGAAATGATGGTCCTGGAGGATGCCGTCGCCATGGACAGGGTGGCGGTAGAGGAAAGCGAGGAGGCCGCGGTCGATTTCGCCGACGCGCCCGCCCAGGAGGGCCTCATCCGGGAGAATTTCGCCAACACGATCGCCTGGGAGCCGTTCCTGCGCTCCGACAAGGACGGCCTGGTGACCTTCAACTTCACCACGGCGGACAAGCTGTCCACCTATTATGTACAGTTGTTCGCGCACGACAGGGAGTTCCACAACACCACCCTGCGCCGGGAGATGGTCGTGACCCTGCCGGTCAAGGTGGCCGTCGTCCAGCCGCAGTACCTCTACGAAGGCGACCGCTACGTGGCCCGCGTGACCGTAGCCAACAGCAAGGGGGTCCCCGTCCCCGGACGCATCTCCGTCAAGTTCCTGAACGGCACGGACTACCGGACCGCGCCCGTGGTCGCCGAGAAGGTGAAGAGCCTCTCCGTGCCGGCCTACGGCTCCGCCGACTTCAGCTGCGAGATCGGCACCCCCGCGCTGAAGGATCTCGGGATGCTGGTCAGCTTCACCGCGGACGACCAGAACTACGGTTCCGACGCCGTATTCGTCGCCATGCCGGTCTCCCCGGCCGTGCAGACCATCACCGAAGCCCACTCCGCCCTGCTGCTCGCGGGCATGGACCGCGACGCGGTCCTCGCCGGCCTGCGCAGCCAGTTCATCAACGTGGCGGGCGCGCAGGCGTCCCTGCGTGAGATTTCCATCCTCGGCATGATCCGGGAGGCCATCCCGGAGAAGGTCCTCCCTGTCAGCGAGAACCTGCTGGACCAGTCCGAGGCCCTCTACGCCAACTTCCTGATCGACAACCTGCCCGGCGGCAAGCTTTCCGGCGCCACGCCGGAGCAGCGCGCTGACATGGAGAAGAAGATCCTTGCCTGCAAGAATCCCGACGGCGGCTTCGGCTGGTTCGCCGGCATGAGCTCGTCGCCGGTCCTCACCGCCGTGCTGCTGGAGCGCCTCGCCGACATGGGCGGCGCCGCGCCCAAGGCGCTCGCCGACGCCATTCCCGCCGCGGTGAAGTTCCTCGACAGCAGTTTCCTGGGTGACCGCAGGCGCCCGATCTGGGTGGGCGGCATCAGTTTCGACCAGTACCTCCACGTCCGGGCCATGTATCCCGAAGTCGCCTTCTCAGCCAAGGGCGCAGGCTTCAGGGAGATGCGCGACTTCAAGAAGGCCGTCAGGTCCTACCTCGTCCCGCGCAAGGAGCGCGGCCTCAACGGCCAGGTCTTCGCCAAGGCCCGCCGCCTCAAGACGCTCCGCGCCCTGGTCGACAGCGAGAAGGGCGCCTCCCTCGCCAAGTCCTGGGGCATCGCCCTGTTCACCTCCGGCCGGCTCCGCAAGTCCCTGCAGAAGGACGTCGAGTCCCTGCTGCAATACGCCGAGCCGCACCGCAGCGGCGGCACCTATTATCCCAATGCCGTCATGCCTTGGCGCGGCCTGCTGGAGAGCGAGCTCTACGCCCATGCGCTCCTGTGCGACCTGATGACCGCTTGCGGCCACGACGAGGTCGCGGAGGGCATCCGCCTGTGGATCATGGTCCAGAAGGAGACACAGCATTGGGAGGACGACCCCGCCTACATCCAGGCCATCGGCAGCGTGCTGCGCGGCACGGAGGAGACCCTGCAGACCAAGGTCCTCGCCCTGTCCGCCACCACCACCCTGCCCTTCCCGCAGATCAAGGCTTCCGGCAACGGCTTCACCCTGTCCTGCACCTACACCCGGGATGGCAAGCCACTGCAGGACGGCGAGGAACTGCACGTCGGCGACAAGGTCACGGCCAACTATGAGATCTGGAACGAGGAGAACCGCAGCTTCGTGCGGCTCACCGCCCCGCGTCCTGCGGCCTTCCGCCCTGTCCAGCAGGTCTCCGGCCGCTACGGCTGGTGGCTCCGCCCGATCTCCATCACCGGCTGGATGAGCTTCAGCCCGCAGGGCTACCGCAGCGTGCTCGCCGACCGCACCGAGTTCTGGTTCGACAGCTATCCCGAGGAGAAGACCTCGCTCACCGAGGAATACTTCGTGACCCAGGAAGGCACCTTCCAGTGCCCCGTCCCGGTGATTGAATCCCTCTATGCTCCGCACTACCGCGCCAACGACGACGGCAAGCCCGCCGTCACGGTCAAGCCGTAAGCCCTGTAAAATCACAAGATATTGGGATTTGCATATTGCGAATCCCTTTTCTTTTTGTATTTTTGCATAGAAATCACAATATGTTGTGAAATGCGTACGATTGGAAACACGATCAAGGCCCGGCGGAAATTGCTGCGCATCACGCAGCAGCAGCTTGCCGACATCGCCGGTGTGAGCATCAACACGCTGACCAAGATCGAGCGGAACGAGGGCAACCCGACCCTCGATGTCCTGGAACGCGTATTGGATGCCCTCGGGCTTGATCTGACGGCTTGTATTCGAACGGTTGCCTGAAAATGAGAGCGGTGGATGTATATTTCAACGGGCGGCTGGCCGGCCGGCTTACGGAGAGCACGCCGCATGAGTATGTGTACCGCTACGATACGGCATACTTCGCCGACGACCGCTGCCCGGCCGTCAGCCTGACCCTGCCCAAGACACGGCAGGAATTCCGCAGTGAATACCTGTTTCCCTTTTTCTCCAACATGCTGTCCGAAGGCCACAACCGCATGGTGCAGGCACGCATCCACCATCTGGATCCGGAGGACGATTTCGGGATCCTGATGGCGACGGCCCACACGGACACCCCCGGAGCGATAACCGTTCAACCCGTTTGAGCATGGAGAGGTTCCAGGCAAGCTACAGCGCAGCGGAACTGCGCCGCCTGACAGGGGGCGTCCCTGTCTCGCCGATTCTGCCCTATGAGCCGTTCACGGCTTCCGCTGCCCTGTTCAACGAGAACCGCGGACGCATCTCCCTGTCCGGCGCCCAGAGCAAATTCTCCATGTGCATCCGCAACGGGTTTTTCGTCATGACGAAGCCGGGCGAACAGGGGACGCACATCCTCAAACCCGCCCTCACCGATTTCGAGAACGGCGGCGCCAGCCCGGCCAACGAAGACCTGACCATGCAGATCGCAGAACGGGTGTTCGGCATCGACACTGCGGCGCACGCAACCTGCCGCTTCACTTCCGGCGAATCGGCCTATATCACCCGGCGCTATGACGTCGCGCCGGACGGCAGCAAAATCCAGCAGGAAGACTTCGCTTCACTCGCAGGCATTTCCGCAGAGACGCACGGCCGGGATTTCAAGTACAGCGCCCTGAGTTACGAAGACCTCGGCGGCATCATCCGCCGGTATCTGCCCGCCTGGCGCATCGAACTCGTCCGCTTCTTTGACCGTATCCTTTTCAACTTCCTGTTTTCAAACGGGGACGCCCATATCAAGAATTTCTCCGTCCTGCGCAACCCGGAGGGGGATTACCGCCTGGCGCCGGCTTACGACCTGATCGACACGCGGCTCCATCTGCCGGACGAGGAGATTTTCGCCTTGCGGAAAGGGCTCTTCGCCGACGGCCGGCGGCTTCCGCTCGGTCCGGACCGCCAGGTATTCCTGGACTTCGGCAAAGCACTGGGCCTCTCCGAAAAGGTCATCCGGCGCGAGCTGGACCGCTATAGCGCGGACTATCCCGCCATACGCGCCCTGGTGGATGCATCCGGGCTTCCGGATGGATTGAAAGAGACCTATTACCTGCACTACCGCATGCGCCTGGTTTCCTACCTGCGGGCCTGAACCGTCCTGCTTAATCGTTCATGTATTATGATATCGCGTTGTAAAAGAATCATCCTGCCGGCCATCATGGCCGCCCTCACTTTCCTGCCTATGATTTCCTGTTGCCAAGAGCCCGTCTCCGAGCCGGGCGCCCCCCTGTCCTGCGAGCAGCCCGCTTTCCTGCAGCCGGGCGACAAGATCGCCCTCATCTCGCCTTCCTTCTTCACCTCGAAAGAAAACGTGGAGACCGCTTCCCGGATCCTCCGGGAATGGGGCTTCGAGCCCGTGGTGGGCCCCAACGTCGGGAAGGAATACCTCGGCGCCTATGCCGGCACGCTCAAGGAGCGCATCGCGGACCTCGAATGGGCCTTGCGTGACCGCTCCATCAAGGCCATCCTCTGCAACCGTGGCGGCTACGGCACCATCCAGCTGATCGGCAAACTGCCGCTCAGGAAGCTCGCCGCCCATCCCAAGTGGCTCATCGGCTTCAGCGACATCACCACCCTCCATGGGATGGAGAACCGGACCGGGGTCATGAGCATCCACGGGACGATGTGCTCCCTGATGGCCAAGTCCCTGGGACAGGGGATGACGAACACCCTGCTGCGCGACCTGCTCCTCGGCAACGTCCCCGAATATGAGACGCCCGCGCATCCGCTCAACCGGACCGGGCGCGCCACCGGGACGCTCATCGGAGGCAACCTGTACACCTTCACCCCCGTCCTGGGCACGGACGCCGACGCCACCCTGGCCTCGGACTTCATCCTGTTCATCGAGGAGGTCGGGGAGAACATGACCCACATCGACCGGCAGATCAACACCCTGATCCTCAACGGCGTCTTCGACCGCTGCAAGGGTGTGGTCCTGGGCGAGTTCACTGAATGCGAGGCCAACCTGGATTATCTTGACGTCGAGGAGATGATCGTCTCCTACCTCAAGGACTACGACATCCCCGTGCTCTGCGGCTTCCCCGCCGGCCACGGCGACGTCAACCTCCCCCTGATCCTGGGCGCACCGGTCACGCTGGACGTCCGGACGGACGGGGCGACGCTGAGCTTCAACGTAGAGGGCACGAAGAAAACCGTCCGCACGGAGGACGCCCTGGCGGAGTGGCAGGCGCTGCAGGAGCAGCCGTAGGCCGGATACGAATCAGGAGTTTCAATAATCGATATCGCTGAGGAACAGGGCGTGGCCGGGGGCGGACTCTCCTGCGAGAGTCCGCCCGGAGGGTGTCTTCACCCCCTGCACCCCCTCAAGGGGGATGGCCGGATAATCGCTGTTGCGATCCGGCGCCACCGCACCAAGGCACGAGGCGACGGATCCTTCGGCAGGGAGGACCAGGGACCGGAAGTCCTGCACGCTGCGCTTGCCGCGTCCCACTTCGAGCAGGGTCCCGACGACGGCGCGGACCATGTTCCGGAGGAAGCGGTCAGCGGCGATGCGGAAGTACCAGTAATCGTCCCCGCCCGTGCGTCCCGTCAGGACCAGATGCGTCGGCGTGTAGCGGTGCCAGCCGGCCTCGGAAACCGTGCATACGGAGGTCTTGGAGTCGGCGCCCGTCTTCTCGAAACAGCGGAAGTCATGCTGTCCGAGGAGGGCCTTCGCGACTTCGTTCATCGCCGCGAAATCCACCTCCGGGAAGGTGTAGAGCCAGGAATACGCGTCCATGAACGGGTCCTTGACCCGGTGCAGGAAGTAGGTGTATTCCCGCCGCGTGGCGTCGAAACGGGCATGGAAATCCTCCGCCGCCGGCGCAATGTCATGCACGACCACGGAACGGGGCAGAATGGCATTTAATTTGTAGCATAAATTATGCGTGTCAAGCCCCTCGGCTGCGTCGAAATGAGCGATGTAGCCGATTGCGTTGACGCCCGTGTCGGTACGCCCGGCACCCGTCACCGCGACGGCTGCGCGAAGCAGGGTGGAGAGCGCCTCCTGGAGCGTCTGCTGGACGCTCGGAGCATTCGGCTGGACCTGCCACCCGCAGAAATCCGCGCCGCTGTAGGAGAGCTTGATCGAATAACGCATAAACGACTGCAAAATTAGTCAATTATATGGAAAGTGTAAACATCAAGGAGCTCAACGAGCGCATCCAGAAAGAAAGCGCGTTCGTGGATCTCCTCTCCCTGGAGACGGGCAAGGTGATCGTCGGGCAGAAGCACCTGATCGAAAACCTGATGATCGCGATGCTGGCCGACGGGCACATCCTGCTCGAAGGCGTCCCCGGTCTTGCCAAGACCTTGGCCATCAGCACGTTGTCGCAGGCGGTGAACGCCAAGTTCAGCCGCATCCAGTTCACCCCGGACCTGCTGCCGGCGGATGTGACCGGCACGCTGATCTATTCCCAGAAGAAAGAGTCGTTCGAGGTGCACAAGGGTCCGGTCTTCGCCAACTTCGTGCTGGCGGACGAGATCAACCGCGCCCCCGCCAAGGTCCAGTCCGCCCTGCTCGAGGCGATGCAGGAGCGGCAGGTGACCCTGGGCGAGCAGACCTACCCGCTGCCCCGGCCCTTCCTCGTGATGGCCACGCAGAACCCGATCGAGCAGGAAGGCACCTATCCCCTCCCCGAGGCGCAGGTGGACCGCTTCATGCTCAAGGTCGTCGTGGGCTACCCCAAGAAGGACGAGGAGAAGCTCATCATCCGGATGAACAACAGCGGGGAGTTCCCCAAGGCCTCCCCCGTCGTGAGTCCCGAGGACATCGTCCGGGCACGCGAGGTCGTCCGCGAGGTGTACATGGACGAGAAGATCGAGCGCTACATCGTGGACATCGTCTATGCCACCCGCACCCCGGAAGACTACGGGCTGAAGGGCCTCAAGGACCTGATTTCCTATGGCGGCTCGCCGCGTGCGAGCATCAGCCTGTCGCTGGCCGCCAAGGCCTACGCCTTCATCAAGCGCCGCGGCTACGTCATCCCCGAGGACGTGCGCGCCGTGTGCCCGGAGGTGCTGCGGCACCGCATCGGCCTGACCTACGAGGCCGAAGCCGAGAACGTCACCACCGAAGAGATCATCGAGCAGGTCATCAATGCCGTCATCGTCCCGTAATACGAGTGCGACCGAGCTCCTGAAGAAAGTCAGGAAGATCGAGATCCGGACCAAGGCGCTCTCCCACCAGATTTTCGCCGGCGAGTACCATTCGGCCTTCAAGGGCCGGGGCATGGCGTTCAGCGAGGTGCGGGAGTACCAGTGGGGGGACGACGTGCGCTCGATGGACTGGAACGTCACGGCGCGCCTGCGCGCCCCGTACGTGAAAGTCTATGAGGAGGAGCGGGAGCTGACCGTGGTGCTGCTGGTGGACGTGAGCCGCTCGGGCCTGTTCGGCACGGCCGGCGGGACCAAGCGCGAGCGCCTCGCGGAGATCGCGGCGGTGCTCTCCTTCAGCGCCATCCTCAACAACGACAAGGTAGGGGCCCTGTTCTTCTCCGACCGCATCGAGAAATTCATCCCGCCGGGAAAGGGCCGCTCGCACCTGCTGCACATCATCCGCGAGATGCTCGAGCTGCAGCCCGCCTCGGACGGGACGGACATCGGCGCAGCGCTGAAGTTCCTCACGAACGCCATCAAGAAGAAGTGCACGGCCTTCCTGCTCAGCGACATGATCGACGTGGACGCGGCGGGCAACCCCCGCTACGAGGAGGCGCTCAAGGTGGCGGTGAACCGCCACGACCTCAGCGTCATCCAGGTCCACGATCCCCGCGAGCGCTCGCTGCCGCCCGTGGGCCTCGTGCACATCAAGGACAGCGAGAGCGGTGCGGGCGCATGGATCGACACGGACAGCCGCAAGGTCCGTGCGGCCTATGAGCGCTGGTTCTACGACCTGTCCGTACGCCAGGACGCCCTGCTCAACAGATACCAGATCGACCACGTGGACATCGCCACGGACGAAGACTATGTCAAGGGCCTGATGGCCCTGTTCAACAAGAGATGAGATTGCTGACATTCATATTGGCCGCGATGCTGGACATCGTCCCCGGTGGGCAGGCTTTCCTGAAGCAGCTCCAGCCCAGGGACTCCATCCTCATCGCGGACCAGCTTGAATACGGTTTCCAGCTGGACAGCCTGGCGGCCGGGACGCCCCTGGCGCTGCCGGAATTCGAAGGCGCGTCCAATGACACCCTGACCGTGGTGCGCGGCTGGCAGCTCGACACGACGGCGCGCCTGCGCGTCCGCCAGCCCGGCAGCGCGAAGCGCGCGGAGCTGTACAACGTGCGGGGCAGCATCGTGATCGCCCCCTTCGAGGAAGGCACCTACCACCTGCCGTCCATCCCCGTGCTCCGGGGGCGGGACACCCTCGTGTTCGAGGGCCTGCAAATGGAGGTGAAGACGATGCCCGTGGACACCGCGACCTTCCAGATCCACGACATCAAGGAGCAGATACGCTATCCGCTGACCTTCAAGGAACTGCTCCCCTGGATCGGGGGTGCGCTGCTGTTCGCGGCGCTGCTCGTGCTGGGCATCCGCGCGGTCCGGCGCCGCAAGCGGGCGGGCACCGCGGCGGAGCACCGCGACCCGGCCTACATCGTGGCGCTGCGCGAGCTGGACAAGTGGCGCGGCGACGCCTTCTGGGTGCCGGAGAAGCAGAAAGCCTATTATTCGGGCATCACCGACGCCCTGAAGAACTATATGGAAGACCGCTTCGGCGTGGATGCGCCGGAGATGACCACGGCCGAGCTGTTCGAAGCGCTGAAGGGCGCGGAAGACCTGCCGGCGGACCTGCGCGAAGAGATGCGGGAGGTGTTCGAATGCGCCGACTACGTCAAGTTCGCGAAGCACGTCGCCTCGCAGGAGGAGAACGCCCGCGCGCTGCCGACGGCCGTCCGTTTCGTGACTTCCACCTACCAGACCGTGCTTGAGGAGGAGCAGAAGACGGGCGATGAACTTTGAGAATCCCGCATTGCTGTGGCTGCTGGCCATTCCGCTGCTCCTGGTCGGGCTGTACGTGTACCGGGAGCTCGCTGAGCGCCGCCCGCACCTGCGCGTGTCCGCTTCGGCGCCCTGGCTTCAGGGCGGCCGCTCGCCCCTGGGGGTGATCCGCCACCTGCCGATGCTGCTGCGCACCGCCGCGCTCTGCCTGATCGTCGTCGCGCTCGCCCGGCCCCGCTCGTCCACCGAGATCGAGAAGGTCGACTCCGAGGGCATCGACATCGTCTTCGCGATGGACGTGTCCACGAGCATGCTGGCCCGGGACTTCACTCCGGACCGGATCAGCGCCGCCAAGGACATCGCCATCGAATTCATCTCCCAGCGCCCTTCCGACCGGATGGGCATCGCGGTGTTCGCGGGCGAGAGCTACACGCAGTGCCCCCTGACGACCGACCGCGCCACGCTGATCAACCTCATGAAGGAGGTGCAGACCGACCTCATCGAGGACGGCACGGCGATCGGCAACGGCCTCGCGACGGCCGTGGCCCGGATGATGGATTCCGACGCACCCAGCCGCGTGGTCATCCTGCTCACGGACGGTGTCAACAACAGCGGCGAGATCGCCCCGCAGACCGCGGCCGAGATCGCGAAGACCTACGGCGTACGCGTCTATACCATCGGCGTGGGCGCCAACGGCATGGCCCCCTATCCGGTGATGACGCCCTGGGGCGTCGAGATGCAGCAGGTCCAGGTCGAGATCGACGAAGACCTGCTCAAGGGCATCGCCGAGACCACGGGCGGCCGCTATTTCCGCGCGACGGACAACACCAAGCTCGCGGAGATCTATTCGGAAATCAACAAGATGGAGAAGGCGCGCACCAGCGTGGACAGCTTCCCCGTCTATAAGGAACTGTTCGGGCGTTTCGGGCTCGCCGCGCTGGTCTGCCTGCTGCTCGAACTGCTTGTCGGACTTTTGCTGAGGAGGATGCCGTAGTATGCTGTACTTTGCCCGTGCCTTTTACCTGTGGCTGCTGCTGCTCATCCCGGTGATCCTCATCGGCTATGCACTGCTGCGCCGCTCCCGCCGCAAGCGGGTGCGCCGTTTCGGCGACGAGGCCCTCGTCCGGCAGCTGATGCCGTCCTGGTCCGGATCCAAGGGCTGGTGGCGCACCGTGCTGTTCTGCCTGGGCTTCTTCTGCTTCATCATCGGCCTTGCCCGGCCGCTGCTCGGCGCCAAGCTCGTCGAGCGCGAGACCAAGGGCGCCGAGATCATGATCTGCCTGGACGTGTCCAACTCGATGCTCGCCCAGGATTATTCGCCGGACCGCCTGTCCCGGGCGAAACTGGCCATCTCCCGCATCGTGGACCGCCTGCAGGGCGACCGGATCGGCCTCATCATCTTCGCGGGAAGCTCCTTCGTGCAGCTCCCGATCACCACGGACTACGTGTCCGCCAAGATGTTCCTGAACTCGATCGACACTCAGTCGGTGCCCGTGCAGGGCACGGCGATCGGGGACGCGATCGTGACCGCCGCCAAGGGCTTCAGCGCCCAGAGCGAGAAGAGCCGCGCCATCATCGTCATCACCGACGGCGAGAACCACGAAGACGACGCCGTGGAGGCGGCGAAGCAGGTCGCTTCGACCGGCATCCGCATCTTCACCGTCGGCGTGGGCTCCCTGCAGGGCCAGCCCATCCCCAAGGACGGCGAGCTGATGAAGGACAAGGACGGCAACATCGTCGTGACCCGGCTGGACGAGGAGACGCTCAAGCGGATCGCGTCCGTGGGGAACGGCGCCTATGTCCATGCCGGCAACGAGGAGTTCGGGCTCAACCCCATCCTCGACGAGATACGCAAGCTCGAGGACGAACGCTTCAATTCGACCGTCTTCGAGGAATATGACGAACAGTACATGTATTTCTTCGCCGCCGCGCTCTTCTTCTTCGTGCTGGAGATGCTGATCGGCGAAAGGCGAGCCAAGAGGAGGTTGTTCGAATGAGAAGGCTATTATCCATCCTGCTGATCTTCTGTGCGTTGCCCGCCCTGGCCCAGGTGGACCGGAGCGAGGTGCGCGCCGGCAACCGCAAGTTCCGAAAGGACCGTTTCAAGGAAGCGGAGATCGACTACCGCAAGGCTGCGCTCAAGGATTCGCTGTCCCTGGCGGCGGAATACAACCTGGCTTCCGCGCTCTACCGCCAGCAGGACTACGCCGGCGCGTCGAAGGCGCTCGCGACGGTCGCGGAGCAGGAGGCGCTGCCCGCGCAGTACCACTTCAACGCCGGCGACACCGCCCTGCAGCAGAAGGATTACGCCGCTGCGGTGGAGGCCTTCCGGCAGGCGCTGCTGCTCGACCCGGGCGACCTCGACGCCAAGGAGAACTACATCTACGCCAAGAAGATGCTGGAGAACCAGCAGAACGGCGGCGGAGGCGACAACCGGCAGGATCAGCAGCAGGACCAGGATCAGGACCAGAATCAGGACCAGAACCAGGACCAGCAGCAGAATCAACAGCAGCAGAACCAGGATCAGAAACAAGATCAGCAGGACCAGCAGAACCAGCAGGACCAGCAGCCGCAGATCTCGCCCCAGCAGGCCCAGCAGATGCTGCGCGCCATCCAGGCCAAGGAACGTGAGACGCAGGACAAGGTGAACCAGGAGAAGGCCGCGCTGCTCAAATCCCGGCAGAAAGAAAAGAATTGGTAATGAAAAGATTGACGATCATCCTCATAGCGATGCTGCTGTCCCTTGCCGGGGCGGCCCAGAACTCGATCAAGGTCCAGGCTCCCAACCTGGTGGGCGTGAACGAGCAGTTCAACATCACGTTCATCATCAGCGGGGAGCACGCATCCCGGGACATCACCGCCTTCCAGTGGGATCCGGGCAGCGACTTCCAGCTGGTCTGGGGGCCGCAGAAGGGCACTTCCACCTCGATCAGCATCGTGAACGGCAAGCGGACCACCTCTTCGCAGACCACCTATACCTACGTCCTGCTGCCCAAGGGCACCGGCCGCTTCCAGATCGCCGCGGCGGAAGCCACGGTCAAGGGCGACCGCCTGACCTCCACGCGCCCCACCATCGAGGTGGTGAGCGACGGCGCGGCCGCCGCGGCGCAGGGCCAGGGCCAGGGCGGCGGCCAGCAGTCGCAGGGCCAGAGCCGCCAGGGATCGTCATCCTCCGCCGGCCAGGTGTCCGGCGAGGACATGTTCATGCGCCTGTCGCTGAGCAAGCGCAACGTAATGGTCGGCGAGACCATCACCGCCACGCTCAAACTCTACCAGCGGGTCAACATCGCCGGTTTCGAGGATGCCCGTTTCCCGACCTTCAACGGCTTCTGGAGCCAGGAAGTCCAGGCGCCGACCAATATCGAGTTCCACCGTGAGAACGTGGACGACAAGATCTACAACGCGGCCGTCCTGCGCAGCTGGAACCTCGTGCCGCAGAAGGCCGGCGACATCACCATCGACGCCGCCGAGCTGGTGTGCCTGGTCAATGTCCGCACCCCGCGGGCCTCGACCGGCAGCATCTTCGACAGCTTCTTCCAGGACGACTACCAGACCATCCGCAAACGGGTGTCCACCTCGCCCGTGACCGTCCACGTCAGCGGCCTGCCGGCCGGGGCGCCGGCCTCGTTCGGCGGCGGCGTAGGCTCCTTCAAGATGAGCGCTTCGCTGACGCGCGATTCGCTGAAGACGCACGACGCCGCTTCGCTGCGCGTCACGGTGACCGGCAGCGGCAACACCTCCCTGCTCGAGGCGCCGAAGATCTCCTTCCCGCCGGACTTCGAGGTCTATGACGTCAAGGTCTCCGACGTGTCCGGCGGCAAGGCCTTCGAATACCCCTTCATTCCGCGCAGCCACGGCGACTTCGTCATCGGCCCCGTGGAGTACAGCTACTTCGACATCGCTTCGCGCAAATATGTCACCCTGCGCAGCCAGGAGCTGCCCATCCGCGTGGAGCGCGGGGCCGACATCTCCGGCTCCGGCGGCGGCCAGCTCGTCCAGGGCGTGAACCGCCGCGACGTGCGCGACGTCGGCAGCGACATCCGCTTCATCAGCACGAAGCCCGCCTCGCTCGATGCCTTCGGCTCCTTCTTCGCCGGCTCGCCGGCCTTCTGGGTGATCAGCATCCTGCTGGTGGCGCTCGCCGCCGGCGCCTGGCTGGCGCTCCGCACGCTGGCCGCCCGCCGCGCCGACGTGGCCGGCAGCAAGAACCGCGCGGCCACCAAGATGGCCCGCAAGCGGCTCTCCCAGGCCGGCACCTTCCTCAAAGGCAACCTCTACACGGCTTTCTACGAGGAGCTGCACCGCGCCCTGCTGGGCTTCATCTCCGACAAACTCAACCTGGACGCCGCCGACATGAGCAAGGAGAACATCTCCGCCCGCCTGGTCGAGAGCGGCACGCCGGAGGGCCTCGCCGCCGATTTCACCGGCCTGCTGAACGCCTGCGAATTCGCCCGCTACGCCCCCGATGCCGGACACGAAGCCATGAACACCCATTACGAGAAGGCGGTATCCGTCATTTCCGCCATCGACGATGCCATGAGAAGAACTCCCCGCAAGGGCACCGGCGCCGCTGCCGCCCTGCTCGCCCTGCTCCTGCTGCTGCCCGCCCAGCGCGGCGCCGCGCAGCAGAACGCCTACACGGATTCGCTGTGGACCGCCGGCACGGCGGCCTATTCCGACGGCGACTGGGCCACGGCCGCCAAGGCCTGGTCCGACATCCGCGCCCTCGGCCTGGAGTCGCCCCAATTGTATTACAACCTCGGCAACGCCTGCTTCAAGCAGGACGACCTGGCCCATGCGATCCTGAACTACGAGCGGGCCCTCAAGCTGGATCCCTCCTACGCCGACGCCCGCTACAACCTGGAGTTCTCCGAAGGGCTCGTCCAGGACAAGATCGAGGCCGTGCCGGAGTTCTTCCTGTCCGTCTGGGGCCGGAAACTCTGCTGGCTGCTGCCGTCCGACACCTGGGCGGCGCTGTTCCTGGTCCTGCTGGCGGCGACGCTCGGCTGCGTGCTGCTGTTCCTGCTGGGACGCAGCGTGGCCGCGCGCAAGGGCGGTTTCATCGCCGGCATCGTCGCATTGCTGCTGGCCGTGCTATGCGTGTCCTTCGCCTTCTGGCAGCGCGCCGACTACCGCAAGGCGGACAGCGCCATCGTGGTGCGCGCCGTGACCACCGTCTGCAGCTCCCCCGGGCGCGACTCCGCCAAAGACCTCTTCGTCCTCCACGAGGGCACCAAGGTCAAACTCCTCGACAGCGTCGGCGACTGGCGCAACATCGAGCTCGCGGACGGCCGCCAGGGCTGGTTGCCGGAAGGCGATCTCGAAGTTATCTAAACGCTTCCTCCACTGTCGTCAATGTCCCTGTTTTCCGGACATTGACGTCAAAAAAAGGCAAAAATGCTGTCAATGTCCGTCGCGAAGGGACATTGACAACACTTTGCGGTTCTGGAACACCTGGCATATCCGCTTCAGGGGCGCGCTTTCGCGCACATTTACACGCGCAAGCGTGTAGATTCTTGCAAAATATCCGTATATTTGTACGATTATGCCTAATTGGGCAGATTATTTGCTACTGTTGGTTACCAAAAGACCCTGAATATGCTCTTTATCCTCCTCCAGACCGACATCGCACAGGCCGTGCCCGTGCAGCAGGAGATGTCGTATTCCCTCTTCGAAATGGCCGCGAAAGGCGGCTGGCTCATGTGGGTCCTCCTCGCCCTCTCGTTCGTCGCGATCTACATCTTCGGCAAGAAATGGTGGATCATCCGCCAGGCCGGCAAGATCGACAAGGATTTCATGGCGGACATCCGCGACTACATCCACGACGGCAAGGTCAAATCCGCCCAGACGCTCTGCAGCAAGTATGACGCCCCGGTGGCGCGCATGGTCGAGGCCGGCATCCTGCGTCTCGGCAAGCCCGCGACGGACGTCCAGGCCGCCATCGAGAATGTCGGCAACGTGGAGGTGGCCCGCCTGGAGAAAGGCCTTCCGTACCTGGCGACCATCGCCGGCGGCGCGCCGATGATCGGATTCCTGGGCACGGTGATCGGCATGGTGCAGGCGTTCTTCAACATGTCCAACGCCGGCAACAACATCGACATCACGCTCCTGTCCAGCGGCATCTACACCGCCATGATCACCACGGTCGGCGGCCTGATCGTCGGTATCCTCGCCTACTTCGGCTACAATTTCCTGACAGCCCGCATCTCCGAGCTGGTGTACAGCATGGAGAGCGCCACCATCAAGTTCCTCGAGATGGTCGTCGAGGCCCCCAAAAGCGAATAGACGATGGCCCTGAAGCGTATCACCAAGGCGGATCCCAACATCGCGATGTCCTCGATGACGGACATCGTGTTCCTGCTGCTGATCTTCTTCCTGGTGACCTCCACCCTGGTCAATCCCAACGCCCTGAAGCTCCTGCTCCCCAAGAGCACCGGCCAGGTGGGCGCCAAGGCCACGGTGAGCGTCTCCATCAAGGACTGGGGCGGGGACCGCTACACCTACCACATCAACGGCGCGCAGGAGCCCGTGGCCTTCTCCGAGGTGGAGGACGAGATCGTGGGCCTGCTCCAGAGCGAGGAGGATCCGACCTTCTCGATCTATTCCGACGAGAGCGTGCCGATCGGCGAGATCGTGCAGGTCATGAACATCGCCAAACGCAATCATTACAAAGTGATCCTGGCCACACAGCCAGAATGAGTATATGCATAACGACCAGATAATCAGACAGAAGCGTGAGCGCAACGCGCGGATCACCGGCATCGTGATGACGGTGGCCGCACATCTGTGCGCCCTTGTCCTCGTCTCCTTCTCCGGTCTGAAATACATCTATCCCCCACCCCGGGAGCAGAGCATGCTGATCGACTTCGCCGAAGCGCCGGAGATCCCCACGCAGCAGCTTCAGGGGCGGGAACCGCTTGCGCAGGAGGTCGACCCCGACCGGCCCGTGGAGCTGGCGCAGAAGAGCGAGTCGCCCTTTGAGGGGGAGGTCGAGAACCTGACCCCGAAGACGGTGCCGGACCCTGTCGGCGATGTCGACGTCCCGGCCCCGCCGAAGGACGAGCCCGCGCTCGACCCGCGCGCCGCGTTCCCCGGCATGGCCCGGAAAGACACGACCGCCACCACGCCCCACGATGCCGCCGAGGCGGCCGACGGCTTCAAGGCCGGCCAGGCCAAAGGCAACACCGAGACCGGGCGCACGGACGGCAAGCCGAACGCACACGTGCAGGGACGCAACACCGTGGGCAACCTCCCGCGGCCCGTCTACAACGTGCAGGAGAGCGGTATAGTAGTAGTGGACATCTGGGTGGACAACTACGGCAACGTAGCGAAGGCCGTGCCGGGAGGCGACGGCACCACCGTATTGGACAAGACCCTCCTCGCCGCAGCCCGCAAGGCTGCCCTGGAGACGCACTTCAACATGAGTGCGGACGCCCCTGCCATGCAGCAGGGCACAATTACTTATTATTTCAACCTAAAGTAACAATGGACCAGTTTACCAAAGAAGGCCGAAAGCTTAGACCAAGGAAAACGACCGGGGAACGTCCCCGTTCCGAAAAAGTAGAGTACAACCCCCACCGCGGCGAGGACCGTCCGCAGCGCCCGTACGGTGAGAACCGCTATTTCAGCGAGAACCGCGGGTCCGGCAGCCGCCCGGGACAGGGCGAACGCCGCCCCTACGGCGAGAAGCGCAGCTACGGCGAAGGCCGGAGCCAGGGCGAACGCCGTCCCTACGGCGAGAGCCGCCCTTACGGTGAGAACCGGGGCTACGGCGAGGGCCGCAGTTATGGCGAGAACCGGAGCCATGGCGAAGGCCGCGGCAGCTACGGCGAGGGCCGCAAGCCGCGTCCCTACGGCGCCGGCGCAGGCAGGCCGCAGGGCCGGCCGCAAGGCGGCCCCGGCAGGCCGAAAGCCGGCAAGAAGCCCGGCCGCAAGCCCAACTTCACCCGCGAATCCACCGAGGGCATCAACCGCATGATCAGCCGCCGTCCCGTCGTGAACGGGAACGAGAGCAGCGAAGTGCCGTATCCTTCCCCGATCCAGGACACCGTCCGCCTCAACAAGTTCATCGCCAACTCCGGCGTGTGCTCGCGCCGCGAGGCCGACACCCTCATCCAGGCCGGCGTGGTGACCGTCAACGGCGAGGTGGTGACCGAACTCGGCACCAAGGTCAATATCTTCACCGACGACATCCGCTTCAACGGCGAGCGCCTCAAGGGCGAGGAGAAGGTCTATATCGTGATGAACAAGCCCAAGGGCTACGTCACCACCGCCAGCGACCCCCACGCCGAGAAGACCGTCATCGACCTGGTCAAGAACTGCCCCACGCGCGTCTATCCCGTGGGCCGGCTGGACAAGAACACGACCGGCGTGCTGATGCTGACCAACGACGGCGAGATCGCCGAGCGCCTCACGCATCCCGCCTACGACAAGAAGAAGATCTACCAGGTCGCGCTCGACCGGCCCCTCTCCCAGGAGGACTACGACAAGATCATGACCGGCATCGAGCTGAACGACGGCGAGATCAAGGCCGACGAGCTGGAATACATCGACGAGAAGGACAAGCGCAAGCTCGGCATCGAGATCCACTCCGGCAAGAACCGCATCGTGCGCCGCATCTTCGAGAGCCTGGGCTACAACGTCAAGGCGCTCGACCGCGTGTATTTCGCGGGCCTGACCAAGAAGGGCCTGAAGAAGGGCGAATGGCGGTACCTCACCGAGGGTGAGGCCAACATTCTCAAGATGGGGGCTTACGTGTAATGGCGCACCGCTCCGGATTCGTCTGCATCATCGGCAACCCGAACGTCGGGAAATCCACGCTGATGAACGCGCTGGTGGGCGAGAAGCTCTCCATCGTGACCGCGAAGGCGCAGACCACGCGCCACCGCATCATGGGCATCGTCAACGGGGATGACTGGCAGATCGTGTATTCCGACACGCCGGGCATCCTCAAGCCCAGCTACCGCCTGCAGCAGAACATGATGAACTTCGTGGACGGGGCCATCGGGGACGCCGACATCGTCCTCTATGTCACCGACACGGTCGAGAAGCCGGACAAGAACGCCGACTACGTCGAGAAACTCTCCCGCATCGAATGCCCGGTCATCGTGGTCGTCAACAAGATCGACATCAGCGACCAGCCGCGCGTGGTGGAACTGCTCAAATACTGGCAGGAGAAGCTCCCCGCCGCCACGGTCATCCCTGCCTCGGCGCAGGAGCGCTTCAACCTCGACAGCATCCTGGACGCCGTCGTGGCGCGCCTGCCGGAGTGCCCGCCCTGGTTCGACAAAGACGCGTTCACGGACCGCAACCTCCGCTTCTTCGCCTCGGAGATCATCCGCGAGAAGATCCTCCTCAACTACAAGGAGGAGATCCCCTACTGCTGCGAGGTGGGCATCGAGTCCTTCAAGGAGGGCGCGGAGCGCTACGACATCGGCGCGGTCATCTACGTGATGCGCGAGTCGCAGAAGGGCATCGTCATCGGCCGCCAGGGCGCGGCGCTGAAGAAGGTGGGCACCCAGGCGCGCATCGACATGGAAGACTTCTTCCAGAAGAAGGTCTTCCTGCAGATCTACGTGAAGGTGGATCCCGACTGGCGGGAAAGCAAACGCGAGCTTCGCAAATTCGGATACGAAGATTAGACTTATGGAAGAAGAGAACATCATCACACCTGAAGAAATCGAGGAAGAGGACAAGGTCATCGACGAAGAAGGCGAATCCTCGGGACGCTATGACAGACTGCTGGTGAGCGACGCCCGCAAGTTCAAGCTCTCCGGGATGTTCAAGGACTGGTACCTGGATTATGCCTCCTACGTGATCCTGCACCGGGCCGTGCCGCACATCGTGGACGGCCTGAAGCCCGTGCAGCGCCGCGTCCTGCATGCCATGTACCGGATGGACGACGGAGCCTACACCAAGGTCGCCAACATCGTGGGCCAGGCCATGCAGTACCATCCCCACGGCGACCAGTCCATCCTCGGCGCCCTCGTCCAGCTGGGCCAGAAAGGCTTCACGATCGACTGCCAGGGCAACTGGGGCAACATCCTCACGGGCGACTCCAACGCCGCGCCGCGATACATCGAGGCCCGGCTCAGCAAGTTCGCCAAGGAGGTGGTGTTCGATCCGAAGGTGACCCATTGGATGAACTCCTACGACGGGCGCAACCAGGAGCCCACCGAGCTCCCGGTCCGCTTCCCGCTCCTGCTCGCGCAGGGCACGGAGGGCATCGGCGTGGGCCTCGCCTCCAAGATTCTTCCGCACAACTTCAACGAACTGCTGGATGCCTCCGTGGCCATCCTCGAGGGCCGTCCCTACGAGATCTACCCGGACTTCCCCACCGGCGGCTTCGCCGACTGCAGCAAATACATGAAGGGCCGCCGCGGCGGCTCCGTCAAGGTGCGCGCCCGCATCGAGAAGATCGACAAGAACACGATCGCCATCACGGAGATCCCCTACGGCAAATACACCAAGGACATCATCGATTCCGTCCTCCGGGCCAAGGACAAGGGCAAGATCAAGATCAAGAAGATCGAGGACATGACCACCGACAAGGTGGACATCCTGATCCACCTGCCCAACGACGTCTCCCCCGACAAGACGATCGACGCGCTGTACGCCTTCACCGACTGCGAGATCAACATCGCGCCCAACGCCTGCGTGATCAAGGACAACAAGCCGCAGTTCCTCACGGTCCACGACATCCTCGAGTACGGCACCTTCCACACCCGCGACATCCTGCTGCAGGAGCTGCAGATCAAGCTCGACGAGCTCGAGGCCGACTGGCACTACAGCTCCCTGGAGCGCATCTTCTTCGAGAACCGCATCTACAAGGTCCTCGAGCAGGACCAGAAGGACTGGGACACCCAGCTGCAGGACATCTTCACGCAGATGAAGATGTACCAGGACCTCTTCCACCGGGAGATCGTCATGGAGGATATCCTCAAGCTCGTGGAGAAGCCCGTGCGCAAGATCTCCAAGTTCGACACCAAGGCCATCGACGAGAAGATCCTCGCCCTGGAGGACCAGATGGCCGTCGTGCGCGACCAGATCGGGCACATCGACCGCTACACCATCGACTGGTTCAAGGGCCTGAAGAAGAAGTACGGCAAGGACTTCCCGCGCCGCACCGAGCTGACCGGCTTCGAGACCATCGCCGCCACCAAGGTCATCAACAACAACGCCAAGCTCCAGGCCAACCTCGCGGAAGGCTTCGTGGGCATCGGCCTCAAGCGTGACGACGGCGGCGAATTCATCTGCGACTGCTCCGACCTCTCCGAGATCATCGTCATCGGACGGGACGGCAAGTACCGGATCACCAAGGTCGAGGACAAGGCCTTCTTCGGCAAGGACCTGCTGTACGTGGGCCTGTTCAACCGCGGCGACTCCCGCACCATCTACAACGTCATCTACCGCGAGGGCAAGAGCTCCGTCTATTATGCGAAGCGCTTCGCCGTCACCTCCGTGACGCGTGACAAGGAATACGACATCACCACTGGCAAACCCGGCTCGCAGATCGTCTGGTTCACGGCCAACCACAACGGCGAGGCCGAGACCGTGCGCGTGTCGCTCCGGCCCAAGCCGAAGCTCAAGAAGACCAGCTTCGAGTACGACTTCTCCACGCTGGCCGTCAAGAGCAAGACCGCCCGCGGCAACCTCGTGAGCAAGAACGCCATCCGCAGCATCACCCTGCGGAGCAAGGGCGTGAGCACGATCACCGGCAAGGACATCTGGTACGACACCGACATCCAGAAGCTCAACGAGGACGGCCACGGGCTGTACCTCGGGCAGTTCAAGGACGACGACAAGGTGCTGGCCGTGTTCAAGAACGGCACCTTCTACACCACCTCCTTCGAACTGGTCAACAAGTACCAGGGCGACGTGCTGCTGATCGAGAAGTTCGACCCGGACAAGACCTTCACCGCCCTGTACTGGGACGGCGCGGTCAAGAGTTTCTACGTCAAGCGCTTCTCCTTCGTGCCCAGCGACAACACCCCGCTCGGCTTCATCTCCGATGCGCCCAAGTCCTATCTCGTGGCGCTCAGCGGCGACGCGCATCCGCGCTACGAGATCAGCTGGAAGCTCTCCGACAAGGAGCCGGAGACCGTCGAGGCGGAGAACTGGATCGGCAAGAAGGGCTACGCCGCCAAGGGCAAGAAGTGCGCCGAGCGCGGCGAGGTCAAGTCCGTGCGCTTTGTGGAGCCGCTGATCGTCGACGAACCGGAGGAAGAGATCCCCGATCAGGTCGGGGATGACGAACCTTCCGTCATTCCCGACGAACCCGTTGTCATTCCGAAGGAACCCGTTGCCATTCCGAAGGAACCCGTTGCCATGCCAGAGGAGCCCGTTGTCATTCCCGACCTGATCGGGAATCCCGAGCCTCCCGCCAGCCTCGACGAGGTCCCGGACATCCCCGGCGGCCTCTTCGAAGAGCCGACGCTGTTCTAGGATTCTTACTGATCAAGCATGCCCCGGGTTCATGCCCGGGAAGAAAACAGGGCGTACAGCAGCACGGGGACGGTGACCGGGAAGAAGGCGACCAGCCCGATGCCGCGCAGGGTCCGCAGGAGCAGGTAGTTCACCCGCAGGCCGGAACGGCGCTTGGCGACCGACCATTCGCACAGGGACCCCGGCAGCAGCGCGAGCAGGATGCCGGCCGGAACCAGATACCAGCGCAGGGTCTTCCAGGCGAAGAAGGCAGCCACGCCCGCAAAAAGCGCGACGAGCAGGCCTTCGGCGATACGCAGCCCCTTCGGGAAACCGTTCCCGAGCCCTTCGAGCGAGCGGAAAAGGGGCACGCTGCGGGATCCCAGGAAATACGTCAGGAGGACCAGCAGCACCAGGCCCGCGACCGACAGGAAGGTGTCGATCCTGAAGAATTCCAGGAAACTGGCCAGCAGGGGCGGCGAGCAGAGCACGACCGCCAGGCCAAACAGCACGAGCGTCCCGCAGAAAGCGGGGAAAAACAGGCGTGCACCGCTGTACTTCCCCTTCCTGGCGGGGAAATCCTTCGTCGGGCAGGCCAGCAGGCCGGCCGCCGCGAAGAGGTTCAGCCCCAGACGTACTGGGTCTTCTGCATCACCTCGCCCGTCGAGGCTTTCTCATACACATGGGACAGGAAATGGCCGTCCGTCCCGGCGCCCTGCGCACCGAAGGGCAGGCAGGGATACAGCAGGGCGGCCATGAGGCCGCAGGACAGCAGCGTTCCGACAAGGAAACGGGCAATGAGGCCGCCGGTCTTCATAAAAGCTAAAGGATGTCCTCCCGCTCCCGCATGTCGCGGATGCGGAGCTGGATGGAGGCCGAGCCGCGGTAATAGTTCTCCACGATGGCGTAGCAGACATCGATCGGGTTGCCTTCGCGGATGTAGTCGTAGTAGTCCGCCATGTTGAAGGCGATCGAAGGGATCTGGTGGTAGGGCTGAGACTCCTGGATGAGGTCCAGCTTGAGATGGACGCCGCCCCCGCCGACCTTGCGGCCGGACCCCGCGTCATAGACGTTCTCCGTCATGAAGATCGGGTTGTTGTTACCGGGGCCGAAAGGCTGGAACTGCTTGAGGATGCGGGAGAATTTCGGGGTAATCTGCGAGAAGTCCAGCCGGGCGTCGATCTCCACGATGGGCGTGAGCATCTCCGTGGTCACCTTGCCCGCGATGAAGGCGTCCATCCGGCGCGCGAACTCCGTGAGGTTCTCCTCCTTGAGGGTGAGGCCGGCGGCATACACGTGCCCGCCGAAATTCTCCAGCAGGTCGGCGCAGCTCTCGATGGCCTCGTAGAGGTCGAAGCCCGTGATGCTTCGGGCGGAGCCCGTCACGAAACCGTTGGACTTGGTGAGCACGACCGTGGGCTTGTAGTAGGCCTCCACGAGGCGGGAGGCGACGATGCCCACCACGCCCTTGCTCCACTTGGGATTGTAGACGATCGTGGCGTTCTCGCTGCTCAGGCATTTGCCGGCCTGGACCATCTCCAGGGCCTCCTGGGTGATCTCGCGGTCGATGTTCTTGCGTTCGTTGTTGTTCTCGTTGATCTTCTCGCCGATCAGCATCGCCGTGCGCGTGTCCGTGGCCTTGAGCAGCTCGACCGCCATGCGGCCGGACTCCATGCGGCCGGCGGCGTTGATGCGCGGGCCGATCTTGAATACGATGTCGTCGATGGAGATGTGCCCGGGCTCCAGGTTGGAGAGGCTGATCATGGCCTCCAGGCCCTTGCAGGGGTGCTCGTTGAGCTGCTTGAGGCCGAAGTGAGCGAGGACGCGGTTCTCCCCGACCATCGTCACGAGGTCGGAGGAGATGCTGACCACCAGCAGGTCCAGCAGCGGGATCAGGGACTCGAAGGGGATGCCGTATTTCTGCGAATAGGCCTGCACCAGCTTGAAGCCCACGCCGCAACCGGACAGGTCGTCGAAGGGATAATGGCAGTCCTCCCGCTTGGGGTCCAGCACGGCCACGGCCTTCGGGAGCGACTCCTCGGGGAGGTGGTGGTCGCAGATGATGACCTCGACCCCCTTGCTGCGCGCATACTCCACCTTGTCGATGGCCTTGATGCCGCAGTCCAGCGTGATGATCAGGCCGAAGCCGCCGTCGGCGGCCCAGTCGATGCCCTTGTAGGACACGCCGTAGCCCTCGTCGTAGCGGTCGGGGATGTAGAAGTCCACCTTGTCGGTAAAACGCTGGATGAAGGAATACACCAGGGCGACGGCGGTCGTGCCGTCCACGTCGTAGTCTCCGTACACGAGGATCTTCTCGCCGGAGGAGACCGCCTTGTGCAGGCGCTCCACGGCCTTGTCCATGTCCTTCATCAGGAAGGGGTCGTGCAGGGCCTCCAGCGTGGGGCGGAAGAACGTGCGGGCCTGCTCGAAGGTCTCCACGCCGCGCTTCACGAGCAACTCGGCGAGCACCTTGTCGATGCCCACTTCGGTGGCGAGCCGCTCGACCTTGGCGGGATCGGCCGGCTCTTTAAATATCCACTTGCATTCTTTCGCCATATCAAGCAAAGATAATAATAATTTCTGAAAACTGCTGGATTTTTCGGCTCACCTGCAAAGTTCCGTGTTTAAGTTATCCAAAGATCTTATAGATTCTATACATGAAGAAGGTATAGTCGCTTACACCTCGTAGTTGGGATCTAAAGGTTTTGATCTTTGAGTTT
>Ga0079305_1001292_pt1 | contig 35222 bp, 28 predicted proteins | sample LMS_cellobiose_e_FD_79183 | JGI IMG/M metagenome (GOLD analysis project Ga0079305, IMG submission 79183) | Rumen-fistulated moose microbial communities from Alaska, USA - LMS_cellobiose_enrichment | ecosystem: Host-associated > Mammals > Digestive system > Stomach > Rumen fluid ... | reverse complement strand
CCGTCCGCACTTCCGAAAAACTGCGCCTTGAATTTGCTTTTTCCGGATTTCAAGGTGACCTCGATCGTCCAGTACTCGACCGGTTTGAAATCTGATATTTCGCGCTCTCTGTCGACGATCATCCTTGTAACGACAGACTGCACCCGCCCCGCCGAAAGCCCGCGGCGCACTTTTCGCCATAAAAACGGCGACAGCTTGTACCCGACGATCCTGTCGAGTATGCGCCTTGCCTGCTGAGCATCAACGAGTTTGTCGTCTATATCTCTCGGGCTGTTTATGCTCTGCGTGACGGCGGTCTTTGTTATCTCATTGAACGTTATCCTCTGCGTTTTGTCGTCCGGCAGATCCAGAAGCTGCTTTAAATGCCAGGATATCGCCTCGCCTTCGCGGTCGGGGTCAGTCGCAAGATATACAAAATCGCTTTCCTTCACCGCTTTTTTGAGATCGCTTATAACTTTGTCCTTGCCTGTTATAGGTATATACTGCGGGACAAAGCCGTTTTCTATATCAACTCCGAGCTCTTTCTTGGGAAGGTCGCGCAGATGCCCCATCGACGCCTTTACGGTATATCCGTTCCCCAGATATTTTTCTATTGTTTTTGCCTTAGCCGGAGACTCAACGATCAAAAGTTTTGCCACAGGCCGGTACCTCCTGTTTTCATTAGTCTATAATCTCAAATATTTTGCCGGGTTTCTGCCTTACAACCTTGATTATCTCAAGCATTGTCAGCGCCGACAGCATTTCTCCCGCCGTCATACCCGTCTCTTCTATAAGTTTGTCTATATGCTTTTCCCCGTGTGAAAGCGCTTCGAATATCTTCTTCCCTGATTCTGAAAGTCCGTCCGGCATTTTATGCTCTTTCGTTTTAGTGCCTTCTTCCCTTTTCTCATATGCCGCTTTGACCGGCGTTCTTTCCTCATAACTCAAAACGCTGTCTTTGACGATTTTCTCAGGCATGCTCAATATTTTATGTGGGAAAAGTTCTCTGTATTCCGACAGTATATCGTCCGCGCTTGTGATAAGTCTCGCGCCGTCTTTTATAAGAGAGTTTGACCCTTGATACTGAGCGTTGTCTATATTGCCCGGAACGACGAACACATCTCGCCCCTGTTCGTTTGCAAGATCCGCCGTTATAAGCGATCCGCTTCTGTTCGGCGCCTCTACAACGACGGTCGCAAGGCAAAGCCCGCTTATTATCCTGTTCCTCTCCGGAAAATTCTCTCTATAAGGCTCTGTCCCCGGGGGATACTCCGTTATCGTCGCGCCGGTCGCCTCTATGTCAAGCTTTAACTGTCTGTTTTCCCTTGGATAACAAATGTCCGATCCGCATCCGAGCACCGCGACGGTCGGCCTTCCCGCGCGAATGGCGCCCATATTTGCCGCGCTGTCGATCCCTCTTGCCATGCCCGAAACCACCAGCGCGCCGCCCTTTGCCAAATTATACGCAAGCTCGCTTGCGGCGACCCTTCCGTATGCGGTCGCTTTCCTCGTCCCTACCACCGCGACCGCCACCTCATCGTCGAAATGCGGCATCTGCCCGCAAACGTATAGCACCGCCGGCGGAGCGTAAATATTCTTAAGCCGGTCAGGATAATCGCTGTCCGTGATAGTCAATATCCTTATGTGCATCCTGTCGCAGTTTATCAGAATTTTGTCCGCCCGGTCAAGTCTTTTATCAGAAAGCGCCTCTTCCTCGCGCTTCGATAATATGCCGAGACCCGCAAGATCCGCCTTCTTCGTAGCATAAATATTCTCCGGGGAACCGAAATGATTTATCAGTTTTTCTATCTTATCCGCTTTTATGCCCTTCGCCGATGAAAGCCACACCCAGTATTTTAAAGAGGACATTTGCGACACCCTTCCCTTACTTTCCTGATATCTCCCACATGCATATCGCCGCCGCCGCGGACGCGTTAAGCGACTGCGCGGCCCCTGACATCGGTATTAATACCTTGCCGTCGCTGTTTTCCAGGAAGTATTCTCCCACGCCTTTTGATTCGTTTCCTATGATGACAGCGCTTCTGCTTCCGGATATTTCTCTGATATCAGCCGCGCTTTTATCTAAAGCCGCCGCGTATACCTTTATCCCGACAGCTCTCATATGCGCCATTATATCCTCTTTCGATTTCACGATCATATTTGCGCGGAATATCGCGCCCATCGTGCTTCTGACGACCTTCGGAGAGAATACGTCCGCGCAGTCCTGCGTCATTGCGACCGACATCGAAAACGCATCGGCTGTCCTTATGATCGTCCCCACGTTTCCGGGGTCCTGCACATTGTCGAGGATGACCCACCCTGAATTTTGGGGACGGTTTTCATGATTATTATGCGGCATCTTACATACAAAAACAAGCCCGCCGGCGCTTTCAAGGTCAGACATCGCGCACAAGACCGCCTCGTCCGCCTCCGTTATTTCGGCGCAGCATTTTTTAAGTTCGTCTTTTGACAAAGGGCATGTCTCCGGGCAGAAGTATATTTTTTCGATCTGCGCGCATGATGACGCGGCTTCAAAAAACATCTTCTCTCCCTCGCAGACGAACTGCCCATGCTTGTATCTGTATTTTCTGTCGTTTGCAAGGTGCTTTATGTGTTTTACCGCCGGATTCGACCGGCTTTTTATCCTGTCCTCCATGAAAATTCCCCTCACGATTAAGGCGCTGTTTTTACAAGATAAGGCCCCGACGCGAAAGCGCCAAGGCCTTTTTCACTCAATTCACTTTCGCAACGGCTTTAAAGCGGCGATATTCTTTTCCCTGTATTTTTTTGCTTTTGCACTGACTTTAGTATTTATAACATCAATACAGCTTCGCTCCAGCTGGGATATGATCATCGACCATAAGAAGGTTGAGTTTTTCCTCCTCCCCTTCCTTGTGAAGGGCTGATAGCAGCATCCCGCAGGATTCGATCCCCATCATCGCGCGCGGCGGAAGATTAGTGATCGCGATACAGGTCTTCCCGATCAGCTCTTCCGGTTCGTAAAATGCGTGGATACCGCTCAAGATCGTCCGATTTTCGCCCGTTCCGTCATCCAGAGTGAACTTTAAAAGCTTTTTGGATTTCGGCACCGCTTCGCATTCCAGCACCTTTACAGCGCGGAAATCAGATTTGGAGAAGGTCTCAAAATCGACCTGATCCTCGAAGAGAGGCTCGATCACGACGTTTGAAAAATCGATCTTTTCCGGCTCTGCGGGAATCTCGGAGGCAGCCTCTACGGGCTTCTCGGAAGGCTTGTTTTCTGCCTTCGGCATATCAAGCGGCTTCATCGTCGGGAACAAAAGCACGTCTCTTATCGAATAACTGTCCGTCAGAAGCATAACGAGCCTGTCTATCCCGATCCCGATCCCGCCTGTCGGCGGCATCCCATACATCAGGGCGTTGACGAAATCGGTGTCCATCATGTTCGCTTCCTCGTCGCCGGCCGCGCGAAGGGCCGCCTGACGCATGAACCTTTCCTCCTGATCGATCGGGTCGTTAAGCTCGGAAAATGCGTTCGCGTGTTCGCGCCCGTATATGAACAGCTCAAACCTCTCTGTCAGACGCGGGTCATCCTTTTTGCGCTTAGCAAGCGGCGACACTTCGATCGGATAATCCATGATAAACGTTGGCTGGATAAGATTTTCCTCTACTTTTTCCTCAAACATAAGGTTGAGCGTTTCGCCCCATGAAAGCTTGCCTTCTACATTAACACCCGCGCCTTTCGCCGCGGCCACCGCGTCTTCATCGGATGAAAACGCGGTGAAATCGACGCCCGAATATTTCTTTACAGCATCGATCATCGTGATTTTATCCCAACCCGGGGCAAGCTCGATCTCTTTCCCCTGATATGTGATCTTTGTCGTTCCGAGCACGGTCTTCGCCAGATGCGAGACGAGCCCTTCCGTCAGCTCCATCATTCCGTGATAATCTGTATACGCCTGATAAAGCTCGATCGTCGTAAACTCGGGATTGTGTTTTATCGACATGCCTTCATTCCTGAATATCCTGCCGATCTCATACACTCCCTCAAGTCCGCCGACAATAAGCCTTTTTAAATAAAGCTCCGTCGCGATCCTCAGATACATATCTATATCCAGCGCGTTGTGATGCGTTATAAACGGGCGCGCCGCAGCGCCGCCGGCGATCGTATTGAGTACCGGCGTTTCCACTTCCATAAATCCCTTATCGTCGAGATAACGGCGCATTTCGCTTATTATGCGGCTTCTTATTTCAAAAGTCTTGCGCACGTCGGGATTCATTATAAGATCCAGATATCTCTGACGGTACCTGAGATCAGGATCTTTAAGCCCGTGCCATTTTTCAGGCAGCGGCTTTAATGATTTTGACAGAAGGCTGATATCCGTCAAATGGACCGATATCTCCCCGCGCTTTGTGCGGAACACTGTGCCCTTTACGCCGATTATGTCTCCTATATCGAACTTTTTGAATTGCGCGTATGCGTCTTCCCCGACATCATCCACCTTTACATAAAGCTGGATCCTGCCGCATTTATCGAGAAGATCGCAGAACGACGCCTTGCCCATCCCGCGCTTTGACATAAGCCGCCCGGCAAGGCATACCTCTTTACCCTCAAACGCGTCAAAATTCTCCGTTATGTCGGTCGAATGATGCGTCCTGTCGAACTTTACTATCTGATAAGGGTCTTTTCCTTCTTCCCGAAGCGCTTTAAGCTTGTCCCTCCGTATTTTAAGAAGTTCGCTTATATCTTCACTTTGCGTGTTTTCCTCCACATTGTTCTCCGAACCTTTTGTCATTTCCTCAGACACTGTTTTTCCCCCTAACGTTATATAAAAGGCCACGGCTGAAAATCCGTGGCGCAGATCGACAAGGTCGATACCTTATCTATTTGGAAATTTCAAGTATCTTATACTTGATCTGTCCCGCAGGTGCGTCGACGGTGATCACATCCCCCACCTTTTTCCCGAGAAGCGCTTTTCCGAAAGGCGACTCGTCGGAAATGCGCCCCTGCATCGGGTTCGCCTCCTGCGAGCCGAGTATCGTATACTCTTCTTTAAGCCCGTCTTCCTTGCATTCTACCACGACCTTAGCGCCAATCGACACTTCGTCGGTATTGGCGTCGGATTCCGTTATTATAATGGCATTTGCCAGAATATTGTCAAGTTCGGCGATCCTGGAATTGACCTTTCCCTGCTCGTTTTTCGCCTCATCGTATTCGCTGTTTTCCGACAGATCGCCGAAAGACCGCGCCTCTTTTATCTGCTCGGCAACTTCCTTCTCCCTGACCGTTTTAAGATACGTCAGTTCCGCCTGCAGAGCATCGAAACTTTCCTGTGTCATTTTATATTGCTTAGTCATCGCACATACCTCTCAAATTATTCGCAAATAAAAAGCTTTCTTTTTAATATCAGTATTACTGTACATTATATTAATCCCCGCCGTTAATGTCAAGCATGCAAAACGCCATCGCTTCACGCATGTTTTGCGTTTATTGTTCGCGCTCGATCAGCTTCCTTATCTTTACTTCCTGATACTTTACCGCGCCTCTTTCGCATATTATTGAGGCAAATGATGCTCTGTCTGCGCCTTTAGGAATATTTTTCTCCATCTCCTCTGGAAATGCGATGTCGACGTCATCTATAAACCTTTCTCCGCTCCTTTTTGTCCCGCATCCTGTAAGGTCTATCGTAACGGCATTGCCGTACTGTTCTTTTTCATATGGCGCGGATATATCTGCGTGTTTCAAAAAGTTTATATATATCCTGTTCTCGGCGCCGCATGACGAATATCCCGTTCCTTCCGCAGAAACGCCATACTCTTTCATAAGGGCATCCTTTAGAAAATCTCTGCCGTTATCTATATCGAGCTTTATATATCTCGCAAGCGCAGACGCCGCTTTCGCGGCTTCATATACCTCCCTTGTGACCATGTCGGCCCTTATCACGCATTTCGTATTCTCCGGTGAAAATCCATATTTTTCCGCCGCTTTTTTTATGATGGCTGGAGCCATCTTCTTTAAAAACGCCGGTTTATCGGCAAATTTTATATCATTATCTTCGAAAATGCTTCTCCCTTCAAACGGCGGCGCCGAAACAAGATATACCCCTTCTTTCTTCAGCATTTTTGCGGCGCTTTCAAGCTTCTTTTCATAATTCCACTTTCTCTCGTCCGAATATGCCGGTAAAGATATATGTATAAAGGGTATATTACCGACGTACATGATCTTCCGCGCTTTTTTTAAATAATTTTTCCACTTCAGCGAATATCGCCCGCATTTCGGCGCATTCCCGAATGTCACAACCGCAAACAGCCGGCATCTTCTCATATTTCAAAACACCTCGTCCCGCTGTTACAGCTTATGCGGCAAAATGCCGTTTATTCATTATCCGCTTTCTTTTTATGGACTTTCCTCTTCTTGCCTGCGCATATAAAAATACGCGTGCGAAACGCCCGCGTATCTTCTGCTTTTTTAATTTAAAATCGTTTTAACTCGCCTTTTCTTCGGTCTGCTGCTCGGTTTGAACGGCGGCCTCTGCTGCCGCCTGCGCGGCTTTCACCGTTTCTACATCCGCCTTGACTATCTCAAAAGCCTTGTCGTACTGCGGGTCTTCTATCCCGTTTGTCGCCGCCCCGTCTCCTTTATCGACGATGTGATCCGGCGTGATGCCGACCCCCTGAAGGTTCCTGCCGTTCGGCGTATAGTACTTATATGTCGACAGGAACAGCGCCGAACCGTCATCCAGTTCTATCGGATCCTGCGCATATCCTTTTCCGACCGTCTGTTTTCCCACTATCTGCGCCTTTTCGTATTCCTGAAGCGCCGCCGCGAAAAATTCTGCCGCGCTGTAAGAATATTCATTCACGATGACCGCCATTGGAAGCGTGACCTCTTCATCGTCAGACGTATAGGTTTTTCCGTTTTCGTCTTTATCCTTCATGGATATTATATTGCCTTTCGGCAAGAGGGCGTCAAGCATGTTCACAAGCGCCATCAGGTTCCCTCCGGGATTGCTTCGAACGTCGAATACAAGCCCTTCGACTCCCGCAGACGTAAGTTTTCCCAAGGCGGACGTAAATTCCTTGTCGCTGTTTTCCGAAAAAGACCTGATCCTGACATAACCGATATTCCCGTCGACGATCCGCGAGCTTACCGCCTCTGTATGGACCTGCCTTCTTTCTACCCTTATATCGATCGGGGCGTTTTCCGTCTCGCGCATTATCTTAAGCCTAACAACCGTCCCCTCATCGCCCATTATCTTTTCTTGGGCCATAGTATAATTCATCGAGGATATATCCTCGCCGTTTATCGCGATTATATTGTCAAGCGGCAAAAGCCCCGCCTCGCTCGCCGGAGAATTTTCATACACCTCAAGTATGATCATCGTGTTCTTTTCCGCGTCATACTGTGCAACGACGCCTATCCCGACATAACTGTCCTCGCTTTTATATTCTTCATATTCTTCCGCGTTCAGATATGTCGACCATCTGTCTCCCATTCCGGAGACGTACCCTTTCATCGCCTGGTCCATCATCGCATTTTCGTCGTATTCCCCGACGAAATAATTGTCTATATAGTTTTTTATACTTTTAAATTTCGAGAATTCCTCTTCAAGCTCTTGAAAATGGACGAGTCGTGCGTTCATTTTTTCCCAGCTGATCCAGTAGGTTATATTGAATGTCGCCACAATTGTCAAAAGGATCAGCATGCACGCCATCCCTATAGAAATCTTTTTTTTCATAACGGCTCCTTATGATTTGCTGAAAAACTGCATCGGATCAACGCTTGTTCCGTCTATTATAACTTCAAAATGCAGATGGTTGCCCGTCGCATATCCCGTCGCCCCGACAAGGCCGATCTTATCTCCTTTTGTCACTTTATCGCCCTTTGATACCAGTCTCTTGCTCATGTGCGCGTAAAGCGTCGCTTTCCCGCCACCATGATTTATGACCACATAATTGCCCCAAGCCTTGCTGTATGTCGAGGTTATGACCGTTCCCGTATTCGCGGCAACTATCGACGCCCCCTTAGGCGCGCTTATATCCACCCCTGTATGAAGCTTGTTTACCTTTAATACAGGATGGTACCTCATCCCGAATGGAGATGTTATCGTATAATACCCCGGCGCCGGCCAGAGGAACGTCCCTCCGACATACGCAGACTGGCTTGCCAGCTCTGCGACCATCTTTTTCACCTGCGCCTGAAGTCTTTCCTCCTCTTCCTCATATTCGGCATACGCTTTCTTATATTCTTCCTCATCTTGTTCAAGCGACGCTATATATGTCTCGCTCTCCGCAAGTTTCTTCTCAAGGCTTGCCTTTTTGTCTTCAAGCGACACTTTCAGTTCAAGCTGCTCCTGTTTCTGCGTTTCAAGCGACGCCTTTATCTCCGCTATCTCGTCGCGAATCGCTGCAAGCTTCTCCGTAAGGCTCTTGTCATACTCCAGGACCTGACTTACTATCTCCATACGCGACAGGAAATCTGATATATCGTCCGCCTCCAGAAGTATTCCGAGATAGCTTATGTCCCCCGCTTCGTACATCGCGCGCATGCGCCTTTTAAAAAGCGCATACTGGTCCCTCTCCGCCTGCTGGGCATCAGAAAGCTCTACCTCCTTGTCTTCTATCTGCTGTGTGTACGCGTCTATAAGCTCGTTTACCGCGGATATTTCATTCTGCGCGACCTCGATCTGGCTGTCAAGCCTTTCCTTGATCTCAAGCTGCTGCTTTTTATCCTTTTTCAACGCGGTCAGTTCTTTTTCTATATTGTCTTTCTGGGCTGTAAGACCGGATATTTTTTCCTTCATCGCGTCGATTTCTTTTTGCGTTACCGCAGACGCTGAAAACAGTGACGGGAACAATGACAACAACAGCGCCAGAATCATAACTGCCGCGATCGCCGCCGATATTATCCGATATCTTTTCTTCATTTCTGTTTCCTTCTTTCCAAGCGTCTCAAACCTTAAGAAACTTCCTTATTGCAACGGCGCTTCCACCGGCGCCGACGATAACGCCGATTATCGCGAATATCCCGATAAGTTGCCAGCTGAAATCCGCAAAAGGAATTATATCCAGCATGCCTATGCCGTCTGACAACACCTTGGTAATATATGAATATACGCCCCATTGACAGAAAAATGCGAGCACGGCACCTATTTCGCCTAAAACAAGTCCCTCAACAACGAACGGGAATGTTATGAAACCGTCTGTCGCGCCCACCATTTTCATGATCGCGATCTCTTCTCTTCGTGTAAATGTAGTTAGCTTTACAGTATTCGCTATTATGAAGACTGACACCGCTCCAAGCATGATCAAAAGCGCCATTGATATCGCATTTACAACTCTTCTCACTTGTATAAGTTTTTGTGAAATATCCTGCCTTGAATTTGTTGATGCGATCTCCGGTATCTTCTGCAGGGCATCGACCGTTTCCGCATGCATCGCGATATCCTTCATCCTTATCCTGAATCCGTGTCTCAGGGGATTTTCATCACTGTTTTCAAACCCGTCGAGAATATATGAATACTCATCAAGCTTATCTTTAAAGTTTTTAAGCGCCTTTTCCTTGGAAATAAATTCAACGCTCTTTACATTATCGATCGCCGTTATTTTTACGGCGACATTCTGCGCTTCCTCTTCGCCCAGGGTCTCGTCTATATATACCATTATCTCATTTTGTTCTTCTATCGATTCAATGACCGCGTCGATATTCCTTGCAATCAGGGTAAAGCTTCCCGTGACAAGCAGACAGGCGGCAATAACACCGATCGCCGCGATGCTCATAAAGCCGTGAAGAAAGATGTTTTTGACGCCTTCCGAAATGAAATATTTTATATTAACTCGCTTACTTTTCATACTGATAATACCCGCCTGTCTTATCGCTTATGATCATTCCTCCGTCTATCGCAACAACGCGCTTTGAGAACTTGTCTACAAGCTCTTTTTCGTGCGTGACCACAAGTACCGTCGTGCCGAGCGAATTGATCCTCTCAAGCAGCATCATAAGTTCCAGCGATCTCGCCGGATCAAGGTTCCCTGTCGGTTCATCGGCAATGATCATATTCGGATTGTTGACAAGTGCGCGCGCGATCGCCACACGCTGCTGTTCTCCCCCGGCAAGCTCGTCCGGGCGGCGTCTGGCTTTATGCAAGATCCCGACAAGGTCCAAAACATACGGCACACGTTTTTTGATGACGCGCTGCGGCGCGCCAACGGCCCGCATCGCGAAAGCGACGTTTTCGTAAACCGTTTTCTTTTCTATCAGCCTGAAATCCTGGAATACCACGCCCAGCGTCCTTCTCATATAAGGGATCTCGCGCGATTTGATCGTGCTCATATTATAGCCGTTTACAATCACGCGCCCTTCCGTCGGCGATATTTCCCCGGTAATCAGCTTGACCACCGTCGACTTGCCAGACCCGGAAGGCCCGACAATGAACAGAAATTCGCCGTCTTCTATGGTTAAAGACAGCCCCTTAAGCGCTTTTGTTCCATTTTCATAATTTTTGTATACGTCGATAAACCTTATCATCCTATCGCCTTTTCCCCCAAAGGAATAATTCGCAACGGCATCTGCCCGCTGTAAAAAAGTGCAGAAACCGTGATGATTTCATTTTTCTATATTTGCCCGTTTTCTCTCGATATCAGGTATTTCTTGACCATCAGCGCAACCTTGAAAACGATGGCGTGATCAAATTCGCGAAGATCCAGCCCTGTCAGCTTTTTTATCTTCTCAAGGCGATATACAAGGGTGTTTCTGTGGACAAACAGCTTGCGGGACGTCTCTGATACATTTAGATTGTTCTCAAGGAATTTTTGGACCGTAAACAGCGTTTCTTCATCAAGCGAATCTATCGACCCTTTCCTGAACACCTCCGAAAGAAACATTTCGCAAAGCGTTATTGGAAGCTGATATATTAGCCTTCCCACGCCCAGGTTCTGATAGCTTATGATGGTTTTTTCCGGTTCGAAAACATGCCCGACTTCTATCGCGACCTGCGCCTCTTTAAATGAACGCGCAATATCCTTAAGCTGCATTGCGATGGTTCCGACTCCGATTATGGATTTGACGTTCAATTTTTTTGCCAGATCTTCTTCGATCATCTTGGCGATCTTTGAAAGATCCTTAAGTTCGGCGTTTATCTTGACCTCTTTTACGACCGCAATATCCGTGTCGTTTATGATGACAACAAAATCGACCTGTTTATCTGAAAACAGAGAGTTAAGCACATTCAGAACGCTCGCCTGATCCGCCTCGTCGCAGCGCACAAGAAATACCGCCCTCGTACTGCTGCTGCTGAACCTAAGCTCTCTCGAACGTATCGGGATATCTCCCGGCAGTATATTGTCAAGCAAAATGTTTTTTATAAAGCTTGTTTCGTCATTTCTTTCGTCATACGCAAGCTTAAGATTGTTTATGGCAACTGTCGTGACGGCGCAAACGCTTTCCGCGACCCTGTCTTCCCCCTGCACGAATACCGCATACTCAAATCCGGGTGCCTTGCTTTCAACCGTTTTATATGTATACCCCATTATTTTGGTGCACTCGTTCGACATTATCAGCATCTGCATAACTTCTTTACGCACTTCGCCGATCATTGAAAGCTCTGTGCATGCGATCACCGTACCAGACGCATCCATAATGCCGACGACGCAATGCACCGCATCGCGCATTTGAAGAAGGATCCCCTGAAAAAATCTCGCGTCCATTTCCAAATCACTCTTTCCTGTTTTCTTTGAAAAATCCCCCACAATATGTAATATGCTATCACTTTTTACAACAATTTGCAACTATTTTTTGTTTATTTTTACTTCACAATTGTGAATGTAAACAATTTTCGCCTTATTTATCCATCATTTTGCCATCACAACGCCTCAACCGATATTTTCAGCATTTTCACTTCATCGTCCGACAGATATCTGCATTTCCCCGTCTCAAGCGTTCTGTCAAGTTCTAACGATGCTATTTTAAGACGTTTTAAATATGTCACCTTTCCCCCGCGCGCGGCGACCATTTTTTTGACCTGATGGAACTTCCCTTCGCTTATTGTTATAAGCACCTCATATTCGTTTAAAATCTCAAGTTTTGCGCTTTTGCATTTGTATCCGTCAGAAAGGGTTATCCCCTCAAAAAACGCATCGATATCGCTTTGCGTCATCCTTTTATCCGTCTTTGCAAAATAAAGTTTATCTATATCGTATTTCGGCGACATCAGCCTATGCGAAAGTTCTCCGTCGTTTGTAAGTATCAAAAGTCCCTCCGTGTCTTTGTCAAGTCTTCCCACCGGCGCAATGCCGCGGCACCTCATGTCCTCGGGGATAAGATCCATGACCGTCTTGTCGCGGTCGTCGCTGACAGCGGATATATATCCCGCCGCTTTGTTGAGCATGATATATCTATATTTCCCAGTATATTCGTATACCTTCCCATCGACTGAAAGTTTCTGTGCTTCAACGTCGACTTTCTCTGATTCGTCTTTGCAGATGCGCCCGTCTATGGATATGCTGCCTTTCCTTATTTTCTCTTTAACATCTTTTCGGGAGCCGTATCCCGCATTTGAAAGTATCTTGTCTATACGCTCAGCCTTCATCTTATCACCCCTTGTCCCATTATAATTTATCATACAAACCGATACTCTTACAACAAAAGGGGCTGTAGCGAAATGAAAATCGCTGCAGCCCCTCGATTCTGCAAGAAAGGTCGCAAAATTTGTCTTTTTCTTTCGGAGAACACATAAACTCAACTTGGCGCGTCTGAAAATGACGTGCCTGTTTGTTTTTCTTTCATTTTCTTTGTCCGTTAAGCCGGAAGTTTGGCGAATAACTGCGTTCCGGTGCGGTTTTGCTGAATTTTGGCGTGCAACTTGTTGATATTGTAGGCCATCGCCACAAGCAGGATCTCAGTTAGGACCTTCTTGTTTCCGCGCAGCAAAAACTGCCGGAATCCATAGTCCTGTTTGATCACGCCAAAGGCCCCCTCCGACTGGATCGAGCGGTTCATACGCAGCAGAATGCCCATTTTACTGGTGATCCGCTCGAGCGACGTCGCTCTTTGCTGAATAAAACGCTTGGACACTTGCAGCTTGCGGTTTCCTTTGCTCCTTGTGCAGTTCTTCTTGTGCGGACAGCCGGAACAATCGTCACATTCGTAATGCGTGATCGTGCTGACGAAGCCGGATTTACTTTTCCGTTCGCTCTCGTATTTTGCCCGGAGCTTTCGTCCCGCCTGACAGGTGTACTCATCCCGCTCGGCGTCATAGGACATATTTTCTCGCAGCGCCATGTTGCTCTTGTATTTTTTCGTCTTGCTGCGTTCGTAATTCTGCGGCTTGATATAGCAGTCCTTTTCCGCTTCTTCAAACCAGCTGTAATTCTCCTCGCTCTCATAACCGGCGTCCGCGGTTACGTCGGTATAGTTGACGCCGTGGCTCTGCATCTGTTCCAGGAGAGGTATCAATTTCAGCTGATCGCTTCGCTCAGGTGACACAAGGACGCCGGTGATGTATTCCCCCTCGACACCAAACTGCACGTTGAATCCCGGCTTGAGTTGTGCGTTGCGCATATGGTCTTCCTTCATGTGCATGAACGTGGCGTCCGGGTCTGTCTTGGAAAAGCTGTTTCGCCCACGGAACGTTTCATCATAGCGCACGTACTTCTGCTTCCGCTCAACCATGGCGCGCAGCTGCTCGATATCCCGTTGCAGCTCGCTCTTTCGCCGCCCTCTTCCGTGAACGAACGGAAAGGTTACCTTTGCTTCCAACAGGGCAAGCAGCTCATTCAGGCTTTGCGCCATGACGCCGTGTTTGGCGCACAGAGCGGGTAACAGCTTTTCGATCTTCGCGTCCAGGCGCGTTTCGTACTTGTTCGTGCTCTTCTTCCATACGAAGCTGTATTTGTTGGCGTTGGCCTCAATCTTCGTCCCGTCCACAAACAAGTGCTCGTACTTGATCTCACCCATTTCGTGCAGTGCCTCTACCAGCTGACTGAATATCTCGTACGCGCACCCGAACAGGCGCTGACTCCGAAACCGCGCAATCTCAAAGTGGCTCGGCGCAGGCACACCGTCCAGCAGCCAGATATAGTTGATGTCCCGCTGGCAGGCTCTGCGTATTTTCCGCGATGAATACGTGGGCTCCATGATGGCGTACAGCACCACCTTGAGCATGGTGCGCGGCGGCGTTGCCGGCGGGCGGCCATGTGAGTTGTATGCTCTCAAGAGTGCGCGTAAATCCATCCCCTCCACGATTTTGTCTAAGAGCCTCACACTGTCATCTGCCGGAATAACCTTTTCCGCGAAAGTTTCGTCAATTTTCAGTTGCACATTCCGTTCGCATGTGCCATAATCTTTCTGCGGTATAATAGTCTTCACAACATTATTTTACCACAAACAAGAAGCCGAGGCGACAGTTTTCTGCCACCTCGGTCTCTCGTTTCTTGTGGGCTTTTTGCTACAGCCCCTTTGCCTTTTTCATCTCTGTCCTGGGCGCATAAGTCCGTGCATGAAACCATCCAATCTTTTGCTGCATACATCCCCTCCGATCACCTTGTCTTTGTATATCAGAAGGTTCGCCGCCACCCCCTCCTCATCTGTTATATAATTTTTTATAAGATATGTATACATCGTGGCGCTCTTGCCGCGGTATTTCATCAGATCATACCCCTGCAGTTTCTGTATCTCGTTATACTGTTTATATACCTCGTCAAATTCCTTCGGTATTACGATATTCTGGACGTCTACCGGTTCTTCCTCGACTTCCCATCCGCATCTGTTAAGAAAACTTATCCGGTCTTCATTGCTGGATATGTTTTTTGATATATCCGCAAGCCGCATGCCGCCTGCGGATGTCCGGGCGGCCTCCCATTCAAATCCCGGTGCAAGACATATTACCGCGATCAATATCGCCGCTATCGCGATAACTATCGCGGCAAGCTTTTTACGCGTCAGCTTTGCTGTAAAGATGACCATTCTTTTCACCCCATCCGAATAGTTCGATTTCAGTACTTTATATGTGAAACGGGGCGTAAACATGCTTGTATTTTATCGATATGGCCATTTTGTTCCGTTCAGAACTTGCGTAAAAAGCGTTTTTATGAAATTCCAGTAAAAAAACGCGTGCGGCATGATGCCGCACGCGCTGAAATAGATCGCGATATTATTCTTCGTCCTCGTCTGCGATGATCTTCGCCTCTGCGATGATCTTCTCCTGGACGTTTGCCGGCGTCTCTTCATATCGCTCAAACGTGAATGTGAACGACCCGCGGCCCTGCGTCATAGAGCGCAGATCGATGGCATATGTATAAACTTCCGCCATCGGGATCTCCGCCTCGACTATCTGCAGGCCGTCGTCCGTCGGGTTCATGCCCATGATGCGCCCGCGGCGTTTGTTGAGATCGCCTATGATATCGCCCATGTAGCTGTCCGGAACATAGACCTTGAGAAGACCGACCGGCTCAAGCAGAACCGGGCTTGCCTGCGGGATACCCGCTTTATAAGCAAGTCTTGCCGCCATTTTGAACGAAAGCTCGTTCGAGTCGACGTCATGATACGATCCGTCGATAAGCGTCGCCTTCAAATTGACCATCGGATATCCGGCAAGGACGCCGTGGTTCATCGCTTCTCTTATGCCTTTTTCAACAGCCGGATGGAAGTTTTTCGGAACGCTTCCTCCGAAGATCTTTTCGCCGAACTCAAGTCCGTCGTTTTCGGACGGTTCAAACTCCATCTTTACATGCCCGTACTGGCCGTGCCCGCCGGACTGTTTCTTGTGCTTTCCTTCGACCGTTACCTTTTTCCTGATCTTTTCACGATACGGGACGCGCGGCTCTGAAAGCTCGACTTCAACGCCGAATTTGGATTTGAGCTTCGAGCAAAGCACGTCTATATGTATATCGCCGGCGCCCGAGATGAGCATCTGTTTCGTTTCGACATTCTGTTCAACGGTAAACGCCGGATCTTCATCTTTAAGTTTCGCAAGTCCAGAGGCGATCTTCTCTTCTCCGCCTTTTACCTTCGGGGCTATCGCCTGGGTATAGCACGGCGGCGCAAAATTGACGCCCGCGGCCGTTACGACCGAGCCCGCCGCACAAAGCGTATCCCCTGTCTTTGTGTCTACAAGTTTTGCGACAGCGCCGATGTCTCCGCACCCTACCGCGTCGACTTCCGTGTTCTTCTTGCCGCGAACCATGTAAACGTGGCCCATTTTCTCATTCTGCCCGCTGCGGGAATTTACAAGCGTCGTATCCGCCGTCACCTTGCCGGACAGGACCTTGAAGAAAGAAAACCTTCCGTACTGGTCCGCAACCGTTTTAAACACTATCGCAACCGCAGACCCGTTTTCGTCGCATTTTATTTCTTTTCCGTCCGCGACTTCCGCCGGCATCTCGCTTGGCGCCGGGGCATACGCGGTTATCGCCTTTATCAAAAGCTCTGTTCCAAGACCCGTGAATGCAGACCCGCAGAAGACCGGCGCGACCGACCCGGAAAGGACGCCCGCCCTTATGCCTTTGCGCATCTCATCTTCCGTAAACTTTTCTCCCCCGAAGAATTTTTCCATAAGCTCTTCGGAATTCTCCGCGATGTTTTCCGCCAGGATCTGATACATTTCTTCGATATAGTCTTCCATGTCGGCCGGCACCGGTATCTCGGACACCTTGCCGCCGTCCACCTTATACGCCTTGTGCGAAGGGATGTCGACAACGCCGACCGTCTTTTCCCCGTCCATGATCGGGATAACGACCGGACTTACCGAAATGCCGAATTTTTCCCTAAGTCCCGCGAACGCGGTTTTGAAATTGGCATGCTCTTCATCCGTCTTTGAAACGTATATTATCTTCGCCTTTTTATTGTCGGAAAGATATTTCCATGCTTTTTCCGTTCCGACCTCGACGCCGCTTTTCGCGGTAAGAACAATGATCCCCGCGTCTGCGACGCGAATAGCCTGCATCACTTCGCCTGCAAAATCGAAGTAACCCGGCGTATCGAGCAGGTTTATTTTATATCCGTTATATTCAAACGGAGCTACGGCTGTTGATATCGATATCTGACGCTTGACCTCTTCCGGATCGTAGTCGCACACCGTGTTGCCGTCGCTGACCTTTCCGAGGCGATCCGTTGCTTTCGTTGTAAACAACATGCTTTCTGCGATAGAAGTCTTCCCATCACCACCGTGGCCAAGTAAGCATATGTTTCTGATTTTATCTGCCGGATAGACACCCATAATATCTGCACTCCTTCTTCTACTGATATCGCAGTCGCATTTTTTCGACGCCATATTTGTGATTATACATCAAATTCGCTTTAAATACAATGATTTTTTCGTTTAAAAGTCTGATTTAATAGTTCTTTACTCCGATCGATGAGATCCACATCGGGATCGCCCATAAAATCAGAAATGTCAGCACATTCTGCGGGCATGCGGCCGCCATTTCAAAATTATACGAAAGGAAGAACATCAGAAGTATCCCGATAGCGCCCGACAATATGCCCACCCACGTATTGAATTTGACCGCGCCGAAAAGCTTTTTCGATCCGACTATACTCTCCGCGATCGGGGCCATACCGTCTCTTGTCACTATCGCGCAGATCTCCATTCCTTCTCCGTAAGTTTCCTCAGAAAACTCTATCCTTTTTTCGACGCCCGGATATTCGGTGGTCTCCGGCTTAAGTTTGAACCTGTTTTCCACCATCCCAGGGGTCAGATTAAAATCTCTCATTGCGAGAACGGGCGTGACCTTATGCCGCTTCAGCGCCGAAAGCGCCCACGATATCTGTTCTATGACATTGTATTTCACCGCAAAAATGCCCGCGACCTGCATATTGATCGCGACAAAAACTCCGTTTTTTAAATTAAGGCCCTCTTTTATCCTGACGCCGCGCCTCATAAGAAAACCGGGCGTTCCTATAAGCACGTGGTCCCCGCATATCTCCGCCGCGATTCCGCCATCGTCATAATGTTTAACCGACGAAACCGGCGATGGTTTTATGAACTCCTTCTCCATCTGATCTTTAAACGCCGTATAAAGACCGATCTTTGCTTCCCTCATCGCGGATGTTGCATATGACAGCACGCGCTCATACGCAATATCTCCGACTATTTTCGCTCCGTTTATCGAAACTGTTCCTACCGGGAACAGATCTTCATCCCTTACAACCGCTTCACACATGTTTTTGAACAGTTTGTCCGATCGGCCCGCGCCTATCGCGACCCCCGCTTTGAAAAGCTTCCTCACGGCTTTTGTAAAAGGCATCGAATATGCCTGAATAAGCCCGAACGGCGCCGCAACCGACGTCAGCATCGCGAAACAGAGGAAAAAGTGCTGCGGCCTTTTAGTGCCGACAGACGATACCGCCGCAAAAACAATGCACGCAACTATCGCTATCGCCGCGTAAATGTCGCTGTATTTATCCGTGACGTTCGCATCTCTAAGCCCCAGGCAAAACTGTTCTATAAAGCCGTTTTCCCGGGTTATCGCGCGTATTTTTCTTTTTTCGAACCTGTCGCAAAGCACGGCCCTGGGCCTGTCTGATATTGCCGCCGTCTTATACTCTTTCCTGAGCGCCGACATGCTCTGTTTCTTCGACCAAAGCGACGACGCGATCGCAAGGCACGCGACCTGTGTATATGTCTGGTACCCTCCCCATGTTGGAAAGGCGATTATGCTTGCCGCATGCAGAACCGCCGCTGTCGCGCATACCGCGACAAGAGACTCCATCGTAGGTCTTAATATAAAAAGCCGATACACCCCTATCGACACGATGTCCAGCGCGAGAAACATGCATACTATGCTGCACGCTATCAAAATCGCAAGATGGATATACGGAGATACCGTGTACTTTATAACGTCCGGCATCCACAGCCCATAGGCGTCGGCAAACGTCATATAACACATAAATATGCCTATAACAAACGCGATCACAGAACGCGCCGCAAACGAACGCGCCTTTCTCCCTGCGTTTACGGCAGCTTTTGCCGGCTCGTCCGGCCATTTGGCGTCAAAATTCCTCGGCGCATTTTTCATCCTTTCGGAAAATCTTGCAAAAACCCCCGGCTCCTCATATTCCTCCGGTATCTCTGTGAAAGACTCGTCCCAATTCTCAAACTGCCTGTTTTCCGCGTCGTTTTCCAGCTTTTTTACTTCTTCAAGAGGTTTTTCATTTTCGTGCTTTCCCTCGGGGATGCTGCGCACCTCTCTACTCACCGCTCTTTTTATATCTTCCGCGGCGTCGGTTTTGGGCGTCGTCATCCCCGCCGCAGCGTTTTTATCCGATCCGGCGTTTTTTTCTCTATCAGCTGCTTTTTCATGAGTTTCTGGCTTGTTCTGCCCCTTTACCTCGGCGATTATCTCTTCAATTGAAAAATCAAGCTGTGTCTCATCAAAAGCATCAAAATTTTGTCTTCCCCTTTTTGACACCCGTATTCAACCTTCTTATCTTATGTATCGTCTCTCTGTTTCATTGCTTCAAAAAGTATCACGGCTGCCGCCGCAGATGCGTTAAGAGAAGTTATGTGACCTTTCATCGGTATTTTGATCAGAAAATCGCACTTTTCTTTGACGATCCTTGACATTCCCTCTCCTTCTGATCCGATAACTATCGCCGCGGACCCTTTGAAATCCGCTTTTCTGAAATCCTCTTCCCCGTCTGCATCGGTTCCGAATATCCACACGCCCATATCTTTGAGCTGATCTATCGCCGCGCTTGTGTTGACGACCTTTGCGATCGGCATATATGAAAGCGCCCCTGCGGCCGCTTTTGCGCATGCTGCGTTTACGCCCGCGCTTCTGCGTTTTGGTATTATCACGCCGTGCGCTCCGGCGATCTCGGCTGACCTTATGATCGCGCCGAGATTGTGCGGATCGGTTATTGAATCGCATATCACGATAAGCGGTTTTTCGCCTTTTTCATTAGCTTTGTTTATTATATCCCCTATCTCGACATATGTGACAGCAGATGCGACCGCAGCGACCCCTTGATGCGCCCCTGTCTCGCTCATCTGGTCAAGTTTTCTTCTGTCGCACTCGACGACCACTATCCCGTGCTTGAGCGCCGCGTCCCGTATCCGCGATATCCCTCCTGACGCGTCTTTTGCTATGAACAGCTTGTCCACGTCTTTCCCCGAATTTATAAGCTCAAGTACGGCATTCCTTCCTTCCACGAGGAATGACCCGTCGCCGCCTTCTTCTATATCACGATCTTTTTTCGTCCTGTCTTTTATGTTTTTGCGATATCTGTCGTCCCGCATACGCTTCCTCAACTTCCAAACTTCCGTTTAGATTTAAACAAATTTTGTTCTGATTATTATATCACATTTTTTTGCCTTATAAAACAAAAAAACAAGACGCATGTCTTGTTTTTTTGATTGTTTTTATCGTTTTTAAATTTTTATCCAAAAAATCTGTTATGTATCGCCTCTACGGCTTTTTTGGTATCCTCGCGGCGTATAAGCACCGTGACCTTGATCTCGCTTGTTGAGATAGATTTGAGGTTTATGCCCGCGTCGTAAAGCGCCTCGAACATCTTTGTTGCAACGCCCGGATTGTCCGCCATACCCGCGCCGACGATAGAAACTTTGCCGATATTGTCGTCGACCAGCACCTCGCCGAAGCCCATGGTGTCCTGCGCCTTTTTCAAAACCTCCATGGTTTTTTCAAGGCTGGTAAGCGGAACTGTAAAGCTTATATCGCGCACCTCGCCCTTAAGCGCCGACTGAACGATGACATCTATATTTATTCTCTCAGCTGCAAGCATCGAGAACAGTTTATATGCCGCACCCGGCATATCTTCGAGACCCATGACCGTCAGCATAGCCGTATTTTCATCTTTGGTAACGCCACTTACAAGCATTTTTTCCATCGTCATAACCTCTTTCACTTTAGTTCCCGGAGCTCCGGTAAAGCTTGATAAAACCTCAAGATTCAAATTGTATTTCTTTGCAAGGATGATGCACCTCGTATGAAGGACCTGCGCCCCCAATGCCGCCATCTCAAGCATTTCGTCGTAGGATATCTCCTCGAGTTTGCGCGCCGATTTGACAATCCTCGGATCCGCCGTATATACTCCGTCGACATCTGTATATATCCTGCACTCGTCGGCCTTGAGCGCCGCCGCTATCGCGACCGCCGTCGTATCCGACCCGCCCCTTCCGAGGGTCGTTATATCGTCCGCATTGTTTATCCCCTGAAATCCCGCGACGACAACAATCTTTTTCTTGTCGAGCTCGCACAGTATCCTGTCCGTATCGACCCTTTTTATCCTGGCGCCGCTGTATACCGCGTCGGTCTTGATACCCGCCTGCCATCCGGTCAGCGATATTACCGGACATCCCAGTTTTTCAAGCGCCATCGCAAAAAGCGCCATGGATATCTGCTCTCCCGCGGAAAGTATAACATCTCTCTCCCTGTTTGACGCTTTGTCGTTTATTTCGTTTATCTTCTCTATGAAATCGTCTGTTGTATCCCCCTGAGCAGACACTACCACCACCACGTCGTGGCCCTTGCGATGCTCTGCCGCCATCATTTCAGCCGCGTGAAATACGCGCTCTTTATTCGCGACAGACGATCCGCCGAACTTTGCAACAATCAAGCTCACGTAACTTGACCTCCTTCTACTTGTTTTCCTTCAATTAACGTAAAAACGCTCTTCGAGCGGCAGCGGGGCCATCTCTTGACCGTACTTCATACCGCAAAAAAGACCCCGCATATACTGTTCTGAAATCCTTTTGATTTTATCACAACAACGGTAAAACGGCAACTCTTTCTTGTTCCGGACTCACCCTGTAATTCGCATTTCCCCGCCTTTACAGTACGCGTATAGACGCTTTGACCGCCATTTTCCCCGAGATCTCTTTTTCTTTTTTCTGAATTTCCCTCGCGGCCATTTTGCCGCTTATAAATACGATCTCATCGTCAGGCGCGCCATCTTTTTCAAGGATATCCACACTGCCGAAAATACCCTCTATATACTTTTCCGCTTCGGCTTTTTTAAGGCCTCTCGCGCGGATATATCTGCTTTCCTCCATCTCGGAAAGGTCTGCCATCATGTTCGGATCCGCATCATCCCAGACAAACGGTCTCGGGTCTTTCATATGCTGAGCCAAGTACACGATATCCGATATGATCGCGCTTCCCGTGGTAAAGCTTCCCGACCCTCTTCCGTAGAACATGATATCGTCGACCGCTTCTCCGTGAATCATTATGCCGTTGAAAACATCGACTATGTTCGAAAGCGGGCTATCCTCGCTTATCACATGCGGCGCAACATAAATATACACTTTGCCGTCCTGTCTTCTTAAAGACCTTCCGACAAGCTTTATTGCTTTACCGTTATTATGAGTATAGGAAATATCCTCTAATTCGACCTTTGTTATCCCCTCAACGTTTACGGTGTCGGGATAAAAATGCCGCCCGTATGCGATCGCCGACAGGATGCATATCTTCCTGCATGTATCCATGCCTTCGATGTCGGCCGCCGGGTCCGCCTCCGCATATCCGAGATCCTGCGACAGCTTCAGTGCGTCCGCAAACGACATATTCTCATGTACCATCTTGGTTAATATATAATTCGTCGTGCCGTTCATTATGCCGTATATTTCCGTTATATTGTCTACCATTGTGTACTGCCTGAGCGGGAAAAGGACCGGCGTCACTCCGCCGACTGCCCCCTCAAACATGTAATAAAGGCCCTTATCATGAGCGATCTTCAAAAGTTCTGCTCCGTATTTCGCAACTACATCCTTATTCGGCGTCACGACATGTTTTCCGGCAAGAAGAGCCCGCTTCGTAAAATCATACGCAACGCCCGTTCCGCCTATCGTTTCGACGACCACGTCGATCTCCGGATCGTTCTCAACTATCGAAAAATCTTTCACTATCCTGTCCGAGAAAGGACTGTCTTTAAAATCGCGTATATCCACTATATATTTTAAAGTCATTGCCTGTCCGGACCTTTGTTCTATAAGTTTCGCTTTCTTATCGAGCAGCTTCGCGACGCCCGTGCCGACCGTTCCCAATCCCAAAATCGCGACTTTTATCATTTTCATCACCTTACTATTTTTATATATTTTCATGTGTATTTTTTCATTATTTAGAAATCAGCCGCGCTTGGCGGCTTTGTTTAATCATGCTATCATACCTTGTACAAAAGTGCAACGATTTTGCTGTAATTTTGTTTTTTTCATAATTCAATAATTTTATTCATTTTAACATATCGGCAAACTTCTTATGCTTCGGGTTTTGTCAGTGAATATTTAACTCTATTTCTGACAAAATTCAATATGAGGTGATCTAAATGTCCGATATGCCGCAAAACCGCCATGTGCGTTTTTTGCTGATTCTGTTTTATATAATACTTGCTGTTCTTTTTTTATATGTTTTTTTCAAGTATTTGCTATGGATACTCATGCCGTTTCTGATCGCATTACTCGTCGCAAAAATTATAGAACCCTCTGTATCTTATTTGTCAGGCAAATTCCACATACCCAGAAAAGCCGCAAGCGCGGTCATGGCGATTTTGTCAGTTTCGCTTTTGACGGGCGTTTTGTATTTTGCGATCTCCTCTCTTTTCCGTGAGATCTCTGAGATCGCGGAAAATTATCCGAATATGATATCTGTGCTGTCGAAAAACCTGTTCTCTATATCAGGCAAGCTTAACGGGATCCTGTCAAAACTGACCGGCCGCGAGATGCAGTTTGCGGCGACAGACATCCTTCAAAGTATAAGCGCTCCTGACTTCAGTTCTATTATCGACGGGGTCAAAAACGTCGCTTTTTCGATACCGACCGCGCTCGTGTCCGTTATAACCTCGATCATCTCGGCGTACCTTATAAGCTGCGATTATCAGGGGATCCGGTCACGCATCCTGCGCCAATTTGAGGCGCACACAAGGCTTGCGATCTTGCGCACAAAGGCGCACTTGTTTTCCGCTTTGTCAAGATGGATGCTGTCGCAATTTATCCTGACAGTGATAACCTTTGTTCTTCTTTTATTCGGCTTTTTGGTCCTAAATATAAAATATGCGCTTACTCTATCGATCGTGATCGCGTTTCTTGACGCGCTGCCCCTTATCGGATCGGGTACGATCCTTATACCCTGGTCGATCATTTCTTTCATCATCGGGAATAGCCGCACCGCGATCGGTCTGATCGTCATATATTTGGTCATAACTGTCTCAAGAAATATCATAGAGCCTAAGATCGTCGGCGACTACATCGGTCTTTCGCCGCTTCTGACCGTTGTCGCGATATATATGGGGTTCCGGCTTTTCGGCATTACAGGCATGTTTGTCTTCCCGTTTTTATTTTTGACCGTGTCGCAGCTTCACAAGTGGGAATATATAAAGATATGGAAAGAATAACAAGGTATAGTAAAAACCGGCACATCAAATGTTTGACGCATTTGATGTGCCGGTTTCCATTGTTGTCATGCCGAATATTTCATTATCGTCCACTTTATATCTTCCCACTTTGTCGTGAACGGCGAACCCATCACAACGGACGTTTGTGTCTCCGCGATCTGCGCTTGTGTCACAGGCTCTGTCCCAGTCTCCGCGGGATCTGTTTCAGCAGGGTCGGTCTCGGCGGGGTCGGTCTCCGCTGGATCCGTCTCGATCGGATCCGTCTCGACGGGGTCTATCCCTTCCGGATCAGGATCCCACCACCACGGCAGGTCTCCCTCTTCCCCTCCGTCCGGCGGGACATCTTCTTCCGGCGGCTGGGTCAACGCGTTATGTTCCTCGCACACCGCGTTATAATTCACTTCCGCGTTGCTGCTTACAACCGCCGGGAATCCGGCGTGCGGTTTCTCGCCCTCTGCTGTCAAATAAGGAAGAACATACTGCTGATCGCCGACGACGATCCCCGCCCTCGGGAAATATCTTGGAAGATTCAATAGTGCAACCGTCACAAGGTTTTCTTCCGGGCACCATTCATTTGCAACTCTGCCTGTTACTTTGTCGACCTGCGTCGCGACGTGCATCGTGCAAACGTTTTTCGGCGCATCTTCTCGCGCCATTTTGACCGTTGCCACCCTGCTTCCGCGCGGATCATGCGAGCACCACTCTGTCGGTATCCCGCCGCTGTCCATGCAATAGCTTACCGTGACAAAATCTTCATCGCTTTCAAATTTGCGGGGCTCATACCCGTCGAGCACCCTCGTCATTACTTCTTTCCAAATTACAAGCGACGGGTTTGACGACCCGACTCCCTTTATTTCCTGAGGCGAATCGTATCCGAACCACACCGCCCCTATATAATACGGCGTAAGCCCCACGAACCACCTGTCATAGTCGCTCGTCGTTGTACCTGTTTTCGCGGCGACCGATATGCCGTCTATCTTTGCCCTAACGCCGGTACCGCCGGATACGTTTACTACCCTTTGCAGAAGGTCGAGCATATAATGTGCCGTTCTCTCTTTCATCGCGACCGTCACATCGGGCGAATTATCTATCAGCACCTCTCCGGTCGCGTCGAGCACCTTTGTATACGTTCTCGGAGCGGTGTACTTCCCATCGTTGACAAACGGAGCGTACGCCGCCGTCAGTTCCAATACCGTTACGCCTTTTGTAAGACCGCCGAGAGAGAGCGGTGCGAGGTTTATGTCGCTGTTGCCTTTGCCGTCGTCGCTTACAAGTGTTGTAAACCCGAGATTCGTCGTCATAAAGTCAAACGACCGCTGCGGGGTCAGCTTTTGAAGGACCTCGACCGGTATCGTGTTGTTCGATATCTCTATCGCCTTGCACAGCGTCATCCTTCCCCTATACGCGCCATAATAATTCTTAGGCCAGCCTTTCGAGGAAACGTTGAAATCCTTTGGCACGTCGTCAAACACCGACGCAGGCGTTATCAGCCCGTACTCAAGCGCGGGCGCATATACCGAAAGCGGTTTGATCGCGGATCCAGGCGATCTGGTCGACTGGGTCGCCCTGTTAAGTCCGCGGTTCTCGGTCTTCTCGCCACGTCCGCCGTACATCGCAACGACATCGCCCGTGTATGGATCAATCAGCACCATCGCCGTCTGCGGCATGGACCCGTCCTTCCCCTCGGCGCCCGGCAGCAGTTCTTCATCTGTAAAGACCTCGTCCATTTTCGCCTGTATGTCCGTATTTATGGTAGTGTATATTTTCAGTCCGCCTGAGAAAAGCAGCTTGTTCGCAAGCTCTTTCGAATACCCTTTTTCCTTTTGAAGGTCTCTCAAAACGTCGCTTATTACCTGATCCACAAAATACGACTGCTTGCTCTCCTGCTTCTGTTCATTCTCTTTTTTCTTGAATACCAGCGGCTCTTTCAGCGCCTCTTCGTATTCTTCATCCGATATTTTTCCAAGCTCGTGCATCTTGTACAGGACCGTCTCTTGCCGCTCCTTGTTGTTTTTCGGGAATCTGAACGGATTGTATTTCGACGGGTTCTTTGTTATCCCCGCGATCGACGCACACTCTGCAAGGGTGAGTTCGCTAAGTTCTTTCCCGAAATATACCTCCGCCGCAGTGCGCACCCCGTTGCAGTTCTGCCCGAGGAATATCGTATTCAGATAAAGCTCAAGTATATCTTCTTTTTCATACTTCTTTTCAAGGTTGAGCGCGCGCATGATTTCCTGAACCTTGCGTTCGACAGTCGTCTCGTCTTCAGATGTAAGGTTCTTGATCAGCTGCTGCGTGATCGTGGATCCGCCGCCCGTAAAGTCGCCGATGAGCCCCGTCCAGGAAAGCGCCGCGCCGATCGTCCTTTTCCAGTCGACGCCGTTATGCTGGAAAAACCGTTCGTCTTCGATCGATGTGAATGCAATTATCATATTTGCCGGTATTTCGTCATAATTGACCCAGACCCTGTTCTCACTTCGATACAGCGTCTCAAGCTCCACCGTCTCTCCGGTTTTGGGATCGTTGCAGTATATAAAGCTCGTAAAATCCAGTCTGAAGCTGTCGAGATCGACATCTATATTGGGATTTATATATTTATTTATATACAGCGCGAATGCGACACCGCAAAACGCCGTCGTTATGATCCCTATCAGAAAAACAGTTACAATGAGAAGCCCCGTTATCCTTATTGCCGAACGGATTCTCTTTGCTGCCTTGCTTTTCGCCATCAATGGGCCTCCTTTTGTTCATGCGAAAGTTAAATTCCGCTTTCCCTCGGTCTTCAAACTCACTTTGTATGTTTTTTGCCTTTTATGGAAAAAATAAATAAAAAGTGAGGTCGATACATCATGCTGTCCCGGCGGATAAAATTGTTTACCGTTTTGTTCTCCACCCTGACATTTGCGGCGCTGACGATCGCCAATCTGCGCGCGCCTTATGCGGCGCCTGCAGCCGCCGATCCCGCCGTCATGGTCAGACCTGTCAAAAATTCTTCTTTTGCCAAAAATCCAATGTATATCTTGAAAATTTTTGACGGAATGCTCGCCGTTTTTGTTCCCGGAGAATCGTTCCCCGAATACCTGACCGATATAGACGCGCGAACGCTGCTCGAATCGGACCGGCAGATCCTTTATTCCGGAATAGCCGTATATTCCGATGAAGAGCTCTCCTCCCTTTTGGAGGATTTCGGAAGTTGACTCGATATTTTTAAAAGCGCGCTATGATATGGCGGCGCTTTATTTTTTTGACCATTTTACCCCTTGGGGCGTGTCCTCTAAAACTATGCCCATATTTTTAAGCTCGTCGCGGATCCTGTCCGCTTCTGCGAAATTCTTCGCTTTTCTCGCTTCCTGACGTTTTTCGATAAGCGCCTCGATCTCAGTATCGAGTGCATTATCCTCTTTTTTCTCGGCGATCCCGAGAACGCCGCACAGCTCTCTCGCCGCGCTCTCCGCCTTTTCACAAAACTCCCTGGACGCTTCCCCTCCGGATATCGCGCCGTTTATTTCCTTGACCATTTCAAAGATCGCTGCGATCGCATCCGCGGTATTAAGATCGTTTTCCATGGAACTTATGAATTTCTCTTTATACTCCGGCAGTTTTGCGAATACTTTCGCATCGTCTTCTGTCATTTTTTCATTTTTGAAGTTTTCTTTATAAAACTCCAGGTTGTCGAACATATTGCGCAGCCTTGAAAGCGCCGACACCGCCTGCTCAAGCGACTCCGCCGAGTAGTTCAGCGGGCTTCTGTAGTGCGCGGACAGCATAAAGAACCTAATCGCTTCATATCCGTATTTCTCCGCCGCATCGCGGACCGTAAAGAAGTTCCCCAGCGATTTAGACATCTTTTGGTTGTCGATCGTCAAAAACGCGTTGTGCATCCAATAATGTGCAAAAGGCTTGCCGTTTGCCGCCTCGCTCTGCGCTATCTCATTTTCATGGTGAGGAAAGATAAGGTCAAGCCCGCCCGAGTGCACGTCGATCGTCTCTCCGAGATATTTGTTCGCCATAGCCGAGCATTCGATATGCCAGCCCGGTCTTCCCTTGCCCCATGGCGAATCCCAAGACGGTTCCCCCGGCTTCGCCGCTTTCCAGAGGGCAAAATCCATTGCGTCTTCCTTTATATCGTTTACATCTATCCTCGCGCCCGCTTCAAGCTCTTCAAGCGGCTGATGAGAAAGTTTTCCGTAACCGTCGAATTTTTTTGCGCGATAGTAAACATCGCCGTTTTTTTCATAGGCATAGCCTTTGTCTTCCAGCGTCTTTACTATTTTGATGATCTCATTTATATTCTCGGTCGCCTTCGGATGAACGGTGGCCTCTTTTATACCAAGCCCTTTCGCATCCGTGAAATACTCTTTTATATACTTTTCGCTGACATCTTTATATGTCACGCCCTCTTCATTCGCGCGGCGAATGACCTTATCGTCTATATCGGTAAAGTTCTGTACAAAGGTCACTTTATATCCGCGATACTCGAGAAATCTCCTGAATACGTCGAATATTATAAACGGGCGCGCGTTCCCTATATGAAAAAAATTATATACCGTCGGTCCGCACGAATACATCTTCACGTTATTCGGATCCATCGGCACAAATTCTTCTTTCTTTCTTGTAAGCGTGTTGAACACCTTCATAAGTAATCCACCTCTATTATTTTTTGCCAACGCTTCGCGACAGCACTTTGCGGTTGCGAACTATATAATCTATTCCGGACCACACTGTAACCGCGACCATTATCCATACCGCCAGATCGTTGATCGTCATAAACCCTTTGATCAGAACGATATGCGCAAACGGGGTCATCATTATTATTATGCTCGCTATTTGAACAACAGTTTTTATCTTTCCGGACCAAAGCGCCTGTATGACGATACCCTCTGAAATGGCGACCACCCTCAGCGATGTCACCGCAAACTCTCTCGATAAGATTATCATAGCCGCCCACGGCGAGATCCTTCCGACGCTGACGAATATCAAGATCGCGGAAGTTATAAGCAGCTTATCCGCAAGCGGATCTATGAATTTTCCGAAATTTGTCACCTGATTGTATTTTCTTGCGACATACCCGTCCACCCCGTCAGTCGCGCTTGCCACGATAAACAAAAGAAGCGCGGCATAACTTAAGAGCGGCGAGTCTGCCATAAAACAAAGCATAAACACAGGCACAAGGGCGATCCTTATGAGAGTTATTATATTGGCTGCATTCACAAAAAAAAGCATCCTTTCATAATCACTGCTGCAAGCACGCGGCGCATTTTATCCCGCTATTATCCCTGTCATGTCATACTCTTCATATGATTTTATCATGACATCGGCAAATTCGCCACACTTTATTTTTTGATTTGACTCGAAATATACCGTCCCGTCTATATCTGGAGAATCGGCATATGACCTTCCGTAAAACATGCCCGTTTCTTTATTGAACCCCTCGCACAATACGCGCATGGTCTTCCCTGTCATTCTTCTGCCGAATTTGTCCGCGCCGCGTGAAAGTATCTGCTGAAGGATCTCCTGGCGCTTGACCGCCGTCTCATGATCCACCTGATCCGGCATGTCGAAAGCTTTGCTTCCTTCCTCTGGAGAAAATGCAAATACGCCCGCCCTTTCAAAGCCTATATCTTCTGCAAACCTGCAGAGAATGTCAAAATCCTCGTCCGTCTCGCCCGGAAGGCCCGTTATAAAACTCGTCCTCAAGACAGCGTCCGGCATCTTCCGGCGTATATCCGAAAACAGCTTCCGCAAAAAGTTGCTGTCGCCCCGCCTGTTCATCGTTGAGAGTATCCTGTCGCTCGCATGCTGGACCGGTATGTCAAAATATTTCACGATTTTATCATTGCGCGCGATCGTATCTATAAGTCTTTCGTCTATCTCGTCAGGATAAAGATAGTGAAGCCTCACCCACTCTATCCCGTCTATATCGCTTATTTTGTCTAAAAGCTCATGCAGTTTCCTTTCGCCGCATATATCCGTGCCGTACCTCGTTATATCCTGCGCGATCACGATGATCTCTTTCACTCCGCGATTTGAAAGTTCCTTCGCCTCTTTAATTATGTTTTCCATTTTTCTGCTTCTGTATTTCCCGCGGATCGACGGTATCACGCAATATGCGCAGCGGTTGTCGCACCCTTCTGCGATCTTGAGATACGCGCTGTAGCGCGGCGTCGCAAGTATGCGCTCTCCCTCGTCTAGGTACGTGTCTATATCCGAGAAATATTCCGACTTCCCGCCTTTTGTCACGGCTTTAACCGCTTCCGTTATATCGCTGTAGCTGCCTGTTCCAACTATCGCGTCGACTTCCGGAAGCTCTTTGAAAAATTCATCTTTATATCTCTGCGCAAGACACCCAGCTGCGATAATGGCGCCTATTTTCCCCTCTTTTTTCAATTCTGCAAGCTGAAGGATGTTTTCTATCGCCTCTCTTTTGGCGTCTTCTATAAATCCGCATGTATTGACGACGACCACATCCGCCCCCTCGGCATTCTCAGAAAGCACATATCCCGCGTTTTTCAGCCTGTACAGCATCTGTTCGCTGTCCACAAGGTTTTTTGCGCATCCAAGCGATATCATGGCCACCTTTATATCTGCCATCCGTCATCTTCCCCCATATCGGCGCTTATACGTGAAAGCGCGTCTCTTATATCGTCGGACATATACCCTTTCCTGAGCATCATGTCGAATATCCGTTTCTTTTCTTTCGCGTCAGGCGGCAAAACCTTTATCTTTGCCCGCATGATCTCATATATCTTATCCGGATCGGAGCTAAAGTCCTGCATCATGCATTCGATTATATCTCTGCCAAGTCCGCGCCTGTAAAGCTCAGAACGCACCTTCATCTCTCCGTATCCCATTGCGGCATAGTGCCTCACCACCATACCAGCATACTCCTCATCATCAAGAAGCGCAAGTGACCTGAGGTGCTCGATAACCTTTTGCACCTCTTCTTCTTCAAAGCCTTTTTTGAGAAGTTTGTCGCTCAGTTCCTTTTCTGAAAGCGGTCGACGTGATAATACGTCGACCGCCGCTTTAAGTGCGTTTTTTTCGTTTTTCATGACATTCCCTTTTTATTTTATTCCTGATCAAAATCGTCAGCGTCTACCGACACCCCCGTCGCCCTCGACGCCGGCGCTTTCGGCATTGCCGCATCCTGCCTTATCTGCCCCTTGCCCGCGTTTTTCAGCACATCAAAATTATCGCGTATCTTTTGTTCTATGCTGTCCGCAAGCTCCGGGTTTTCTTTCAGATACTGTTTCGCGTTTTCACGGCCTTGGCCAAGCCGCATCTCGCCCATAGATATCCATGCGCCGCTTTTTTGAATTATACCGAGCTTTATGCCGAGATCCACAATCTCTCCCAGACGGGATATTCCCTCTCCGTACATTATATCGAACTCCGCCTCTTTAAACGGCGGCGCTATTTTGTTCTTTACGACTTTTGCCCTGGTCCTGCTTCCCAAAAGCTCGGTCCCGTTTTTGATGTGCTCCATCCTTCTCACGTCTATCCTGACGCTCGCGTAGAATTTAAGCGCCTTCCCGCCGGTCGTGACTTCGGGATTCCCGTACATCACCCCGATCTTCTCGCGAAGCTGGTTTATAAATATGATGATCGTGTTCGATTTTGCGACAGCGCCGGCAAGCTTGCGCAGCGCCTGCGACATAAGCCTCGCCTGAACGCCGACAAACGAATCGCCCATTTCACCTTCTATCTCCTGTCTCGGCACAAGCGCCGCGACCGAGTCGACGACTATTACGTCGATGGCGCCGCTCCTGACAAGCATCTCCGCGATCTCAAGCGCCTGCTCGCCGGTGTCCGGCTGCGATACCAGAAGGCTGTCGACGTCTACCCCGATCGCCTTCGCGTAAGCGGGATCAAGCGCATGTTCCGCGTCTATGAACGCCGCTTCCCCGCCGCGCTTTTGCGCCGACGCCACAACATGAAGCGCCACCGTCGTCTTGCCGGACGATTCCGGCCCGTATATCTCGACTATCCTTCCACGCGGCATCCCGCCTATTCCAAGCGCGACGTCAAGCGCGAGAGACCCCGTCGGTATGCTCTCGACGTTCAGCGCGCTGTGCTCGCCCAAGCGCATTACAGCCCCTTTACCGCATTTTTTCTCGATTTGTAAAAGAGCATTCTCTAATGCATTGTTTTTATCCATATACTTTCTACCTCCGCATTCGTTATATCGCTATTTTACACCATTCTTTCAGAAAATGCAACATTTGTTCGATTTTTCGAAATTTTCCCCGATACAACTCTCTCGATACCTGAAAGATCTCGATATATTTTTATATTTGTATAGCCTTCCTGCCTCATTATTTCCTTTACATCTTCGAACTGTCCCAGTCCGCATTCAAACAGCAGCCTTCCCCCTGATTTCAGACGCGGAGCAAAATTTTTTGTGACGCTTCTGTAAAAATCAAGCCCGTCATATCCCCCGTCAAGGGCAGTTATCGGCTCGTAATCTTTAACCGATATATCAAGCGTCGCGATCTCACCTGTCGGTATATATGGCGGGTTGCAGACGATAATATCAAAATCCCCTATCTTATCGGCCGGCTTTTCCAACGCGTCAAGCAGGATCGTATACACTCTATCTGTTAAGCTGTATTGCTTTACATTTTCTCTCGCTACCGCTAAAGCGGCCTCTGATATATCCGCCAGTACGACGTGCGCCCCGGATGCTGTCAGCGCCGCTGCTATTCCGACGCATCCGCTTCCCGCGCAAAGGTCAAGCACCCGCGCCTCACCTGACATCCTCTGAAGTATCTCTGCCGCCGCCGTGACAAGGGTCTCCGTATCAGGCCGCGGGATAAGAACATCCTTCGTCACCTTGAATGTGAGCGAATAAAAATCCCATTCCCCCAGAATATAGGCGAGCGGCTCTCCTGCGATCCGCCTTTCGATAAGCGCATTTATCCTGCATAAAGTCCCCTCGGACAAAAACATCGTGCCGCGTGTTATTATTTCATCTTTGCTGATCCCGGCTGCAAATGCGATTATCTCCTTCGCTTCAAGTTCAGCACCGGATATTTGGTTTTTCTTAAGCGTTCTTCTCGCTTGAAGGTATGTATCCCCAACAGTCATGATCATACAAGTCAACCGCCTTTACATCTGCTGTGCAGCAGAAACCGCTTACCATCTCGCTTCATCTTCGTTTTCCGGTATCACGCATTTAAGCGCCTCTATCGCGACCTCTATCATGCTGTCGTCCGGCTCGTTCGTGGTAAGCTTTTGAAGCCACATCCCCGGCGCTCGTATCACCTTTGTAAGTACATTGTCATATCTGCCGGCAAAGCGATTGATCTCATAGCTTATCCCGACAATGACCGGCAAAAGCGCCAGTCTCAGCGCCACTCGCAAAAAAGGATTTGACCATGTGAACATCGAAAATATCAATATGCTTATTATTATGACCACAAACAAAAAGCTTGTGCCGCACCTTGGGTGCAGTCTCGTATGCTTCCTCACATTTTCGACTGTCAGTTCTTCGCCAGATTCATAACAGCTTATGGATTTGTGCTCTGCACCATGGTATGCAAACGTCCTCTTTATATCCTTTATACGCGAAACTGAAAGCAGAAACAGCAGAAACAACGATATCCTTATAGCGCCCTCTACAAGATTTCTGACGACGCCCGTCCCTATGGCCTCGTCAAATACCCCCGCCAAAAGCGTCGGCAGAAGGATAAAAAGCGCTATCGGAATTATCACTCCGATCGCCGTCGCTATGGTCATCATCGTTTTTTCAACTTTTTCGCTGCCAAATTTTTCGACTAGGAATTTTTCAAGCCCCTGCGGCTCTGTTTTTTCGTCTTCCTCAAAAAACTGTGCTGAAAATGTCAGTGCGGACATGCCGTCTCTCATCGACTCCGCAAATCGATATACTCCCCGCACGATAGGAAGTTTGAAAAACCAGATCTCCGCCTTTTTTGACGTCTCCCTCTCCTCATACACAAGCGACCCGTCCGTCTTTCTGACCACTATTTCGGTCTTTTTCGGCCCGCGCATAAGGATCCCCTCTATAAGGGCCTGGCCGCCTATCGTCGTTTTGAATTTCTCTTTACCTGCCATGATTTCTCCTATCTGTCGGGTATCGTCTATTTGATGTTATCCGCGGTCAATGCCGCCGTTGGAAGCGTAATTATGGCCGTGGTGCCTTTCCCGTACTCGCTCTTTATATCAAGCGATCCTCCATGTCTTTTTATGATCTCCTCGCATACCGCAAGGCCTATGCCGTTTCCCCTTATTTTTGAGCTGCCCTTATAAAACTTCTTTTTTACAAATGGAAGCTCCTCCTCGGGGATCCCGACTCCGTAATCCGTGACGGCAACTTTCACCTTGTTGTCTGACGCCGTCATCTCAATGTCTATTTTTTTGTTTTCCCCGCAGTATTTGACCGCGTTGTCTATTATATTCAAAAACACCTGTTTCAGGCGGTTTCGGTCTCCGTTTACGATCACCGGATCATCCGGGTCGCTGCTGTTTATCTCAATACCCTCTTTTCCGACAAACTCGGAATATATGAACACCGCGTCGGAAAGCTCTTCTCTGATATCAAAAGGCGACGTCTGAATGCTCATCCGATCCCCTTCTATCCTTGCAAAGTCCAAAAGCTCTTCCACCATTTGAGAAAGTCTTCTCACTTCTTTTTGAATGATCGACAGTCCCTTTGCCGCCACCTCTTTATCCGCTATCCCATCTGCAAGGATCGTGTCCGTCCACCCTCCTATCGCCGTCAGCGGCGTTCTCAGCTCATGTGATACGGAAGATATGAATTCGTTTTTAATTGTCTCCGATTTGCTTATTTCGTCGGACATGTAATTGATGGTATCGCAAAGCTCGCCTATCTCATCGTCGTCCGTCTTTTCTATATGTATCCCGTAGCTGCCCGCCGCGATCTCCTTCGCGGCTTCAT
>Ga0079305_1001287_pt1 | contig 35421 bp, 30 predicted proteins | sample LMS_cellobiose_e_FD_79183 | JGI IMG/M metagenome (GOLD analysis project Ga0079305, IMG submission 79183) | Rumen-fistulated moose microbial communities from Alaska, USA - LMS_cellobiose_enrichment | ecosystem: Host-associated > Mammals > Digestive system > Stomach > Rumen fluid ... | reverse complement strand
GCGCCGTCATCGCCCGCGACAGAAAAGAGCTTGCCGGAGATTTCTGCCGCGGCTGCGGCTATTGCATGCCCTGCACCGTCGGCATTGAGATCAACAACTGCGCCCGCATGTCGCTGATGGTGCGCCGCGCGCCCACGGCCGCATGGCTCGACGCGCGCTGGCAGGCCGAGATGGCAAAAATTCCGAACTGCGTCGATTGCGGGCTCTGCCGCTCACGCTGTCCCTACGGGCTCGATACGCCCGCGCTGCTGCGCCGCAATTACGCCGATTATCAGCGGATCCTGGCCGGACAGGTCCGTGTGGACTGATCCGGATTCCACAGGAAGGGCCGAGCGCCGCCCCCTTTGCGCGTCGGGCAGCCGCCCCTTCCGCAAGAGCCGTTTCAACGAATTCCTTATCCAAAGAGGAGGTCAGACTTAAAATGAAATCCAAGGTTTTCTTTTCCAAAGAAATCACGCCGGAAAAGGTCGTCGAGCTGTACCGCGCGCTGGAAATCGAGCTGCCGGGCAAGGTAGCCGCCAAGCTCCATTCCGGCGAGAGGGGCAACCAGAATTTTCTGCCTCCCGCATTCTGGAAGCCGATGATCGAGGCCGTGAGGGGAACCGTCGTCGAATGCAACACGGCGTACGGCGACGCCTTCGGCGGCGTGCGCGACCACACCGCGGCGCATCTGCGGCTTCTGGAGGAGCACGGCTGGAGCAAGACCTTTGCCGTCGATCTGATGGACGCCGAGGGGCCCGACATTGTCTGGGAGATCCCCGACGGCAAGGTGCTCCGGCAAAACCGCCTGGGAAAAAATATCCTCAACTACGATTCCATGCTGGTGCTGGCGCACTTTAAGGGCCACCCGATGGGCGGCTACGGCGGCGCGCTCAAGCAGCTTTCGATCGGCTGCGCCTCCGCCGCGGGCAAGGCGCTCATCCATTCCGGCGGCGTGTCGAGCGATAACATCAAGGCATGGGACGTCCACGCCGAGCAGGATCGCTTCTGTGAAGCGATGGCGGACGCCGCCGCCTCCGTCGTGCGACATTTCGGCAGGCAGATCGCATTTATCAACGTGATGAAGAACCTCTCCGTTGACTGCGACTGCTGCGAAACCGCGGAAGATCCCTGCATGCAGGATATCGGCATCCTTTCTTCTCTCGATCCCGTTGCGATCGACCAGGCTTGTATCGATCTCATCTACGCCGCGAAGGACGACCCCGGGCAGGCGCACTTTATCGAGCGTGTCGAATCCCGCCACGGCATCCATACCATCGAGGCGGCTGCGGCGCTCGGCTACGGCAGCCGTGACTATGAGCTCATTTCGCTCTGACCGGCCGCATGGAAAGAAGCGCTCCGATATCGCGGGGCCCCCGAAATCCAAAGGATTTCGGGGGCCCCGTATCGTTTTCCGGCTGCATCTGAGATCTTCCGCCGCGAATTTTCCCGCGTCGCCCCTTCGCGGCTGCGCAGGCTGCAGCTCACAGCAGCGCACGCTCGATCGCCTTCGCGGCGCCGTCCTTCTCATTGGTATCCGTAACAGACATTGCAGCGGCCTTTGCGCGCGCGGTTCCGTTTCCCATCGCGACGGAAAATCCGGCGGCCCGCAGCATGCCGATATCGTTTTCGTTGTCGCCGACGGCGAAAATCTCTTCCCGCCCGATGCCGAGCGCACAGGCGAGCGCTTTGAGCGCGACGCCCTTATCCGCATCAGGGTGGCTGACTTCGATCTCCCGCTCGCCGGTCAGGACGGTTTTTACGTTCCAGCCGCTCCGAATCATCCCGTCGAGTTCCCGCCGCTCGTCGGCGTCCGCCGCCAGTATCCAGATATTTTCGACACGCCCCGCCGCCTCATCGAGCCGCTCGCCGATCCGCTGCACAACGCGGCGGCTCCTGCGGATATAGGCCTCGCTCGGCGTGCCGCGGAACAGATTGCGCTCCATTTCAAAAAAGGCGGGTTCGCTGTAGCCGAGCCCGTCAACAAAAGCGCTGTGTATCAGACCGCGCTCCATCGGCAGGCGCACGATCGCCTCCGCAGCCGCACGATCGAGGCACGCCGCGCGCAGCCTCTCGCCGGTCTTCACGTCGGTCGTGATCGCGCCGTTCGATGAAACGACATAACGGATGCCGCCGATCGCCAGCAGCTCCTCCGGCACGCCCGAAAGCGGCCGCCCCGTGGCCGGCACAACAACCGCGCCCGCTTCGATCGCCCTGCGCAGCGCTCGCACCGTGCGGTCGGTCAGGCGCTTATCGTGCGTCAGGGCCGTACCGTCGAGATCAAACGCGATCAGCCTGATTGCGGCCATTTCCGTCATCCTCCGTCCGTTGGCTGCGCCTCCGCCGCCGTCTGTCCTCCGGCGGGGCGGCGCGCCCTCTCACAGGCTGACCTCGCCCGCCAGATTGCGCGCAAAGAGGGCTCGGATGCCCTCGCGGCCTTTTTGCTGCCCGAGGCCCCACATCAGCTTTGTCACCACGGCCTCCTGCGTCATATCGTGCACGGGGATGCCGCCGCATGCCAGAATGCGCTGGCCCGTCTCATACACGCTGAGGTTGCTGCCCTCGTAACGGCACTGGCTCCCCACCAGAATCGGCATGCCGGCCTCGGACGCGCGGCCGATCGCGGCGGTAAAATCGCCCTTCAAAAACGGCACGCCCCCCAGCCCGAAGCCCTCGATATAAACGCCTTCGTAGCCGCGCTGCTGCAGGAATGTGAATATTTCGGGATCCATACCGGGAAAAAGCTTGAGTACGGCAATCTTATCGGAATAGGCCGTGCGGAAGCAAAACGGTTCGTTCTTCCGCGCAGGCGCATTTGTCAGCTGCAGGCCGAAGGCGTTGAACTCGCCCACATTGGGATAATTGATGCTCTCAAAGGCATTGAAGCTGACGGTGCGCACCTTGGAGGTGCGGCAGCCCAGCATAATGCGCCGGTCAAAGGCGAGGTAAACGCCGCCCCGCCCGCTCGAGGCCATCTGCACGGCGCAGCGCAGATTATCCGCCGCATCCGACATCGGCACGCCGAGCGGCATCTGGCTGCCGGTGAGGACAACGGGGATCGCGATATTCTGCAGCATAAAGGACAACATCGACGCGGTATAGGCCATCGTATCCGTACCGTGCACGATCACCGCGCCGTCGATCTCACCGAGTCCCTCGCCGATCCGACGGGCCAGATTGCTCCAGTCGTCCGGCGTGATATTGGAGCTGTCGAGCGAACAGTAATCCTCCATCTCGACCGCCGTTTCGGAGTCAAAGCCGCCGACCATCCGTGCGATCTCCTTCCCCGAAATCTGCGGCTCCAGCCCGTATTTGCCCGGGCGTGCCGAGAACGTTCCGCCCGTATTGATGACCAGAACACGTTTCATCGCAAACACCCCCCGTTTCACCGTTCTGCGATTCTTATTCTACACCGAAATCGCAAAAATGGAAAGACACAAAAAGGGCCCTTCGCCTGATCGGCGAGGGCTCCTTTTTACCGGTTCTGTTTTCGGGCGACGCGCGGAGCGTCTCCGCGGCCGACCACGGTCTCATAGCCTACGGAGCGGATACGCCCCTGCATACACGCGCGGCATTCCGCCGCCTCGTCGCCGGTGCAGATTTTTCCGTCGTAGAGCAGGTATTTGCCGCGCACATCGACCGGCGACAGGTTTGGCATCACAACGTTTGCGCCTGCGAGAATGCCCTTTTCCCTGCCGAGGGGGTCGATCGTGCCGAGCGCGGTCGTCGCGGGGATGAGCGCCTGCGGCAGCATAAGGCGCAGCACGCCGATCAAAAAGAGCGTCAGCGCCGCGTCGCCGGCGGGCTCGTCGCGAAAGGGCGTATCCCGATGCGGGATAAACGGGCCGACGCCGATCATATCCGGCTGCAGCTCCCGAAGGAACAACAGATCGTTCACGATATATTCCGTCGTCTGGTACGGCGCCTGCAGCATCATGCCCGCGCCCACCTGATAGCCGATCTCCTTGAGATCCCACAGGCAGCGGATGCGGTTTTCAAGCGTCAGCTCCGGCGGATGGAGGCGCGCATAGTGCTCCGGCGTCGCCGTCTCATGCCGCAGCAGATAGCGGTCGGCTCCGGCGTCGTAGTACGCCTGATAGCTTTCGCGGGATTTTTCACCGATCGAAAGCGTCACCGCGCAGTCCGGCCAATCCGCCTTGATGGCCGAGACGATTTCGCAGAGATCGTCGTCCGAGTAGTGCGGATCCTCGCCGCCCTGCAGCACAAAGGTGCGAAAGCCGAGCGCATACCCCTGCCGGCAGCAATCGAGGATCTGCTCCCGCGTCAGCCGGTAGCGGTCGCAGCTGCGGTTGCTGCGGCGCAGGCCGCAATAATAGCAGTCGTTGCGGCAGTAATTCGTAAATTCAATCAATCCGCGCAGATAGACCTGCTTCCCGAAGTGCTCCTGCTGGCGGATCCGCGCTTTTTCAAACAGATACGCTGCGCTGTCCTCATCCCGCCCGTCGATCAGGGCGGCAAACGCCTCCCGATCGAGCGTTCCGGTCTCAAAAAGCGCATCGATCCTCTCCCGTTGGCCGCTCATAGCTTTGAGTAGGCGGTCTTGACCGTCAGCCCCTGCAGACGCCCCAGCTTGCCGGTCAGCGCGCTGATGGCGTCGGCGGGCGCGTCGATCGCCACGCTCATCAGCGAGACGTGCTTCGTCGGGTAGGGGATGCCCATACGCCCGATGATATGGGCGCTGTATTCGTGCAGCAGCGCGTTGAGCTGCGGCACACACCGGCTGTCCTCCACCACAATGGCGATAATGGCGAGTCTTGTTTCTTGCTCTGTCATTCGATCTGCCTCCTGCCGTTGTATTGTTTTCGCCTGTCAGGTCCATCGGTCTTCGGTATCGGGGTCGAGAATCTCCAGCGGGATGACCGCGGCGTAGTCCTTCTCGTCCACCCGCTCGCGCCGCACGGCGATCTCAACGCCGAAAAGCGCCCGCAGATGGTCCGCCGTCAGGATCTGCTGCGTGCGCCCGAATTGGTAGACGCCTTTCCCGAAGAGGAGGAGCGACTTATCGGCGACGCGCAGCGCATGCTCGGGGTAGTGCGTATTGAGGATCACGGTCAGCGTCCGCTCGCGGCAAAGCCGCTCAATCAAACCGAGCACGACAAGCTGATTGCGAAAATCGAGGCCGGATTCCGGCTCATCGAGAATCAGGTAGGCGGGCTCGGCCGCCAGCGCCCGCGCGATGAGCACCAGCTGCAGCTCGCCGCCGCTGAGATGCCCGCAGTTTTTTTCGGCGAGATGCGAAATGCCCGCAAGCTCCATCGCCCGCAGCGCGATTTCGCGGTCGCGCTTGCCGGGCATCGAAAAATCGCCGAGGTACGGGTTTCTCCCCAGCAGCACCATATCCTGCGCGCGGTAGGAAAACGCGGGCCGGCGCGCCTGCGGCACATACGCCACGCGCTGCCAGAGCGCGCGGCCGCGAAAATCGCGGAGCCCTTTGCCGTCGATCACGGTTGACCCGCTCTCCCACGGCAAAAAGCCCAGCAGGCACTTGATCAGCGTCGTTTTCCCGACGCCGTTCGGACCGAGGATCGCAATCGTCTCTCCCGCCTCGGCCGAAAAGCTGACATCCTGCAGCAGCGCCTCCCCTTTTCGGTAAGAGAACGTGCCGCCATTCACCTCGATGCTCATACCCCGATCCCTCCCGAGCGGCGCAGCAGCAGAACGAACACCGGCGCGCCGATCACCGCCGTCAGGATCGAGACGGGGATCTCGGCCGCATTGGCACACCGCGCCAGCGTATCGACAACCAGCATAAACAGCGCGCCGGATACGATCGAGGCCGGCACGACATAACGGTTATCGTTCCCGAAAAGCATGCGGGAGATATGCGGGACCAGCAGGCCCACCCAGCCGATCACGCCGCAGACGGAGACGACGGAAGCGGTCGTCATGGCGGCGGCGGCGATCACGAGCAGGCGCACGCGGCCCAGACGGATGCCCATCGCCTTCGCCTCCTCCTCGGAGAGCGAAAGCGCGTTGAGCCGAAACCGCAGCAAAAAGATCAGCAGCGTGCCGAGCGCGATCAGCGGCACGGAAAGCAGCAGCGACGCCCTTGTTACGCCCGAAAAGCGCCCCATCAGCCAAAACGTGATGACCGGCAGCACATCCTGCGGGTCGGCAACGTATTTGATCAGCGACACCAGCGCGGAAAACAGCGAGCTGATCACCATGCCCGCCAGGATCACCATCAGCATCGACGGGCTGCGCAGCCCCATGCCGCGCGTCACGGCGAATACGAGCAAAACCGCCGCAATGCCGCAGAGGAGCGCCAGCCCCTGCACCGCAAAGGCGCTGCCGCCCAGCAGCAGGCCGAGCGCCGCGCCGAAGGAGGCGCCGTTTGCCACGCCGAGCGTATCCGGCGTGGCAAGCGGATTGGCAAACAGGCTCTGAAACGCCGCGCCCGAGGCGGCGAGCCCCGCGCCGGCGAGCAGCGCCATCAAAATGCGCGGGATACGGATATTGTAAAGCGTGGTATGCACGTTATCCCGAACGGCATCGGCCCCGCGGGGCGCAAAAAGCTCCCGCAGCACGCGCTCCGGCGCGATATGGAACTGCCCCATGCAGAGCGCCAGCAGCGAAAAGCACAGGATCAGCGCCGTCATTGCGCCGATCCAGAGGATAAATTTCCGACGCCGGTCCATGGTCCTCCCTCCTGTTTCCTGCGAGGGGAACAAGCCCCCGCTTTTACTTCCAAGAGCCCGCGGCGCTGGAGGGATGATACATCGCCTCGATCTGCGCGTCCGTCAGCTCAACGCCGTAGAGATCCCTGTAATAAGCGCGCACATCCCCGGCAAGGTCAAACTCGGGAAACAGCTCGGGATAGAGGATCGTCGCCATCCATTCGAGCGTCATCGGCGTATCGACGCCGGGGGTGTAGGTGCGGTAGGTGCCGAGCGGCATCTTATACACCTGCCCGTTCTTCACGGCGGAGACGGTGCTCCAGTCGTCGTCGCCGACCGCATTGCCGTAGAGATCCTCCGGCTGGGTCTGCGTAAAATTCGTGATGACGATCACATCGGGATCCCACTCGTAAACCTGCTCCATCGTAATGGCCGCGTTGGAGTTGTCCGCCGCAACGGATTCGGCCGCGTTGCGCGCGCCGGAGGCGTCGCACCACCACTGGCCGAAAAAGCTCGAGCCCGAGGTGATCATCGTGTTTTCGTCATACTGGAAGAGGAACAGCACGTTTTTGCGGTCGCTTTCGTCGATCGACGAGGTGCGGGACTGGATGAGATCGTACATCTGCGTGCTGAAGTCGGAGACCTCCGTAGTGATGCCGACGGAGGGATAGATTTGGTTCAGCAGCTCGATCCATTTGTCGTAGGTTACAATGCAGTCATACTTCCACTTCGTCGGGGAAAACGCAACTGCCGTCAGCCCCGCGTTTTCCAGCTTTTCGCAAAGGGCGGTGTTTCCCGCGTTATAATAGACGATCTGGGGATCGAGCGCGAGCAGGGCTTCGACGTTTACGTCGTCGCCGCTCATAATGTCGGTGCGAACGTCGGTCACATCGGGAAAGAGCTCGGCCAGAATCCCGTTTTTCGCGGCGTTCATGCTGGCGGGCTGCATCGCAAGGATCGTCTCCGGCGAGCCGAGAAATACGGTGAGCACGGAGGGCAGCGGCAGAATATCGAGGATGACGACGCGCTGGGGATCGGTCGGCACCGTTACGGTGCGGCCGGCGTGGTCGGTAACCGTCACGGTACCGGCAGGCGCCTCCTCAACCGGCGCGGGCGCCGCCTCGGAGGAGACGGGCGCGGCGCTTTCAGGCGCGGACGGCGCGCCGGAGGACGCGCCGCAGGCGGCGGCCGGCAGGATCATGCCGAGGCAGAGCGCCAACGCGACCAGACGTTTGATCATTGCGGATGTTTTCATCATACTCTTCCTTTCTTTTTCCGCAAGCGCCGTTGACGGCGGTTTTGGAATCAGTGATTCAAAAAGCTGTTTTGAGCAGCCCTTCCACAGAGAAGGACGGGCCGGCAAACGCCGGCAGCGCGGCGCGAAAGATGCGCCCCGAGTACGCCTCATGCGGAAACTCGATGAAGCGCGCGGGATCGCTCCCCCGCAGCACAACCTTATAGAGCGGGTCGGCGATCACAACGGCGCTGTCCCGCACGGCGTCGATCACTTCGCGCTCCGGCAGGCCCTCGTCTTCATCCGGCCAGAGCGGATATGCCGCAAGGCCGCCGCGCTTTTCCGCAGGCAGCAGCGAGATCGCCGCCGCGAGCGATTTGGCGAACACCTCCTCGCCGATGACGAGGATGCCGCCTTTCGGCACGGTATAGCGTCCCGTATTGCCGAAAGCGCCCCACGCCGTGCGGTCGCTGCCGTCGGCAAGCGTTTCGCGCGCCGCCCGCAGCACGGCCTCGGTCTGTGCCCGCCCGATCGGCAGCCCTTCGACGATCGGGATGCCGGCTTTTTTCTTCATCCGCTTCGCAGCGTGCCGTCCCGCGGAGGAAACGACGATATTGGCGCGGGCGCGGTAGGCGTTCGCCATGCTCTCAAAGCTCTCCCCCATCGCCATGCAGCAGTTGACGGCGAAGCCCGCGGCGGCAAAGGTCTTGCGCAGCCGCTCCGCATTGCCGTTGACGGAAAAATCGAGCGGCGTGACGCCGACGAGATTGACGGCGTTTTCGGCGGCGTTTTCATGCGCTGCGGGATCGGCAAAACGGTCGAGCCACGCGCTCAGCGCCATACCGACGCCGCTGACGTAGGATTTGAGGCCGTCTGTCGGCACGGGCAGCACGGGGATGCCGCACGCCTGTTCGATCAGATACGCGACGCCGCGATAATCGAACGCGATGATATGCGGGATCGACGCGCCGCAAAGCGTGATGAAACGCGGATGCAGGTCATTCGCCGCAGCGGTGACATCGCGGATGAGCACATTGTCGTCGCCCATCACGGCCGTGATCTCATCGAGGCCCGAGACATACATCAGGCTGTCGGTATCGAACCAGCGCGGCTCATCGTGGGTGGAGTAGGTGGAGTTGCAGCCGGAGGGATCGTGCAGAACGGTCATGCCGCCGAGCTCATACAGCGCCGAGCAAACGCCGGAGACGTCGGCCGTATAGGTGCTGGTAAAGACATGCGTCTGATAATCGCGTTTCATGAGCAGCCGCACCCCCAGCCCTTGATCTGCACCAGCTCGCGCATGGGCTTCTCGGTCCGGTACGCCTCGCGCATCAGCTCCATCAGCCTGCGGATGCCGCGGTAGCCGTACATGCCCTCGCCCTCGATGATATTGACAAAATGGTTCGTATCCTTGAAATAAGCGCTCTTCTGCCCGACGGCGAGCAGCCGTTCTCCCTCGTGACCGCGCGCCATGCGGCGGATGTTCCACCCGAGGGACTGGTAGATCCTGAGCTCGGGTATCCGGCCTTGCAGCCGCTCAAAGATCTCCCTCGACTCGGTAAACACATCCACAAAGACGGATTCGACGGTAAACCCGTGGTCGAGCAGGTAGAGCGCGAGCTCGAGCGGGCGGTCAACCGCGGTGTAATCGACGGAGACGGGCGTGGCGCCGATGAGCGCCCTCGTCTCGGCGACGGCGGCCTCCGTCAGCTCGCGCTGCAGGCGGGTTTCCTCCGCGGAGGGCGGCTCGATGCCGAGCGCCGCCGCCGCGGCCCGCAGGTCCTCGTCGATCTCGTCATAGCAATAGCCCGGGCGCACGGGGATCCACTCCTGCCCGAGGCGCAGCCGCATATCCTTCGCAGCCTGCACGGCGGCCCCGTGAAACGTGATGTTCGCGCAGGAAGACGCCATCTTCAAAAATTCGTCGTAGGTTTTACAGGTATTGAGCTGCAGCACGGCGGTGCCGGCGCTCTCCAGCATCTGCGTCAGGTCGCAATACGGGCCGTAGGCAAAGCAGTTGCCGACATAGTTGACCTGCTTCGGGTTCTTTTCGCACGGCTGCAGCAGCCGGTGGATCTGCCGCCACAGGGACGGGATCGCCGGCAGCGTGCGCCGCATGATCGGATCCATATAGCAGTCGATAAAATCGATATCCGGATATTTTTCGCGCAGCACGCGGTAAACGCGCTGGTAGTTGACGGCAAGAAAATGGTGGATGCAGCTGGTATAGATCAGCATGGCGCGCGGGCGCTGCGGCAGCTCGGCGATCACGCGCTCGGCGCCGCGCTGCAGCGCCTCCTCCATATCGCCGTCGAGGATATTGTCCTCGCCCACGGTGATCGTCGAGAGGCGGTCCATCGCGCCCATCTCCGCCGTCGTCAGCACAACGCCGCGCAGGCAGCTCGTCGGGCAGACGAAAATCTCATGCGCTTCGGGCACCAGCGTGCCGATGTGCACGATATTCCACACGCCCCGCACGGGCGAGGCATAGGAAAGTCCCAGATCGGCGTTGTACTCGTATTCCAGATCGCCGATGCGCTGAAATTCAAGCATGGTCCGTCCCCACCTCCAGCATGCGCTTCGCCAATGCGCGGATCCCCTCGGCATAGGCGCAGTCGGGATACGCCTCCATCACGCCGCGGTTCGTATCCTGTGCATCGGAAATGTGATCGTCGCGCGGCAGATCGGCCAGAATCTCCGTGCCGAGGTCCTTCGCCAGCGTGCGCACCTTTTCGAGCTCGTCCGGCACATTGCGGCGGTTGAGGATCAGCCCGCCGAGCGAGGCATATCCGCGCTGCCGGAAATTCTCGACCGCCATGGCGATATTCGCCGCGGCATAGATCGACATATTTTCCCCCGAGGTGACGATGAACACCTGATCGGCGTATCCCTCGCGGATCGGCATGGCGAACCCGCCGCAGACCACGTCGCCCAGCACATCGTAAAGCACAAGATCGGGCCTGACGATCTCGAACACGTCACGCTGGTCGAGCGCCTCAAACGCCGCCGCGATCCCGCGTCCCGCGCAGCCGAGCCCCGGCGTGGGGCCGCCCGCCTCGGCGCAGACGATGCCGCGGTAGCCGGTGCAGATCAGGTCCGCAAGCACGGCGCTTTCCCTCTTTTCGCGCAGAACCTCCAGCATCGTGGGGATGCGCTGCCCGCCGTGCAGATACAGCGTGGAATCCGCCTTCGGGTCGCAGCCGACCTGCATCACCCGAAGCCCCATTTCCGAAAATGCGCACGACAGCGCCGAACAGGCCGTCGATTTGCCGATGCCGCCCTTTCCGTAAACCGCAAAACGATACATGTCGTTTCTCCCTTTTATGATTCCTCTTTGTCCTGTGCTTAACCGAAAACAAAAAAATCTCTGCCGCAAAATCCGGCAGAGAGCGCGCGGCGGCCCGCTGCGGGCGCCGCAATCATTCGGTTCAGCTCTTCCTGCTCAGAAAACACTTTACAGTCGGATTTTCTTTATTGTACCAGCAAGCGGCCTTTTTGTCAACAGGAAAGCCCTCCGGCAGGCGGCGCAAGGCCCCGGCGCGCAAAAAAGCCGAAAAAATTTTCCGCAGCCCCTTTTTGGCGCGGCAAACGCCGTATGGTTTGATCAAAGGCTCGAGGAGCAGTCCGGAGGCGGCCCGCGCATCGGAAAGAGGCCCGACGCCGAAAACCCGCAGAACGGGAAGGGCGACGATGCCGCAAAAGGCGGGCACGGGAACGCGGGCTTTGAACGGGCCGACGGCGGACTGCCCGCGCCGCCGAAGGATGAAAACGCCCCCGCAAAGGAAAGCAGGTCCCCGCCGCCCGAGAACGGGGGGCGTCCCCGCAAGGGATCGCGGGCTTCCTCCGCCCGATCTGCCGCGCTGACGCTTCAAAAAGAGCTCCCGACGTTTCCGCGTCGGGAGCTCTCGCCATCCTTATCGTATGACCGCAGGCCCTGCTCACTGATCCCATTTGTCGCTGAGCGATTCGATCTGCGAAGCAAATTTCGCAAGGTTTTTGTTCGTGCCGCCGCGGTTGCGCTCGATCACATCCATCAGGCGCTTTCCAGCCGCCACAAGGCGCTGGAACATATTCTCGGCGCGCTGGGTGGCGTAGTCTTTCTTGATCGGCTTTCCGTCGGCGATATACGTAAATTCGCCGGCCGCGAGGTCAAACTGTGTGCCGGAATACGGTGCAACGGCGTCGAAGCCCTTTTCCCTGAGCTCCTCGGCATAGGCGTCGCAGACCTCTGCATCGCCATGAACGACAAAAACCTTTTCGGGCTTTTGGGTAAAATGCTCAATCCATGCGAGCAAGCCGTCATGATCGGCATGCCCGCTCATCCCCGTGAGCTGGGCAATCTCCGCCTTGACGCTGATCCGCTCGCCGAAGAGCATCACGCTTTCCGCTCCTTCGACGATCGCGCGCCCCGTCGTATTGGCGGCCTGATAGCCCACAAAGAGGACGGTCGATTCCTTTCTCCACAGGTTGTGCTTGAGATGGTGCTTGATGCGGCCCGCCTCGCACATGCCGCTCGCGGAGATGATCACCTTCGGCGTGGGATCAAAGTTGATCGCCTTGGATTCCTCCGAGCTGACGGCGAGACGGAGTCCCTCGAAGGAGATCGGGTTCACGCCCTGCCGAATCATCGCCATCGTTTCCTCGTCGTAGCATTCCATGCCGTTTTCGCCGAAGATATTGGTTGCGGAAACGGCGAGCGGGCTATCCATGTAGACAATGTAATCATGGCCGGTGACAAGGTTTTTTTCGCGGATCTCGCGCAGGAAATACAGCATCTCCTGCGTGCGCCCGACGGCAAACGACGGAATGACAAGGTTGCCGCCGCGGTCAAACGTCCGCTGCATGATCGCGGCGAGCTCCCGGACGTAATCGGGGCGCTCTCCCGCGTGGTTGCGGTTGCCGTAGGTCGATTCGGTCAGGATATAATCGGCCTCTTCGATATACGACGGGTTGCGGATGATCGGCTGATTGAGATTGCCGATATCGCCGGAAAACACGAGCTTCTTCGTCACAGTTTCCTCGGTGACCCAAACCTCGATCGAGGCGGAGCCGAGCAGGTGGCCCGCGTCGATAAAGCGCACCTCAACGCCCGGCACAAGCTCGAATTTTTCATTATACGGATGCGGAACAAACGCGGCGATCGCCGCCTCGGCATCCTCCATTGTGTAGAGCGGCACAAACGGTTCCCTGTCGGCGCGCTTCCCCTTTCGGTTGCGCCACTCCGCTTCAAACTCGTGGATGTGCGCGGAGTCGCGCAGCATGATGCCGCAGAGGTCCGTCGTGGCGTCGGTCGCATGGATCTGCCCGGCAAAGCCCTGCTTGGTCAGCACGGGAAGCTTACCGGAGTGATCGATATGGGCATGCGTCAGCAGCACATGGTCGATCTCGCCGGCCGCAACGGGGATCGGCGCGTTCTCAAAGCGGTCCACACCCTGCTCCATGCCGTATTCGACGAGGATTTTTGCCCCGCAGGCTTCGAGGTAAAAGCAGCTTCCGGTCACCTCGTGCGTCGCGCCGAGGAATGTCAGCCTCATGGATAAGCCTCCTTCTCACACAGCGCACGGCGAAATCTCCCGCCGGCGCATATCCGATTTAAACTGTTGGTTCCATTATAATATTTTTCGGTTACATTGTCAGCACCAAATAACAAATATTTTTCAGAATCCTTGCATTGTCCCGCCGAATGCGATATCCTATAAAAAGAATATATGTTCTCCAAAAGGGAGGCGGCACGATGGACAGAGCGATTCTGCACTGCGACTGCAACAGCTTTTTTGCTTCGGTCGAAACTGTGCTCGATCCCGCGCTGGCAGCGGGACCGATGGCCGTCTGCGGCGATCCGGAGAGCCGCCACGGCATTATCCTCGCAAAAAACGAGGCGGCAAAGCGCTTCGGTATCCAAACTGCCGAAACGATCTGGCAGGCAAAGCGCAAGTGCCCCTCGCTGCGCCTCGTGCGCCCGCACCGCGAGCAGTATCTCGCGTTTTCCGCGCGTGTCAACGAGATCTATAACCGCTATACCGATCTGGTGGAGCCCTTTGGCATCGATGAATCCTGGCTCGATATCACGGGCAGCATGCACCTCTTCGGCACGCCGGTCGAGATCGCCGACCGCCTGCGCGCCGAGGTCCGCTCCGAAACGGGCCTCACGATCTCGGTCGGCGTCTCATTCAACAAGACGTTCGCAAAGCTCGGCTCCGATTATAAAAAGCCCGACGCCACGACCGTGATCGGGCGCGGGGATGTTGCGCGCATCGTGTGGCCGCTTCCGGTACAGGCGATGCTCTATGTCGGCGGCGCCGCACAAAAAGAGCTCAACGCCCTTTATATTGAAACGATCGGACAGCTTGCCCACGCCGACCGGCAGATGCTCGCCCGCCGGCTGGGACATGTGGGCGAGCTGCTGCACGACTATGCGAACGGGCTCGACGATGCGCCCGTTCGCCCCGCCGCGGAGCGCCGCGAGGTCAAGAGCGTCGGCAACGGCACGACCTTCCGCCGGGATCTGCTCGGGGAGGGCGATGTGCGTACCGGCATCGCGATCCTTGCGGACGAGGTGGCGATGCGCCTGCGAAAAAAAGGCTTTTGCTGCCGCACGGTGCAGCTTTCGATCCGCGATACCACGTTCCATACGATCACGCGGCGGCAGACGCTTGAGCGCCCCACGTCTCTCGCCCGCGAGCTGACCGGCGCATGCCTCGCGCTCTACCGCGCCAATTGGGATGCGCGAAAGCCCATCCGTATGCTGACCGTAACGGCGATGAACCTGCTGCCCACGCAATGCGAATTCGAAGAGCAGACGTCGTTTTTCGACGGAGCGGCGGACGCGCGCGACAGGCAGCGCCGGCTCGAGCAGACGCTCGACGCGCTGCGCAGAAAATACGGCGCCGATGCGCTCACCTCCGCCGCGGTGCTCGGCGCGGACTTTCTCGGCGGCGACCCCGCCGACGGCGACAAAATCATTGAGCTGAAGGGGGCTCCCCATTCGTGACGGACATCAAAACCATTCTTTGGTATTTTTATATCTACGCCTGCCTCGGCTGGATGACGGAGGTCTGCTATGCCGCTGCAACAAAGGGGAAAATCGTCAATCGCGGCTTTCTGAACGGCCCCGTCTGTCCCATCTACGGCGTCGGCATGGTCGTCGTAATTGCGTGCCTCACGCCGCTGCAGGGAAATGTGCCGCTCTTTTTCGCCGGCGCGGTCCTCCTCACGACGGTGATCGAGGGCGCGGCGGGTCTTGCGCTTGAAAAGCTCTTCCACCAGCGGTGGTGGGATTACTCCAATGTGCCGTTTAATATCGGCGGCTATATCTGCCCGAAATTTTCCGTCGCGTGGGGCCTCGCGTGCATCCTCGCGCTCGACGTATTCCATCCTCCGGTCCGGCGCTTTGCGGCGGCCTTGCCCGATCCGCTCAGCATCGCGCTGCTGGCAGCGCTCAGCGCCGTTTTCGCCGCCGACCTGATCGCAACGGTTCGCACGCTCGTGCGGCTCAACCGCCGCCTCGGCGAGATCGACGAGGTCGCCGGCCGCCTGCGCGAAGTTTCCGACCGAATGACCGAGACGCTTTCCGAAACGACCTTTGCCGCGATGGACCGCGGCGCGGAACTGGAGCAGCGCCGCATGCAGCTCGCCGACTCGGCCGAGCGCCTTGCCGTTCTGCTGCGCGCCGATGCGCTGGAACACGCGGACGAACTGCGCGCGCGGGCCGACGAGCATGCCGAGCAGCTGCAAATGCTGCGTGAAACGCTCGCGGGTACGCTTGAGCAGGAGCGGCTCGATCTGATGCTGCGCCAGCAGGAAAAGATGAACGAGCTGATTGAACGCCAGAACGAGCTGATCGAACACACGCGCCACAGCGTGGAGCGCCTGCTGCGCTCCTTCTCGGACGCGCGCTCCACCGCCCACGAAAAGGCCATGCAGGCGCTGCGCCGAAAGCCGTAAAGGTTCCCCTTGCAGGCAAACCTCCAACAGACAAAAAAAGACGGCGCCCCCCTTCAATGAAACAGGCGCATGAATGCGGCTGAATCACAGAGAAGGGACGCCGTCTTTTCCTCGGGGCGCTTATCGCAGGGAGCGGCTTATGTGCGATCCCCCAGCTCGCTGACAAGCGTGGAGCCCAACACCAGCACCGCGCCGAACATCGCGGACGCCGTTGTCGGCTCGCGCAGCAGCAGGACCGAGAGCAGGATCGCAACAACGGGATCGATGTAGCTGAGGATGGCGACGGTCTGCGCGCGCAGCACGCCCAGCGATCCGAAATAAAACGCGTAGGCGATCCCCGTATGCACAATGCCGACAATTACCGTCATCCCGACGGCGGCGGGCGTGAGCGGCAGGCCCTCCGCCTGCCCCGTGGCCAGCACATAGGCGAGCATCACCGCAGCGGAAACGCCGAGCTGCACAACCGTGCGGTCATAAGCGCCGATCGCACGCATGCGTTTGTTGAGCAGCATAACGGCGGCATACAGCGCCGCTGCGCCGACGCCGTAAGCGATTCCGCGTACCTGCGCGATATCCGGCAGACCGCTCTGCGGCACGCCGGAAACGAAAACCATACCGACAAGCGCCGCCAGCATGCAGGCAGCCTGTCTGCCTCTCAGGCGCTCGCCGAGCACCGCGGGCGACGCCGCGAGCAAAAAGACCGGCGCAAAATAATAGCAGAGCGTTGCGATCGCGACGGTTGTATAGCGATAGGCCTCAAAAAGCAAAATCCAGTTAAACGCCATCACCGCTGCCGAGACGACAAGCAACAGAAGATTCCGGCGGATGGCGGCGGCATCGGGCGAAAGGCGCCGCAGACGCATCCATACAAGCAGAAAGAGCGTGCCGATCACGCCGCGGGCAAGCGCGATCACGCCGGAGGGAAACGGAATATGGCGCACGAACACGCCGATCGTGCCATAGATGAACATCGAGACGGAAAAGAGCAGCTTTTGGCGGACGGTATCGGGCATAGGGGCCTCCGGACAGAAGAATTTCTTTTATCTTACCGCTTTTTCACAGCTGTGTAAAGCTTTGCGTCCCGCGGGCTTCTCCCCTTGCGCCTTCCGACTGTTTCAAAAGGAAGGTCCCGCCGTTTTCCTTCGGAAAACGGCGGGACCTTCGGGCCTTCTTTATGCCTGCGGCGAAGCGGGCGGATCGGGGTTGTTGTCGGTCGGCGCAGCGTCCTTCTTTCTGCGCCGGAACAACGGCTTTTTGGGCTCGACGCCGCTCTTGCGGAAGATCACGCGCACGATGCGCACAAGGATCCAAAGGACGGCGGCAATCAGCACGAGCCACAGCAGCGCGACCGGCAGATCCTCGATGATCCAGAGGATCAGGTCCTCAAAGAACGTGCGGATGCTGCGGCCGGAGCGGCGGGCCGCCTCCGCGATGCGCTCTCCGAAGGTGGCGGGCGGCGTCTCGACCTCGCTGTACTCCACAACCTCCTGCAGATAAAGCGTGAGCGTGGAATAATCGACGCGGTCATCCATACGGCGCAGCTGCGCGGTGAGCGACTCGATCTCATAGCGCACCTCCGCAAGCGCCTGCTCGAGCGTGATGACATCCTCCAGCTTTTCGGCCTTGGCAAGGATGTCGAGCAGCCGCTCCTCCTGCAGCCGCAGGGTGGAGAGGTGGACTTCCGTATCATAGTAGCGCTCACTGATGTCGTCTGTCCAGACGGATCGGTTCGTCACATTGCAAATACCCGCGACGCCGGTCATCACACTGTCGAATTTGGCAACGGGGATGCGCGCCGTCAGATTTGCATGGCGCTCATAGTAGCTGCCGCGGTAGGTAAGGCTGCTCCCGGAAGTTTCCTGCGAGGAGATGTAGCCGCCTGCGTCGCGCACAAGCTTTATGATCGCGTCGAGCGCGTCGTCAAATTCCTTCGTCTGCAGCTCCATCGAGCCGGAATAGACAACCTTTCGGTCGGCGGCAGGTTCTATTCCGATTGTCTCCCCCGTGCCGCCGGCGATCGCATCGGCGTTGTCGAACCCCCCCGCCTCCATGGGCGCGTCCTGCATCGCGTAGCTGTAGCTCTTCTCCTCCATGGCGGCAGGCGCCGCGGCATAGGTGACGGAGCTGCTCGCCTCGCTCTTGTTGCCGGAAGCGCCGCAGGCCGCAAGGCACAGGCACAGCGCGAGCGCCAAGGCAAGCGCCTTGTAAGTAAATTTCGTCTTCATGGATCATTCCTCCTTTTCGCTCTTTGGGATCGGAGCAAAGCTTGCTTTCCCTTTTTCTGTTATTAAAGTGTGCGAAAGCGCGAAAATTCCTGCACGGCGCATCTTTTTATCCGTCTTTTTCACAGGGGATGCAGAAACGTGGGTTTTATGGTACAATGGTCCAAACTGGTTATTGCACCTGCGCGGCTCACTGCAGGCGATGCGGCGCAGGACAAATCCGCACAGCGGAGAGAACGGGGGAATCTGCATGGGCCTGATTATTGTCACCGGCATGTCCGGCGCGGGAAAATCCACGACGATCAACGCGCTGGAGGATATCGGATATTTTTGCGTTGATAACGTGCCGCCGGAGCTCATTGACCGTTTTGCGCTGCTCAACACGCGCGGGCAAAGCGAGGGCCGCATGGCGCTTGTGGTGGACGCGCGCGCCGGAGACCTGTTTGACCGGTTTGATGAAACGCTCGACCGGCTGGCGACCCTCGGCTGTCTCTACAAGCTGCTGTTCCTCGACGCTGCGGACGACACGCTGCTCGACCGTTATCAGGAGGGGCGCCGCCGCCATCCGCTCATCGGGCACGGCGCGGCGGGCCTGCCCGAGGCGATCTCCAAGGAACGCGCGCTGCTGGCAAAAGCGCGGGAGCGCGCAGATTACGTCGTCGATACCACGAACACGGCGGTCAGCGTCCTCAAAGGGCGCATCACAGAGCTGTTCCGCAGCGAGGAAAGCGATGCGATGACGGTGGAATGCCTCTCCTTCGGCTTTAAAAACGGCCTGCCGCACGAGGCCGATCTTGTCTTCGATGTCCGGTGCCTGCCGAACCCGCACTATGTCGTGGAGCTCAAGGTGAAAACCGGCCTCGATCAGGCGGTGCGCGACTATGTGATGGATTCTCCGAAAAGTCGGGAAATGCTGTCGCGAATCCTCGGGTTTCTCGATTTTTCCCTGCCGCTTTATGCCGAGGAGGGGAAAAGTCACCTCGTCGTCGCTTTTGGCTGCACGGGCGGACATCATCGCTCGGTCACTTTTGCGCAGCTGGCCGGCGAGCACCTGCGCGACCGCTTTCCCGGCGTAACGATCACGCACCGCGACCTTGAAAAAACGTAGCTGCCCTCTATCGCCGCTTCCCCGCAGGGCAAACTATTTTGCGCATTTTTCGAAAGCCGCATCACACAGCGGGGCTTGATCTCGAAATGCTGACGCGCCGACCGGCACAGGACCGGGCGGCGCGTCAACGTTTCAAAAAAATCTTTTTGCCCCGCCGGCCGGATGCCGAAGGCATCCGGCCGGCGGGCGATTCGCTCGCTTTGCCCACGCAACGGGAAGGACGCCCCTCAACGGGCTTCTTTCACACGATCTTCCCGTACGATAACCGATTTAAGAGGGGGAATAACAGCCCTCAGCCCTTTGCGGCGGCTTCAAACTCCGCGGCAATGCTCGCATCCGGCGCAGGCGTTGCAAGGCTCACGACCACGTTGGCCGCAAGTGCAATGAGGAAAGCCGGCAAAAGCTCGTAGATATTCCACGCGCCGCCCAGCGGACGCAGCAGGAACTTCCAGACAAAGATCATCACGCCGCCCGCGATCATGCCGGCAAGGGCCCCCTGACGGGTCGAACGTTTCCAGAAGAGCGCGAGCAGAACGGTCGGGCCGAAGGCCGCGCCGAAACCGCCCCATGCGAACGAAACGATGCGGAACACGTTGCTGTCGGGGTTGCGCGCAAGCACGACGCCGAGCAGTGAAATGCAAACGACGGTAACGCGCGCGACGATCAGGGTCTGCTTGTCGGTAAGCTTGGCGCCGAAAAAGCCCTTGATCAGATCCTCGGAAACGCTCGAGGAGGCGGCAAGAAGCTGAGAATCCGCGGTGGACATTGTAGATGCGAGGATTCCCGCCAGGATAATGCCCGCGAGCAGCGCCGCGGCCGCGCCGTGCGTCGCCAGCAGATCGGCGATCTTGACGATGATGCTTTCGGCGGCGGAGGCCGTCTCGAGCGTGACGATGCTGCCGTTGGCGCTCATCGCACTGCCGACGATGCCGATCACGATCGCGACGACCATCGCGATCGCCACCCAGACGGAGGCGACGCGACGGGAAAGAGCGATCTTGTTTTCATTCTCGATCGCCATAAAGCGCAGCAGGATATGCGGCATGCCGAAATAGCCGAGGCCCCATGCCATTGTGGAGCAGATCGTCAGCAGGCCGTAAGGCGTGACCTCGCGCGACATGATATCGGTCATCGAGGTCAGGCTGATATAGCCCGCGATGGAGTTGGCATTTTCACAAACGGCGCCCCAGCCGCCCGCGGTGCGGATGCCGAAAATGAGCACAGTGAGGAGAGAGATCGTCATCACGACGCTCTGGATAAAGTCGGTCGTCGAAACGGCCATAAAGCCGCCCAGAACGGTGTAGAGCACGACGACCGCCGCGCCGACGAGCATGGAGGCGGAATAGTCCCAGCCGAACAGGCTGTTGAAAAGCTTTCCGATCGCGGCGAAGCCCGAGGCCGTATACGGGATGAAAAAGATGATGATGACGATCGCCGCGACCATGCGCAGAACGTTTTTGTTATCGTGGTAGCGGCGGGAAAGGAACTCCGGCACGGTAATGGAATCCCCTGCGATCACGGAATAGCGGCGCAGGCGTTTGGCGACGAGCAGCCAGTTGATATAGGTGCCCAGCGCAAGGCCGATAACGGTCCATGAGGCATCCGCAATGCCGGTAAAGTAAGCGAGGCCGGGCACGCCCATGAGCAGCCACGAGCTCATGTCGGACGCTTCCGCGCTCATCGCGGCGACGAGCGGGCTGAGCTTGCGCCCGCCGAGATAAAACGAGCCGGACGTATCGGAGCTGGATTTGGAGAACTTGGCGCCGATGGCCACCATGACCATCAGATAGATCACAATGGCGCCGAGAATGAATACGGTCGATTGCATCAAAATACCCCCTGTCGAAATGTATCAACAAGAGGTATCATACCATACGATTCTTTGGACTGCAATACAGACTATTTTCTGTACGGATTCGGATTTAAATTAGGCAAAATATATCGCTTAATCTTTTATTTCCGCTATTTTTTATAATAGACCGAATTCTGTTCTTTCTGCTATATTCCTATGATACCGTTCTTTTTCTTATCAAAACGGCGGCATGTCGATCGGGCGATCCGCCTCGGAGCTGTTGCGGATCGTGCGCCACGTCAGGTAATCGACGACCAGCACAAACCCGAAAAAGAAAAGGGACAGCAGCTCATAGCCGGACATCAGGCAATAATCGTAAAAGCCGTGCAGCAGCGCCGGCACAAGAAACGCGCTGCGCATGCTGCGCGTCTGTCCGGCCGGATCGCCCGCCGCGGCAAACTGCTTCGCTCTGGCGTAATATACGCCCATAAAGACCGCAAACGCCGCATGCCCGGGCACCGCCAGCAGCCCACGCGGCACCGCGACCTCGAGGCCGTAGCTCGTGATGTAGAGAAAATTTTCGAGCGCGGCAAATCCGAGCGACACCGCGACGGCGTAGACGATTCCGTCAAACGTGTAATTAAAGGCCGGCGAGCGCCACGAGAACAGGCGCAGCGCAATCAGCTTGCAGCCCTCTTCCGCGACGGCGACAACAAGAAACGCCTCGATGAATACGAGCGCCTCATCGGCGAAAAACCATTGCGCGACGCCGAGCAGCGCCCCCTCGAGAAACGACGCAGGCACGCAGCAGAACGCTCCCGCGATCAACAGCTTGACCAAAAGGCCGATCGGCTCTTTTTCGACGCGGTCCTTTGTAAAGACATACCCCATCAGCAAAAGGGCAGGCAGCACGGCCGCCGCAATCAAAAGTCTCATCCTCTCACCCCATCGTCGTGCGCAGCGTGCCGATGCCCTCGATCGTCGCCTCCAGCGTTTCGCCGGGCTTTACCCAATCGCGCTGCTCATAAGGCATTCCGATCACAACGCCGCTCGGCGTTCCGGTAAAGATCACGTCGGCGGGCCGCAGCGGGATCCGCGCATCGAGATACTCGATGAGCTGCGAAACGGAAAAAATCATGTCGCTCGTGCGCGAGGACTGCACCAATTTCCCGTTGCGGCGCATCTCCAGCGCGAGATCGGCAGGGTCGCACGCATCCGCCGTGACGGCGACAGGCCCGATCGGCCCAAACCCGTCGGCATTCTTGCCGACAACCCATGTCGGGCTCTCGCTCTGCCACTCGCGGATCGAGAGGTCGTTGCCGACCGTATAGGCGAAGGGCAGCCCGTCTTTTCCCATGATGACGACAAGCTCCACCTCATAGTCGATCTTCCGGGCGCCTGCGGGGATTCTGACGACCTGGTTATGCGCGGCAAGCGTATTCGGAAACTTCGGGAAAATTGTCGGGAACTGCGGCGGATCGGCCTTGACCTCCTCGGCATGGGCGCCGTAGTTGAGCCCCACGCAGAGGATTTTTTCCATGTATGTCACCACCGGCGCGTAAACGAGCCGATCGGGCTCGACGAGCTTCGCCTTTTCGTTTCGGGCGATATCGGCGAGCAGCGGCAGTACGTCCGCACCCACGCGGCATGCGCCCGCCATCGTTGAGGGGGCAAAGGGATCGGTCGCCGCGGCGTCGATCACGCCGCGCTCTGTCTCGATGCCGAGAGCCGGCAGCCCATTTTTCAAAAACTGTACCAAACGCATGTCGCACTCCTCATTTCTGTCTCTGCCGGCGGCGGTACTCGAGCGCCGCCTGCTCCGTTTTGTTGTTGCCGAATTTGTAATAGACCGCGTCTTTCAGCGCATCGGGCAAATACTGCTGCTCCACCCAGCCGCCGTAATCGTGGGCATATTTGTAGCCGATCGCATGCCCCATCTTCTGCGCGCCGCCGTAATGCCCGTCGCGCAGATGGTCGGGGACCTGTCCGCCCTTGCCGCGGCGGATATCGCTCAGCGCCGCATCGATCGCGCAGATGCCGGAATTCGATTTCGGCGAAACACAGACAAGAATGACCGCATCCGCCAGCGGGATGCGCGCCTCGGGCAGGCCGAGCTGCATCGCCGCATCGACCGCCGCCTTGACGATCGGGATGATCTGCGGATAAGCAAGCCCGACGTCCTCACAGGCGCACACCAGCAGCCGCCTGCATGCGGAGATGAGATCGCCCGCCTCGAGCAGTCGGCCCAGGTAATGCAGCGCGGCGTTCTCATCCGATCCGCGCAGGGATTTCTGATATGCGGAAAGAATATCGTAATGCTCGTCGCCGTCGCGGTCGTACCGCATCGCGGAGCGCTGCGACACCGTCTCGGCGTCCGAAAGCGTGACGGTCCCGCCGGCGCTGCCGGCGCAGAGCACCTCGACCGCGTTGAGCGCCTTGCGCACGTCTCCGCCGCAGGCGCGGGCGATCAGCGGAACGACGCCGTCCTCGGGCGCGTAGACAACGCCCGTCTGCGCGGAGACCTTTTCAAAGGCCCGCGCGACCGCCGTCTCGACGTCCGCGGGCTCCACGGGGCGAAATTCAAACACCGTGCAACGCGACAGGATCGCGTTGTAGACGTAGAAGTACGGATTCTCGGTCGTGGAGGCGATCAGCGTCACGCTGCCGTCCTCAATGTATTCGAGCAGCGTCTGCTGCTGCTTTTTGTTCAGATATTGAATCTCATCCAGGTAGAGCAGCACGCCGTTTCTTCCGGCGAGCGTGTCGCGCTGGGAAAAAGCCTCCTTGAGATCGGCGGTCGAGCATGTGGTGCCGTTGAGCCGCCGCAGCAGCTTGCCGGTGCGCGCGGCAATGATGCGGGCGACCGTCGTCTTGCCGACGCCCGACGGCCCGTAGAAAATCAGATTCGGGATCTGCCCGCTTTCGATCAGGCGGCGCAGCACGGCGCCCTTTCCGAGCAGATGCCGCTGCCCGACGATATCATCGATCGTTTCGGGGCGGATCGCATCCGCCAGCGGTGCCTGCACGACGCTCCCTCCTTTTCGCCTCGATACGGTTTTATTGTAACGCAAACCGAAAAAAATGTCTACACGGTCACCGCAGGAGGACCGAAGACTCCTCCGAAAGGCACCGCTGCGCAAACCGCGCGCAGGCGCAGCGCCGCAGCGCGAGCGCATAGGGACAGACCGGCTGCACGGCGGCCCAGCCGAGCAGCGCGCACCGCAGGCGCAAATACGCGCCCAAGCGGCCTTGCATCATGCGCGCGGAGCGTCGCAGCGCCTCGCGCGGACGGCAGCCGCAGCCGAAGCAGAGCAGCGCGGGAGCCAGCGCATACCGCTGCAGCCAAAGCAATGAAAGCACGCCGAGCAGCACGCCGAGCGCCGGCGCGCAGACGCGCAGCGACGCCGCCAGCAGAAGCGTGACGCCCCCATCTCCGGCAAACCGCGACGCGAATTTCCACAGGCCGAGCGGCGTCAGCAGCGCAAAGGCCGCAGCCGCGGCCGCGCGCACCCCCAGCAGCCATCCCAGCCCGACCGATCGCCGGTACAGCTCCGGCGACGCAAAAAAGGCGAACGCCGCCGCCACGGGGATTCGCTCGCCCTCGCAGAGGCGGCAGCACCAAAGCGTCACCCCATGCGAAAGCGGCGTGAGAATCAGCAGCGACAGCAGCGTGAAAACGCCGGTGGCAACGGTCGTTTTGCCGTCTGCCGCGATCCGGCCGCCGCAGAGAAACGGCAGCAGCCCAAAGGCGCCGCCCGCCGCCCGCTCGAGCAGCGCCAGCAGGCACCAGCCGAGCGCCGGCAGAGCGCCCGCCAAAAAAGCCGCGCCCCGCGCCGCAGCAAGCGTGCCGTGCGCCGCCGCGCGCATCTGTGCCGCAGACGTCATGCCCTTCCTCCGCGCAATTTCAGTATTCGATCCCGGGCCGCGCCATCAGGCCGCGGTCATACGGGTGTTTTTGCTTTTTCATTTCCGTCACATAGTCTGCGCCGTCCACAACGGCTTTATTCGGCGCGTGACCCGTCAACACCAGCTCGGTCTGCGGCGCGCGCGTTTCCAACAACGAGAGCAGCGCCGATTCCTCCAGCATACCGCAGGCGACCGCGTCTGTCACCTCATCGAGCACGACCACATCCCAATCGCCCGAGGCCGCCGCCTCGCGGGCGATTTCAAATACGCGCTCGCAATCGGCCTTCGCCGCCGCGCGCTCCGCCTCGTCCATTTGAAAGATGAATTTCCGCACGGAGGACGTCTGGTGTACGGGGATGCCGAGGCGCGCAAAGCTTTCCAGCTCCGCATAGGGCGCGCCCTTCAGGAACTGCGTCACGACAACGCGCTTTCCCGCGCCCGACGCGCGCAGGCACAGCCCGAAGGCCGCGGTGGATTTGCCTTTTCCGTCGCCGTAATAATAGTGGACACAGGCGGTTTCTTTGTTTGTCATCGTCCTTTCCCCCCTCGCGTCTCGCCGACAGCGGCGCCCCTTGGCACCGTGCCGATGATTTCAAACGTCTCATCGCGCATCCACATTTGTGTGGAGGTGCGGATCGTATAGCCGCAGCCGGGCGCCACCGCCCACTCGCCCAGCGGGCGCGGCGGCAGCGCAAAGCGCGACAGCATGCTCATCAGCACGCCGCCGTGCGTCACAACCGCCGCCTCCGTGAGATGCTCGGCGGACATGTTCATCAGCATCGCGTTCAGGGCGACGGCGGTGCGCGCCGCAAACTCGCGCCCCGTCTCAAGCGCGGCAGGCGGCGTATTTTCCCCTGCGTTTTCGAGCCACGCGAGGTAAGACGGCCGGTCGCGCAGGGTCTCAAAGCTCTCTCCCTCGAACTCGCCCAGCGACAGCTCCGTCAAGTCCTCGACGACCGTGAGCTGCCGCCCCGGAAAGAGCAGCCCCGCAGTTTGGATGCAGCGCAGCAGCGGCGAGGTGTAAACCGTATCCACATCGGGATAGGCATGCGCGGCGCGCAGCGCTTCCAGCTCCTGCACGCCCTCGGCGCAGAGCGGCAGATCCATCCGCCCCACATAGCGTCCGTCGCGATTACCCGCTGTTATTCCGTGGCGGATCAGATGCAGCTTATAGGTGACCATTTTTCTTCTCCTGTTTTGTGAAATTTGCCGTTTTTCGGCTTCCGATGAAAAAAAGTGTTCCAAAAGGTCGATTCGCATGCTATACTCTGAATACTATCTGTAGATTTTGAAGTTGGTGACATGTGATGAATGCGCAGTTTCCACGCATCCTTGCTCTGTTGCGGGCAGAGCGCCATATCAGCCAGAAGCAGGCCGCCGCAGATCTCGGCATCTCGCAGGCGCTGCTCTCTCATTATGAAAAGGGTATCCGCGAATGCGGACTCGATTTTGTTGTACGCGTCGCAAATTATTACGACGTTTCCTGCGATTATCTGCTCGGCCGATCGGCCGATCGCAGCGGTCTGACCGTGACGGCCCAGGAACTGCCCGAGGCGGACGGAAACGAACGCGTTGCGGGCGCCGGTCTGCAAATCATCCTGAACAAAAAGCTGCTGATCAATTCACTCAACATTCTGTTTGACCTGCTCGCAAAGGCAAAAAACCGTGCGCTCGTCACGGAAATTTCCTCGTTTCTGATGCTCAGCGTGTACCGGATGATGCGCGTACTGCACCGCACCGACAGCGCCAATCCGAACGGGATGTTCTCCGTTCCCGCATCGCTCGCGAGCGGCTATTGCAGCGCAGCAATGCAGCAGTGTGAGGCCAACGCCGTCGCCATCGCGGACGGCGAGGGGCAAAAGCTCTCCGTCCTGGGCGAGGTCGGCGACGTAACGCCCGTCGTCGTTTCGACGACTTCTTTGGGCGAACTCTATCCGCTTTATGCGCCGAGCCTGCTCAATCTTATCAAAAATGCCGAGGAGCACCTGCCGCTCAAAAAAGACAAGGCCTGATCGATCGGGCCCACAGAAAGCCGGTATCATAGCCGCTTTGCGGTTATGATACCATGTCTGCAAGACATGGTATCATTGGCCGTGTGCCGCTTCCGGCGGCACGGCCTTTGATCCGATTGCGCGCCGCCTCAAAGAGGCGGCATGCGCAGTATAATAGCCGCTCTGCGGTTATGATACCATGGAGCGAAAGCGAAATGGTATCATCGCCCATGTTTTGCGGTTTTGCCCGCAGGGCAAGAGCAAAACGGGCATAAATGAGGCTTGGTATAATAACCGCTCTGCGGTTATTATACCATTTTTTTAAAAGAAAGAGAAGCGCCGCTTTCCCCAACGGAAAACGGCGCTTCCTGCATCAAAGCGCTTTTCTCGCCGCGCCGGCGGTTTCGGTATCCGCCCAATCGGTTTCGAGGCAGATATTTTTTGATAAATTATTAAATTTTAAAAATTCTATTGCAACCTGCCAAGGTTTATGTTAGCATAATGAAAACCATTTTAGTGCTCGCGAACATTGTTAAATTTTTCCTTTAATAAAGCGAATTTCATACAATTTTAGGCCCGCTTTAATTGTGTCCCACAAAACCTCACGTAAGACCAACACACCTCATGCGGAAAGGGGCGAAAACATGCAACTGAACATCACGACCGATTATGCACTGCGCGCTTTGCTTTTCCTCTCCAATCAGGAACGTACCTGCAATTCACAGGCCATCGGAGAGCATGTGGCTGTCAGCGGCGAATATATCCGCAAGATCCTGCGGATGCTCAAGGCTGCCGGCATGGTTTCTTCCGATCAGGGAGCTTTCGGCGGCTATAAGCTTGCCAAGCCTCTCAGTGAAATCAGCTTGATGGAGGTGCTGCAGGTCACCGAAGACACCGTGCGTATCACACGCCGCGCCGAAAAAGCGCGCGGCGCCGACGAGGACGGGCCGCTGCTCCGCTTTTACGCGGATGCGCAGGCTTGGGTGGACCAGTCTCTCAGCAGCATCACATTGCAGGACATTGTTGACGGAACAAACAATCCGTTCCGCATCCGATAAGTTCGCCTGTGGCAGCAAAAAAAAATCAGCACCCGAGGGTGCTGATTTTTTTTTGCTTTCCGGCGATCAATACATGCCGCCCATACCGCCGGCACCGCCTGCGGGCATCGGAGGCTCGGGCTTCGGCTCCTCGGAAACCAGAGATTCGGTCGTGATGACCATCGCGGCAACGGAGGCAGCGTTTTGCAGGGCGCTGCGGGTAACCTTGGTCGGATCGACAATCCCCATCTCCATCATATCGCCGTAGATTTCCGCAGCGGCATTGAAGCCGTAGCCGATCTTGCCGGAGCGACGGATCTCATCGATGATCACAGATCCCTCCAGGCCGGCGTTCGCGGCGATCTGGCGAATGGGCTCCTCGAGCGCGCGGGCGACGATTCTGGCGCCCGTTTTGATATCGCCGTCGGTCTCGGCGACAAACTTCTCAACAGCGGGAATGGCATTGATCATTGCAACGCCGCCGCCGGCGATGATACCCTCTTCCACCGCGGCCTTCGTAGCAGACAGCGCATCCTCAATACGCAGTTTCTTTTCCTTCATCTCGACCTCGGTCGCGGCGCCGACCTTGATCACCGCAACGCCGCCCGCGAGCTTCGCAAGGCGCTCCTGCAGCTTCTCCCTGTCGTAATCGGAAACAACGGTCTCGATCTCGTTGCGGATCTGCGCAACGCGGGCGCTGATGGCCTCGGGGCTGCCCATTCCGTCGACGATGACGGTATTCTCCTTGGTGACCTTCACCTGGCGGGCGCGGCCAAGCATCTCAATGGTCGCATCCTTGAGCTCATAGCCGAGATCGCTGCTCACGACGGTACCGCCGGTGAGGGCGGCCAGATCCTCGAGAGCGGTCTTGCGGCGCTCGCCGAATCCGGGCGCCTTGACGGCGACGCAGGTAAAGGTGCCGCGCAGACGGTTGACAAGCAGCGTAGCCAGCGCCTCGCCCTCGACATCCTCTGCGATGATCACAAGCTTCTGGCCGGCCTGCACAATCTTTTCGAGCAGCGGCAGCAGATCCTGGATAACGGAAATTTTCTTGTCGGTAAGCAGGATGAGGGCGTCGTCGATCACAGCCTCCATCTTGTCGGGATCGGTGACCATATAAGGGGAGATATAGCCGCGGTCAAACTGCATGCCCTCGACAACCTCCGTATAGGTCTCGGCGGTCTTGGACTCCTCGATCGTGATGACGCCGTCTGCGCCGACCTTCTCCATCGCTTCGGCAATCAGCTTGCCAACCGACTCATCGCTTGCGGAGACCGTCGCGACACGCGCGATATCATCGGACCCGGAGACCTTTTTGCTGTTGGCCTGGAACGCCTCGACAGCGGCGTTAACCGCCTGCTGGATGCCGAGCTTGACCTCCATCGGGTTTGCGCCGGCGGTTACGTTCTTCATGCCCTCGCGCACCAGCGCCTGCGCAAGCAGAGTAGCGGTGGTGGTGCCGTCGCCGGCGGCGTCGTTCGTCTTGACGGCGACTTCCTTGACGAGCTGGGCGCCCATATTCTCAAACGGTTCCTCGAGCTCAATCTCCTTGGCGATCGTCACGCCGTCGTTGGTGATGAGAGGCGTGCCGAACTTGCGGTCGAGCACAACGTTGCGACCCTTGGGGCCGAGCGTGATCTTAACGGTATTCGCGAGCTTATCGATGCCGGCCTGAAGAGATCTTCTTGCCTCTTCGCCGTATGCGAGAATCTTAGCCATAATAATCTTTCTTCCTTTCTAAAATCAGTCTGTCTTTTGCCCGGTTTTATTCGATGATCGCAAGAATATCACTCTGGCGCAGGATGGTGAACTCCTCGCCGTCCGCCTTGACCTCGGTGCCCGCATACTTGCTGACGAGGACATGGTCGCCGGGCTTTACATTCATCGTGATCTCCTTGCCGTCAACAACGCCGCCGGGGCCGACCGCAATCACTTCCGCGGCCTGGGGCTTCTCCTTCGCGGTAGAAGCGAGGATGATGCCGCCCTTGGTGGTCTCCTCTGCCTCAGCCATTTTGACCAACACACGGTCTGCAAGGGGCTTGATTTTCATAACGATTCCTCCTATATGAAATGTGTTTTTTACGAAAACGATTTAGCACTCTTTCTTCATGAGTGCTAAGCATATTTTACACGCTTTTCCGAAAAAATCAAGGGGTTTTCTGCAATTTAGAAAAAAATTTACAAATTGACCCGCCGCCACGCAGAAAAACAAAACGGCCGGCCCGGTATGAGGGTTTCCCCGGGCAGGCCGATCGTCTGCAATTCCCGTTTTAAATATTGGGCTTGTCCGGTCCGATGTAATCCTCGGTCTCCAGCGGAAGCCCCTTAGCGGCCAGGCGGTTTGTGAGCGCAAGACGCACCCACCAGTAAATCACGCCGAGAAGCGGCACGCCGATCACCATGCCGACAACGCCGAAGATGCCGCCGAAAAAGAGAATCGCCACCATCACCCAAAAGGACGACAGACCCGTCGTATTCCCGAGAATTTTGGGCCCGATGATATTGCCGTCGAGCTGCTGCAGCACCAGCACGAACACAAGGAAGATCAGCCCCTTCATCGGCGAAACGATCGCAATCAGCAAAAATGACGGAATCGCGCCGATAAACGGGCCGAAATACGGGATAATATTCGTCACGCCCACGATGAAGCTGACGAGCACGGCGTTCGGTATCCGCAGGACGCTCAGCCCGATGAAGCACAAAATCCCGACGATGATCGAATCGATGATCTTGCCGGTGAGAAAGCTGCCGAACATGCGGTCGGCGGTGTGCGCCAGCTCGAGGAAGTTTTCCACATGCGGGCGGGAAAGGAGCGCATAAAGGATTTTTTTACTCTGCGCCGCAAACCGTTCCTTATCCGCCAGCATATAGATCGAGACAACGACGGAGATGAAGAAGCCGATCACGCTGCTGCCGACATTCTTGACCGAAATAAGCAGGACGGGCAAAGACGCATTCAGGAAGGAAAAGAGCGTCGTCACGGCGTTGCGCGCCAGCTCGGAAAGCTCGGAGGCGATATCCTCCGGCATCACATCCTCGGGCAGCGACGCGGCAAGCTTGTTCGCCCACCCTTCCGCCGCGGAGGCATAGGTCCGAATCTGCTGCGTGAGCTGCGTGATGCTCTCTGCAACCCGCGGCAGCACGATCATGATAAACAGCGTAAGCACAAGCAGCACAAGCAGGTACGATACAGTCATCGAGATCACCCGGCGGTGCTTCATGGTGCGGTAGCCTTTCCAGCAGCGGTCGAACGTCTTTTCGACGCGCCGCAGGATCGGCATCAGCAAATAAGCGAGAAACAAACCGCCGAAAATGGGCTTGAGCGGGCTGAGCACGCCTGCGACCGCCGCGTTGACGGCTTTGAAATGCGTGATCCACCCGTAAAACAGCAAACCCAAAAGCACAACGATCAGCGCATATGCGGCGCGCGTCGTACTGCGGCGGTTCCAGTCGATTTTCATGCTGTGATTCCCCCTTGGGCCATCGGATTCAAGCGCGGTGATGTGGGACTTTTGCTTTATTTTAACATATCCGCGCAAAAAAGGAAGAAAAAACTGTGAACAGCGCGGCGTTTTCACTCAAGGATGCCGTCCCACTCCTCATACAGGGCGGCAAGGCGTTCCTCGAGGGCGGTCATCTCGTCTGTCGTCGCGGAAAGCTTTTCGTAATCCGCTGCGACCGCCGGATCGGCGAGGCGCTGCTGCGCTTCTTCGATCGCCTGCTCGGCCGCGGCGATCTCCTCCTCCAGCTGTGCGGCCCGGCGGGCGCGGGCCGCGGTCTGCGCGCGGTCGGCGCGGCTGCGGTGATACCGCAGCTCGTTTTGCGTCGGCTCCGCCTTCGGCGCAGTCTCGCGGGACTCATGCTGCTCGAGCGTCTCCCGCACGGCCTCGTAATTGCCCTCGCAGCTTTCCACGCGGCCGCCGCGCAGCAACAGGATGCGCGTCGGCACATGCGAGAGCAGCCAGCGGTCATGCGATACGATCAGCAGCGTGCCCTCATAGGCGCAAAGGGCTTTTTCCAGCTCCTCCTTTGCAGGGATATCGAGATGGTTCGTCGGCTCATCGAGCAAAAGGACGTTGCCCTCCTCCAGCGTGAGCAGCGCCAGCTTGACGCGCGCCCGCTCGCCGCCCGACAGGACGGAAACCATCTTAAAGGCGTCCTCGCCGCGCAGCCCAAGGTTGCCCAGCAGCGTGCGCAGGCGGTTCTCCGTCGAGCGGGGAAAGCGATCCCACAGCTCCATCAGCGCGGTTTTGTCCCCGTGCAGATCGTCCGAGCCCTGCGCGTAGTAGGAGGGATGCGTATTGCGCCCCCATGCGATCGTTCCCGCATCGGCCGCATGCTTTCCCATCAGCGTATCCAGCAGCGTGGATTTGCCGGCGCCGTTTTCCCCGATGAGCGCAACGCGTTCGCCGCGGCGGATTCGAAGATCGAGCCCGCTCACAAGCGCGCGGCGCCCTTCGCCCTCCGGCACGGAAACGGAAAGCCCTTCTGTCACCAGCACGTCGGAGACGGGGCGGATTTTCGATACAAAACGGATGACCGGCGGCTGCGGCGGGCGCTGCGGCGCTTCGGCGGCGTCAAGGTGCTCCAGCATACGCAGGCGGCTCTTGGCGCTCTGCGCCGTAGAGGCGCGCGCCATATTGCGGTCGGCGTAGTCCTGCAGGCGCGCAGCTTCCTGCACATACCGGTCGTACTCCTTCTGCATGCGGGCAAGGCGTTCGTCGCGCAGCGCGAGATACCGGCTGTACGACGCGGGATAGGAGATGATCGTCTTGTTTTCGATCTCCCAGGTCGTCTCCGTCACACGGTCGAGAAAATACCGGTCGTGACTCACGGTGAGGATCGCGCCGCGGTAACCGGCGAGGTAATCTTCAAGCCAGCCGAGCATCTTGAAATCGAGATGGTTCGTCGCCTCGTCGAGAATGAGCAGATCCGGCGTTTCGACGAGCAGCTTGCAGAGCATCAGGCGCGTGCGCTCGCCGCCCGAAAGCGTATCGACAAGCGTTTTGCGGTCAAACCCGCCGAAGCCGAGCCCCGTCAGAACCGTGTTGATACGCACCTCCGCGCCGTAGCCGTCCCGGCTTTCAAATTCTTCGCTGAGGCGCTGGTACCGTTTTTCCAGTTTGCGATAGTCGTCGCTGTCGCAGCCGCTCTGCGCCGCCATACGCTCGCCTGCGGCCAGCATCTCTTTTTCAAGGGCGAACACGTCTCCGAGCGCGCTTTTCATTTCGCTCTCGATCGTACCGCCCGCAAGACCGCCGTTTTGCCGCAAATAGCCGATGCGGCAGTCGGGATCGCGCACAACCTCGCCCTCATCCGTCTCGAGCGCGCCGGTGATGATGTTCAGCAGCGTCGTCTTTCCGGCGCCGTTCGGACCGATCAGCGCAATCCGGTCGTTGTTTTCGATCGTCTGCGTAATATGGGAAAGGACTTGTTCCGCGCCGTAAAAACGGCCGACGTCCCGCAAGGAAAGCAGCATGGGATCCCCCTTTTCGAGCAGGCGGCATCGTCTGCTCCGGCTTTCTCATTATCATACCACATCGGGCAAAAATATGCTATAATAACTGCACCGGCGACCCCATTCGCCGCCGTTTCGCGTTTCAACGGACAAGGCTCCGCAGCGCCGACACGGTTTCAACATTTCCGGAGGATCATCGATCATGCAGGCACGTCCCGAAATTTTAGCGCCCGCGGGGAGCTTTGAATCGCTCGTCGCGGCCGCGGTATGCGGCGCCGACGCCGTCTATCTCGGCGGGAAAACGCTCAACGCCCGCCGCAACGCAGGCAATTTTTCCGATGAGGAGCTGGCGCGCGCCGTCGCCTACTGCCATGTGCGCGGCGTCAAGGTCTATGAGACGCTCAACACCGTGCTTTTTGACGACGAAGCCGATGAGCTGCTTGCGGCGGCAAGGACCGCGGCCGCGCTCGGCATCGACGGCGCGATCGTGCAGGATCTGGGCGTGCTGCGTCTGCTGCGGCAGGCCGTGCCCGATCTGCCGCTGATTGCTTCGACGCAGATGGCGGTGCATAACCTTGCAGGCGCGCTTGAGGCTGAGCGGCTCGGCTGCTCGACCATTGTGCTGGCGCGCGAGCTCACCGCGCAGGAGATCGGCGCGATCACCCGCGCGCTGCATACGGCGAAGACGGAGGTATTCGTACACGGCGCGCTCTGTATGAGCGTATCGGGCCAATGCTACCTCAGCGCGATGCTCGGCGGGCGCAGCGGCAACCGCGGGCTTTGCGCGCAGCCCTGCCGTCTGCCCTTTTCGGCGGGGCGAAGCACCCATGCGCTCTCGCTCAAGGACCTGTCCCTCGTTATGCGCGTCGGGGAGCTTTCCCGCCTCGGCGTCGCTTCCCTCAAGATCGAAGGCCGTATGAAGCGTCCGGAGTACGTCGCGGCGGCGGTGACGGCCGTGCGCGCGGCGCGGGACGGCGGCGTACCCGATCTCGCCGCCCTGCAGAGCGTCTTTTCGCGCAGCGGCTTCACGAGCGGCTATTTTGACGATCAACGCGACCGCCTGATGTTCGGCACGCGGACGAAAGAGGACGTGACCGCGGCGGCGGACGTGCTGGGGACCCTCGCGCGGCTCGCGACGCAGGAGACGCCGCGCGTTTTGCTGCGCGGACGGTTCGTCGCCGAGCGGGACAAGCCCGTAACGCTCACCGTGTCGGACGGGGCGGGCCACACCGCCGCCGTTGAGGGCGAAGCGCCGCAGCAGGCGCTCAGCAAGCCCACCGACGCCGCGCGCGTGCGCCAAAGTCTCGAAAAAACAGGCGGCACGCCGTTTGCCTGGGAATCCCTCGACATCTCCGTCGGCGAAGGGCTGATGCTGCCCGCCTCTGCGTGCAACGCGCTGCGCCGCGGCGCCCTCGCTTCTATTGAGGCGGCGCGTGCAAGGCCGGTCCCCCGCACGTATCACGCGGCGGCGCTGCCGGAAACGCCGCCCGCAAGAGCCGCGAAGCCGTATCTGCGCGCCCGCGCCGCCAAGGAGCAGCTTTCCCCTGCGCTGATCGATGCCTGCGGCGAGCTTTCCATCCCGTTTGACGGCATCGAAGCTGCGCTCGCCATGGGCGCCGAGCCCAAACGGCTGCTCGTTGAAATTCCGCGCATTCTCTTTTCCGGAGAAGAGACGCTGCCCGACCGGCTTGCCGAGGCAAAGGCGCTCGGCGTGGAAAAAGCGTGGTGCGGGAACCTCGGCGCCGTCCGGATCGCGCGCAAAGCGGGTCTGCAGGTCTGCGGCGGCTGGTCGCTCAATCTCACCAACACCGCGGCGCTCCTCCAGCTTCGCGAGATGGGCGCGACCGGCGCGGAGGTAAGCTTTGAGCTCTCTGCCGATCGCATGCGCCGCCTCGGGAACGCGCTGCCGGCGGGCGCCGTCGCATACGGATATCTCCCGCTGATGGTCTACCGCAACTGCCCGATGAAGGCGGCGATCGGCTGTGAAAAATGCCGCAAAAGCGGCGCGCTTACCGACCGCACAGGCACGAAATTCCGCCTTTCCTGCCGCGACGGCGTCACGGAGCTGTTCAACAGCGTGCCGCTTTGGCTCGCCGACCGCGAGAATCCCCT
>Ga0079305_1001285_pt1 | contig 35440 bp, 20 predicted proteins | sample LMS_cellobiose_e_FD_79183 | JGI IMG/M metagenome (GOLD analysis project Ga0079305, IMG submission 79183) | Rumen-fistulated moose microbial communities from Alaska, USA - LMS_cellobiose_enrichment | ecosystem: Host-associated > Mammals > Digestive system > Stomach > Rumen fluid ... | reverse complement strand
GGCCATCGCACGCACGACCAGCGAGGCGCCGTTCGCACAATCGCCGACCGCATAAATGTGCCGGGCCGGATCGGCGACGATCCCGTTGCGGGGGGGTCAGGGTCAAGCCCAGTTCCTCGACCAGTCCGCCGCGCGGCACACCGGTGAATCCCATCGCCAGCAGAACAAGATCGGCTTTGAGGGTGCGCGAGGTGTTTTCCTTCGCCGCGAATTTCAGAGGTTTGCCGTCCGGAGAAAAATCCCATTTGACCTCGTGAACTTCCACACCGGCGAGCCGGCCGTTTTCGCCGATGAATTTGTCGCTGGCAACGTTCCATTCGCGTTCGCAGCCTTCCAGATGGCTGGAACTGGTGCGGAGCAGCCACGGCCACGCGGGCCACGGAGTCGAGTCGGACCGTTTTTCCGGCGGCTGCGGCATGATCTCGACCTGACGGACGCTTTTCGCGCCCTGCCGGATCGCGGTGCCCGCACAGTCGCTGCCGGTGTCGCCGCCGCCGATGATGAGGACGTCTTTACCCGCCGCGTTCACGACCGGGGCGGCGAGTTCGCCGCTGTTGACCCGGTTCTGACTCTGCAGGAATTCCAGGGCGAAATGAATGCCCTCCAACTCCCGGCCGGGGATGGCCAGGTCGCGCGCGGCGGGCGTGCCGATCGCCAGCACCACGGCGTCGAAATTCCGCAGCAGATACCGGGCGGAAATGTCCCGTCCGATCCGTGTATCAGTGGTGAAGACGATCCCCTCCTGTTCCATGATCGCGAGACGGCGGTCCAGCACGCTTTTCGCCAGTTTGAAATCGGGGATGCCGTAACGGAGCAAACCGCCGCAGCGGTGATTCGCCTCGAAAACCGTGACCGAAAATCCGGCGCGGTTCAGCCCTTCCGCAGTGAAAAGTCCGGAAGGACCGCTGCCGATGACGGCGATTTTCCGGCCGTTGCGTTTTTCGGGTATTGCCGGGGTCACCAGTCCGGCGGCAAACGCTTTTTCGATGATCATTTTTTCGCACTGGCGCACCATGACGGCTTCCCCGTCCACGCCGCAGCAGCAGGCCCCTTCGCAGAGCGCGGGACAGACCCGGCAGGTGAATTCCGGGAAGTAACTGGTCTGAGACAGAATCTCGTATGCGGTTTTCCAGTCGCCGGAGACGGCCGCCGCATTGAAATCGGGCACCTGATTGAACAGCGGACAGCCCGCGCCGTGGCAGAAGGGAATGCCGCAGTTGTGGCAGCGTTCCATCTGTCCGCGGATTTCCGCTTCGGTAAAGGTCCGTTCCACTTCCCGAAAATCGTGTTTGCGTTCTTCGACCGGACGGTAAAGTTGATGAATTCTCGTTTGCATGTCAGCAGTTTCCTTTGGCTTGGAGTGCGTTGCGGTATTCGACCGGGAAGATGCGCACGAATTTTGCCCGGTAGCGTTCCCAGTCGGCCAGCATGGCGGCGGCTTTGACGCTGCCGGTCTCCCGGCGATGTTCCTCGATCAGGGTTTTCAGTTCGTTTTCCCCTTCGCTTCCCGGTTCGATGCTTTCCAGGTCGATCCCGTCCGGATTGCAGGAGAGATCGAAATGGCCCTTTTCGTCATAGACGTAGGCGAGACCTCCGGTCATTCCGGCGGCGAAATTCACGCCGACGTGTCCGAGGATGACCACGCGGCCGCCGGTCATGTATTCGCAGCCGTGGTCGCCGATCCCTTCCGCGACCAGAGTCATGCCGCTGTTGCGGATGGCGAACCGTTCGCCGGCGATGCCGTTGATGAAGATTTTTCCCGAAGTGCCGCCGTAACCGATCACGTTGCCGGCGATCACGTTGTCCTCGGCGGGATAATTGCCCTCGGGCGGTTTCCGGATCACGATCTTGCCGCCGGAGAGCCCCTTCCCCACGAAATCGTTGGCTTCGCCGGTGAGTTCCAGCGTGACGCCGGGCGCGAGAAAGGCGCCGAAACTCTGTCCGGCGGTGCCGGTCAGACGGATACGGACGGTGTCGTCCGGCAGGCCTGCCGGACCGAACCGTTCCGCCAGAATGCCGGAAAGTTCCGTTCCGACCGTGCGGTCGGCGTTGGCAATTTTCAGATTCAGCGATTCGGCGCTGCCGTCCAGCTTCAATTTGCCGAGCAGTTCGCGCCGGTCGAAGTTTTCCAGTTCCGCTTTGGCTCGGTCCGGATTGAAATGCCGTTCCGGACCCGTGGCAGGCTGCAGCAGCGAACTGAAATCCAGATTTTCCGTCTTGAAGAAATCGACGGCGTGATCGGTTTCCAGCAGATCGCTTCTGCCGCAGGCTTCCTCCAGCGAATGCAGGCCGAGCTGCGCCAGATATTCCCGGACCTCCCGCGCGATAAAATGCAGGAAGTTGATGATGTATTCCGGTTTGCCGGCAAAATGTTTCCGGAGTTCGGGGTCCTGCGTGGCCACTCCCATCGGACAGGTGTTGCTGTGGCACTGACGCATCATCACGCAGCCGAGACAGACCAGAATGGTGGTGGCGAATCCGAATTCCTCCGCGCCGAGGAGAGCTCCGATCACCACGTCGCGGCCCGTCTTGAGCTGACCGTCCACCTGCAGTCTGATGCTGCCGCGCAGACCGTTGAGGCTCAAAGTCTGCTGGGCTTCGGCGACGCCGAGTTCCCACGGCAGCCCCGCATACTTGATGCTGGTCAGCGGAGAAGCGCCGGTGCCGCCGTCGTGTCCGGAGACCAGCACCACGTCGGCCTTGGCCTTGGCCACGCCGGCCGCCACGGTCCCCACGCCCGGTTCGGAAACGAGTTTGACCGAAATCCGCGCCTTGGGATTCGCGTTGCGCAGATCATAAATCAGCTGCGCCAGGTCTTCGATGGAATAGATGTCATGGTGCGGCGGCGGAGAAATCAGCGACACGCCCGGCATGGCGTGCCGGATCTTCGCGACGAATTCGTTGACTTTGTGACCCGGCAGCTGACCGCCCTCCCCGGGCTTGGCACCCTGAGCCATCTTGATCTGAATGTCTTTCGCGTTCCGCAGATAACTGATCGTGACCCCGAACCGGCCGCTGGCGACCTGTTTGATCGCGCTGTTGAGTTCGGTGCCGAAACGTTCGGCATTTTCGCCGCCTTCGCCGCAGTTGCTCATCGCGCCGCAGCGGTTCATCGCCTGCGCGATCGCCGTATGCGCTTCCGGACTCAGACTGCCCAGACTCATCGCGCCGGAAACGAAATGCTTGATGATGCTTTCCTCGCTTTCGACTTCCTCCAGCGGGATGCTCTGCGTCTTCTTGAACCGGAAGAGTCCGCGCAGGGTGCACCAGTGATGCGCCTGATGGTCGATCAGACTGCTGTATTCCTTGAATTTTGCGTAATCGCCCCGCTGGACCGCCTGCCGGAAAGCCGCCAGCGACTGGGGAGTCCAGAGATGCGCTTCGCCGTCCTTCCGGTATTTGTATTGTCCGCCGGCGGGCAGCAGCGCGGACGCCGGATTCACCGACTGAGCGCGCCGGACCGCCTCGCGGGCGATTTCAGTCAGACCGATTCCGCCGATCCGGGAAATGGTGCCCGACAGAAATTCGTCCAGGAATTCCCGGCTCAGCCCGACCGCCTCGAATGCCTGTGCGGAACGGTAGCTGCGGAGCGTGGAAATGCCCAGCTTCGACATGATTTTGAGCAGTCCTTTTTCCACCGCATGGATGTAATTGCCCACGGCCGTGACCGGATCGGCGGCCACCGCGCCGGAACGGGAAAGCGCCGTCACGCTTTCCAGCGCTAGATACGGATTGACCGCCGTCGCGCCGAATCCGAGCAGCAGCGCGAAGTGCATCACTTCCCGCACTTCGCCGGATTGGATGATGACGCCGGTCTCCGGCCGGAGGTCCGCTTCGATCAGGGCCCGGTTGACCGCCGCGCAGGCCAGCAGACTAGGAATCGCCGCCATGCCGGCGGGCAGTTCCCGGTCGGAAAGAACGAGTATGCGTTCGCCGTTCGAGGCCGCTTTCACGGCGGATTGCGCCAGAGACTGCAGGGCCCGGCGCAAAGCGGCTTCTCCGCCGGCCGGTTCGAATCCGCAGGAAAGCACCCGCGAATGGAATCCCTGCGCTCCGAAATCCTGCAGATGGTGCAGCTCGTCATCGGTCAGGATGGGACGACGCAGTTTGATGAGTCTCGCATGTTCCGGGGTCTCTTCCAGAATGTTGCCGCGGTTCCCGATGTAGGTCATGATGCTCATCACCAGTTCCTCCCGGATCGGGTCGATCGGCGGATTGGTCACCTGGGCGAAGAGCTGTTTGAAATACGCGAAAAGCAGCTGCGGTTTTTCCGACAGCACCGCCAGCGCGGCATCGTTGCCCATGGAGCCGATCGGTTCCTTGCCCTGCGCGGCCATCGGTTTCAGAATCAGATCGACATCCTCGCGGGTATATCCGAAAAGCTGCTGTTTCCGCAGCAGGTCCCGTTCGGGTTCCGAGGGAGTGATGTCGGTGAACAGGCCGTGAACGGAGAGGCGGTTTTCCTCCACCCAGCGGCGATAGGGCCGGCTGCGGGCCAGCCGCGTCTTGATCTCCGAATCCAGCAGCAGCCGGTGGTGTTCCAGGTCCAGAAACAGAATCTCGCCGGGTTTCAGACGGCCTTTGCTTTCCACTTCTTCCGGCGGGATGTCCAGCACTCCGGCCTCGCTCGCCAGTATGAACAGTCCGTTTTTACATTTTGTGTAACGTGCCGGCCGCAGACCGTTGCGGTCGAGGATCGCGCCGGGATTGATACCGTCGGTGAACACCACCGCGGCGGGACCGTCCCACGGCTCCATCAGGGCGGAATGATATTCGAAGAATCCCCGGACGTCCCGCCCCATGTAATAATTGGTGCCCCAGGCCTGGGGAATAAGCATCAGCATGGCATGTTCGATCGAACGTCCCGCGGCGGTCAGCAGCTCGAGCATGTTGTCGAGACAGGCCGAATCGCTCTGACCGGGTTCGATCAGCGGAAGCAGTTTTTGCAGATCGTCGCCCAGCAGCGCGCTTTTCAGCAGTCTTTCCCTTGCCTTGAGCGCATTCAGATTGCCGCGCAGGGTATTGATTTCGCCGTTGTGCGCCAAACAGCGGAAGGGATGCGCCAGCTGCCAGGTCGGAAAGGTGTTGGTGCTGTACCGCTGGTGGACGATCGCAAACCGCGAACGGAAAAGTTCATCGGAAAGATCGGGATAGAATTTTTCGATCTGCGTCGCCAGCAGAAGACCTTTATATACTATCGTACGCGAGGACATGCTGCAGATATAGAGATCGAGGTGCCGTTTTTCGATCGATCTGCGCATGACGAAAAGTTTGCGCTCGAACGCCGCATTGTCGGGAAAATTCCGTCCGTCGATGAAAAGCTGCCGGATGGCGGGCCGGTTTTCCCGCGCTTTGCGGCCCAATGCCTCCGGCACCACGGGGACCTCCCGCCAGCCCAGAACGGCGCCGCCCTCGGAGGCGATGATCTGTTCGATGACCGGTTCGTTTCCGATCCCGCCGAAGATCATGGCGACGGCATAAGACCCCGCGGGAGGCAGATCGGCCGTGGAATATTTCCGGAAAAACGCATCGGGAATGGTCAGCAGCAGACCCGCGCCGTCGCCGGTTTCCGGATCGCTGCCGGCCGCGCCGCGGTGCATCAGGCGCGTCAGAATCGTGATGCCGTTTTTTACGATATCATGCGAAGCCTCGCCGTTGAGATTGGCGGCCAGACCTACGCCGCAGGCATCGTGTTCATGTTCGGGATCGTAAAGTCCCCGGGGCTGCTGTCGAAATAGCTGTTCCATTTCATTGTCCTTTCTATGGATTTCCTTGTGTCCCGCATTTATTCAGCAAAATCCATGCCAACTGTTTTTATGCACGAAATCGGTTATTTGTTTACATTTTATGTAAAAACAGACTATATATTTACATCTATTGTAAAACAAAAGATTAAAAGACAGCCTCAAAAAAAGTTGGCACGGATTTTGCTATAAGAAATGGCAGAGTTTGAAACCAACCCCAGCAGGAGAAGAAAATGAGCAGTGAAAAACGGTACGAAGCAATCAAAGCCATCGCGGAACTGAAAGTGGACGGGCCCTGTGTTCCGGGCGCCGCGGACATCGAATGCTACGGCGAAGATGTTTTCAATCTGGAAGCCATGCGGAAACATCTGCCGAAAGCGGTCTTCGAAAAACTGCAGGCGACGATCGAACAGGGCAAGGCGCTGGACCCGGCAATCGCCGGCGACGTGGCGCACGCAATGAAGGAATGGGCGATCTCCCGCGGCGCCACCAGCTATACGCACTGGTTCCAGCCGCTCACCGGCAATACGGCGGAAAAACATGACTCCTTCCTCGAAACCGACGGCTGCCGCGCGATTTTGAGTTTTTCCGGCAAAAATCTGATCGTCGGCGAACCCGACGCATCCAGTTTCCCCTCCGGCGGACTCCGCTCCACTTTCGAGGCCCGCGGCTATACCGCGTGGGACCCGACCAGTCCCGCCTTCATCAAACGGCACGGCAACGGCGCCACGCTCTGCATCCCGACCGCTTTCTGCAGCTACACCGGCGAAGCGCTGGACCGCAAGACTCCGCTGCTGCGTTCGATCCAGGCCCTTTCCGGCGCAACGAAAAAACTGATGAAATGCTTTGGTCTGCCGGATGAAAAAGTCACCGTCACGCTCGGCCCGGAACAGGAATATTTCCTGATCGACAAACATTTCTATCTGCTCCGGCCCGATCTGCTGCAGACCGGCAGGACCCTGTTCGGCGCGCCGCCCGCCAAACATCAGCAGCTGGAAGACCACTATTTCGGCACGATCAAAATGCGGGTGCTCAATTTCATGAACGAGGTGGAACACGAACTCTGGAAGCTGGGAATCCCGGCGAAGACCCGCCATAATGAAGTCGCGCCCGCGCAGTTCGAACTGGCTCCGATCTTCGAAGAACTGAACCTGGCCTGCGATCACAACATGCTGGTCATGGAAGTGCTGCGCCAAACCGCCGACCGTTACGGCTTCGTCTGTCTGATGCACGAAAAACCCTTCGCCGGCATCAACGGCTCCGGCAAACACAACAACTGGAGCATCAACTACGGCAAACGCAATCTGCTCAATCCGGGCAGCGATCCCGACCAGAACGCGATCTTCCTGACCACGCTCTGCGCCATCATCGAGGCGGTCGATCTCCATGCCGACCTGCTCCGGGCGTCCGTCGCGGGAGTCGGCAACGATCACCGGCTGGGCGCCAACGAAGCGCCTCCGGCAGTCATTTCCATGTATCTGGGCGACCATCTGTCCGAAGTGATCGACCAGCTGGAAAAGGGCGAACACAAGTCCAGCCGCCACGGCGGAATGCTCCGGATCGGAGTCGACACCCTGCCCCCGCTGCCGCAGGACGCCACCGACCGCAACCGGACCAGTCCGTTTGCCTTCACCGGCAACAAGTTCGAGTTCCGCGCTCCGGGGTCCAGTCATTCCTGCTCCGGCCCGAACGTCATGCTCAACACCATTGTGGCCGATGCCTTCGACCGTATGGCCGAAACGCTGGCGTCCTTCCCGAAAAAAGAGTTCCATGCCCGTCTGCAGGCACATCTGCGGGAAATCGTCAAGGCCCACAAGCGGATCATCTTCAACGGCGACGGCTATGCGGAAGGCTGGCTCAAGGAAGCCGCGAAGCGCGGACTGCCCAATTTCCGGACCACCATGGACGCGCTCAAGGCGCTCACGGAGAAGAAAAACATGGAACTGCTCAAAAAATACGGTGTGTTCCAGGTCCGCGAAATCGAATCCCGGTATGAAGTATTTATGGAGGATTACCACCGGAAGGTGAAGATCGAAGGCAAAGTCACGCTGGAAATTGCCCGCAGCATGATCGAACCGGCGGTCCATGCGGAATTCGAAAAAACGCTCCGCACGCTCGGCGAAGCCAAAGCCGCGGCGCAGACCAAAGGCACCGCAAGTCTGCGGAAACGCGCCGCGCTGCTCGGTGATTCGCTCGACCGGCTGACCGCCGCCGAGGAAGCGCTCGCCAAGGCGCTCGAAGGCAAGCACGAAGGAATCCTGAAAGCGATGCAGGCGCTGCGCGTCACGGTCGACGAACTCGAAGGCGTAATCCCCGATTCCAGTTGGCCGCTGCCGAAATACCGCGAAATGCTGTTCGTCTACTGAGACAGGAGCGGATTCATCATGTCGGACCCCATCAAACATGAATGCGCGGTCGCACTGCTGCGGCTGCGCAAAAATCCGGAATACTACGCCCGGAAATACGGCAATGCGAACTACGGGTTCAGCAAGATGGCGCTGCTGCTGGAAAAACAGCACAACCGGGGACAGGACGGGGCGGGCATCGCCTCGCTCCGTCTGGACCCGAAACCCGGATTCCCCGCTTACCAGCTGGAAAAATCCGTTGCGGCGGAAGACCCGCTGGCCGATCTGCTCGAACGGTGCGCGGCCAAATCCCGGCTGGACGGCGACCTGCTGCTCGGACATCTGCGCTACGCGACCTACGGCAGGCACGAGATTTCCGCCTGTCACCCGTTCGTGCACGATTCGAGCTGTCTGGAACGGACGCTGCTGCTCGCCGGCAATTTCAATCTCACCAATACCGGCGAGCTCTTCGAACGCTTCCGACAGTCGGGTCATCATCCGGCCAGCCGGGCCGACGGGTATCTAATCACCCAGACCATCGCCCATTTTCTGGAGCAGGACTCCAATCTGCATACGGGAACGCGGGACTGGGCGAAGATTCTGCGACAGGCGCTGAACGAACTCGACGGAGCGTTTACGCTCTGCGGGATCAACGGCACGGGAGACGCTTTCGTAATCCGGGACGCTCATGCGATTCGTCCCGGATATTTTTATTTCAACGACGAGATATTCGTCGCGGCAAGCGAACGGCCCGCGATTCAGGCGGCGTTCAACTGTTCCACGGCGGAAGTCATGGAAATCCCCGCGGGCAAGGCCCTGATCGTTCCGAAAAACGGCGAGGTGGAAATTCTTGACTGTCTCGACCCGGCGCCGCGCCGGAGCTGCGTTTTCGAGCGAATCTATTTTTCGCGTCCCAATGACGCCGGAATCCACCGGGAACGCAAGCTGCTCGGCAAGTCGCTGGTCCCGGCCCTGCTGAAAGCGTCCGGCTACGATTACGACAACACCTTTTTCAGCTACATTCCGAACTCCGCCCAGGTCAGTTTTCACGGGATGCTGGAAGAATTGATGAAAACCGCGTTCGCCGCCGGAAAAACGGTCCGTTTCGGCCAGATCGCGATCAAGGACGCCAAGTTCCGCACCTTCATCGCCGACGCCGAAATCCGCAAGGAACTCTGGATGCACGTTTACGACATCACCTACGGACTGGTCCATCCCGGCACCGACACGCTGGTGGTGCTCGACGATTCGATCGTCCGCGGCAACACCATGCGCAACGCGATCCTGCCGATCCTCAGCCGGCTGAATCCGAAAAAGATCGTGGTGGCCAGCTCGGCGCCGGTCATCCTCTATCCGGACTGCTACGGGATCGACATGGCCTGCGCCGGCGATCTGGTCGCGTTTCAGGCGGCAGTCAGTCTGCTGAAAAAACAGCACCGCGAGGAGGTTCTGGAACAGGCATACCGGCACGCGAAACAAGACCTCGCTTCCGGGAAAAACCGCAACCGCATGAAGGAGGTCTATGACGCCTTGAGCGAAGAAGAGCTGCTGCGCGAGATCGCGCTGCTCCTGACTCCGCCCGGACTTCAGGCGGAACTGCAGATCGTCTATCAGAGTCTCGACGCGCTGGCCCAATGCTGCCCGGAATACACCGGCAACTGGTATTTCACCGGCGACTATCCCACGCCCGGCGGCTTCCACACGGTCAATCAGGCGCTGGTCAATTATGTGGAACACAACAACGACAGAGCATATTAAAAAAAACACTTGACGGAATGGCAGAATCATGAAAACGAAACACATCTTCATCACCGGCGGCGTGGTATCCAGTCTCGGCAAAGGCATTACCGGCGCGGCGCTGGCTTTCCTGCTCGAAAAACGCGGATTCCGCGTGGCCATGCAGAAACTCGACCCCTATCTGAACGTCGACCCCGGCACCATGAGCCCGTATCAGCACGGCGAAGTCTTCGTGACCGACGACGGCGCGGAAACCGACCTCGACCTCGGTCACTACGAACGGATCGCCGGAGTGGTCTGCTCCAAGGCCAGCAATTACACTTCCGGCAAAATCTACAGCAATGTGATCGCGCGGGAACGCGCCGGCGGCTATCTCGGCGGCACGGTCCAGGTCATTCCCCATATCACCGACGAAATCAAAAACGCGATGCGCTCCCTCCACGGCGAAAATATCGATATCGCCATTTCCGAGATCGGCGGGACCACCGGCGACATCGAAAGTCTGCCGTTTCTGGAAGCGGCCCGCCAGTTCAAGCTCGAATCCGACCCCGGCGACGCCATCTTCGTGCACCTGACCCTCGTCCCCTATATCCGTGCGGCCAAGGAACTGAAGACCAAACCCAGCCAGCACTCCGTGGCGGCGCTCCGTAGCATCGGCGTCACCCCGGATATTCTGGTCTGCCGCAGCGAAATCCCGATGGAGGAGGAACATCTGAAAAAACTTTCCCTGTTCTGCAATGTGCCGCGCTCCTGCGTCATCGAGGAGCTGGACGTGCAGAATTCCATCTACGAAGTCCCGCTGGAACTGGAACGGCAGGAGCTCGACCTGCGCGTGCTCCAGCTGCTCCGGCTGGAACCGCGGTCCATCGAACTGGACGAATACCGCAGCTGGCTGGACGGTGTGCTCCATCCGCAGCACACCTGCCGGATCGCCGTGGTCGGCAAATACATCCGGCATCAGGACGCCTACAAGAGCATTTACGAGGCGCTGCATCATGCGGGAATCAAACATTCCTGCAAGGTGGAAGTCACGAAAATCGAATCCGAGGAACTGGAAACCGGCGATCCGGCCGCACTGCTGGGACAGGTCGACGGCATTCTGGTGCCGGGCGGATTCGGGTCGCGCGGCATCGCGGGCAAAATCCGCGCGGTCGAATACGCCAGAACGCACGGCATTCCCTTCCTCGGAATCTGTCTGGGCATGCAGTGCGCGGTGATCGAATTCGCCCGGAACGTGCTGCATTGGCAGGATGCCGACAGCTCCGAATTCAATCCGTCGGCGTCTCATCCGGTGATCGACCTCATGGAGGAACAGCGCACGATCTCCGACAAAGGCGGGACCATGCGGCTGGGCGCCTACGCCTGCCGTCTGCTCCCCGGCACCCGGGCGGAACAATGCTACGGCACGACCGATATCCGCGAACGGCACCGTCACCGTTACGAATACAATTCGAAGTATCGCACCGAGCTGGAAAACGCCGGACTGAAAGTCAGCGGCATCAATCCGGAACGGAATCTGGTCGAGATCGTGGAACTGCCGGAGCATCCCTACTTCATCGCGTGCCAGTTCCATCCGGAATTCAAATCACGCCCGCAGAAGGTCCATCCGCTCTTCGACGGACTGGTCGCCGCCGCCCTGAAAAGGAAAGCCGCAGCGGGCAAGTAAAAACCGGAACGTTTCCGGAAAGGCACCTTATTCTTCCCCGTCTTCTTCGGCGAAAGCGGGGAGTGCGGTCGCTTTCACCCGAAACTCCTGCTCGCGGCCGTCGCGCCGGACCAGGAAGATCAATTCGTCGCCGGGACTGCGCGAAAAGATCAGCAGACGGGCCTTGTTGATTTCGGAGACTTCCTGTCCGTCGATCTTCAAGATCAGGTCGCCGGGCTTCAGCCCCGCTTTGTGGGCGGGGGAATTGCGGAACATGCGGGCGATCAGAATGCCTTTCGGCAGACGGTTCCGTTCGCGGTAATCCTCCGGCAGTTCCGCGAGCAGGATGCCGGTCCATGACCGGCTGGCCCGGCCCGTGCGGATCAGGTCCTCGCAGATTTTCCGCGCCAGATTGCCCGCGATGGCGAAGCCCAGCCCGATGTTGCCCCCCTGCGGCGACAGGATGAAGTCGCTGACCCCGATCACATGTCCGTTGATGTCCAGCAGCGGACCGCCGCTGTTGCCCGGATTGATCGAGGCGTCGAACTGGATAAAGTTTTCGTGCGCGTTCAGACCCACGGTCCGGCGGTTGAAGCTCACCACGCCGACGGTGACGGTATGCGAGAGACTGAACGGCGCGCCGATGGCGATCGCCCAGTGTCCGGCCTTGACCTTTTCCGAATCGGCGAACGCGAGATACGGCGTCTTTCCCGGATATTCGATCTTCAGCACCGCCAGATCGGACAGCGGGTCGCTGCCGATGAGTTTCGCCTCGAAATCCCGGCCGTCATGCAGCGTCACGCGGAAGAAATCCTGTCCCTTGACGATGTGATAATTGGTCAGGATGTGGCCGCGTTCGTTGACGAAGAAACCGGACCCCTGCCCCGTCGGAATTTTCTCGCGTGAAGGATAATAATATTCATGCAGGCGGTCCGCCAGACCCGCCCGGCGCCAGGTCCGCACGGAACGGCCCGTGCGCACGACGACCACCGAAGGCAGACTCCGTTCGGCGATGCCCGAAAAATCGTTCTGCAGACTCCGCGCATCCGGCTGAACGGCGGAGACCGGCGCCGAAGCAGGCAGGACCGGCGCGGTTTCGCGTCCGTCGTGTTCGTGATAGATTCCGGAAAGAATCCAGACGATCGCCAGCAGGGAAAAGACGACGACACCCCACGCTGCGGCTTTGAGCACGGCAAAGATTTTCATATTCGGCGCTTCCTTTCGGCTGTTGTATGAAAAGACCGCAAAAACAGCAGGAAGTTCCAACGAGATCATATTTCCCGGAATTTTGAAAAGCAAAATCGCAAAAAAAGATCAAAAAAGACATCTTTTTATCAAAAAAACCATTTTATTTCACGATTTCCGATGTATATTGGTCCCTGAAAACGGAATCCCCGCAACGACAGGAGGACATCTATGGCGGACATCATCAAAACCGCAGTCATCGGACTGGACACCAGTCATGCCACCCAATTCCCGAAATTCATTCAGGACCCGGCGATGGACCCGGAATACCGCGTCGGCGGCATGACCGTCACCCGCGCGCTCCGGTTCGAAACCCCGTTCCAGAAAAAAGAAGGTCTGGACAAGCGGCAGAGCTATCTGGAAAGCATCGGCGTGAAAGTGACCGAGAATTTCGACGAAGCCGTCGCCGACTGCGATGCGATCTTTCTGGAGATCAACGACCCCTCCCTCCATCTGGAATATTTCCGCAAATGCGCCGAACTGGGCAAACCGGTCTTTCTGGACAAACCGTTCGCGGACACCGTGGAAAACACGGTCGAGATTCTGAAGATCGCCAAAGAGAAAAACGTCCGGTTCTTCACCGCCTCCTCGCTGCGGTTCGACGCCAATATCGTCGAAGCCTGCCGGGAATGGCCGCAGATCGATCAGGGACAGACCTGGGGACCGCTGGGCAAGGCCGCGGCGGGTTCGTCCATCGTCTGGTACGGAGTCCATGCGTTTGAAATGCTGGAAAAGATCATGGGTCCCGGCGCGATCGCGGTGACGTCCGTCCCCGACTGCAGGGGCGTGGTCTGCACCGTGGCGTATGCCGACGGACGGCGCGGCGTGGTGGTGCTCACCCGCGCCAACGGCGCTTACGGCGGACTGCTCCGCAAAGACAGCGAGACCAAAATGTTCGCGTTCGCCGGCGGCTCGTTCCTCTACCACAATCTGGTGGCGGACATCGGCAACTTCTTCCGCGGGACCTACGATGGCGTGCCGCTGGCCGAGTCGTTCGAGATCATGGCCATGCTCGAAGCCGCCGAACTTTCCGCACAAACCGGACGCACCATGCCGGTCTATCAGATGCCCAAAATCTAACCCTCATCATATGGAGAAACAACACATGAAAAGAATCAGAGTCGGAATCATCGGACAGGGTCGCAGCGGACGCAACATCCACCGCCACCTGTTCGAGCATCAGCCCTCGCTGCAGAAGCGGTATGAGGTCGTCGCGGTGGCCGACCCCATCCCCGAACGCCGGAAGATGGACGACATCACGCCCTCCCCGGATTTCAAGGAATTCGACAACCACGAAGACATGATCAACGACAAGAGTCTTAATCTCGACCTCGTGGTCAACTCCTCCCGCAGCATGGACCATATCCCGATCAGCATCGAACTGCTCGAAAAAGGCTTCAACGTGATCTGCGAAAAACCGCTGGGCCGGCACGTCGCCGACGTCGAAAAACTCGAAGCGGCCATCCAGAAAAGCGGAAAATTCTTCGCGGTCTTCCAGCAGACGCGTTTCCGTCCGCTCTTCCGCAAAATCCGCGAAGTCATCAAGTCCGGCTGCCTCGGCCGGATCGTCATGGTCAAGATCGCCTACTGCGGTTTCAAACGCCGCTGGGACTGGCAGACCATTCAGGACATGTGCGCGGGCGAACTGCTGAACACCGGTCCGCATCCGCTGGACCTGGCGCTGCAGTTCTACGGCGACGGCGAGGCCGATCCGGAACAGATCTTCTGCAAGATGGACCGCGCCAACACCTTCGGCGATGCCGAAGACCATGTCAAACTGTTGCTGGCCGGCAAAGGCCACCCCACCATCGACATGGAAGTTTCCAACTGCTGCATGTATCCGGACAACCAGTTCGTGGTTTACGGCACCCGCGGCGGACTGAAAGGCCACGGCGGCGAAGTCACCTGGCGCTATTACAAGGAAGCCGAATCGCCCGAACGCGCACTGGTCCGCGAACCGCTGGAAGGGCCCGGCAGAATGCCGGTCTACTGCAGTGAGAAACTCAGCTACTACGAAGAACACTGGACCGCGCCGGAAAAAGCGCTCGGCTTTGATCACTGGGGCGCCAGATATTATGAAAATATCTACGAAGCCTTCACCAAGGGCGCACCCCTCGAAGTGCCGCTGTCCCATGTCAAACGTCAGATTCGCGTGATCGAGGAATGCCATCGGCAGAACCCGTTCCCGAAACTGGAAAAATAAGGAACCGCGCCACGACGCGAAATCGTGCAGACGGCCGCATCTTCCGGTTCGATCCGAGATGCGGCCGTTTTCACTGTACGGGTTCAGCGGACATTCTTCATAAAGGAAATGTGGAGCCGTTCGGCGCGTTTGCGCTGTTCCGGGAACGGCGCCGGATAGAGATATTCGACCTCGCGATCGTAGTTTTTCCAATCCTCGATCAGCAGCTTCGCACCGTAAAGCCGCGCGGCGCAGTTCTCCTCCGCCTGACGGAAGGAACAGGCAAAACTCAGGGAAATCAGGATTCCCGCCAGATAACAATACAATGCCGCTTTCCGCCGCTTCGCATTCCCAATCATGACCAGCACCGAAGCGAACGCGGGCACCATCGGCAGAATCACCTCAATATGACGGTCCGCCAGCACCCCGGACCGGGTATAAATGATGACCGCGCAGAAAAACGCGATCCAGACCATCAGAGCGAATCCCGGTCCGTTTTCCCGGACGATCTCCAGACGCCGCTGCCAGAGCGTTTGCACGAACAGCACCACCGGCAGCAGAAACGGCAACAGCATCCAGTAGACCGCGGGCTTGCCGATATCCGGCGGAATCAGAGTAACGGAATACATCAGTCCGCGCCGAAGCTGATGCAGAAATTCAATGCCGGGCGCAAATCCCGCCGGAGGCGCGTCCGGATGATAATTCCAGAAGAAGAGACCGATCCCCGCCGCCGCGATCACTCCGGCAAAAACCGTCGAGCGCAGCAGATTTTTCCGTTCGGAGCCGGGCGTCCGCAGCCAGATCAGCCAGCGACGGAACCCCCACAGGCCCAGCAGGGCCGCCGGCATCAGCGGCGACATGGAAAAGGTACAAAGAATCAGGAGCAGACAGAACAGCAGAGCGTTCCGGAAAGAGTCACTCGCGGCGAATCCGAAATACACGGCCAGGGTCCCGAAGAGCAGCATGAAATGGAACTGTCCCTGCCCCGCCCACAGCAGATTCACGTGCGCCAGATCGGAAAAAAACGGCAGGAAAAACAGCGGAAAAAGCGGAAACTCCCGGCACTTCTGCCGGAACAGCCAAATCACAGCGAGAACGAATCCCAGATAAAGGAACCAGTTGAACAGAATCAGATTCCGGAAATTCAATCCGTCCGCCAGCCAGCTCAGATAAAAGACCAGCCGCGTCGGAATGATCCGGTGCTGGACGTGCACCGAGGTCACCGTATCCCAGGAAAAATTCTCCACGACATAGAGATAATCCCAGTCGTCCTGCACCGGCACATCCACGGCCAGACGGTCGATCTGGGCGAAATTCAGGACCGCCGCAAGAAATACCATCAGCCAGGCCAGCATGGAAAGACCGTTTCCGCGTATCTGCAGGGCAATTCCATGCCGCAAAGCGGCGAAATACCAGTGCAGATAATGCGGCAGCCACTTCCACAGTTTGAAGTTGGATTTGCCTTCCACCCGGTCGCGCCATGAGGTCGGGACCTCGTTCACTTTATACCCGGCCTTCCACGCCTTGACCACCAGCTCCAGTCCCAGCTCGAAACCGCCGGTGCTTTCGACCGTCATCTTCTCCAGAAAACTTTTCCGGTACAACTTGAAACTGTTGGTCGGGTCATGCGTCGGCAAGCCCGCCAGAGAATGCAGCGACAATCCCGCACAGCGGGAAAGCAGTCCTTTGAGCAGGGGTCCGCCATGCTGACTGCCCCCGCGCATGTAACGCGAAGCACAGACTATATCCGCCTGTTCCCGATCGGCTTTTTCGATCATGTCGTTCATCACCGACGGCGGGTCGGAGAGGTCGGCCATCGTCACGATCACGTATTCCGAATCGGCCTTTTCCATGCCGGTCCGGATCGCATTCAGCGCGCCGCGGCCGTATTGATTGCGGACACGGCGCACCGGAAATCCGTTTTCCTTTTCCCACGCCTCCGCTTCGGGCAGCGTGGTGTCGTCGTCCCGGTCGTAAACGATGGCGACGGTGTAATCACCATGCACCTCCTGCCGGATCGCGGTCAGAGTAGAACGAATATTGCCGCCCTCGTTGTAAACCGGAATGACGATGGTCGTTTTCATTTCAGATTCCGCCGATACGCACTTGTTCCACAATCCACGGGATCACTTCGTCCAGAATGGCGTCCAGCGAAGTTTCGGCCTTGAAGCCGAGCAGTTTTTCCGCCTTGTCCACCGCGGGGACGCGCTTCTGCACATCATATTCGAACGGCCGGTCGGAAACATACCGGAACGGCACGTCGGGCCCCTTGATCCGGCGCCAAATCATTTCCGCCAGCTCGAGCACGCTGGTGGAAACCGGGGTGGAAAGGTTGAAATCCTCGTTCAGTGCGGCCTCGCTTTCGATGCACAGCCGGATGCCGCGCGCCAGATCGCCGCCGTAGGTGTAATGCCGAATCTGATTGCCCGCGCCCAGAATATGCAGCGGGTCCTGCCCCTTGACGATCTTCTGCACCAGATCGGGCACCACGTGACTCATCGCCAGCTGAATGTTGCCGCTGGCGATCTCCCGGTCGCACAGCGCCCGCTTTTCACCGGTGCCGACGCAGTTGAACGGACGAATGATCGTATAGGGCAGCTGATACTGCTCCCACGCGCCCTGGGCGAAATATTCGCAGGCGAGTTTCTGGAAACCGTAGGTCGAACGCGGCGGCGGACACGCCCGCTGGCCGCCCTCGCGGCTGGGAAACTGCTCCGTGCATTCATACACCATGCTCGAACTCAGGACATTGATCTTTTTCAGCCGTCCGTGCTTCCGCGCGTGGAGCGCCGCATCGAAGGAGGAAGCGATGATCCGTTCGTTTTCCGCCAGCAGATCGTAGGCGAATTCATGGAAATAGGAAATCCCGCCGATCATCGCCGCCGCACAGACCATCTGGTCGCATTCCAGCGCCAACTGTTTCAGCAGCGCGGTGTCCTTCACATCTCCTTCGACGAAATGATAAGCGGGATGGCGGTCGTAGCTTTTCTCCACCTTGCCGTATTTGGAAAAATTGTCGATTCCATACACCGTGTGACCGTGATTCAGCAGTTCCTCCACCAGGTAGCCGCAGATGAACCCCGCCGAGCCCGTAACCAGAATATTCATATTTTCTCTCCTTCCCGATCAGTTGTTCCAGACGCCCCAGCAGTCCACGAACGGGACCGCCGGATGCAGATTCACATATTCATCGTGCGGAACGCCGAGAATGATTCCGTCCGCCTCGGACAGCGCACGTTCCAGCGGCAGCGAATCCGGCAGATACGGATCGCTTTCCAGCACTTCGGCCATTTCGATCTCCAGCAGTTTTTTCAGCTTGAACGACAGCGATTCGCGCGTATCGTCGTTGTTCGCCTTGAAGGTCATGCCCAGAATCGCGATCCGTTTGTTCCGGAGCGAACCGTCCAGACGCTGCTTGAGGAGTTTCACCAGATGATCCGGCAAGCCCTCGTTGACCAGCATAGCGGCATGGCCGAGGAAAAAGTTGTTGTGGTAGAACGAGGCCAGCTGCATGGTGTCCTTGAACAGACACGGACCCGCGGCCAGCCCCGGACGAGCAAAATCTTTCGCCCGCGGATAATCGGTCGTCATCGCCTCGTAAACATGACCGAAATCGATGCCGGAATCGACGGCCATCATGTAGAACTGATTGGCGATCGCAAAATTCAGATAGCGCCACGAATTGGTCATCAGCTTCGCCAGTTCCGCTTCTTCCGGCGTCGTCCGAATGACTTTCGAGGTCAGGTGCAGAAAAAGTTCCGCAGCCGCTTCCTCCGCTTCCGGCGTCAGACCGGAAACGATCTGCGGCAGTTTGAAGATTTCCTCGATCCCTTTCCCCTGCAAAATCCGTTCCGGACAGAATGCGAGCCGGAGATGCAGTCCGGCTCTCTCCAGCTGATTGCCGATGACCCGCAGGGTGCCGGGATACAGCGTGCTGCGCATGATGACCAGCTGGGAATCCGAAAGATACTGCTGATATTGGCCGATCACTTCCAGCACGTTCCGCACTTTCGGGTTCAGATGTTCATCCACCGGGGTGCCGACCACGAAGATCACCACATCCGCAGACGGAACGGCGGCCGGATCGACCGAAGCCCGGAGATTCCGGCCCAGATGACGGCTTAAAATTTCTTCCCCGCCGTTTTCCTTGAACGGCAGTTTTCCCGAATTGATCAGCTCGACATTTTTGCGGTCGCAGTCCAGCAGCGTGACCTCAAAATTCCGCGAAGCGAAAGCCAGTCCCAGCGGAATCCCGACGTGACCGCAGCCGCCGACAATTACGATCTTCTTCATGTTTTTGCCTCCGTTTCGTTTACTCTCAATATCTCGTTTCAGCTCCGCCGCCGGAGCCGGCAGGTATCCACCACCGTGCCGTCAGTCTTCAGAGCCGACACCGTCAGGGTATCGGCCGTCACCTCCCCGAACAGCCCCGTGCAGGTGTCGTTGGCGATGACCGAATACGGCAGCGCAGGATATTTTTTCAGTTCGCGGACGGGTCCCAGTGGCGTATGCGGCGCTTCGCCCGGCGTAATCCGGAAATATTTGTGGACGTGTCCGCTCAACAGCATGTCCGGCTGAGCCGCCCCGGCCGGGATCGCGCACAGCAGACGATGCGTCATCTCCGCATCGTATTCCGCGCGGTAGGGCGGGATATGGACCAGCACCACCCGGAACGCGGCGTTCTTCCACGCCTCGGACTCCGCCGCCTGTGCCAGCCATTCGGCTTCTTCGCGCGTCATGGCCGTGTTGCGGTGAATCCCCTGCCCCGGTTCGTCCGGATGATCGTTGCCGGCATCGAGCGCGGCAAAGCAGACTCCGCCCTGCCGGAAGAGATACCAGGTATGACCGGAAAAATGTCCGAGCATGGAATAATCCGCGGCGAAGAGTCCGATCTGCTCGTGATTGCCTCGCACGAAAACCAGCGGCTTTTCCTTCGCATACAGCTTCACCGCGGTATCCAGGAAACCGGTGTAAAATGTTTCCGGTCCGCTGGCATGGGAAAGAAAATCGCCCAGCATCACCCAGAAATCGGTCTTTTCCGTCCGCGGCAGTTTCAGCAGTTCGCGGAAAGTCTGTTCGTTGGAATGCAGATCGGAACACAGCCCGAAGGAAAATTCCGTCCGTTCGGGCGTAAACGCGGTGAAGGCATAAGCCGAACCGTCCGCGGGAAACGGCTGCAGAGTCTCCGAGACCGGACAGACCGACTTCAGACGGTATTCATACCGTGCGCCGGGCGTCAGGCCGTCGAGCTCGATCCGGTGCAGAAAACGGGACTGTTCCAGCACGCCGTTCCTTTCATCGGCGGGAGCGGTCCGCCATGCGGTTTCGCCGGACTGCCGGTATTCCAGCAGCGCGCCGCACATTCCGGCCGTGCTCCAGGAGACGCTGACGCGGCCGTGATCGGGATTGAGCAGGAACGGACCGTGGATCACCTGCCAGGCGGGGGTCATTTTCTCCGCCAGCAAAGATTCGAACTCCGACCGGGTCAGACCCGAATGCGGCGCGGGCGTTCCGGTCTTGGCCAGAAACGCCGTATCGTAATCGCAGAAAAACAGTTCGCCGTAATTTTCCGCCTCGTGAAAATTGCGTTTCAGCACCGACCAGTTCAGCACCTCGCCGTGCGCGGGCGACTGACGGCAGAGCTCGAAGCCGACGGAGAGGTCCTGCAGCATCAGGAACGACAGCGGGATGCGGATTTCCGCCTGCCAGCCGAAGGAAGTCCGTTCGGTGAACGCGCTCCATTCGTCATACCGCCCCTGACTGTCGAACCGTCCGCCGCCGGCGCCGACGCACAGCTGAATCTGCCACGGCTCCGGCGAAATCGCCCCGAAGAATATCTCCAGAATGTCCCCGCTCCAGAGCGAAGCACAGCCCGGCACGTTGTCGGAAATAACTTTCTCCGGTTCGGGATCGAAGCAGGACACCTGAAGGGAAAGCCGGTCCCCTTCCCGTCTCAGCTCGGCGCACGTCCGCAGCGGTGACTCGGCGCCGGTCTGAAACCGCCCGATATCCTCGAATGCCGCGACTGAACCGTCCGCCGGCAGCGCCAGCGCCTTGTACGGCGTGGAGTGATAGGAAACCAGCGAACTTTTCATGGTGCGGCTCCCGAAAAATTATTTTACGACCAGGTTGACGATCCGTTTCGGCACGCAGATGACCTTGACCACGTTTTTGCCGACGATGGCGTTCTGAACGGCGGCATCCGCGCGGGCAAGTTTTTCCATCGTCGCGGCATCGGCGTCCGCGGGCATCATGATCCGGGCCTTGGGCTTGCCGTTGACCTGGACCAGAATTTCCACCTCGTTTTCGACCAGCAGGGCCGGATCGAACGCGGGCCATTCGGCCAGCGAGACCGGCGCGGCGTTGCCCAGCACCTCCCACAGTTCCTCGGCGATGTGCGGCGCATACGGCGAAAGCAGTTTCACGAACGGTTCCGCCGCCGCGCGCGGCATTTCGGAAAGTTTGGAAAATTCGTTCACGAAGATCATCATCTGACTGATCGCCGTATTGAAATTCAGCGTTTCGGTGTCGGTCGTGACCTTCTGAATGGTCTGGTGCAGAATCTTCAGCTGTTCCGCCGTGAGTTCGGCATCGGTGACCGGAGTTTCCGCGATCATGCGCCAGATGCGTTTGAGGAAACGGAAGACGCCCTCGACGCCTTTGGTGCTCCACGGTTTCACCGCTTCCAGCGGACCCATGAACATTTCATACAGCCGCATGGAATCCGCGCCGTACTGCCGGACCACTTCGTCGGGATTGACCACGTTGCGGAGCGATTTGGACATCTTGGCCGGGAACGAGGTCAGCGCCTCGCCGGATTCCTTGTCATACGGATTGCCGTCGTCCCTGAATTCCACTTTGTCGTTGGGGATGATGACGCCGCGCGCGTTCTTGTAGGACGTGCCGAGAATCATGCCCTGATTGACCAGTTTGTGGAACGGCTCGGACGTGGAAACCACTCCGAGATCGAACAGGACCTTGTGCCAGAAGCGGGCGTAGAGCAGATGCAGCACGGCATGTTCCGCGCCGCCGACGTAAAGATCGACCGGCATCCAGTATTTTTCCTTTTCCGGATCGACGAACTGCTTGTCGTTGTGCGGGTCGATGTAACGCAGATAATACCAGCACGACCCCGCCCACTGCGGCATGGTGTTGGTTTCGCGGTGCCCCTTCATGCCGGTGACCGGATCGGTGTAGTTCAGCCAGTCTGCCGCTTTGGCCAGCGGCGATTCGCCCGTGCCGGACGGCTTGAAATCGGTCAGATCGGGCAGCGTCACCGGCAGATTCGATTCGTCTTCGAGACGGATTGAGCCGTCCTCCATGATGATCACCGGGAACGGTTCGCCCCAGTAGCGCTGACGGCTGAACAGCCAGTCGCGGAGTTTGTAGTTGACCGTCTTCTTCCCGATGCCGCGCTCGGCCAGCCAGGCGATGGTCTTCGCTTTCGCCTCGGTCACTTTCAGACCGTTGATGACCAGTCCCTGATCGTTGGCGCTGTTGACCGATTCGCCGTCGCCGGTCCAGCAGACCTTGCCCGCAAAAACGTCCGCGGGATCGATCTTGAGCGCGGCGGCCTCTTTCGGGTCGGGCTGGATGATGCACTTGATCGGGATGTTGAACTTGACCGCGAAATCGAAGTCGCGCGTATCATGCGCGGGGACTGCCATGATGGCGCCCGTGCCGTAGGAACTGAGCACGTAATCGGCGATCCACACCGGAATCTTGTCGCCGTTGACCGGATTGACCGCGTAAGCGCCGGTGAAGCAGCCGGTCTTTTCATTGTTGAGTCCGGTGCGGTCCAGATCGCTCTTGGACGCGGCGAATTTCTGATAGGCTTCGACCGCCTCGCGGCATTGGGGCGTGGTAATGTCCGGCACCAGCGCGTGTTCCGGCGAAAGCACCATGTAGGTTGCCCCGAACAGCGTGTCCGGACGCGTGGTGAATACCGTGACCTTCTTGTCGGAACCGTCGATCCGGAACGTGACTTCCGCACCCTCGGACCGGCCGATCCAGTTGCGCTGCATTTCCTTGATCCCTTCGGGCCAGTCGAGCTGGTCGAGGTCTTTCAGCAGCCGTTCGGCGTATTCGGTGATCTTGAGCACCCACTGACGCATCGGCTTGCGGATCACGGGGTGGTTGCCGCGTTCGCTGCGTCCGTCGATCACTTCCTCGTTGGCCAGCACGGTTCCGAGCGCGGGACACCAGTTCACCGGCACTTCATCGACGTAGGCCAGACCTTTTTTGTAGAGCTGGAGGAAAATCCACTGGGTCCAGCGGTAATACTTCGGATCGGTCGTATTGATCTCGCGGTCCCAGTCGTAGCTGAACCCCAGCGACTGAATCTGCCGTTTGAAGGTCGCCACGTTCTTTTTCGTGGTCACGGACGGATGGGTTCCGGTCTCGATCGCATACTGTTCCGCGGGCAGACCGAATGCGTCCCAGCCCATCGGATGCAGCACGTTGAAGCCGCGCATCCGTTTGTAGCGGCAGAAGATGTCCGTGGCGGTATAGCCTTCGGGGTGGCCGACGTGCAGACCCGCTCCGCTGGGATACGGGAACATGTCCAGCACGTAGAGTTTCTGTTTGTCCGGACAGCAGTCCTCTGCCTTGAAGGTCTTGTTTTCGAGCCAGTACTTCTGCCATTTCTTTTCGATGGCGGTAAAATCGTAGTCCATATTCAACTCCTTTTCGATATATTTTGTTTTTAAAAGGGGAATATACGCTCAACGGTGCGGAATTGCAAATCCGAACCGGGGAAAAACACCGTTTTTTTCTTCGGCGGACAGGACGGACTTGACGGACGCGACCGACCGTTTTGTCCGTCCTCCGCGTTTTGTCCGTCCGTGCCGTCGGGTCCGTCTGCCGCAAAGCGAAAAAATAAAGAAATTCCCTTGCCTCCGCGGGAAAACATGCTATATTACGATACATTTTTGCTATCAAAAACAAGCTGAAAGGTATTGAATTTCATGAATGCGATCATTGTTTTCTGCATTTTGTGCGTCCTGCTGGTGACGGGGAAACTGCTGCGGGTGAATCTGCCGTTCATCCAGCGGCTTTATCTGCCCAGTTCCGTGGTCGGGGGCTTGTTCGGACTGCTGCTGATCTCGCTGTTCCGCGGACATATCCCGAACGAATGGGTCAGCGCCATGAAACAGCTGCCGGGATTCCTCATCAACGTGGTGTTCGCCTCGCTTTTTCTGGGGAAATCGATTCCGGCCTTCCGGAAAATCTGGAATCTGGCGCTGCCGCAGCTCTGCATGGGCCAGCTGCTCGCGTGGGGTCAGTATGTGCTGGGACTGGGGCTGTGCGGACTGCTGCTGATCCCGTGTTTCGGCGTGCCGGAAGCGTTCGGCAATCTGATGGAAATCGGATTTCAGGGCGGACACGGCACGGTCGGCGGGCTGATTTCCTCGTTCGAATCCTTCGGCTGGAGCGACGGGATCGCGCTCGGCTACACCATGGCCACCGCCGGAATGGTCCTGGGGATCGTCATCGGCATGATGCTGGTGAACTGGGCGTTGCGCAAAGGCGTAATCCGGTATGTCCGCACGTTCCAGGACCGCAACTTGCTGGAACAGCGCGGGATTTACCGGCTGCGGGAACGTCCCGACGCGGGCAAGCAGACCGTATTCTGCGATTCGATCGACTCGCTGGCCTGGCATATCGCCCTGATCGGTCTGGCGATTCTGATCGGCTTCGGCATGCTGAAAGGACTGCAGGCGCTGGAAATCAAACTGTTTCCGGACCAGACCCGGCGGATTTTTTCCGGCTTCCCGCTGTTCCCGCTGTGCATGATCGGCGGTCTGCTGCTGCAGAAAGTGCTGGAGAAATTCAAGTCGAGCGCGCTGGTCGATCACGGACAGATGCAGCGTCTCGCCGGCGCGTCGCTGGACTTTCTGGTGGTCTCCGCGGTCGCCACGATCCAGATTTCCGTGGTCGCGGCCAACTGGAAACCGCTGCTGGTGCTGATCGTCGCGGGCACGGTGTGGAGCGTGATCCTCGTGGTCTGGCTGGCGCCGCGTCTCTTCAAGGAAGCCTGGTTCGAGCGGGCGATCGCGGAATTCGGTCAGTCGCTGGGCGTCACCGCCACCGGTCTGCTGCTTCTCCGCACGGTCGATCCGGAAAACAAAACGGTCGCCGCGGAATCCTTCGGCTGCAAACAGCTGCTCCACGAACCGTTCATGGGCGGCGGACTCTGGACCGCGCTCGCCCTGACGCTGGTCTTCACCATCGGCTGGTGGAAACTCTTTCTCATCAGCTGCGGCGCGCTGATCTTCTGGAGCGTGCTGTCGTTCCTCATCATCCTGAAAAACCGCCGGAGCTGAGCGGGGAGCAGCGGACGGAAAAACCGCCGTTATTTCTTCCTCCGCGGACAATCGGAGCTTGAAATCGTGCGAAAGCATGATATTTTACCGTTGAGCCAACGATGGCGGAGGATAGGATGCAGACAGCGACACTGAAAAAAAATTTCCGAACTGACCGGAGTCTCCATCCGGTCGGTCAACCGTGCACTGCAGGGCGCCGCCGGGCTGAGCGCGGAAAAACGCCGTCTCATCCTCGAAACCGCCGCCCGCATCGGCTACACCCCGAACGTCGCGGCGCGCAATCTCCGGCTGCAGCGAAACAACTTCGTCGGCATCATCATCCCCCATTCCGCCGTCAATGCGCAGTCCGGATGCTACACTTCGATCATGTCGAGGAAGATCAACGAGCTCCAGCAGCGGCTGGAACACGATGGTTTCTTCACGCTGTTCGGGGTCAACACGGGCAAGGTCGAGGACCTGCGTTCCCTGCTCCGGCAATGGGCGGGCCTGGTCTCCAGCGTAATCTTTTTCACCTGGAACAGTCAATGGAATCCGAAGGAACTGCTCAACAAACTGCCGCTCCAGTGCATTTTCGTCGACATCAATGCCGACTATGGCCATTGTCTGCTCATCGACCGCGCGCCGGGAATTTACGACGGCATTCGTTTTCTGCTCGACCGCGGCTGTTCGCGGCTCGCCCGCTGCGGCAACATCGCCAGCCGGAATACCGGATTCAACGCCGCGCTGGCCGATCTTTCCGACCGCCGGGCCATCGTCCATCATCATTACGAGATCCCCAGCAATTTCGAAGACGGTTACCGGATCGGCTCCGAACTGGCGGCAAACAAGTTCGATGCGGTCTTCTTCGACACCGACCGCATGGCGTTCGGTTTTCTGAAATACTGCTGGGAAAAACATATCCGCATCCCCGAAGACGTGGCGGTCATTGGATTCGACGACGAACCCTGGGACCATTATTCCTGTCCCTCGCTCAGCACCGTCGCACACCCGATCGACGAGATGATCGAAGCCATTTCGCAGCTCGTCCGGAAACCGGAAACGGAAGCGCGCCGGCTGCATTTCCGAACCCGGTTCATCCGGCGCGAAAGTGTGTGAGGAGTCGCAAGTTACAAGTTTAAAGTCACAAGATACAAGTCACAAGATAGAAGTTGCAAGGTGCAAGAGCGAGAAAAAAGGATTATTATGAACAAACTTACACTGACCATTGCAGGCGATCTGGCGCCGATCCGTGATTTCGCGCCGGTCATCGAACGGGACAGTCTGCAGATTTACGGCGATCTGCTGCCCGAACTGCGGAAAGCCGATTACCGGATCGTCAACCTCGAATCCCCGCTCGCCGGAAATGAATTCATCGTCAAAAGCGGCGCGGCCTTCACCGGCCGGCCCGAACATCTGAAAATGCTCACCGCGGTTCCGTTTGACGCGGTCACGCTGGCCAACAATCACGCCTTCGATACCGGACTCGCCGGTTTCGAACAGACCTGCGCCCTGCTCGATTCCGCCGGAATCGCCCGCGTCGGCGCCGGGAAAAATCTGGCCGAAGCGGTCCGCCCGCTGATTATCGAAAAGAACGGCATCCGCGCGGCGGTCTTCAACTTTTCCGAAGGCGAAGACATGCGCGGAGCATCCGCGGACCGGCCGGGCGTGGCTCCGTGGGAAGTCGAGCCGGTCTGCCGCCGGGTAACCGAGATGAAACGATCCGGAAAAGTCCATGCCGTGATCGTGATCGTCCACTGCGGACTGGAATATTACCCCTTCCCGCCGGCGTATGTGTATGAGACTTTCGAAAAACTGGCTGCGGCGGGCGCCGATCTCGTCGTCGGGCATCACGTTCACGTGCCGCAGGGCATGACCCGTTTCGGCCATGTTCCCGCCTTCTTCAGCCTCGGCAATTTCGTCTTCTATCAGGAAAACGATCTGCTCCACCGCAAAACCGGGTATTTCGTCGAGGCGGAAATCACACCGCAGGGCGTGGCCCGGACCGAAACGGTCCCCTACCGGATCGGCAAAAAAGGTCTCCGTCTGCTCCGTCCGGAGGAAAAAACCGCATTCGATCAATGGTTCCGGCAGATTTCCGGACCGCTGCAGACTCCGGACCGGGCGCAAAAAGCGTGGGAAGCGTGTCTCGCCTGGTACGGACTGTCCGGTTACTGCGCCGAACTGGAAAAAATCCTCGATACGCTGAAGCAGACGCCGGGGAAAGGCGCGGCGATGCTCCGGAACCGGGTGCAGTGCATGCAGCACCGGATGCACTGGACCGACGGACTCACCCGCATCGCCGACGGCACGATTTCCGAAGCCGATCCGGAGTTGATCGAGCTGGTCGACCGCTGTTTTCGCGAAAGGCTGAAATCATGAAAACACTGATCCTGTGCGATTCGGGTCTCGGCGGATTGGATATTGCCGCGCCGTTTTTCCGGAAAAGGGAAAAAGCGGAATGGGAAATGATCTATATCAATGCGTGGCCCGATCCGAAATTCGGCTACAACGATCTGGCCGACAGCGCCATGCAGGAAGCGGTTTTTCGCGCCGTGCTGGAAAGCATGGAACGTTTCTCCCCTGCCCTGTGCATGATCGCCTGCAATACGCTCTCCATCGTCTGGCAGAAACTCTCCGCATATTATAATCCGTCGTTTCCGGTCATGGGCATCATTGATGAGGCTGTCAAGAGGATGACCGCGGCGGCGCAAGCCGAACCGGACTCGCATCTGCTGATCCTCGGCACGGCGACCACCGTGGCCTCCGGCGTGTATTCCGATGCACTGTATGCCAACGGCATTGCCGAAGCCCGACTTCATTCGCTGGCGTGTCCGGGTCTGGCCAAACTGATCGAAAAGGACCCCGCCGCGCCGGAAGTGCGGAACCGGATCGCGGACTATGCCCGGCAGGCTTCGGAACGGTTCGAACGCAAACCGGGAAAGCTGTATCTGTGTTTCTGCTGCACCCACTACGGATATGCCGAAAGTTTCTGGCTGGCTGAATTTTCACGGTATTTTCCGGCGGTGGGAATCCTCAATCCGAACCGGTCTCTGGTCCTGCCCGGCGCGGCCGGCAGTTTTTCCTACCACTCCCGGCTCGGACTCGAAGAACATCAGCGGGCGGCAATGTCGGACTGGTTCCGAACCGGAGCTCCGCTCATCGCACAGGCGCTGCAGACCGCCGACGTTGAAGACGGGCTGTTTCAACTGCCTTCGGAAATCCGGCTGAAAAGCTGAATGTTTTCCCGCTCGGTATTTTCTCCGTACCTATCCGTAAAAAAACTTACGCTTCGATCACGGCGGCGGCGGTCTTCACGTTTCCGAACGGAGCGCTGACCTGCACCCCGGCCACGCGCGAACGGATCGCAGCCACGGCTTCCCGGGCGATACGGATTCCCTCGGCACGCTGTTCCTCCTTGGTGGTACCGCGCGCCATGCGCTCCATTACGCTGTCGGGCACGATCACGCCGGGCACTTCGTTGCGCATGAATTCGGCGTTGCGGTAGCTTGCCAGCGGCCAGATGCCCGCGATCAGCGGGACCTTCGCCAGCCCCGGCACGGAGTCTATGAAACGAAGCAGCGGTTCGATGTCGAACACTGGCTGGGTCACCACGAAATCGGCGCCCGCGTCGATTTTTTCCTGCGTCCGGCGAATCTCTCGCTCCATGTCGATCGCGTTCGGGTCGGCGCCGACTCCGATAACCCCGCAGGCGGGTTTGCCGATGGATTTCCCGGCGAGGTCGAGCCCGCGGTTCAGACGGTTCTGAAGTTTGACCAGTCCGATCGAATCCAGGTCGAACACGCCGGAGGCAAACGGATAGTCGCCGAGTTTCGGCGGATCGCCGGTAATGAACAGCAGATTGCGGATCGACAGCGCGGCACAGCCGAGCAGGTCGGCCTGAATGCCGATCAGATTGCGGTCGCGGCAGCAGACATGCAGCACGGTTTCGATGCCGGATTCCGCCTGAATCCTCGCGGCGGTCACGATGGAAGCGATCCGGGCGCTGGCACGGGGACCGTCCGGCAGGTTCACCGCATCGAATCCGGCCTCGCGGCAAACACGCGCCTTTTCCACGGTCGAGGTCAGATCATATCCCTGCGGCGGCACGACTTCGACGGTCTGCACCCATTCGCCCGCGGCCAGCTTCGCCGCCAGCGCGGAACGTTCCGCCAGCGGCATCACCGGCTGTTCCGGCAGTGCGTCTTCCTTGACGAAAATCTTTTCCGCCGCATTCTGGGAACGGCTCAGGGGACTCACGCTGCGGGCCATGTCGCGGATATGATCGGGACCCGTGCCGCAGCAGCCGCCGACGCCGTGAACGCCCAGCGCGACAAACCGCGTGGCGTAGGTGGTGAAATATTCCGGGCTGCACATGTAGAAAATCCGGTTGTCGACACTCTTGGGCATGCCCGCATTCGGACGCGCTATCACCGGCAGATGACACTGTTTCATCAGAATTTCCAGAGCATTGAGCATGGATTCGGGACCGATCCCGCAGTTCAGTCCGAACGCATCCGGCTGATGCTCCGCCGCGTCGATCATGGTCAGCAGACGGGCCGCGGTGTCGCCGGTCTTGGACACGCATTCGCGGTCCACGGAAAAACTCACCACAAACGGAAATTCCGGGAACGTGCGCATGACTTCCAGCGCGCGTTCGAGATCGGCGGCTCCCCGGAGAGATTCGAATAAAATGAAGTCCGGCCCGGCGGAAATCAGCGCCTCCACCTGGTCGTGCAGAATTTTCACCGGATCGCAGCTGACCGAACCCTTAAGCGCCGAATCGTCCACCGGACCCGCGGAAGCGGCAACCAGCAGTTCATTGCCGGCGACCTCGCGGGCGAGCGTCACCGCGGCGCGGTTGATCTCCGCCACCTTGTCCCCGAGCAGAAACTTGTTGAGCTGCAGAAAATTCGCTCCGTAGGAATTGGTCGTCAGCACCTCGGCTCCGGCCTCGCGGTAGGATTCATGAATCGAACGCACGATCTTCGGAGAAGTCAGGCAAAGACTTTCATAAGAAGTATTCAGAAAGAAATTCTTTTTATACAGTTCGGTCCCGACCGCGCCGTCAAAGATCACGGTTTTTTCCTTCAGAAGCGTCTTCAGTTTATCAGTCATATTCCTTTTATCCTTTCCTCACCGGCAATGCGGGACGAGTAATTTACTTTTCAAATGATGATTATGCAAATCTCGAACTGGTTTTTTCCGCGGATTTGTCTCCGGCACCAGAAAACCGGTCAGCAGCGAAATCAGCGCACCCGCAGACAAAAAAGCGAACAGGGCCGCGTAGGCGCCGCCGGGAAAAATGCCGTTCTCCGCGGCGGCTTTCCAGTGACTCAGCAGAATCCCCGAAATATTGCCGAACAGCGCGATGAAGACAAACGCGGAAAAATTCAGCACCGCCACCGCCAGACCGGTCGATTCCGGGGGATTCAGTTCCTTCGCGATCTGGCTGTAAAACGAAAAGAATCCGGCGGGAATCCCGATCAGCAGAAACGCCGCCAGCAGCCAGCCGACGGGCAGGTTCCAGTAAAACGCCGAGAATCCGGTCAGACAGCCGCACAGCAGCAGCGCGATCCCGCCGACATAGATTACTTTGCGCCGTCCGCCGGAAAGTTTCAGCAGCAGGTTCACGCCGACGTTGTTGAATGCCACGAGGACCGACAGCAGCCCGATGCACAGCGAAGCGGCATATTTGCTCCAGTGATAAAAATCTTCGATGCACTTCTGTCCGATCTGAGTCAGCAGCACGTAATAGACGCCGAAAATCAGCGCGGAGGAGAAACACAGGATCATCATCGGCCGGTTCTTCAGCATCCGGAAAAACGGAGTCATGGTCTGACCTGGCACGGTCTTTTTGATTGTGCCGCGCATGACGCACACGATCCCCAGCATCGCGACCGCGCAGACCGCACCCGGCAGGAACAGAGCTTTGCGCCAGCCGATCTCCGCGATCAGGCGCACCATCGGGACTGTGCCGGTGACCGGTCCGAAATAACCGATCAGCAATGCGACGCCGAGCACCAGACCGAACTTGGCCGGGAAGAGATCGTTCACCAGCTTGGCCAGTCCGATGAACACCGTTCCGGCGCCGAATCCGGCCAGCGCGCGAAAAGCATACATCAGCCAGGGATTGGAGCACAGCGGAAAACACAGCACGCCGGTCGTGAACACCCCGCCGCCGACCAGCAGAATCCGCACGCCGCCGTAACGGTTGGAATATACCCCCATCAGCAGCTGACTGACCGCATAGGAATACATGAAAGTCGAACCGAGCGCGGCGATCCGCGCCGGATCGAACTGCAGTTCCGTCAGCAGATGATTGTAAATCGGCCCCGGCACCAGCATCTTGTTCATACTGGTGAAAAAAGAGAGCAGACAGCCGATCACCAGAATCACCAGTTTCCGCTTCCGCAGCGATTGTTCCGAAATATTGATCATGACAAGACTTCTTCCTCCGGGGCTTTCCGGATGTCGATGATCGGCAGAATGATATCGAACGCCGCCCCGTGCGGCGAAAGGTTCTGAACCTGTATCCAGCCGTTATGGGCGATGATAGTCCCGTAGGCCATGGCCAAGCCCATGCCGGTGCCCTCCCCGACCGGTTTCGTCGTGAAGAAGGGTTCGAAAATACGGTTCCGTATCTCGGGATCGATTCCGGGTCCGGTGTCGGCCACCCGGATTACCCGGTAGGCGCGCGTTGCGGCCGGCGGTCCGGCGTCCGAAGGCGGGTCGAGCTTGATGCCGTATTTTTCCGGCGGACCGATCCGGATCGTCAGCGACTGTTCCGATTCCGGCTGTTTCTTCATCGCGTCCTTGGCGTTGATCATCAGGTTCATCAGGGTCTGCTGAAGCTGAATCGGGTCCCCCATGATCGCCGGGTCGTCCGGGTCGGATTCGATCCGGAACGCGATGCCGGACTGCGTGCTGGGCAGAAAGAGTTCCGCGCACTTTGCCGCGAGGGAGTTCAGCCGGATTTCCTCCTGCTGGTAACTGCCCTTGCGCGCGAAACTGAGCATCTGGGAAGTCAGCGTGCCGGCCAGTTCGGTGATATGGTCGATCTTGTGCAGATTCCGCAGCACCGCCTCGTCCTGCACGTCGTGCATCAGCAGAATGATGTCCAGATGTCCCTGAATCGCATGAATGTAATTGTTGAAGTCGTGGGCGATTCCCCCGGCCAGACGCCCGATCGCTTCCAGCCGCTGGCGGTGGGATGCCTGAATGTTCCATTCCTCGCGTTCGCGTTCGAGTTTCCGCCGCTCGGTCACATCACGGCCGAAAATGATAAGCAGAGGTTCGTTTTCATACGGCACCGCGACTATCGAAAGATCGATCTCGACCCCGGTCCGGGCGATATTCGTCGAGACGGATATGCCGTGTTTTTTCGACGGATCGGTCTCTCCGCCCTCGGTCAACGGACTCCAGACGGAAGGTTTCACCCCGGACAGGTCCGAAAACGTGTGCCCGATCAGGTCGGAGAGGACTTTCAGTCCGAACATCCGGAGTGCGGCATTGTTGGCATCGATAACGACGCCCCGCGTATTCATGATGACGATCATGTCGCTGGCGTTCTGCACCAGCAGCCGATAGCGTTCCTGCGTCTCGCGGAGATTCTGTTCCAGCTTCAGGGATTTGCCGTAAGCACCGAAAAAGGCCAGAATAATATCCAGCGTGCGGCGCGATTCGCCCGGCGTCTCGTATTCGATCCGGGAAAGATAAAAGGTGGTCAGGACACTGATGACGCCCACGAACAGAGCGCGCGTCAGGTAGGAACTGGTCAGCGAATTCCACCATTGCGGCGAGCCCCAGTAAGCGATGGTCACGAAGATGAGATGATCGACCAGCTGGACCAGCATCAGCGACCCCAGCACGGTCAGGAACAGTCTGCATTTCAGGTTGAGCAGACGCTGAAAAATGATCGGCACCAGAAACAGGTCCATCGAAAGCGACACCACCGTGGCGGCCATCAGCCGGCTGCTGGACCCCAGCAGAAATTCCAGCGCTTCCGAACCCGGTCCCTGGGAAATCGAATACCCCGGCCAGGAACACTGCATCAGGGTCATGAACATCAGGTAGACATAGATTCCCAGCGCCGCCATCATCCCGATGATGATCCGCTGCGCCATCAGCGTCCCGTCCGCCACATACACCACGATCAGGATCGCCAAAAACGGCAGGGTGAGCACGGACGACGAGAGCGGATAATCCAATCCCGGATACCCCAAAGTCAGCCGGATGCCCGCCGCGCCCGCGATCTGGGAAAAGACCAGCAGCATTCCCAGCGTGACATAAAACGGCGTAGTCCCGAGAATCCGCCGCAAACCGTGCAGAATCAGCAGACCCGACAGCAGGAAAGTCATTTCCAGCACGGTCAGACAATATCCGGTGAAAATATCCACTTCAGCAGCCAGCTCCCGTTGTCATTCCGGTTTCAGCGTTCCGTTTCCCGGAAATCCGATTCCCGGAACACGATCGCTTCGAACACGGAGAATTTGGCGTCCGGCGATTTCCATGCGTCCGGAGCCAGCCCCGCCTTGCGGGAAAGACTGGTCAGGGTCTCTTCCAAATTCCATCCCTGCTCCGTCGCCACCTGCGGCAGAAACACCGCGGAACGACCGTTGAGCGTGATCGTCATGCCGTGCCGGCCGATCTCGATCTCCCGGTATGATTGCACCGGACGGGACGGCGTCAAGGCGGAAATCTCAATCTCCACCCGTTTGAACTCCTCCGGAGTCAGCTGCGGGAAACGCGGATCGCGGAACGCCGAGTCCACCGCCCGCTCCGTAACCGCCTGATACAATGGACGGAACGGTTCGATCTCGCCGATGCAGCCGCGCAGATCGTCTCCGATCTTGAGCGTGACGAAACAACCCATCTTCCGCTTGACCGTATCGGTCGCCCGGTCGGAAAACTGCGAAGCCGGAGTCGAGCGGCGAGTTTTGAACACCAGAGCGATGGACTCGCGCGCCATTTTCAGCAGTGTCAGCCGGTCGGCATCCGGCAGCAGAATCCGGTCCGCGGCTTTTTCCGCCGGGGTCCAGCTGCAATATACCGCGCCGGCAACATAACTGACGCAGTGGGAATAATCCCCGTTGTCATCCGCGGAATTGGCGTAATGCAGCAGGACCGTCTCGGCCTGACGCGGCAGCATCTCCAGCAGAATCCGGATCGGGGCCTCGCCGCAGATGGTCGAGCCGGTCTCCTGTATGTAACGCGCAAATTTGACCGCATTCCCCGGACGGATCAGCTCGAAAGCATCCAGGTCCAGTTTCCGGATATTCTTCGCAAAATCATCCTTAAACGGGGTGTAGCCGAACGCGCGGCCGAAATGGGTGAAATCCGAACTGATCACCACCAGCGTGGATTTGGTCAGATGCGCCGACAGCGCCTGCGCCGCCTTCCGGACCGCTTCGTTGTCCATCATCCCGACCACGACCGGGACGATCTGAAACGGACCGCCACACGCGGTCTGCAGGAACGGCAGCTGAATCTGCACGCTGTGTTCATTGAAATGAATGGAATCGTCCACCTTGACGAACGGCAGTCTCGCCAGAGAACGGAGAACCTCGGAATCGGTCCGGACCACGCCCAGCGGAGTCTGCAGCCCTGCGGCGGCCGGAATGCATATCTGGTTTTTCAGATAAACCCGATGGGACGGCCCCAGAATGATCACCCGATCATATTTTCGACCGGCCAGCGTCTTATAACTGAATGCGGCAGTCAGACCGGAATACGCATACCCGGCATGGGGCGACACGATTGCAGCGGGAGCGGCATCCGGACGCCGCTCCGACACCGAAGCGGCTTTCATCCATTGCTGAATCTGACCGCGAAGACGCCCCGGATCGGCTTCATACCACGACCCGGGCAGCGGAGAGGAGAGAATCTTTTCCCCGGCTCCCATTGCATTGACGGATATGCAGGAACTGGCCAAGCCAACCCCCGCGAAAAACAGATTCTTATTCATAGCCGTCCCCCTTTCCCGAAGAATTATTTTTTCTTGGCCGCAGATTTCTTGGCAGGAGCTTTTGCCGCAGGCTTTTTCGCCGGGTTTTTTGCCGCGGGCTTTTTCGCCGGGGCTTTTGCCGCGGGCTTTTTCGCCGAAGAACGAGACGGGAACATCTTGTCATATTCCGGCACGCCGCGGAACTTCGCGGGCAGTTTGGATTTGACGGACGGCTCTTTGACCGCCTCTTTCAGATAATCCGAAACGAACCGGCTGTAAGCACCGGAACCGAGCG
>Ga0079305_1001282_pt1 | contig 35480 bp, 28 predicted proteins | sample LMS_cellobiose_e_FD_79183 | JGI IMG/M metagenome (GOLD analysis project Ga0079305, IMG submission 79183) | Rumen-fistulated moose microbial communities from Alaska, USA - LMS_cellobiose_enrichment | ecosystem: Host-associated > Mammals > Digestive system > Stomach > Rumen fluid ... | reverse complement strand
TCACCGTTTTAGGCCATGTTTCCCGCAAAATGGTGAATATTATTTTCGCTGTCCTCCGTGACAATTCCCCCTATTCTCCGGCTGTTTGACTTTTTTCGCTTGACAAATCTTTATAGCCGGTCTTGTATTACGCCCTGTTCCAGGAAAGCCAGAAAAGCAGCCCGTATTCCGCCACGGTAATGAGCGGGATACCCCAGACGAAATACCAGTGTTTCGTCTTGTGACGGAACAGATACATCCCCGCCCATACGCCAGGGCCACCCCCCAAAAGCGCCGCGGTAAAAAAGGTTTTCTCCGCGACCCGCCAGGCATGATGTTTTGCTTTCCATTTATCGATCCCCACTAAGATCAGGACGGCCACGTTTACGATTGCCAGATAATAAAACAAATATGTCTGCATAGTGTTCCCTTTCTTTGTCTTTTTATCTGCATTCATTATAGCACCAGGTTTTTTCAATTACTATCCTTTTTTATGGACGCAAAAAGGAAGCGGCCAGCTGGGGCCGCTTCCCTGGATTTCAAAAACGTCTTTCAATAACGGTTGTCGAAGATGCGGGTGGACTTCTTTTCGCTGCGCGGCAGATCACCGACGCCCACCGGCTTCGGAACAATTGTGATGCCGATCTTCACTTTAAAAGCATCGCGCAAAAGGTCTGCAAACGACGCGCGGTCTACGCCGGTTTCGGTTTCCACAAACAGGGTCATGATGTCCTTGCCGTTCAAGTGGTCGATCATCACCTGGTACTCGCTCGACGCGCCCGGAATATCGCGCAGAAGTTCGTCGATCTGGCTGGGGAAGATATTGACCCCTTTGACCTTGACCATATCGTCGGTGCGGCCGACCAGCGTGTCGATGCGCGGATAGTCAAGTCCGCATTTGCAGTCGCCCGGCAGGAAGCGGGTGAGGTCGTGGGTGCGGTAACGGATGAGCGGCGCGCCCTCCTTTTTGAGGGTGGTGATGACCAGTTCGCCAACCTGTCCATCTGGAACGACTTCGCCGGTCTTGGGGTCGATGATCTCAAAATAAAGGTAATCGTCCCAGTAGTGCATCCCGCATTCGTAATCGCAGCTCATGCCGATGCCCGGGCCATAGACCTCGGTCAGGCCGTAGATGTCGTAAAGCTGCACGCCCAGCTCGGACGCAATCCGTTTGCGCATCTTTTCGCCCCAGCGCTCGGACCCGATGATCCCCTTCTTCAGATGAATCTGATCCGCAATCCCGCGCCGGGCAATCTCCTCAGCCAGCAGCAGCGCATAGGAGGAGGTCGCGGTCAGAACCGTGGACTTTAAGTCCACCATCATCCGCAGCTGCTTGTCGGTATTGCCCGGTCCCATCGGCACGACCATCGCGCCCAGAAGCTCCGCGCCCGCCTGAAAACCGATTCCCGCCGTCCAGAGTCCATATCCCGGCGTGATCTGGATGCGGTCGAGACGGGTCACGCCAGCCGTCTCATAGCAGCGCTTAAACATGATTGCCCAGTCTTCGACATCCTTCCGGGTATATGGGATAATGACCGGGGTTCCCGTCGTGCCGGAAGAGGAATGGATGCGCACGATCTCCTCATCCGGGACCGCCTGCAATCCGAGCGGATACGCTTCGCGCAGGTCGCCCTTCCAGGTAAACGGGAGCTTCTCAAAATCTTCCTGCGACTGGATGGCGTCGATATCGACCCCCTCCAGCTTGTTTTTATAAAAGCCCTCCTGGCCGGTCAGCTTTTTGAGCTGCGCCTTGATCAGGTCGAACTGCTGCTGCTTCATCTTCATAACAAACAACTCCTGTCATATTAAAAACTGCTGGATAAAAACAAAAACACCTGTCCTTTTGCAAGGACAGGTGTAAAACCTGCGGTACCACCTTGATTGATGTCAGAGACATCCACCTCATCAGAACGCCAACACGCTCCTCGCCCTGTAACGTGGGCCAACGTCGCGGGATACTCAGGTTTGAACCTTTTCATCGCGCCCTCGGGAGTCCATTTGTCCGCCCCGCGTTCCGTCCGGGCTCTCAGCATTCCCGGCTCTCTGTGCGTGCGCCTGCGGTTTTATCTCTCCGTCAACGGTTTTGTTTTCTCTATTAAAGCACCAACTTTGCCGGTTGTCAAGAGGTAAAATGCAGATTGCGCCCTGCGAGCGTCCCGCTTTTGCGCCTGTCGGCGCGGGGTTGCTCCGCAGGGGCAGTTTCTTGTGCGCACAAGAAACTGCCAAAAGAATGCGCGCAAGGGGACTAGCCATCCCCTTGCGAAACCCCGGCAGATGCCTTGTCAAGTCCCGCGCCGCAAGCGCACCCCACAGGCGGTCAGCTCAAGGCTGAATCCGACGTTTCATGCCCCCTGCGCCGCAAAGGTGCAAGCAGCGTGGTGCGCGGCATGGATTTCCCGTTCATTTTGCGGGCACCGCCCGCGCGCCGAGCGAAAGCGCCTTACGGTTTAATTCCAGGTATTTTGCGGGCACGCGCGCCTCGACCGTCTTTTGCATCTCATCCATCGTCACGCCCAGCTTTCCGGAGGCGACAGCCGCGCCGAGCAGCGCGACGTTCAGCACCTTTGGCGAGCCGCACGCGGCGCAGATCGCCTCCCCGTCGACCAGGATGACGCCCGGAACATTTTCCCTGAGGTAGTCGAGCATTACGGCCCCGTCGTATGCCGCGCCGCCGAGCGACGCTGTCACCGGCATGATCGCCTTTTGCGCGGCGATGACCGTGCCGCCATTTTTTAGATACGGCAGACAGCGCACCGCTTCGCCCGGTTCAAACCCGATGAGCAGGTCCGCCGTGCCGAGCGGGATGAGCGGGGAATATACTTCCTCCCCGACGCGCACATGGCTCACGACACAACCGCCGCGCTGCGCCATGCCGATCGTCTCGGCGGTGCGTGCAAAAAAGCCTTTGTCCATCGCGGCCTGGGCAATCAGACGGGAGGCGAGCACCGTCCCCTGTCCGCCCACGCCGGCAAGCAATACATTCAGCTCCATCATCTTGCACCTCCCACGGCGATCGCGCCGGCCGGGCAGACCTGCGCGCAAATGGTACAGCCGTAGCACATCGACGGCTCAATCACCGCTTTGCCGTTCTCCATTGAGATTGCCGGGCAGCCGAGCTCCCGGATACATTTTTTGCACCCGATGCAGCGATCCGCGTCCACCGTATGTAAAGTCAGGGGCTTTGCCACCGCGATACAGGGCGATTCAAAGATGACTGCCGACACCCCATCCACTGCGGCTGCTTCCCTTACGGCCTTCACCGCCGCGTCGAGATCGAGCGGGTTCACCCGTGTGACAGACTTCACGCCGATTGCTTCGAGCACCTTCGCGATGCTCACCTTTTCCACCACATTGCCCATCATTGTGCGCCCGGTACCCGGGTGCGGCTGGTGTCCGGTCATCGCGGTGGTCGAATTGTCAAGTACAATCAGGACGATATTTGTTTCATTATACACAGCGTTGATAACGCCGGTGATTCCAGAGGCAAAGAAGGTCGAATCCCCGATAAAAGCAAAATTGACCGTATCCGGTTCGGCGCGGTGCAGTCCCTGGGCGATGGTCACGTCCGCGCCCATGCACAGGCAGGTGTCCACCATATCGAGCGGCATGGCGTTTCCAAGCGTATAGCAGCCGATATCGCCGGAGAATGCTGCTTTCCTGCCCTTCATCGCCTGCTTGACCGCATAGAACGAAGCCCGGTGCGGACAGCCCGCGCAGAGCACCGGCGGGCGCACTGGCAGCGGAGGCGTTTTGCGCGGCTGCTGCGCCGGAAGTGGGATTCCAAGATAAGCAGCAAGCGAAATTTTTGCCAGTTCTGTGGAAAGCTCGCCCGCATTCGGCGCATCGCCGGTCAGCTTGCCGCGGATTTTCACATTGAGATGGTGCTTGCCGCATAGATAGATCAGTTCCCGTTCGATGACCGGATCAAGCTCCTCCAGCACCAGCACCTCGTCAAGCCCCGACAGGAATTCGAGCGCCAGCCGTTCCGGGAACGGATATGGGGTGGCCACCCGCAAAAGCTTCGGGTCAATTCCGAGAAGCTTTGCGGCCTCACGGGTATAGCTGTAGCTCACGCCGCCCGCGGCCACCCCTTTCCGACCGCTCCCCGTGACCGTGTTGTAGCGGTAGTCGGAAAATTCATCGCAGAGCGCGGCGTTGCGCGCCTCAATCTTTTTATGGTTCTCGAACGCAAGCCGCGGGAAGATCACCCAGCGCGGGTCCTTTACAAAGCCTTCCGGATTCACACCGCGGCGCTGTTCCTCCACTTCGACCGCGGCACAGCCATGACAGACGCGGGTAGTTGGGCGGAACAGCACCGGTGTGCCCAGCCGCTCGGAAAGCTCGAACGCGTCTGCAATCATCAGGTAGGCTTCTTCCGGCGAGGCCGGGTCGAACACAGGCAGCTTTGAAAACTGCGCGAAGTGGCGGGTATCCTGTTCGGTCTGCGACGAGATCGGTCCCGGGTCGTCCGCAACCAGCACAACCATACCGCCCTTAACCCCGACATAAGCAAGGCTCATCAGCGGGTCGGACGCGACATTCAGCCCGACCTGTTTCATGGTGACCATCGTGCGCACGCCCGCGTAAGCCGCGCCCGCCGCGACTTCCATCGCAGCTTTTTCGTTGACCGACCATTCGACATAGATCCCATCCGGTTTATATTTGGCGACCGTCTCGAGCGTTTCGGTCGATGGAGTGCCGGGATAGCCCGCCACCAGGCCGACCCCCGCACGGATCGCCCCCAGGGCAATCGCTTCGTTGCCCATCAGTAGTTTTTTCACTGGATCGTCCTCCCCGATTCATTATATGGATGATATTATACTCCTTTTTACAGTTGTTTGCAAAGGACTGGCACAAAATCCCCGCAAAACAATATATATAAATAGTACCGGGTAACCCATACCCGGTACTATTATTTTGCCGGGCAACGCACGCACCGGCAGAGGAGGTCCCTTATGCTGTCAATGTTTGTCTGCCTGTGCAATCTCATCTATTTCGCCCTGCACGTCACCGGCTCCGGTTCCTTTCCGCGTCCGCTCACCGCAAAAGAGGAGCGCGAATGTCTCGAGGCGATTGCCGCGGGCGATCCCGATGCGAAGGCAAAACTCATCGAACACAATCTGCGGCTGGTCGCACATATTATTAATAACGATTGATGCGGAAGGAGGAATTTTCCCGGTCAAAAACGGCCCTATAAGGACCGCCGAATTTCAGATAGATATCCAGATATACTTCTTCGCGGGTAGATCCTTTTTTGACCACCATGTGGTCTAAAATGGTGGTCACCAGTTCGGAATTGATGCCATTGGCGAATGATAACTCCTGTTCGAGGACGGTTTTGATTTTATCCAGCTGCTCCACGGAGCTCTTGCTCTTTTGCTCCTCAGTTTTTATGTGCTCCAGCCGTTCCCCCAGCTCTCGAATTTGCTCATTGAAGCCGTCGTTGCGGCGCTTGAACTCCTCGATGGAAATTGCCTCCGCCATGCTCATTTCCAGCAGACGGTCTTTTTTTGCGTTGATCGCGGACAGGTCTTCCTCAATGCGCAGTACATCCCGGCCATAGTCGTGCTCATCAGGAACCGATTTGATCACCTTCACCACCGCGTCCACAATGGCTTGCTTGTTTTGGGCCAGTTGGTCAAAGATTTGAGCCATGATCTGATCCAGCGCGGCGGTGCGCAGCTGGGGCGCGGAGCAGGCCGCCCGGCCCCGGTTGCGGTAGACCCGGCACTGCCAGACCTCCTTTTCCCCCCTGGCGCTTTTGAGCACCTGCCGGTGGAAGCTGGTTCCGTGCTCCTCACAAATGATCTTGCCGCTGTAGGGGTAGCGGTTGTGGAATTCGGCCGCGCTCTGGTGGGCCATCATCTGCTGGCTGCGCCGCTTATAGAGGGCGTTGGCCCGGTCCCACAGCTCCTCCGATACGATGGCTGGAACGGCCGAGTCGGGGTACATCACCCACTCGCTCTCATCCAAAAAGATCTTGCGCTTGCTGCGGTAGTCCACCGTCTGGGACTTGTTGGCGCAGTACCAGCCCTTGTATTTGGGATTTTGCAGGATGTTGCGGATGGTCAGCACATTGAAGGGGTTGCCCTTGCGGCTGGTGAAACCCTCATCGAATAATGTCTGTGAGATGCGCCGTATCCCCATCTGCTGGTTGGCGTAGAGATCGAAGATGCGGCGGACCACTTGTGCTTCCCCCTCATTGATGGTCAGCGCACAGTCCTTTTTGTCATAGCCCCACAATCTGTCGTTACCCAGCACGTGGCCGTTTTTGATAGCCTGCCGGAATCCGAATTTGAGCCGCTCGGAGAGTTTTCGCACCTCATCCTGGGCCACGCCGGCCATGACTACCAGCCGGAATTCGCTGTCCGAGTCGAGGGTATTGATATTGTCGTTCTGGAACAGCACCCCGACGCCGTGCTCCAGCAGTTCCTGCGTATACCGGATGCTGTCCAGGGTGGAACGGGAAAAGCGGGATATCTCCTTCGTGATGATAAAGTCAAAGCGCCCCGCTTTGGCATCCGCGATCATCCGATTAAAGCTGTCCCGCCTTTTGGTACTCGTCCCGCTGATCCCCTCGTCAATATATCCCTCAACGTAGGTCCAGTTTGGCTTCGACTGAATCAGTTCGGTGTAATACTGCACCTGGTTTTCCAGGCTGTTCAATTGTTCGTCCCTGTCGGTGGAAACTCTTGCGTAAAAGGTCACCCGCAATGGGAGGTCGAAAACCGGCCTTCCCAGCCGCATCTCACCGCGCGCCCTGCGTATATCCATCCCCGCCGGCCTCCTTTTCCTGGCGCACAGGCCCCAGCAGCTCCGGCAGGCCTTTTCCGGAATACAAACCGTCCTCGGCGTTTAGATAGGTCGTTTTTGAGATCAGGCCGAGCGAATGGATCTTCCCCAGCAGGACGCTCATGAGTTCGCGCTGTACGCTTTCCAAAATTCATCACCTCTTTTCATGGATATGCGTGGGACAGGGACAAAAATGCCGGACGGCTGAAACCGTCCGGCACACGGGGGCTATGGGATCCGACTGAAATCAGTAGTATTTTTCGACCTCACGGAACGCTTTGTCAAAGACCTCCTTGTCCTTGATATTATACTTAAGCCAGATCACATTCCGGAGCGCTTTTTTGACCTCCTGCTTCCCGGTGAGCGTCTCCTGCCAGCCGTCAAACCGCACCGTTTTCACAAAGCTGTCGATATCGGCTGCAATATGATCCACGGCGACCGGCGTACCGCGGGCCTTCAGCCCCTCGAACAGCTGCGCCAGTGACCGCCGTCCCCGACCAGGATCTTCCCTGGGGGCCTCTTTCTTTTCCACCCGCGCAGTCTCCTGGGACAAATCCAAAAGCTGCTTTAGGAATTCGATGCTGGTGATGATCCCCTGTTCATACTGCATGCGCAGATTCTCCAGTTTTTCTCCGAGCTTGACATATCCCGCTTCCTTGCTGTGCTCCAAAATCGTTGCGGCCAGATGGATTTCCACCTGTTTGGCAGCCCGTTTCACATCCTTCTGCTTCGCAATGAAGTCATCGATCATACCGGCGTCCAGCGACAGGATTTCCGTGTCGTCATGGACCTGGCCGACCGACAGGTTCTCATGTACCAGTTCCATTGTTTTGGCACCCAGCGCCGCCCAGATCAAAGCGCCGCTGCCGTCGGCCGGTTTGACCGACTCATAGACACGGGAAAGCCACCGGTAATCCGCCCGGTACGGGCGCAGGAACAGATCCGGTGACAGCGCGTCCCAGGCGCGGTTGAGCACGCGGTAATCGGCGGCGAAGGCGTCTTTTTCTCTGCTGGCCGGCAAGCATTCCTGCGCCGCCATCAGGCCTTCCCAGCCTTCGGCCGTCCGGTCGACACCCATAAAATAGCTGAGGCATTTTTTCAGCAGGGCCGGGAACTGTTTTTTGACCTCTTCAAGGTTGGTGATAATCCGCTTCATGCTGCTTTCGTCGAAATCCAGCGTCTTTGCAGCGTTATCAAAGATCCCGATATAATCGACGACCAGCCCATAGGTTTTTCCCATGTCATAGGTACGGTTGGTGCGGCAGACTGCCTGGAGCAGACTGTGATCCTTCATGGGTTTATCAAGGTACATCGCCTGCAGGATCGGCGCGTCAAACCCGGTCAGCAGCTTTGCGGTCACAATAACCAGCTTGAGCGGGCTGGATGGTTCCCGGAAGTAGTCCAGCAGCTTTCCTTCGCCTTCCCGGTCGCGGCGGTAGGCTTTATATTTATCCCCTTTGTCGTTGTTGGTGTCTATGACGATGGTGGTCGCGTCAGGCCCCAGCAGCCGGTCCAGTTCCTGTTTATAAAGCAGGCAGCAGTCCCGGTCATAGCAGACGACCTGCCCTTTGTAACCGTTCGGTTCTATTTTGGTCTTATAATGGTTTGCAATATGTTCACAGACCTTGCGCACACGATCCGGGTTATACATGATCGCCTTCATATTGACCCGTTTTGAAAGCTCGGCGCGCTGCGCGTCGGACAAATCGGCGGTCATTGCTTCAAATTCCGCGTCCAGCTTGTCCCGGTCAATATGCAGGTCCACCGGCACCGGCTCAAAATGCAGCGGCAGAGTCGCTTTGTCCCGGATCGAATCGGAGAAGGAATAACGGCTCATATACCCGCTCTCATCCTCGTTTGCGCCGAATGTCTGGAACGTGTTCCGGTCGGACCGGTTGATCGGGGTGCCGGTCAAGCCGAAGAAAAAGGCATTCGGCAGAGCGGTGCGCATTTTTTCGCCCAGGTTGCCTTCCTGGGTCCGGTGGGCTTCATCAACCATAACGATGATATTTTCCCGCGGGTTGAGCACGCAGTCGACCTCGCCGAACTTAAAGATGGTGGTGATCAGGATTTTGCGCATATCCCCCCGGAAGAAATCCATCAATTCCTCCTTGGAGGACGCGCTGGCCAGGTTCGGGATATCCGAAGCGTTGAAGGTGGCTGTGATCTGGGTTTCCAGATCGATCCTGTCGTCGACAATCACAACGGTCGGATTTTTCAGCCGCGGGATCATGCGCAGTTTCTGCGCCGCAAAAACCATGAGCAGCGATTTCCCCGAGCCCTGGAAATGCCAGAGCAGCCCTTTCTTCGGATACCCGGCGACAACGCGTTCCACGATCAGGTTTGCCCCTTCGTACTGCTGATAGCGGCAGATGATCTTATATTTCCGATGTTTTTTATCGGCGGCAAAAAGGGTAAAAAACTGGAAGATATCCATCACCTTGGCCGGTGTGATCATATCCTCCAGGCTGATTTTCACATCGGACAGACTGCCTTCAGCCTTATGGCCCAAAGCATGCCATGGTCCCCACAGGTTTGCCGGCATATTGACGGCGCCGTACCGGTAACATTTGCCCTCGGACGCGAAATTGAAGATATTCGTAACAAACATCTGCGGGATGCTTTTTTCATACGCCAGGATATCCTCCGCAGCGTCCAGCCAGGTGATGGCGTTACGGACGGGCGTTTTCAGTTCGCCGGCCGCCACAGGAAAGCCGTTTATCAAAAGGACGATATCCAGCCGTTTGCCGCCCTCTTTTTTCGGGAATACCCATTGATTGGTTACCACATATTCATTCTGAGCCAGCTCTTCCGGACTCATGGTGCCGAAAAATCGGATTGGAACCATCCTGCCGTTCTTGCCGAACGGAAAAGTATTCTCTTCAAAGACCAGCTTCTTGAACTGTTCATTCTGTGGCACCAGACTATTCGGCTGTACGGAAGAAATCAGCCTGCGCAGCCGGTAAATAACCTCGTTTGCACGGGAAGGTTCCTCTGCAATCTCCGGGTTCAGGCGAATCAGCGCCGCTTTCACCATCGGCTCCACCATGACATCCGAATACTGCCGTTCAAGCCGCTCCGCGGGTATGTAGTTCCATCCGTTCCCCTGCAGGGCGGACAGGGTCATCTGTTCAATGGTATTTTCTTCGTTAAACATTTAAACGCCTCCATTCCATCCAGCTTTGCCGCTCAGCCAAGATTTTCCGCGAGAAGCCTCCGGTATGCCACGTCCAGATCCGAAGCCGCCTGCTGCAGTTCGGCTTTCGACCGGACGCTCTGCCGCATAAAATCTGCGAACCGCTCCTGCAGATCAATCGGCGGCAGGGTGATCGCATAGTCCGCGAGGTATGAGATGGGAACCCTCCGCTGGCCCCCGGTCCCGGTCATGACCTTCTCCGCGTCCCGCCTGAATTTTTCAAAAATAGTGATTGCGTACAGCCAGTACGGGTCCGAAACCCCCGGGATGGGCCGCAGCACATGAAATTCCGTGGAACCGAAGCCCAGCCTGTTGCAGAGCCCCTTTGCCACAGCGCCCTTCCCATTTTCCATACAGGGAGTGATCTTTGCGAACAGGACGTCGTTTTCCGCAAAATAGGTGAACCCTTTGCAGACTTCACTGTACGGTCTTATGATTGAGGCGTCCAGCTCCCCTTTTTCTCCGACCGACGGCATCGCCACAAAGGAGCACCGCGTTTCGGGCGGGATCTTTTTGAACTTTTTGGGCTTTTGGGGGTTCAGCAGGCAGCAGTCCTTCAGCGTTTTGAGCCCCCAGCCGTGCGTGTCGCTCCCCGGGACGCCAAACAGCTCGATAAAGCGGGCCTTGACCAGTTCATCGGTGCTTTGCAGCAGCCTTTTATAAGCTTTCCTGACGCGGTCGACCGACCAGAACATCTGCGCCAGCCTCTTTTGTTTTTCCATCTCCGGCAGCTCGAACCGGTAGTTTTGCAGATGTTCCCATTTCACCCTTGGCGAAAGGGACCCCGCCGATCCCCCGACTGCAAAGTCAAACAGCGCGTCGTTCTGAATAACAAACGGCAGCAAATCCGGATCGATTCTCCCTGGGATCGCTTCGATGACCGTGATATCCCCGGAACAGATCCCATCGAACGGCGCGGCCGCGGCCTTTTTCAAATAGGCGCGCCGTCGTCCGAAGAGGATGTCCCCCTTGCGGAACATTTTGGTGAAGGTGTTTTCCGTTCCTTCTTCCCAGGCGGCCAGCGTGACTTCCCCAGGCACCAGATGTTCCAGCCCCACGCGCGCAAGGCCCTCCCCGCCTGTCCGGCAGGTCTCTCTGCGTTCTCTGGCAACATCCCCCAGACATACCTTACCCATCGCCTTCAGCCCCTTTATCCAGCAGCTGATTCAGCTGCGCGTAGCTTTCCCGCATACGTTTTGCCGAGCCGAGCCAGCATTCATAATGCTCCTGCGCCGGGCGCGTATCCAATGCGGCCCCTTCCGCCGGCGCTTTGACGTACAGCGGGATACTCAGTGAAAATTTGTTCGCCTCAATTTCCGGGATCGTTGCCAGCTTTGCAAAACCTTCCTGGTCCGTATAATCCTGGTAGGCACCGGAAATCCGCTCGATATGCCCATCCTCCAGAAAGCTCTGGGCATTTTTGCGTTTTACCTCCCGCACCGCATTGATAAATAAAATCCTCCCGCGCCGTTTTTTCTTTTTGTTCGTACGGCAGATCACGATACAAGCTTCCATGGGGGAATTGTAAAACAGGTTTGGTCCCAGCCCGATCACACACTCCAGCAGGTCGCTACGGACAAGCTGCTCACGCATCTCTTTTTCTTCTTTGCGAAACAGGACGCCGTGCGGGAACAGGACGGCGCATCTGCCAGTCTTTGGGTCCAGGCTTTTGAGGATATGCTGCAGAAACGCATAATCCGCGCGGCCCTGCGGGGGCAGGCCCAGAAAATTCCTTCCATATTTGTCCTTGCGGAAAGCCTCCCGGTCCCATTGATTGATGGAATAGGGGGGATTTGCAAGAATCAGGTCAAAGCATTTGAGCTCTTCGCCTTCCAGAAAAGCCGGTGCGGCCAGGGTATCGCCGTTTACGATTTCAAAATCCTTTATGCCGTGCAAAAACAGGTTCATCCTGCCGATGGCGGAGGTCAGCGCGTTGATCTCCTGGCCGTACACGGCCACGCTGCGCCATTCCTTCTTCTGTTCCTTGAGATAAGCGATTGCGGAAATCAGCATCCCCGCGCTCCCACAGGTCGGGTCGTAGATCGATTCGCCGGGGGCGGGCCTGAGCATTTCGGTCATCAGGTGCACAACGGTACGGTTCGTATAGAATTCCTGCGCCGTGTGTCCGCTGTCATCCGCGAATTTTTTGATGAGATATTCGTACCCCTGCCCGAGTTCATCCTCCGGGCAGTTCTGGAGCGAAAGCGTCCGGGAGCTGAAATGCTCCATCAGCTCTTTGAGCAGGCGGTCCGGCAGGCGCTGTTTATTGGTCCATGCGCCGTCTCCAAAGATCCCCTGTAATTTAGCCGGGTTGGCCTCCTCCACCCGCCGGAACGCCTCGGTGATCGCTACGCCCACATTTTCCGAAACCACGCGGACATCTCTCCAGTGGGCGCCCTCCGGCACAAAAAAGGTGTGGATCTCCTTTTGTTCCGGCGCCTGTTTTTTGGATTTCCTGCGAGCGGCCCGCGCGCACTCCTCATCATACACGTCACAGATCCGCTTAAAAAAAAGCAGCGGAAAGATATACTGTTTGTAGGCTCCTGCGTCGATGTTTGAGCGCAGGAGCACAGCGGAATTCCACAGGTAGGTCTGCAGCTGTTCAAGCGTGATCCGCTGGTTCATGCACATATCCCCCTTCCACCAGGAGCTTTTTCAACGCGTCCTCCGCCGCGCGGACCTCTTCAAATGCCGCAAAATACTGCTCGCGCACCTCTTCGGGAGGGACTGTCTCCGGTTCCTTCCGGTCAATATAGGTCTGGATTGCCAGAGTGTATCCTTTGGAACGGATCTTATCCAATTCCACCACTTTCACTCGCTCTACCACGTCCGTATAGCTGGTATACAGCGAAAAGATTTCCTGAATATCCGTTTGAGACATGACGTTCTGCGCCCGCTGCGGGGTGTAGATTCCGGAGGCATCGATCATGCAGATTTTTCCACGGTGCGCGGGAACTTTTTGATTATTCAAAAGCAGGATGCACGCGGAGACGTTGGTGGAATAAAAAATCCCGCCCACCAGCGTGATGATGCATTCAAGCTTGTCGGATTCCACCATCTGCTTTCTGATTTCCGCCTCCTTGCCGCCGCGGAAAAGGATTCCCTGCGGAAGCACAACGGCACAGCGCCCTGTATCGGGGTCCATGGATTTTACCATGTGCTGAAGCCAGGCAAAATCGCCACTGGCATCGGTCGGGCATCCCCAGATGTTGCGGCCGTACAGATCCGAAGCAAACTGCTGCGCGCCCCAGTTTTTCAGCGAAAACGGAGGATTCGCAAGTACGCAGTCGAAGGTTTTCAGGCAGCCGTCCTCCAGGTAGCCCGGGGCGCGCAGCGTATCCCCCTGGGTGATATGGAAATCCCGCGCGCCGTGCAGGAACAGGTTCATCCGCGCCATGGCGGAGGTGGCAAGGTTTTTTTCCTGGCCGAAGATTTTCCCATAGGTGCGTTTATCGTCCTTCATATAGTGGATCGCACCGATGAGCATTCCGCCCGTCCCCGCGGCCGGGTCGTATACCGACTCCCCAATTTGGGGAGCCAGCAGCATAACCATCAGCTTTACAATGGGGCGGGGGGTATAGAATTCCCCGGCATTTTTTTTGGACAGGTCCGCGAACTTCTTGATCAGGTATTCATAGCTGTCGCCCATAACATCGGCGGGATAAGCCTTGTTGCTGACCTTGATTTTTGACATGTGTTCCACCAGGTCTTTCAGGCGCTCATCGGACAATTTTTCCTGATCCGTCCAGTTGGCGTCGTCAAAACTGCTGAATACTCCGCTCAGCGTGTCGGGGTTCGCCCGCTCTATGCCGTTCATCGCCTTTACGATGGCCTGTCCAATATCCGCAGACTTAACCTGAACGTCTTTCCAATGGCATCCGTCCGGAATGATAAAATCGTGGTTTTCCGCGAATCTGGCATATTCTTCGTCTCCACCGGAATGTTTCAGCAAGGCCTCCATTTCTTCATCATACACATCGGACAACCGTTTGAAGAATAAAATGGGGGTGACATAGCTTTTATACTCGTCCTGGTTGATCGGACCCCGCAGGATATTGCACGCCTCGAACAGGTGCGCGAACAGCTTTTGGCTTGTCGTTTCTTCCGGCTGTTTTTTCCCAATCCCGTCCGCGCCGGGGCCATCCGTGTTTTCAATATTGGTATCCCGCATCGAATCACTTCACATCCTTTATCTCAGTCTTTCCACTTTTTTCAGTAAATTTTTGCCCGGAGCCCGGACTGCGCGTTTTGCCAGGCTTCCTCCGCTGCCGCTACGGTTTTCTGGTACAGCGACAGCCCGGCATTGTATTCCCGGACGATCCCGTCCTGTGTTTCCAGTGGCGGAACCGGCACCGTAAGCCCGTACAGATCGTTAAAATGGATGTTCATAATCCCCGATCCGCGCTGTAGGCCCCGGAGCATTTTTTCGCCGGCCGGCGTATCCAGGAAGAGCTTCAGATATTCGCCGCGCAGGCCCTTGTGGGGGCGGATCACATTTAAATTCGCGGAAGGGATACAGATAAACGGCTGCCGCTCGAACACGGCCGCTTTGATGGTGGTCCCGCGCGATGTGACCAGCACGTCCCCGTCCTCCAGGATATACCGCGCCACTTTCCGTTCTTCCTCATCGATAAAATCAAGCGCCGCGTAGTCAATGCCGGTATCGGTGATATTGGATATATTGATGACGCCAATTTTCCCGGTTTCAGACTTCCCTTTGACCGCTTTGCCGCGGAACACAGCGGCGACATCCCTGAGCGACGCTTTTCTGACCGGGGAAGCCCTAAAAAGGCGCAGGTCGTCGTCATCTTCGGAAAACGCCATATCAAGATTCCAGCCGTTCAACTCGTCGAATTCATCCCGAAACAGGAGGACTTCCTTATCCAGAATCAGTTCTCCGCAGGACGAACCCTTCCGGACAGGCTTATCAGAGATATACCGCTTTAAAACGACATCGTCTGTCACACCGGTTGAAAAGGTAAAGAGAAACGCGTTCATCGTGGTGTATGGAAAAAACAGCCCCGAGGGCAGTTCTGCGATTTCTTTGATCCTGTAGTTGTTCTCGATATAGGTCCGCAATATTTCCGTATTGCCGCCCGCGAAGGTGATCCTTGCGGGAAGGGAAATGACCAGTTCGCCCTCAAAATTCAGATGATAAAGCAGATTCTGTGTGGCGGCCAAATCCAGTTCCCGGCAGATGAAATCCTGGCCATCCGCTAAATCGCGGACACCGAACGCGGGGACGGCAAAGATCAGGTCGAATTTCTGATCTGTGAAACCATCGGAATAAATATCGGCGGTGAGGAAGGAAACATTGAAAAAGGCTTCATAGGCGCAGCGCAGGACCCGGGAGATCTGCTCATCCTGACAGGACAATGTAAAATGGATGTCGCTGTGTTTGCGTATCATATCAAAGATGGCGTCCCCATACTTTTCACACTCTGCAATCAGGACGCGGCGCACCATATGGCGATCGAGATGTTTTTGGAATTCAGCCGACAGCACCTTCGGCACATACAGTTCCTTCCCATTGGAAATATTTTTCAAATAAGCGGGTATTTCTTCCGCCCGGATGTCCCGCAGCGCCTGATATAGACGATAAAACAACGCGGCATCTCCAGGAAAGCGGCGATCCAGATCAGCGGTCACCGACTGCATCGTTTCATAGATGGTATCCGGGTCCGCCTCCCGTCCTTTCAAAGCCGCCTTTGTTTTCCACACCCGGTACAGGTTGGCGTAGGACTCGCCGGAACTTGCATAGTCAAACGCCTGCGCTTCCTGGAAGCCTCTGTTCATAGCCGCGTCTCCTTTTAAAGTTTCCTCAGAATAATGATATTATATCATCTATATTTTAGTATTTCAATACTAAAATTATATTTTTAAAAACCATCTCTAAAAATCATTATACCATCCGAACACTGAGGCCTCTTTCCGTTTCAGCTTTCCTCTGCATATGCGAACCGACCGGCCTGTTCCAAAAAAGTCCGAAGGCAGCCTGTCCCCCCAACCTCTAAAATCTTTCCTTTTGCTTGCTTCAATAAAGAAATATTACTCCGCCTTCAAGGATCAGGATGACCTCATCTCGATCGGCACCATTGGGCTGATCAAGGCTGTCTCAACCTTCAAATCCGAAAAAGGGACCCGCTTTGCCACCTATGCTTCCAGATGCATTGAAAACGAAGTCCTGATGCATTTCCGCAACAAGAAAAAATCCGCTCAGGACGTATACATAAGCGACCCCATCGACACCGATAAAGACGGCAATTCTCTCACTTTGCAGGACATCATGGCCGAGGACGACAATATCATTGACTGCATTGATTTGCATATCAAATCCGAACAGCTCCACACCTTCATCGCTGACGCGCTCGATGAAAGGGAACAGCAAATCATCATTATGCGTTATGGGCTTGGCGGCACCTGTCCGCTTACCCAGCGTGAAGTTGCCAAAAAATTGGATATCTCCCGTTCCTATGTATCGCGCATTGAAAAAAAAGCCATCAACGTTCTGCGCACCAAATTTGAAAAGGAAGGCGCATTCTCCTGAACAGCCCTGATTTCCGGGCGTCAAGAATTGATGGAAACACAAAATAAAAAGGGGCCGCCGTTGGCAGCCCCTTTCATCTATTCCTTGATGTGAATGACCAGTTCTCGCTCCCGTTCTATTGCGTCCGTTTCCTTCCTGTCAGCCCAACCGGGAAAGCCACCCGACAACTGACTGATATTCTTTGCTGATTCGCGCAAAATTCTCCTGCACCGCCTGGTCGCGGCCGGCACGCAGATCTTCCACCATTTTGGAGCAGTCTGCATAAAGCGTTTGAAGGCCGAGGTTTGCGGTGACCCCTTTCAGCGTGTGAGCGGCCCGCAGAATTTCTTCCGCATCATTGGCATCCACCGCCGCGCACAGTTCCATATAAGTCTTATCTTCCGGAAACTTTCGGATAAACCGCTCCATCAGCGCGCGGTTTCCCGAAAAGCGCTCCAATACCGCATTTTCATCTAGGTTGATGTGTCCGATAACCTCTTTAAACTCCATGGATCGGATCACTCCTTATCTATTTTTCAGTTTTGTCTATTATATCCCCCACGCCGGCAAAAAGCAATGCGTCCCGCCCAATTTCGTGGTTGCCCCATGGAACTCCCAATCATTTTCCTCTCCAAAAACAGCGGCCTTTCTTTTGCGAAAGGCCGCTGTTTTTATCTGCCTGCCCCAAGCCGTATTGCCGCGCCCAAAGCCGCGGCTGAAAGAATTCCCCAAGCCGCCTGGCCCGTAAACCGCAGCAAAATCAGATCCTGCCTGGTCTTTTGCGCCGCCAGAAATTCCACTGCCTGAACCCGTATGACGGAGACGGTCTCGCTCCAAAAGGAAAAATCCGACCAGCGTGAAGGAATCCATTCAACCGGAAGCACCTGAAAAATTCCCAGCATCAGGAGCGTCACCGCCGCTGCGGATAAGAAAAACAAAAGCGCCCAGCGCGCCGGATAGTCCCGCTGCCGCCGGACTGTGCGCAAAAGTCCCTGGAGCGTCCAAGCCGCCAGCAGCACAACCGGCGTAAGGCACAGAAATTTCGCGGCATAAGCATAAACCTTATGCGAAATCCAAAGATCCGGCGACAGGCCGTGCCGCGTCAAAAAAGCCTGCCTTTGCGCGCCGTCCGCAATGGTCAGGCTGGTAAGCGCCGTGCTGTCCGGCGCACGCAGAATCATCGTCCCAGCCGGGGCTCCGAACACCCCACGCACCATATAGTTTTTCTGTGCGTAGGCGATTTCATTCCCCACAGCGTTTTCGCTGCCAAAAAGCTGACGAGCTGTCTCGCGGTCAATGAGGCAGCCCGTCTGGTCAGCATCAGAAAGCGCCTGCGCCACCGGAAGCGCCTGCCGGGAATCCCCGCGAAAAAAGAGCACCGCAGCTTTGCTTTCCCGTCCGGTGAGCGGGCTCTGCACCCGCTGGCCGTTCAGTTGGCTCCATGCGGCAAGCACAGCCGGGTTTTCAGCGCGCTGTTCAAGCTTTTGAAACGCCGGGAAATCCTCCGCCAAAAGCGGCGCGCTTTCGCAGCTAAATGTTGCGCCGCCGCCCAGCAGCGCCGCCTGCCGGTATCCGTCCGCGCCGAGAAGCCCGCAGAACAGCGAAACCAGAAGCAACGCCAGCGTCACTCCCCGGCGAAAGCCGCTGCGCAGACTTTTGCAAAAAACCCGCGCGTTCATGCCGTCCCCTGCGGGCGGACACGATCGCCCGACGAAAGCGGTTTATCCGTATCGGTTACGACAAGGTCATCGGACGAAACCGCGCCTGATACCGCCGCCTGCGATTCATTTTGTTCAAGTACAGTTACATCCACCCGTTCGGCGGTCTGTTCAAGTCCCAGTGCCGTTTCCCGCTCCCGCACCAAAAGGAGGTAGGTCTGCGGACCGTCGGCATAGAGGGCCGACAGCGGCACCAGCAGATCATAGTTCTGCGATTTCTGGCGCACCTTGGCCGAACCGGCCATATCGAGCGCACCCTGCCCATCCGGCAGATCCACCGTGAAGGAAAACCGCCCGTTGTTTTCACCGCTCAGCGGCTTCACCGCCGAAACCTTGAGTCCGTCCAGCGGCTGGCGCAGATCTGGCAGGCTCAGGATCACGGGGTCCCCTTTGGACAGGTATTTTTTCTCGTCTGCGGAGATTTCCCCGCAAAAACGCAGTCCGCCCGTACCGGTGAGGTAGACGGCCGCTTCGCCGGTGGCACGCTTTCCGACGGCGGCAGAAAGCCCGCTGACAATCCCATCCGCCGGGGAAAGCACCTCTCCGTTCGCCGCGAGCGACTCCTGGATATCCGAAATTTCCAGCTGCTTTAGCTGGCAGTCGAGCGCGAGCTGGCGCGCCTGGGTGTCGGGCTCGGCCTTTTCCGCGTCCTCCAGAGCGCGCTGCGCCGTGAGGAGCAGCTCCTCCTTGTCGTGGCGGGCCTGATCGTACTGGCGCTTCTTCTCACGGTAACTGTCACGCAAGGCGATGTAGGTCGGGTCCTCATCCTCATCATATTCGTCCTCGTCATAGTCCGCATCATCCTCGACTGAGCCGTTATAGTCCCGCAGCTCCTTGCGCGCACGGCGCATCTCCTCCGCCGTCTGCCGCACGTTGAGGTCCGCTTTCTCCTGCGCGAGTTTCAAATCCTCTTCAGCCCGTTCGCGTTTCGTTTCGCCTTCCGTTTCAGCCAGTGCATCCTTCTCCTGCTGCTCTTGCAGCCCAAGCTGCAATTTTTGCAGTTCAAGGCGCTTTTGCGCGAGTTGTTTTTCAAGCTCCGCAGTGTCGAACGTGAAAAGCAAATCGCCCGTTTTGACCCGGTCGCCCTCGGCCACCGCCACGCTTTTTACAAGCGCCTCCGGCGCTGTCACAGCGAGCTGGTTCGCCGCCTCGAGCCTCCCGTCAGCCTCTACCGTATGGGTGATCGCGCCGCGGCTGGGTTTTTGCGCCTGCACCCGCGCGACGGTCATCGAATCCGCCGCGCGCGAAACAACGGTACAGCAGAGCATCACCGTAAAGAAAACGAAAAGCGACCGCAGCGACCGCGCCTTGACCGTTTTCATGCTGTCCGGCGAGGGGCGGTGGTTCCAGATGCGTTTGAGAAATTCCATAAATTCAATCTCCCTGTGGGTTTACTCTTTGACCGACGCCGCGATGATCCCCTGCTCAAGATAGCTCTGCCCATAGAGGAACACCAGGATCGCGGGCAGCAGCGTCACCACCGAAGCCGCCAGCGCGAGTCCCGCCTTTCCCGCCGTGATCTGCGGCAGGTAGAGCGAAAGCGGCCAAAGGCTTTTCGTCTCAAGGAAGGTCATCGGCTGTTCGATCAGGTTCCAGAGCTCGAGAAAACCGAGCACCAACGCCGACGCGATCCCCGCTTTGCCAAGCGGCAGCCCAATATGCCAAAATACCTGGAAGGCGTTCGCGCCGTCGATTTCGGCGGATTCAATCACTGCGCGCGGGATCGCTCTGAAAAAACGGTAGATGAGAAAGACCGGAAAGGTCGAGAACGCCGCGGGCAGCAGAATACTCCAGTGCGTGTCCAAAAGCCCCACCGCGTTCAGCACAAGGTAGCTCGAAACCATCGTCACCTGGAACGGCATCAGCATCAGCACGATATAGACGGTGAACAGCCCCCGGTTCACGCGGCCGCGGTACTGTGCAAACCACCATGCGGCCGGCACGGCGGTCACAAGCTGCCCGAGCAGCGCGCCGCATGCGAGCTTGACCGAATTCCAGAACATCACGAAGAACTGCGGCGAATCGAACAGCAGCTCGACATAAGGCCGCAAAGTCGGATAACGCGGAAGAAGATCCCATGCGGCGTACCCTTCCCCGTCCGAAAGCACCGGCGCGAGGTTTTCCGAAAGCTCCAGCGAACCCATCAGCGACCCGCCCGCCAGAAATACAAGCGGCAGCCACACCGCCAGCGAAAGCGCAAGCGGCAGGGAAAGCGGCAGATATCTTCGAAGCTTCGCCATCACGCGTCCTCCTCCCAGGCCCTCTGCAAAAGCAGGATGAGTATGAGCACCGCGGCCGCCACCAGCACGGCGGCCGCCGCCAGCTTATCCATCGACAGTTCCCGAAACCAGTTGTTGAAAAGGTGCTGCAGCAGATAGATCGTGTCCGCCGGGTAGTCGCCCGCCACAAGATAAGCTTCCCGAAAAACCTTGAAGGCGTTTAAAAGCGACAGTACCAGAATGGTGTAAAGCGACGGCAGAAGGTTCGGCAGTGTGATCCGCCAAAAGACGGTGAAACTGCCCGCTCCATCCACCCGGGCAGCCTCGAACAGAGAAGGGTTGATCCCCGCAAGCCCCGCCATCCACAGCACCACATCATAACCGAGGTTTTTCCAGATATAACTGCCAACCAGCACCCAGAAGGCCCGCATGTCCTGCATCCAGTCGGCCGGAAGCCCGCCCAGGGAAACAATCCAGCCGTTGAGCAGCCCGTGCCGGTCGAACAGCACCTGCCAGAGCAGCGCCACCGAAGCCACCGGCACTGCCATCGGGATGAGAAACGCTGTCTTGAACGGCCCGGCCTTCTCCGGCGCGCCGTAGAGGATGAGCGCCACCAGAAGCGAAAGTCCCAGCAGCAGCGGCATGCAGACCGCCAGGAATTTCGCGGTGTTGCCCGCCGCGAGCAAAAACGCCTTGTTCCCGAGCACAGTGCGGTAGTTTTGCAGTCCGACGAAATTGCCGCCGAGCGCAGAGGTAAACGAGCGCCGCACAACATCCATAAATGGGATTAATACAAATATCATTACGCCCAGAAGGCTTGGCAGCAGAAAGAGGACCCCACAGCGCCTGCGGGTACTGCAAAAGCTTTTAGAGTTCCTTTCGCGCGGTTTCATTCGGCCAAGTAAAGGCTTACCTTCTGTTCGAAGGCCGAAATCGCCTCATCAAGGGTCATTTCCCCGGTAAAATAAGGCGCGGTCTCATCGATCAGGATCTGCCGTATCACCAGGTTCACGGGAGAAGCGGTTTCGATCGCCGCGAACTGTGCGAGCATCCCATCCATAAAATTCTCCTCCGGCCAGAGTACCCGCATCTCCACCATCACTTGTTCGGTTTCAATCCCTTCCTCATTGGTGGTCGAGGTGACTGTGGAATAATACATCCCATCGTCCATTTCGGAATAGGGGTTCTCGGCGTTCTTTTTGAGCGCCGCCGCATTCACCGGTATTCCATCGTCGAAATTGAAGCTGAGCACCTCTTCCGAAAGGACAAACCGCAAAAAGTCCTGCGCCAGTTCAGGCTGCTTGCCCGCCGCGTTCACCCCGAGCACGGTGCGCGGCATGAATACCGGCCCGTTTTCGCTTGGGAAAAGCCCAATTCCGCCCTCCCCACGCTCTTTAATCGCTGCGTCGGGCGGCGCCAGATCCTTGACCGCGTTCAGTGTGCCAACATTGAGCGAAAGCATCTTCGCTTTCCACCAGATTGCACTGAACACCAGGTCGTCCGTATAACTTTCGTCGTACTGCATTCGTTCGTTCCACGCGCCCGGGATCTTCGAAAGCCGCCCCAGCGCTTCGAGATCGCGGGAGAAGGCCGCCGTGTCAAGCGTGCCGTCTTGGCCGAACCATCCCGGCGCGAGCTGCGGATAATACTGGCGGAGCAAAAACTGCGGCACGGTGCATTCGAGCTGCCGGTTCTCCTGCTTTTCCACCCAATCCACCATATCCACAAAGTTCTTCACCGAGGCCATCGCGCCGTCGTCCCCCTGCAGCATCAGCGTAGAAAACCGCGCCGGCACCGCATAGAGCCCGCTGTCCTGGCGGTAGGTTTCCGCCACATTGCGAAGCAGGCTGCCGTCCGCGATGAGCGGGTCCGCGAGCGCGGAAAGGTCGGCCAGCACGCCTTTTTCAATATAGCTTGTGACCGGGATGCCATCGAGCACCAGCAGATCGGGCCCATCCCCGGCGAGCAGGGCATTTGAAAGTGTGCGCAGCGCGTCGGAAACAGCGATCCCTTCGCCGCCGGAAAGCCCTATCTGGTAATTTACGCGCACATCCGGGTTCCTGCGCTGGAACATGCCGATCGCCTGCCGGATTGTTTTGTTATCCTCAAGTGAATAGACCTTGAGTTCTGTCGACGGGACCGTGGGAATTTCCGCGTCAAAACGGTAGCGCAGCAGTAAATTCTCGCCGCTGTCATCTCCCGCCCAGATGAGGAAGCTTTCGTCCGCGTTGCGGAAAATCCCCCTCGCCCAGACCGACGGCATTCCGAGCGAGAGCAGCTCGCCGTCAGCCAGCCGTTCCACCGAGCTTCCGTCCACAAACGCGCGGTAGATGCCGCCTCGGTCGCAATAATAAAAGGTTTCACCATCCGGCGCCGCGGTCAGTACCCGCGCCGGGCGGCTCCAGTTGAGATCGCTGTCCTCCACGCCGCTTTCTTTCGGCGCGGAAAGCTCCGACAGCCGCTCCCCGGTCGCAAGGTCGTATGCCTGCACCTTATCCGCGCCGGCAATCAGCAACTTTTCACCCGCGATGGCAAAATTGCCCTCCGCGACCACGCCCAGCCCCTCGTAAACGTTCTTCACTTCACCGGTCGCGGCGTCCGCCTGGTGGATCGAAAAATAGGTGCCGAACAGCAGGTCGCCATCCGGCGTGACCTTGACCGCGTTGGTACCTGAACCGTTTTCATCGGCTGGCAGCGGGATATCAAGCCGGGTGGGCTCGACCGCATCCGGATCGGCATAGGCAAAAATCTCCTCCGGATATTCGGTGATGGATTCCGGATCGTTTATCGCCTGTTCCATGAATTCCGGCGTGATGATCGAATAGCTCGCATAGAGCCGTCCGTCCGGCGCAAAATAGGCAAAGCTGATTGATGCCTGTTCAAACGCCGCGAGATACGGCGCATCCACCGGCTGCCAGCTTGCGCCATTATCGGCGCTGCCCCAGATTTTCCATGGGCCGAGATTGTTGTCTGCGTTCTCGTTTGCAACCATACGATAGCTTCCATCCGCAAGCTGATTGATCGTACGGATGGTCCCCACACCTTCCGGAAGCGCGATCTGCTCCTCGATATATCTCCCTTTGGCTATTTGCGCGGCGTCCCCGCCGCTTTCCGGAGCAGAGCCAGACGGGTCTGCGGTTCCCCCGCAGGCAGTAAGCGCGAGTATGGCGCAGGCGAGCATCCCGGACGCCAGGCGTTTCAGAATCTGTTTCATTGTCGTTACCTCCAAAAATCAGGCTGGCGCAAGTTTCCGCGCCCGCCCTGCTTTAACGATACCACGCGAATCTCTAAACTTTCTGGAAAAAAGATTTCCGGTTTCGGGGATGCTTTAAAGAAACTTTCCAGAAAGCTGTGGTATACTTACCTTTAGAATGCAATGGAATTTCTGGAGGACGGCATGCGGATTTTACTGATTGAAGACGACGAAAAGCTCTGCGAGGCTGTTTCATTCGCACTGACGGCGGACGGCTATACGGTGGATGCCTGCCGCGAAGGGGACGACGGCCTCAGATGGATGCGCGAACGCGCCCATGACCTTGTGCTGCTCGACCGGATGCTGCCGAAGCTCGACGGCGTGTCGCTTCTGAAAAAGGCGCGCGCCGAAGGCATCGGCACGCCGGTGCTGCTCGTGACCGCGCTGGGCGGCGTGGGCGAGCGGGTCGAAGGACTCGACGCGGGTGCGGACGACTATCTCGTCAAGCCGTTCGCCATCGAAGAGCTGCGCGCGCGGGTACGGGCAATGTGCCGGCGCCCGCGCGGATGGGAGCAGAGCGGGACGCTCTCTTACGCGGGCGTGGACTTTGACCCAATGCAGAAGCTCCTGCGCGGTCGGGAGGGCGAATGTTCTCTCTCGAAGCGCGAAAGCGACCTGCTGGAAACATTTTTTAAAAATCCCGGGCAGACGCTGCCGCGCGGCGTGCTGCTGGCCCGTGTCTGGGGTCCTGACGCGGGTGTGGAGGAAGGCAACCTCGACAATTATATCCATTTCCTGCGCCGCCGCCTGCGCTCGGTTGGCAGCGGGCTTCAGATCGCAACCGTGCGCGGTGTCGGATACCGTCTGGAGGAAGACGATGTTTGAAAAACTGCGGCGGCGGCTCACCCTTGTCTGCACCGCTGTGACCGGGCTAGTGCTGCTCATCATGGCGCTGGCCTCACTGCATTTCTCAGTACAGCAGCTCTCCCAGCGTGCCGACGAGGCGTTCCAGGGCAACCTGAACGCGATCTTTTTCTATCTGCGAGGCCAGACCGCCATCGACCACACCTGGCTTTCCCAAACCGAAGCAGCGGGCGGCCTGTTGATCCGTGTGGAAGATAACGGCCGCCCCTTCCTTTATACCTACCAGAACCCGCAGCGCGAAGCGCTCACCAGCCTGGCGCAGCAACAGGCGCTTGCGCTTTACGGCTTCGACTGCACAAAGCCCCCTTCCACAAGCCTCATGCCGGACAAGGTGCTTTTCACACTCGATACGGGCGGGGTCCGTTACCATGCGGCGGTCTGTACCGTACCCGTGGCAAAAGGCTGGCTCGGCGTGACGGTGCTCAAATCCGCAACACAGGAACAGCTTCAGATCCAAAACCTCTGCTGGATTTTTGCCGGCTTCACCGCGGCCGCAATCCTTTGCCTCGGCCTGTTCGCCTGGGTATTCACCGCCCGGGCGATCCGACCGGTGGAGGAGAACCGCCGCAGGCAGGACGAATTTGTTTCCGCCGCCTCGCACGAGCTGCGCTCTCCGCTCGCGGTGATGCAGGCGAGCGCAGGCGCGATCCAGTCGGCGCCGCTCGAGGAAGCGCGCCGGTTTGCGCGCACCATCGAAAGCGAATGCACCCGCCTCTCCCGGCTGACCGGCGACCTGCTCACCCTGGCGGGAGCGGATATCCACCGCTGGACGATTGAGACCGCCCCTGTCGAACCGGAAACCCTGCTGCTTTCGGTGAGCGAACGGTTCGAGCCCGTCGCGCGGCAGCACGGGCTCTCAATTACCGCCATGCTGCCGGACGAACCGCTCCCACGCTGCCGGTGGGACGCCAGCCGGATTGAACAGGTGCTGTCGATCCTCATAGACAACGCCGTCAGCTATACCCCGTCAGGCGGGAAAATTCAGCTTGCGGCCGTGCGCTGCGGGCGGGCAGTCTGCCTGACCGTCACCGACAATGGGCCGGGCATCCCGGATGAACAGAAAGCGCGGGTCTTTGAACGGTTCTACCGGGCGGATGCGTCGCGTAGCAAACGGGAGCACTATGGGCTTGGGCTTTCGATCGCAAAAGAGATCGCACATCTGCACAAGGGCAGTCTCATCTTAGAGGATGCGCCCGGAGGCGGCGCGCGTTTCGTCCTGACGCTGCCGCAGCGGATTCTTTAAGGAACTCTTTTTCACAGTTCGCGGCAGCGCTGATCCGCCCTTGGCGTATGCACAACACTTATTCCACCATGCAGGAGGACAAATACAATGGCAGGCGTTACACTGCAAAATATCTGCAAGGTCTATCCCGGAGGGGTGGCCGCTGTGCAGGACTTTAATCTTGATATCGAAGACCGGGAGTTCATCATCCTGGTCGGGCCGTCCGGCTGCGGCAAATCCACCACCCTGCGGATGATCGCCGGACTGGAGGAGATCTCGGGCGGCGAGCTTGCAATCGGTGGCAGACGGATGAATGAAACGCCGCCGCGCGACCGGGATATTGCCATGGTCTTTCAAAATTACGCACTCTATCCGCACATGACTGTCTACGACAATATGGCCTTTGGTCTCAAAATGCGTAAAATCCCCAAAGCCGAGATCCACAGGCGGGTCGAGGATGCCGCGCGCCAGCTTGAGATCACGGAACTGCTCCCGCGCAAACCAAAGGCGCTTTCCGGCGGCCAGCGCCAGCGGGTCGCGCTTGGGCGCGCGATGGTGCGCGACCCAGCGGTCTTTTTGCTTGACGAACCGCTCAGCAACCTCGATGCGAAACTGCGCGCCGCGATGCGCGCGGAGATCTCACGGCTGCACCAGCGGCTGGGAAGCACTTTCGTCTACGTCACCCACGACCAGACCGAAGCGATGACCATGGGCGACCGGATTGTCGTGATGAAGGACGGCTTCATCCAGCAGGTCGATTCTCCGCAGGCGCTTTACGACCATCCCTGTAACCTGTTTGTAGCGGGCTTCATCGGTTCGCCCCAGATGAATTTCCTTCCCGCGGCGCTCAAACAGCGGGAAGGAGAATTCTACGCAGTCTTTGGGGAAAACGCTCTCCCGATCCCTGCAAAACGCTTTTCACCACACGTACTGGAAAACGCCGGATGCAGAAAACTTATCCTTGGCATCCGGCCGGAAGATTTACATAGCAGCGCGGCGTTTCCGGGCGAAAGCGCGCCACATCCGGTAAACGCGGTCATCGAGCTGGTTGAACCGATGGGAAGCGAAAAACATCTGCACCTCTCCTGCGGCGGCGAAAAGCTGGTCGCCCGGGTGTCTCCGCGCGAAGCCGCCCAGCCGGGCGATTTCTTCCGCATCTTTTTCGACTGTGTCAAACTGCATCTTTTCGACCCTGAAACCGGCTGCGCACTCCCGTCCGGCATCTGAACCGGGCGGGTATTTTTTTGTTGCTGTCGCGATTCCCGCGGTTGCGATCCCAGTCGAAAAATGGTATCCTTAAACCAGGAAAGCTAAAGGAGGGATTCCATGCCTGATATGCCCGCCGGTTCAGCGGATCTTCTGCTTGAATCCGCCGCAATGCTCGAATCGGTGCATGCGGTCATCAGCCGGATGATCCATCGGAGCGACTCCGATTTTATGCTCACCACCGCCGGACTGCTCCAGACGCCGCCCGGCACACAGCGGCTGAACCCCGTTCCGGGGAGAACGGACGAGACGTTCGTCCCCTTCCCGATCACCTGTGTGACCGGGACCTCCCGCTTCGCGGCCGACGCTGCCCTCCTGAGCCCGCCGTTCGGTCCAATCTCCGGATTTGAGAATCCTCCGGCCAACCCTTACGGCGCGAAACGCCTGGAGTCCCTCTTTCTTTACGACACGATTTCACGGCTTCCCATTGGGGGGCGCTGCGCGGCCATCGTGCCGGATGGTCTGCTCTCCCGCGCAATGGATAAAGCCCTGCGCCGCGAACTGGTCGAACACCAACGGCTCGAAGCGGTCATCCTGCTGCCGCTGCACACCTATCAGCCGTATGCCAACGTCTACACCGCCGTCCTGTCCTTTGTCAAAACCGGCGAGGGGACGTCCGGCCCGGTTTGGATGTATGACGCGCGTTCCCTTCCGCTCGACGATCGGTTTACCCAGACCGTCCTCCGGGCGTTTGCAGCACGGCTCCTGGAGGATACCGCCGATCCGAACGCGCTGTGGCTTTCGCCCGAAACGCTTGCGAAAAAACAGTTCTGCCTTGACCCGGCGCGTTATATCCGCCAGGGGAAACCGGCCGGCGCAATCTCAGAAACAGAGCTGTACGCGCAAATCCGTGCATTGCAGCAGATATCTCCCCAAGCGGCGCAGCAGGACAATGTCCAGCTCAGCTTTTTTGGCGATCCGCCCGCGCCCGATAAGCATCTCAAGGAACGGCGCGCGCAGCTGCGGAAGCTCTGCCGCGACTGCCAGGCGCTGATGGAACAGATCTTCTGTGAAATGTTTGAAGGCAAAACCGAATGGCCCACCGCCGAGGGGCATATGCTGTTCAGCCTGCGTTCCGGCCGCCGCCTGCCCAAAGACAGCCCCGGCAAGGATTTTCCGGTCTATGGTGGAAACGGTGTCAAAGGCTGGACCGGCAGCGCTTTCGCGGGACCCGAATCCGCCCTGTTCATCATCGGACGGGTCGGCACCTACTGCGGGTCGGTGCGCCGGGTCAGCGAGCCCTGCTGGATCGATGAAAACGCCTTTTATCTTGATACGCTCAAGCAGGAGATCGATCGGACTTTCCTGCTCTGCCTGATGCGGCATATGGATTTTAACAGCCTCAAGTACGGTTCCTGTTCGCCGCAGATTTCCCAGGCCGATCTGCTTGAACTCTCCTATATTCTTCCGCCGCTCAAATTGCAGCGGGAATTTGCAGAACGTGTGCGCGGTCTGCTCGCCAGTCAGGAGGAGCTTGAATACGCGTTGCGCCCGGAACGAAAATAACATGAAATTCCCCATACATCTGTTATTTACGCAACAAAAAATACCATCTGTAAAAAACAGATGGTATTTTTTAAGTTTTATTCAGTTTCTTCGACCGGCTCCACATGGATCTCTTTGAGCAGCGGCGACCGCGCCTGAGAAACGGTGATGAGCAGGATACCCAGAATGATCAGGATACACCCCGCCAGCTTTGCCCAGGAGAGTTCCTCATGCAGGATCAAAACCCCCAGGATCACGCTGGTGATCGGCTCTAAAGTGGAAAGGATTCCCGCGGTCGAGGCCCCGATATACCGGATACCCAACTGGAAAAGCGCCAACGCGCCGATCGATACGAAAATGGACACCAAAAAGCTGTAAAACCAGGCAAGCGGCGTCATCTCGAACAGGGTCAGGCTGCCGGTTGCCAAGCCGAACAGTCCCGCGCTGGCGCCGGTACAGATGCACAGATAAAATGACAGCTTAAAATAATACATGTCCTTGAGGCCGGTCTTATCAACCCCCACGACATAAAAGGCATAGGCAAAACCGGAAACCACTGCCAAAACGATCCCAATAAACGCGGAGGAGGACGAGCGGTCCATGAAGAAAAGTACGCCGGCCGTGGCCAGTATAAGCGCCAGCGCCTTCCATTTGTCGATCCGCTCTTTGAAAAACAGAATGCAGCTCAATGCGGTCAGCACCGGGTAGATGAAATGGATGGTGGTGGCCATTCCGACCGAAATGAAGCTGTAGGAAGCGTAAAGGGTGATCGTCGTGAGCGCGGAACCGAGTATCCCCACCAGCGCAAGGCTTTTGAACTCCCGCTCATTCACCGCGACCGGTACCTTCTTCATGCGCAGGATCACATACAGGATCGGCAGCGACAGGGCCGCCCGCAGGAAGGTCACAGTGATGCCGTTCGCGCCGCCGTCGTAGGCAAGCCTGGCAAAAATCGGTGTGAAACCAAAAATAATTGCGGAAAGCGCCGTATAGACTGCACCTTTATATTGATCCATTCGTTCAATCTCCCATGATTCATTCAGCTGGAATCCGCATACCGGTCCCTTCCCCTGGGCTTTTATAAACTATTTTGCCAGTTCCGGCAGCCCCTTCTGCGGCTGCGGATAGAACAGAACCTTCGGATCTTCCTTGCCGCAGAGCTGATAGGCTGTTTCCATCAGCTTTTCGGGGTCCTTGCAGGGAACCATATACATCTTCGAGATAACATCGTCCGAAACATTCGGGGAGTAGACCACAATCTTCACATGCTTTTTGAAGATCTTGGAAAGCAACAGTGCGTGATCCATCTGAATCTCGTAATTCTCCAACAGATATTTTTCCATATCCGCCAGGTTATCGGTGTTCTCAAATGGACGCAGCATATCCACCGACTGCACGCCTTCCGGGCAGTCACTATAAAGCACAACGGTGATATCCTCATCCAGTACGTCTGTCAGCGCGATGAGCGGCTTCATAGACTGATAAAAATCGAGGTTCAGAGGCACTCCCGGCGTGGTGACAATGATGTCCGGCTTTGTCTCGAGCCGCACGTTGCAGAACTGCCGGATATAGGCCACCGCAGCCGCGTGTGATTCCTCCAGACCGCCCGCAAACCCCGCGGAGGGCTCAAGCTTGTCGTTTACAACAAAGTTGACGGTGAAATCCATCCGGAACATCTTGGCCGTTTCCAGCATATCAAGATGGGTCGGATTGCCTTCCAGCACGCCCGGCACCGCGCATTCGGAATAGAGGTGCTCCGGCTTGTGGTTGATGACGATGGTGCGTTCGGACGAGATCCCTGGTAGCACCGATTTACGCCCGCCGGAAAAACCCGCGAATTCATGCGGTTCACATTTACCGACCGAGATATGCAGGTCACATTCATAAGCGCGGCGATTCACCTCCACAGGGGTGCCGTAGGAAGTGTCCCCCAGATAGACGAAACTGTCCTTGTCAAACGGCGTATGGTTCTCAATGCGCACCTTGCCATAGAATTCCTCACCCACGAAGGAGCGCATCTCCGCCTCGGTCGCCGGGCGGTGCACACCGATTGCAACGATAAAAAGAATCCCCTCAAGCGGGACACCCGCCTCCGTCAGCTCCCGGATGAGATGCCCGGAAACCTTATCGGTTGGGACGCGGCGGGAGGAATCCGATACGATGATGCAGGCGCTTTTGGCGCCCCGCTCCCGGGCAATCTCCGAAAGCCGTTTTCCGGAAACCGGGTTCTGGATAATCTGTTCATAGACCGCCGGGTCGGTGATGGGCGGAATCGGCTTGATGGCTGCCATCCCAAGGCAGTTCTTTGCGGGAACCGAAAGCGAAATCCCCTCCACATCGTCCAGATAACGGGCCATTCCATCCTTCACTTGAATCTCATACATAGTTGATCTCCTCCTTGCATTTCAATCTGTCGCAGACGACTTTCCACTTTCATTTTATCAGAGCTGTCCGCCGTCTGCAATGAAATGCTCTGGAAACCCGCGAATCGCACCAGGCCGCTTTCCAATTTGTTCTCACTTCGCTTCAATCGAATCATTTTGAGAAAACACGTGAATCTTTCAACCCGCCTTCCTGTTTCATTCTATCATAAATTAAAAGAAAAATCCTCCCAAAGCGAAATTCGCTTTGGGAGGATTTTATGTTGGTTTTGTCAGGCTTCCGCTTTTTTGCTCTTGATGTCCGCCCAGAGGTTGCGAACCTCATAGAAAGCCATCAGTCCAAAGGAAATCGGGACGGCGGAATAGCCAATGCCGATCGGCCAACGCAAAGCCGGGGTGGTCTGTCCTGCGGTTTTAATCAGCAGGACGATTCCCACAATGCAAACCAGAATCGAGGCGGCCAGCATTAAAAACTGGGAGAAATATTCACACATTTTCTGGATCTTTTTCGGCATCATTTCCTTAAAGATAACGATTCCGATATGTTCCCTGCTCTGGGAAATAACGGTCGCGCTCAGCATGCAGAACCACACCAGCGTGATCTTCAGGAACTCCTCCGACCAGGTCAGCGAGCTTCCAAGCACATACCGGCAAAAAACGTGTGTCCAGGAAACCACCAGCATAACACAGCCGATCGCTGTGATAATGGCAAGGATGAACTTGCCAATCTTGTTGACAATAGGATCTAATTTCGTCACCATACAAACCCCTCCTATCCGCGCGGGAGTACCGAAATTGGTCTTCCTTGCGATTAATTATTCAACGCCCAGCAGGATTTCCGCTTTCGCGGCATTCATGGCATCCATGAACTTGTTGACATAATCCTCACCGATTTCCGCTTTGACCTTATCCGAAACGGTGGTCTGGGAGATCGAAACCATCTCAGCTTTCGCTTCCGGAGAGAGCTCATTGAATTCCATGCCAAGATCAGTCAGCTTCGCAATGATCGCTTCTTCACGGGCAGCATTGACAAAGCGGCTGTAGTTCTGGCCCAACAGAGCGCCTTCGGAAATAACAGTCTGATATTCGCTCGGCAGCTTGTTGTACCACTCAAGGTTGGTAACCAGCGGCATCGAGTCATACAGATGTTTGGAAAGAGTGACATACTTCTGGACTTCGTTCATCTTGAGGTCCCAGATGTTGGCGAGCGGGTTCTCCTGGCCGTCAACGATCTTCTGGCTCATCGCCATGTAGAGTTCGGAGAACGGAACCGGAGTCGGGTTTGCGCCGAGCGCCTGGAAGTTGGCCATGTGCATCGGAGCTTCCATGGTACGGATCTTCAGGCCTTTGAAATCTGCGACCGAGTTGATCGGTTTCACCGAGTTGGTGACATGGCGGAAGCCGTTTTCCATCCAGGCAAGGCCCTTCAGGTTTTCAGCCTCAAGCTGATTGAACAGATCCCAGCCAGCCTGGCTGTCAAGAACCATCCAAGCTTCTTCATAGCTGTCGAACATGAACGGGATATCCAGAACCATGAACTTATCGCAGAAAGTCGTGATCGGGCCGATCGAAGCGGTCGCCATTTCCAGCGTGCCGTTCTTAACCTGCTCAACAGACTCGCGCTCCGCGCCCAGCTGAGAGTTCGGGAAAACTTCAACCGAAACGTTGCCGCCGGTCTTGGATTCAACATAATCTTTCATAACCAGCAGGCCCAGGGTCTGGGGATGCTCGAGGGAGTTACACGCGGAAATACGGATGCTGACCTTTCCAAGGTCCGGAGTGGTGGAAGGAGCAGCGGAATCACCCGCAGGAGCAGCCGACGACGCATTCTCACTGCCGCCGCAGCCGGCCAGGAGCGCCAGCGCAAGGCACATGGTCAGGCAGAGAACCCGAACGAACATTTTTTTACCCTTCAACATGAAGCAACCTCCTTAAATTTACATCGGAATTTGGTGGACTCTTGAATATTGGGGGTTTATGCATACCCTGTCAGGCGCGGCAGGAAGAGGCAGATATCCGGAACGAACGTGACCAAGAGCAATGATCCGATCGTTACGACCAGGAAAGGAATCGCTTCCTTTACCGTCTCCTCCAGTTTTACGCCCGCAATCGGGCTGGTGACAAAGAGCGTGATGCCGAACGGCGGCGTCGCAAGACCAACCACCAGGTTGATGCAGACGATGACCGCAATGTGCAGCGGGTGGATGCCAAGCTGCCATGCAACCGGCGCGATGATCGGGGCCAGGATGACGATGGACGCATAGTCATCCATGAAGCATCCGCAGATCAAAAGCACAACGTTGACCAGCAGCAGGAATACCCACGGAGGCATCTGGGAAAGCGGTCCAATGATGTAATCGAGCACGCGCTCGCTCGCGATTGCCCAGGACATAACGCTTCCGGCGCCCGCCAAAAGCAGGACCAGGCCGGAGGTGAGCGCCGCCTCGCGGAAAATTTCCGGGATATCATGAAGCTTTGCAGCTTTGTTGACGAAGAACGCCAAGAAACCACTGTACAGCGCCGCAACCGCCGAAGCTTCGGTGATGCTGAACACGCCGCCGAAGATACCGCCAAGGATGATGACCGGCAGCAGCAGCGAAGGCAGCGCTTTCCAGGTTGCCTGCATCTTCTCTTTGCCGGTGGTCTTGTGGTAGCTTGGGTAATTACGTTTCTTGGAAATGAACCATGCGATGATCATTTCGCCGCCGGCAATCATGATCGCCGGGACGATCGCGGTCATAAAGACGCCTGCGATGGACGTTCTTCCGACCGCCATGCAGTACATGATCATCAAAACGCTCGGCGGCATGATCGGGCCGAGCAGGGAAGCTGAGGACATGACCGCAGCGGAGAACGCGGGGCTGTATTTTTCCTTGATCATCATCGGGATCAGGAAAACACCCAGCGAAGCTGCCGACGCAACTGCAAGTCCAACGATCGAACCCATCAGCAGGCTCGCGCCGATGGTGACGATCGCAATCGCGCCTTTGGCGCGTCCGAAAAACACATTGACGAAATCAATCAGCGCTTCCAGCAGCCTGCCCTTCAGCATAAACTGCCCGGTCAAAACAAAGAACGGGACAGCCAGGAAAGAGAAGCTGCTCATACCCTCGTACATACGCTGGACGATCAGGATGATCGGCAGGTTTGATACGAGCAGGTACGCAAGACAGCTGATAATCAGGTTGTAAGCGATTGGAAGTCCAATGATCATGAGGAAAAAGAAGCAACAAATCAGGACGGTCAATTCCATGAAAACACCTCCATATTTTTTCTACACCCCGTAATTGCCGGTACGCCCTCGGAAGCACAAGCCCCTCCGGTTTCCGGCCAAGCACGCGAACCTGCACCTAATTTCAGTCTTCAGGCCCAAGCGGCCTTCCGCCTTCCTATGCGTTCGCGCGGCAAGGAGCGGCCGCATACCGTCGGCCAGATTTTTTGGATGCACTGCGCGCCCATCCCCGTTCGCTTTATTGGCGTTCCGCTCCCGAACTGCCGGGCCGGCGGACACAAAAACGAATTGAAATCTAGTCCCTCCTCTCCGGAATTGGATGGGATCTCCCGACGGGCGTAGCCGCCGGACGCGCAAGATCTTAAGCGGATGCTGATATCGGAAAACCGCCGCCCCACGCCGGTACGTTATTGGGGGACGGGGATTTCTTCGGAAATCAAGGATACCGTTTCGTTGCCATCAGCAGCTGTGGATTCGTGCATGGTTTCCTACAGTTTTGTATTTTTGTATCATACGCTACAAAACAAACCTGCATTCCTCACAAAAAACTTTCCGCTTTCAACAACGATATTATATAAAATGCAGCCAGCCATTTGCAATCGTCAATCCTAAATCTGGCAAAATTCCGATTTACCCTTCTGAAATCTTTCGGATTTGAAATGACCATATCATTTTGATACAACCGTGCACAGCGACCTGTACAAATCCATATGCCCAATGCAGGCACTATATACAAAGAAAGGCGTTATGATAAAATTCCCCCATCATAGCGCCTTTGCCAATCCATTTCATTTTCTCTGTACAATTGTTTTCATCAGGCCCACCCTTGAGAGTCAACAAGACTCCCAGACATTGTATCGGTTCTTGCTTTTGGATTTAGCTAAATTATAATACAAATGTGATGAAAAAGCAACCAGCATCTTACATTTTTGCTAAAAGACTGCGGTTTTCATAAAATGGCTCCACACCGCTTTCCCCAAATTGTTTCATACAGAGGATTTCATGAAAGAACAGCTGTCCTCCATCCGCGCTCACTTTTTGAGGAAATTGGTCGCCACTACAAACCGCAGCTGCTCCGGAAGATGACTGTCGTCCCCGCAGTAAAGCAGCTCCGGTTCCTCCGGCCGCTCATAGCAAAGCTTGCTCACCGCCGTGTTGCCCACAATAAACCGGCGGAAAGTTTCAAACGGTTCCCTGCGGGCGTAGCTGATATAGGTCTGGATGACAAACCCGTGCGCAACCACCGCCAATGTTCCGCCCGGGTTCTCCGCCACGATCCCAGTGATTGCGGCGACCACCCGGTCATAGACCTGCCGCGCGCTTTCCCCCTGCGGCGCCGCGAAGCGC
>Ga0079305_1001279_pt1 | contig 35600 bp, 25 predicted proteins | sample LMS_cellobiose_e_FD_79183 | JGI IMG/M metagenome (GOLD analysis project Ga0079305, IMG submission 79183) | Rumen-fistulated moose microbial communities from Alaska, USA - LMS_cellobiose_enrichment | ecosystem: Host-associated > Mammals > Digestive system > Stomach > Rumen fluid ... | reverse complement strand
TATTAACGGCAGGACGAACTGTTGCCGACAGGACAGGGACGTTCCCCGACATCCCCCTGAAAAATGAGGTTATTCGCTGATTGTAACACGGAAACCGATCCGCAAGAAAACCGGAAACGAAAACGGCAATGCCGGCGGAAAACAAGAAAACCGGCTCTTGAAACCAGACTTCCAAATTAAGATAAAAATCAATAGAATTGTTTAATCGTTATTATCAGTAATAAAGCATTATCATTATCCGCATACAAACAGGAGAAAACCAAATGGCTCAAGTAAATGCGAATTCGTATCCAAAACTTCATAATGCGACCTGGCCAGGCGTCGTTGGCAAAGGAGCTCCCGACAGTGAGCCCTGTATTGATCTCGGTACCATGATTGATCTGACCTGTGCCGCCGAAGTCGATGGCATGAAATTTGACGGTATCGATCTTTTTCTGGCCGCTCCTCATTTCGATCTGGACAAAGCGGACGAAGAATTTGACGCCGTTGTGGAAAAAGTGAAAAGCCACCATCTGGAAATTGGAACGGTTGTCGCTCCTATTTGGGGAGGATCCGCGATGGGAGCCCAGGAAAAACGCGACCTTTTCCTCAGGGAAGTCCGTCGCAGTTGTGCCGTCGCAAAACGGTTACGGGATGCCGGAGTTCGTCCTAACGGTTTTGTTCGTATCGACTCTTCCTGTAGTGTCGAAGATTGGGCGAAAGATCCGGAAGCCAATCAGAAGCAGATCGCGGAAACGTTTACCGCCGCCTGTAATATTGCGGAAGAATACAATGAAAAGCTCGCCGCGGAAGGGGAAATCTGCTGGGGTGGAATGCACAGCTGGAAACGAATGCTTCAGCTTCTGGAAATGGTCGATCGCCCGCAGACGCTCGGTTTCCAGGCGGATATGTCCCACACGCTTCTCTTCCTGCTCGGTTACAACGCCCCGGAGGACCGAATTGTCCCCGACGATTTCACCTGGGACAACACCGAAGCTTTCGACGCCGCTTATAAAACGCTGACCGACGCTCTCCGTCCCTGGACGATTGATCTTCACATCGCACAAAACGACGGATCCGTGTTCGGTTCCGGAACTCATGACAAAACCGGACGGCACTGTCTCGCCAAGGATCCCAACGGTAAGCTCGATATTACCAAATACGCCGGATTTTGGCTCACTGATGAAAACGGTCCGATCAAACGTTTCAGAAACATCTGCTGGGACGGCTGCATGTTCCCGAACAGCGTTATGATGAATCCGCAAACCTGGAACGATATTCTGGAGGCAATGGTCAACGTCCGCAAGGCTTACGGATGGAACTGACGTTTTATCTGTAATCAGTCCCGGGAAAATACCGGTGATGTCAAAACAGAAGAATTAACCGTTTTTAGAATAAAATTCATTTTCCGGAAAGATCGGGGGGCGTTTGAACCGGCCGTTCTTTCCGGAAAAATTTTGCGCTCCGACACTTTTTACAAACACCCCTCTTTTTCCTGTCAGGCGGTTCGACCGCCCCACATTCTGTTTTTACAGATTCTTCTGAATCCATTCGGCAATTTGAACGGCGTTTGTCGCAGCGCCTTTGCGAAGATTATCACTGACAACCCAGAAGGTTAAGCCATTTTCGATCGTGAAGTCCTCCCGGATTCGTCCGACATAAACTTCGTCGGTATCATGGCAGTTGTACGGCATTGGGTAGGTTTTTGTCGTCAAATCATCCATTACGACAACGCCCGGCATGGAAGCGAACAGTTCACGGGCCTTTTCAACGGTAATTTTCTTCTCCGTTTCAACAGTAACGCTTTCGCTGTGACAATTGGAAACCGGAACACGGACAGCGGTCGGGCAAACCTGAATGGAATCATCACCCAGGATTTTTCGCGTCTCATACAGCAGCTTGAGTTCTTCGGAAGTGTATCCCTTCTCTTTTTCGCTTCCAATTTGCGGAATACAGTTGAACGCGATCGGATACGGGAATGTTTCCATTTTATATTCCTCGCCGGCCAGAGCGGCTTTTGTCCCGTTCACCAGATCACGGGTTCCGGCAAGCCCGGCGCCGCTGGTCGCTTGATAGGTACTGACAATCACCCGCTTCAGTTTACCGTAATCATGCAGCGGTTTGAGCGCAACGACCATTTGAGTCGTTGAGCAGTTCGGACTGGAAATCAACCCCTGATGCTTGCGGATATCTTCCGCATTGACTTCCGGAATCACAAGCGGAACCGTTGGATTCATTCTCCAGTAACCACTTTCGTCAACAATAAGACAACCGCGTTTTTTGGCTTCCGGGACGAAATCACGGGCAACGTCATCCGGAGTACTGGCAATCACGAGTTGAATTCCCTCGAACGCTTCCGGTTTCAGTTCAACAATCGTGTGTTTCGTGCCATTGAATTCGATCTCTTTACCGGCACTTCGGCTGGACGCTATAAAACGGATCGTTTTATAGGGAAAATTTCTTTCCTGTAAAAGACGGAGAATAAGGGTTCCAACAGCGCCGGTCGCGCCAACGACAGCAACGGAATCAAACACGGTTTCTGCTCCTCAATGGAATAGATTGTTGTCATAATTGTCACAAATATATACTGGGTGGGGAAACGACACAGACATTACCCCAATAATAACTGAAAAAGATTATCCTCTTTTTTCCTTTTTTCACAAGGACGGGGAAACGGTTTTTCCGCGATTTTTAAGATAAATTGCTTTACGTTTTTTTCGGGACTGGTAAAATAAAGTAACTGTATTACAACATTCTCTGATTTTTTGGACAAATTATCGAAATCAACAGCGAGGCCTCTGACAAAATCCCGTATCCTTTATCCCGTACCATATCCCTCCGTCACCTTACGTAAAATATCTGATAAACCTGACATTTCATCATCAATAACAAATCAACATATTATGCTGGTCAACCTGAAAACATTTTCTCTTGAAGGAATCACCGCCGTCCCGGTTGAAGTTGAGGTGGACGTTTCCTGCCGCGGGCTTGCCCGAATCATTCTGGTCGGTTTACCGGAGGCGGCGGTTCGCGAGTGCAGTCACCGGGTTCTCCGGGCGATCAATAATTCAGGCTTCACAAGTCCGGGACATCAGGTTGTTGTCAATCTGGCTCCTGCCGATCTCCCCAAACAGGCGGCGTCATTCGATCTTCCCATCGCGCTTGGCATGATCGCCGGAACAGGTCAGTTTCGTTCGGAACTGCTTTCGCAATACGCCATCGTCGGCGAACTGGCGTTGGACGGTACAACGCGCCCCTGTAAAGGAGTACTGGCTATGGCGCTTGCCGCCGCGAAAATTCCGGAGCTTCGCGGAATTATGGTTCCTCTTGAAAACGCGAAAGAAGCGTCGGTCGTTGAGGGAATCGACGTCATTCCGATCAGTTCTCTTGGTCAGGCGGTCGGTTTCCTGTCTGAAGAGCTTGAGATTGAAGCCTCTCCCCCACTTGACGACACATTGTTCAATCAACTCGGTACTTACGATATTGATTTTTCCGAAGTTCGCGGCCAGGAAACCGCCAAACGCGCCCTGACCGTCGCCGCGGCGGGCGGTCATAACATTCTGATGATCGGACCGCCCGGTACCGGTAAAACGATGCTCGCCAAACGCTTTACGACTGTTTTACCGTCGTTGACGCTCGCTGAATCATTGGAAACAACACAGATTTACAGTGCGTTGGGCCGAATCAGTCCGGATCTCCCCCTGATTGTGACTCGACCGTTTCGGGAGCCCCATCACACAATCAGTGAAGCGGGTCTGGTTGGCGGCGGCGCGCCTCCGGCGCCGGGTGAAATCAGCCTGGCTCATAACGGAATCCTGTTTCTTGACGAACTGCCGGAGTTTAACCGCCGAACCCTTGAAGTCCTTCGTCAGCCATTGGAAGATGGCAAAGTCACGATTGCCCGCGCCAGCCGTTCCAGTACCTTTCCCGCCAATTTTATTTTGATCGCGGCGCTGAATCCCTGTCCCTGCGGCTACCGTAATGATCCCCGTCGGGTCTGCCGGTGCAGTGCCATGCAGATTGAACATTACATGTCGCGAATGAGTGGCCCCTTACTTGATCGTATCGACATTCATATCGAAGTTCCGCCGGTCGACTATCAGGAACTTTCTTCCAGTCGCCCCGGAACCCCAAGTCAGGAGATACGGAAACAGGTTCTTGAAGCCCGCGCGATTCAGAAAACCCGTTTCGCCCGCAGCTCCGCCCGATACAACGCCGATATGACACACCGTCAGATTCAAAACTGGTGCAAACTGGACGCCGAAGGACATCAGATACTTCAAACAGCAATGACCGATTTCGGACTTTCCGCCCGGGCACACGATAAAATTCTGCGTATCGCCCGAACTATCGCGGATCTGGATAACGTTGAAAATATCACTACCGAACATTTGTATGAGGCAATTAACTATCGCGCTTTGGATCGGAAACTCTGGGAGTAATCCCGGAACCGCAATGATGTTCAATCCCGTATTTTTATTTTCAGCCCTGTCATATTTTTTGCGTCAGGATGAGATTCCCCTGAATGAACCGATGAAACAATTTCAGCCGGATCACGCCAAACGGGAACGCGGCCGTTTTTTTACGATCAATCAGAAACCAAAACAGGATTTGCCATGACACAGCGGATATTTTCGGAATCAATATCTGACCCCCAGGAGGCTCCGGCCCATCGACTTCCGGATACGGCCCGGCAAATTTTGATTTCCGTCAACCCGAAAGCCGGACGAACCTCCCCAATGATCCGGGCCGAGGCGCTCAAACAGGCCTTGGAACGGGAAGGGTTTTCTGTTCAGTTAATGACCGATCTGGATGAAGTCTCGAAGCTCGCCAACCGATTTCATGAAGCGGGAAAACTTCGCGCCCTCGTCGGTGTTGGCGGAGATGGAACAGCGGCGGAACTGACCAATCGAACCGTACCGGGAACCCCGATCACTCTTCTTCCCGCCGGAACGGCCAATTTGATTTCCAAATATCTGAAACTGCCCAAAAGCCCGCAAAAACTCGCGAAAATCATTGCAGCGGGGACAACGATGACTTTCGACGCCGGACGCGCCAACGGCCGGTTGTTTCTCGTGATGGTCAGCGTCGGGATCGACGCGGACATTGTCCGCCGGGTTCATGCCCAACGGGAGGAAAATTATCGCAATAAGACGAAAAAAGGAGCGCACATCAGTTACTGGTCATACATTCGTCCCATTTTTCAGTCGATTCGCTCCTATCAGTATCCGTTAGTCACTTTACGAATGCCTTCATCGGCCCCCCCGGGCCCCGGCAGCGTTTCGGCAAATGACGGAAATCAACGGCAGATTTCCGGGAAATGGCTGTTCGTTTTCAATCTGCCGCAATACGGTTGGGGACTTCCGCTTGTCCCAAAATGTCTTGGCACGGACCGTCAGTTGGATTACTGTGTTTTTCAACGGGGAAAACTCGCGTCCGCCCTCTTTGAGGTGGCAATGGCGCAATGTGGCAGCCTGCACCGTTTTCTTCCCCACACAAAACTCGGAACCGCGACTCAATACACCCTGACCGCCAATCAGGAAACCCCGTATCAGCTCGACGGTGATCCCGGCGGCGTTCTCCCGCTTGAACTGGAACTCGTCCCCCGGCGCTTCACGATCGTCGCCCCGGAAAAAAGAATCCGAAAACTCTTAAAAAAACAACGAAAAGCCGAAGAAACGTTTCATTAAAGGAAAGACGCGAATATCCCGGGACGCCCCGTTCAACCGACGTTAACCTGTTCCAACAAAAAACCTTCCGGACCGGAAGGTTTTCAGAATAAAACAGGAATATAAAATCGCCGAATCGCCTAAAAAAGGACTTTGACAGCGTTAATTACGAGAAAACCCGGAATTTCCCGAAAAAATGAAACGCAACCGGTATTCAAGACAAAAACGAATAAAACCGGACTGCCCGAAAATCCGGGATTCCATACAAAAATCTTCTCAAAGCACTAAGCCAGTTTAACCGTTGTCTGACTTCGGGCGGATTCATAAATACCGCAAATGACTTCAACGCTGCGTCGACCTTCATAACCGTCAATAAGCGGTTTGCGGTTGTTATCAATGGCATCCATGACATCAGCAAATTGTTTCGCGTGAGCGTGATGCCCAATCGCCGCCGGATCAGCCGCCCCTCCTCCGCCGGACAGACGGGTCGCCATCTGTTCACGAATTTCCGCGTCCGACTCCTCGGAAACAGCGAAATCCCATTTGATAATGTCCTCTTCCTCAATCACCGCGGAACCGGCGTTGCCATGAATCTCGATTCGCTTCAGATAACCGGGATAAACCGCCGTTGACGCTTCGATCGTTCCCAACGCGCCATTTTCAAACCGGAGCGCCGCAACAGCGACATCTTCAACTTCAATCCGTTCATGCGCAAGCAGCCCGGTCAGCGCGGTAATCTCTTTGACCGGTCCCATCAGCCAGGTCAGCAGATCAACACTGTGAATCGCCTGATTCATCAGGGCGCCGCCGCCGTCCAGTTCCCAGGTTCCCCGCCAGACACCGCTGTCATAATATTCCTGTGTCCGATACCATTTTACAATGGCGTCCCCCATTGTCAGACGTCCAAACCGCTTAGCGTCAATCGCTTTTTTAAGTAAAACGCTTGACTGATGAAACCGGCTGGGAAATACGGTTGAAAGCGTTACACCCGCCTCTTCGCAGGCGGCAATAATCCGGTTACAACGATCGACCGTAATTTCCAGAGGCTTTTCAACAATGACATGCTTGCCCGCCTGAGCCGCCGCAACAGCCGGATCCAGATGAACCCCGCTCGGCGTTCCTACCGTGACGATTTCAATTTCCGGATTCGCAAGAAAATCTTTGAGTTCATGATACGCCGTACAGCCGAAATCACGAGCAATTCGTTCCGCCGCCAGGGGAATCCGGTCATAACACCCAATCAAAACGCCGCCTGCCTCCCGGATAGCGCGAGCGTGAAAGGTCGCAATCATTCCACAACCGATAATACCGAATTTTCTGACTCCCATGAGCCTTCTCCTTTTTGTTGTCACTTACTGTCAACCCGTCTTCCGCGGTCAGTCATTATTCATTACAGACTTTTTATATCATGCGATAATCCGGTTTTCAAGAGGCTTCATTTTGAAAAAGAGTCCTTTTTGTAAAATATTGTTATTACCGACGCTGCGCGACATAATTTTATTTCGTCCCGATTCCAGATCCCGCTGTGACGGTTGAAGTCCCCATCCCTGTCGGTTCCAATCGCCCGGCAGTGTGGCGGCGGTTAAAGATTGTTAATCATCTCCTGATTCAACGCCTCAATCAGGTCGCTGTCCAGTTTTTCCAGTTTTTCGGCAAAACCGGTCAAAAGAGCAAGATCACAAAGCCGGTTGATCTTACGTGGAAGTCCGCCGGTCAGATGATACACTTTTGTCATGGCTTCCGGAGTAAAAATTTCCCGTTCTTCGGCGCCACTTTGTTTTAACCGATGAATAATGTATTCGGAAGTTTCCGTCATTGTCAACAGAGGAAGCTCCGCCTTTACGTCAACACAATCATCCACAAAAGAAAGAAATTGATCTGACAGTTTCGCCGGAGTTGTCACAACCAGCATCAGGGAAAGAACCGGCCGGCCATTCCGCTGAAGTCCCAGCAATGTTTTGAAAAAGGGAAACGCGGAAGGATCGTTTATTAAATGAACGTCTTCAACCACAAGCACACAGTGCCGGTTGTCATTGCTGTTCTGGTAAAGAAACGTCTCAACCGTTTCAAACGCGAGATGACGATAAGGGTTTCGCTCATCCTGATTCTGTTTGCGTCGCAGATAGCGGACACTGTCCATGTTGTCCGTCAACCGTTCCGACAGTTTACAGCACCGATCCGCCAGGTATCCCAAAATTTCATCAGCGCAAAGCTGAGGCATTGGAAGTGACAGAAAAGGCCCCAGACCGTTTTTTGCCTCATACTGTTTCAGCATGGTGACCAGCATGGACTTGCCGGATCCGGGCACTCCCTGTAACAGTGCGTTTCCCAAACGGTTTTCGACTGTGTAACGGATTTTCAGCAATGCCGTCTGATGTAATTCGCCCGGATAGTAGAAAATGGGATCGCATCCAATTTCAAAGGGCTTTCGTGTCAATTCCCAATACTTCGTGTACATGATTTCATTTCAGATAATAAACTGATGACGGTTTGTTTCCGCATTTATAATAAAACGTCCGGACTGAGTTTGAGCCTTTACGTTCCCTGATACTTATTAATATTCCGTTCCTGTAAAATCAGGTTCATGTCTGTTTCCGGTCTTATCAATCCCAATAATTCCGCCGGAGCATCCTCCATACGGATTATATTTTCAAACCGGTTCAGGCAAAATTTTCAATGGTCCCCAAACAGGGATGTTCATATCGGTAACATTCGGAAAGCAATTCATCCAGATGGTTTTTATTGGTCTCCCGAACGTTATCGACAAGATAAAAACCATCTTCGCCAAGACGGAGCATGCGGAAAACACTTTCCGAAGGATTCTCCGGCAAACAGGCTCCCGTATCGATCAAAATAACATCAAATCGATGAGTCAGATCCCGCAGGTTTTGTGTCAGGATCTTTTCACAGCTCGCAAGCCGAATCTGATCGGTCGCCTGAGAAGTCAGTGGCAAAAGGTGTAAAAACTGTTCCCGGGACCGTAATGAGGTTTCCTTTTTTCGGTTCCCCGGAAACGCCTCAAAATCCGATGACGGAATGGCCAGACGGATAATGGAGGACTCCAGGGGTTCACGGTTCAAAATAGCGGTCTCCCAGCCATAATCCGGATCCAAATCAAACAGTGACGCAAGCGACGGATTCTCAAAATTGGCATCCATCAATAAAACAGACAGTCCGCGATTCATCAATTCGCCCGCCGCGCTGACCATCAGAGTGGAACACCCGGACTGAATTGTAATACCGTTAAAACCGATGATCCGATATCCATTTAAAATCGCCTGTTGCAGAGCGTTTCCCAGATTGAAAACTTCATGCGACGCGCGATCCAGCATATGACGGCAAAGCGCCGGAGCATTACCCGATTCGGAATTTGCGTAATAACGTCCCCATTGAGAACAGTTTTTTTGAAAATCCAGAACGTCACTTTCCCCTTCCAGGGAATTCCTTAAATCCTCCGTTTCTTCCACCTCATGAGAAACTGTGTTTCCGGCAATTCTCTCATCATCTCCATCCGAAACCGCAAGGCTGTTTTTTTCGGTAACTTCCGATACTCCGTCCCCGTCACCAATAGTATTCTGAGCTGTTATCGCGGGATTATCCCGGTCCAACGCCATTGTCCGCTTATCCTGTGCCACCGTCACGGTTTCTCCACTGCCGTCAACCGCTTTGTTCAGATTCCCGTCAGCAGCGGAACGGATACCGGCAGTATCGGAAATTGCTGTATCCGGCTTACATAAAATATTGTCGCCGGCACTGTTTTTCGTATCGGCCGTCCCGTGTTCGATCTCCTCCTCAACAGGCAAAACTGCAAGCCGTAGTTTTTTGGGTTCCGGTGATTGACTGTCGGACATGTTTTCCGAAGTCAGGGGTTCCGTGTCGGGTACCACGCCCGTTATCGTTGTGTCAGAAACGGACAACCCCCGAATCACCGGTGAAAATATCCCGGTATCCGGGATACGGTACTCAACCCGCTTTAATACTTTACCCGTAACCGGATCCGCGGTATTTTCCGACCTGTTCGATCGTGAACCGAAATCGTTCACTCCGTTTCCGACTGCAAAATCCTTCTGCGAACGGGATTTCATTTCCTCGTCGGAAAATATTTTCAAAAAAACCTGCTGGTAGGGAGACATAAATATCTGATCCTGCAAACCTTTTGGATTAAATTTAAAACGGGGAGTTCTGAAATGTGATGTCAATCCGTTCAATCATTTATAATCATTGTGATACCGCAAACTCCATTGAGTTCACCGGAGAATTCAATCGACATGGAATTCCCTGTAATCTTCCCGATATTGAATTCAAATGACCGCCCCATGTCAGACACGAGCCGGTTTCCGAAAAAATGACTTCCGGAATTCTTTTTTATGTTTACCAACGATTACGACCGGTACCATTCATTCCCTGATCGTACACGGAGGAATAAGAGGTTGTTTCACGAACTCCTGTTCCCGGATGATCCGAATTGACGCCGGACTGTCTGACATCTGTCGAAATACTGACGACATTGGTATTGTCCCTTTGGGCGGATACGGGATTCCCGGCATCACTGGTACCGGTCGCGTAAGGCAAAAACTGGCCTGATGTCTGTTTTACCCGCTGATCCATCAGATTGTTCTCAACGGCGACCGGGGCATTGTTTTGCGCGTCAGCATAAATCCGATTTTCAGGATAACCGATCAGCGCCATGTTCCCCGAACCATCATTCAGCTCGTAATTATTTTGCCCCAAGGAGACGGCCGGCTGGTTCACTGCCATTCCACCAGAATCGGGGTTCCCGTAAATCATGGTATTGCCGCTATTTTGTTGAACAGGCATATTGTTGACCGATGAGGGAGAATTGTAATTTTCCCTTCCGTTCATCGATATCATCGGCACGTTATCGGTTGACGGATAATTCGTCGCGATCCCGTTTTCCGGATACACGGAACCGGTGATCGGATTTTTTATCCCGATATTATCACTTTGATTATTCATACCATAACCGGTATACCGGTTATTATCAACACTGTTCGCCGCGACAACGTTTCCGGAATAAGGTTCCGTCCCGGAATAATCAGGGAGATAACCGTTCTGGCCGAAATTATCCGGAACCGGATTTACGGCACCGACCGCCCGGACATCGTATCCGTTCGTTGCGCTGTTTGACAATGTATCCGTCGCGGAAAAACGATTGATCTCGTTTTTCATCGGAGCCTGACTGTACAAACTTTCCGCGTTGATCGATTCGCGGACCGCCGACTGACTCACCTCATCCCATGATGTTGGAGGAATGTTCATGTCCGCATAATCGGGCTGTGTCTGATTGTTCGGGGCGTAACCGGAAACATAAGAGGAAGCGAAATTATCAGGTGTCCAGACGTTTTCCCCACTCCCGAAATTTTCCGGCTGACCGGCCTGATCTTTTTCCCCCGGTGTATAAGGGTCAACGACGGTCAACAGGGAATGAGTTCCCAATGAGGGAAGATGATCCTTGTCATACGGTTGCTGAGTTATATTCAATGAAGATCCCTCCGACCAGAAAGAAGGGGATTCCGTCACGCTTTTCATGGTGTCGGTGGTAATCCGGGCAATACTCATCGCGGATGTCGGCTCGGTCTTCGGGGTATCAATGACAAACCGATCTTCAACAACCGGTTTGTTGTCCACTTTCTTTTCCGGAATAAAACGGGTAATTCCAAGATAACCGACTCCCGCCGTAAATATAAGCATCGCCGCTATATTGACCCAACGATGTTTACGATCCATCAGCCAGTTAAACATGGTACCGCCATACAACCTTCGGTTTCCGGCTCCAGTGTCCAATCCGGTCAGACAGGGCATTCGGGCAATAACGCGCGGATACTCCATAGTTTCCGAAGAAACAGTCTCCCTGTCATATTCCACCCAATACGGTAAAAAATCCCCGTTTGTATCGGAATACGCTGGTTGCCCGGACTCAATACTCACTTCGTTCTTATTCATAACCTCTGAAAAATCCGAAGGACTGTGATTTTCTCTTGAACGGACCATTGATTGACCTGAATCTGTAAATTGTTTATTGACTCCCGGAATCTGTTACGAGACTTTTTCTCAAAATCAATCCGGAAACCTGTGAGAAAATAAGCGCAAAAGACACGTTATAATAGTTATATCGGATAAAGCGATAGTGCTGTTTAACGTTTTTTCTGGTTTTATCAGTTATCAGACAGATGATAATCTTTATTTAGAGAAATAAAATAAAATGGGCAGGACTGAAAAAATACACGGTTTAATTCTCACTGACCTGATTCGTTACGACGCCAAGAATTTACTGGCGTCCGGTAAAACCGGTATCACTCAGAAGAAAATTGAGCAATTCAGATAATATCCCTCAAATTTGAAAACGATAAAATTGGCAACTGATTGTTCCTCCCCTTTTTTTGAGAAAAATCCGGTTTTGGAAGAATTTTGGGTTAATAAAGAAGTTAATTTGGGAAAAATACAGATTTGAAGAAAGACAATCCGGAAACAATACCGTTTTGCGGGTACCTGCCCGAAAAATCCTGATTTGGGAAAGACGTTGATTTTTGGGGAGGCGTCAAATTGAGAAAAACACGGGATTGGGGACAGAGAGGAATTTCAGACTGTATTTTGTCTGAGCATAGGAAGATCAGACTCTCTGTCACCTGCCAGATAAAACCGGGATGAGTCGAAACGCCCTGGCACATCTCATACATGAGCCGTACCTCAGATTTTACTCAAAAAATTTTTAATCGACTCAACTACAAAATCCTGTTCTTCCGGACGGAGCTCCGGAAAGATCGGCAGCGCAAGCACTTCCTGGGAAGCCTTTAACGTTTCCGGCAAATCCTCCGGTTTGTATCCCAGATACTGAAAACATTCCTGTTGATGCAAACCAAGCGGATAATAAATATCCGTTCCGACATTATGTTCCGTCAGATATCCGCGCAACTCATTCCGTTTTCCATGATGAATCCGAATAACATACTGATTCCAGACATGACGACGGTCCGGGCATTCTGCCGGAATTGTAACCATGGAATCTAATCCCGCGTTCTGAAACAGCGTTTTGTAAAGAGCCGCGTTTTTCTGCCGCATTTGCGTCCAGGTATCCAGATGAGGCAGTTTGACATTAAGAACCGCTGCCTGATAGGAATCGAGCCGACTGTTAACACCAACCACTTTATGATAATATCGCGGTTCCATGCCGTGTCCGCGAAGCAACTGAACCTGATGAGCGATTTCCGGATCGTTGGTAAGAACCATACCGCCGTCACCGGCACCGCCAAGATTTTTTGTCGGATAAAAACTGAGGCACGCCATTGTTCCCCATTGTCCGGTTCGAATCCCATGAAGTTCCGCTCCAATGGCCTGAGCGGAATCCTCGACAATCGCAATTCGCTGACGCGCCGGAGAGGAATGTTTGACGGTCATTGCCTGAATCGCATCCATATCCGCCATCTGGCCAAACAGATGAACCGGGATAATCGCCTTTGTTCTGTCCGTAATCTTCTTTTCCACCTCAATCGGATCAAGATTAAACGAAACAGGATCAATATCGGCAAAAACAGGAGTCGCACCAAGTCGCGTCACACAGCTGACCGTCGCAAAAAAGGTAAAACTCGGAACGATCACCTCATCACCGGACTTAATACCAAGAGCCCTCAAAGCAAGCAATAAAGCATCGCTTCCGGATGCGCAACCAATTCCATAACCGGTTTTACTGTATTCGGCAATTCTCTCTTCCAGCTTTCTGACCTCCGGACCGAGAATAAACATTCCACTCTCATTAACGTCATTCAGTCCGGCCGCTATTTCCGACTTGATTGTCAGATATTGACGTTTCAGATCAAGAAGAGGAACACGGGTGATAGTCTGATCGGACGGTTTACTGATATTCGATGTCATGGAAGAACTCTTTTCCTGAAAATCCCTGGAAGCAAAACATATTAAAATATATGAAGGAATATAACTGTTTTTGATACTTACAAAACAAAACTTCATTAATATCAAAAAAGTCATCTCAAAAACAAGGGCGATAACCATTTTAATATCAGACGGGTTATCCGGCAACGGTATTTTTTGGTTATCGATAAAACAATACTGATTTTATTTTGTTTTGTCAAGAGAAATTTTACCTGAAAAGTACAATCTTCCCTTTTTTACTTCCTGACCATTCTTAAAGTTTTAAAAAGACTTTATAAAGAGTTTTGAAAAAATTAAGGTTTTTAATTGAAGACGGGAATCCTTCTGATATAATATTAATTTGATTTGAACTTTTTCCGCCTTTTATTACCAAAAACATTCCTTTTGCCGTTAAACAGATGATTATCCGATATTTTCAGGACGGCTGATCAAAATCCGGGACCGGGGTAAGAGGCGAATTTGTGAGTAAACGAAGGAGTTTTGAAATGAAGTTATCCAAAATGGCCGTTTCCTTTCTGGGAATAAGCCTGTTTTTTTGCGGAACACTGCTGTCTGGACAGGATTTCAGTTTCCGCTCGGAGTGGTTTTCCAGCGGCGATATGTCGTTGATGGGCCAACCCTATTCCGATTTGTACACCTGCCTGACGACAGGGGGTAAAGAAACCGCATACAGCGAATACGAAATCGAATTTCCGGAAACCGGGGATTACGAACTCTGGGGGTTTTACACGGCGCAGAATTCCCGGCCAATGGGTCTGCTGTTCGATGGAAACTTACTGACCGACAAGGCGTTTGCGACTGTTTTTGACTCCTGGCAGACCAGTAACTCCAAATGGGAAAAACAGGCCGATCTGACAGGCGTTACCGCCGGCAAACATGTTATCCGTCTCCAGGCTTACAAACGGGATATTCCGCACATCAGCGGTTTCAAACTCGTTCCCAAGTTTGAAATGAAAACCGATTGGGTACTTCCAAGAGCGATTGCAAAGGAAAAAATCCTTGCCGACTCCGAATGGCAGCCGAGCCCCTGGAGTGGCGGCTGGTATGAGTACATTGCCCGTGACCGGTTCCATAAAAGGGAAAGCGGCGAAACCTTCAGCGATCATTTTGCCCGGGAAACGGCGATTGCCCTTGTTCCGGAAGAATCGCTTGACATTCAGGTTGCCGAACAGCCGTTTACCCAGAGTGTCGAAATCAATCTGCATGATGAATTCACCTATTGTCCCGGCATGTTCGACGAAAAGAGTGATACGGAAAAAACCGGGACCGACGATGCGCCGCTTTATGTCAAAATTCAGATTGCCAAACAAACAGACGCTTCCGGGGCCGTTCTTCCGGAAGAGGAGACATTCGTTTTCTGTCCGTCCAAATTCCAGGAAATTCTGGATCGGACAACGGCAATGATCGAACGGTTTCGACAGGATAACGGTGATGACGGCTATCTGGCAAAATCCGACGAATATTGTCAAAAATTACGGGAGGAAGGCTCCGCGAGCTGGCAGGCGTTTCAGGCGGCGACCGGCGGGGAACGGAACTCCCTCGCTTTGAAATACGCCCATATTTACCTGGACGCTATCCGGCTCTACGCGAAAACCGGCTGGGCCAATCCGATTCTCGATTTTGAAAAACTCATCTTTGTTCAGCGAAACGCCGGTGATTTGGGGTTGCCACAAAATTATCAGAGCAACTGTGTTTTGAATCCAAACGGTTTTGACGACACACTGAAAACACTCTCCATGCCGTTCGTCTACGGCGAAACTGATGAACAGGAGCTTGATCAGCAGATTGCGGATGGCGCCTTTGTTGCTCCGAAATCGGAAGTCCTTTTCAAACCGGACTATCCAACCTTCCTGGGGGATCTCGACCTCCATTTTGACGCGGAAAAAGCCTTGGTTTCCTCCATGGATCGCGACCGTAACTGGAATGTTTATGAGCTCGACCTCAACGCCGCCGTGGAAAACAAACCAACCGGTGAAGTCATGAAACCGAAACTTCCGTTATTCCCGGAAGCGGACAGTTATGACGCCTGCTACATGCCGGATGATTCCGTCATTTTTACCTCAACCGCCTGCTATATCGCCGTGCCCTGTGTTTCCGGAACAACCCGCGTAACGAATACTTACCGGCTGTACACCGACGGCACCATTCGGCGTCTGACCTTCGACCAGGAACACAACTGGTGTCCGACGCTTATGCCGGACGGCCGTGTTCTGTATATGCGCTGGGAATACACGGATATTCCCCATGTGCCCGGCCGACTGCTCTTCGAAATGAATCCGGACGGGACTAACCAGCTTGCTTTTTACGCTTCCAATTCTCTCTGGCCGGTTTCCATGTTTTACGCCCGGCCGATTCCCGGAAGCACAACCAAATTTGCCTGTATCGTGACCGGCCATCACGGTGTTTCCCGAATGGGTGAACTCGTTCTGTTCGACGTTCAAAAGGGACGAAAGGAAAATTCCGGAGCCGTTGAACGAATTTGCGGCTATCCGAAAAAAGTGGAATCCCGGACTGATCCGAAATACCATTCCACCCTTTGGGGCGACAATATTTCCGATGAAAGCTGGCCAAAATTTCTTCATCCGTATCCGCTCAACGAGGAATATTATCTCGTTGCCGGAAAGCCGGACAAAGACGCCCTGTGGGGACTTTATCTGGTTGACCGTTACGACAACATGATTCTGCTTGCCGAAATGGACAATTTCGCCTGTTTCGAGCCGGTTCCATGGCGTGAAACGGAACGTCCCCCGGTTATTATGGACCGGGTTGACACAAGCCGGACCGACGCAACCGTTTATGTTGCCGACCTTTATTTTGGCGATGGTCTGAAAAATATTCCACGCGGAACGGTTAAAAATCTGAGACTTTACTCTTACAGTTATCTTTACCCGATGATTGGGGGCGCGAATTCCATTATAGGGGCGGAAGGGCCCTGGGATGTCCGTCAGGTTCTCGGGACAGTTCCGGTCAATGAAGACGGTTCCGCGCTGTTCAGTGTCCCGGCCAATGTTCCCATCGCGATTCAGCCGTTGGACGAAAACGGAGAAGCGCTTCAGCAGATGCGATCCTGGTTTACCGCCATGTCGGGCGAGTTTCTGTCCTGTACCGGCTGCCATGAGGATCAGAATTCGACCAGTCCGGCGTCCAATACGGCGTTCCTGACCGATCGCGAGATTCCGCAAATTGTTCCGTGGTACGGTCCTATGCGGGGATTCTCCTTTGATCGGGAGGTTCAGCCGGTTCTGGATCATTACTGTGTCGCCTGTCACGACGGCAAAGATCACGGCTGGAACGTGATTCCGTTTGAACTGTCCGGTGGAAACATCATCACCGACTATGTAACGTCGCTCCAGATGGGCGAGCCGCGAAACCGTTGCGGCACTTTCTCCACTTCCTATCTGAATCTTCATCAATTTGTCCGGCGTCCCGGGCTTGAAAGCGATTACTTCCTTTTGAACCCCATGGAATTTTCCGCCAATACGACAGAGCTGGTTCAGATTTTGCGTGACGGTCATTACGGTCTTCAAATGGACGCGGAAGCCTGGGACCGAATCCTGACCTGGATCGACATGAACGCCCCGTATCACGGGACCTGGACGGAATTTGCCGGGGACAAATACGTCAATAAGTGGAATAAATATCGCAAGGAGCTGCTTCAGGCTTACGCCAACTTCGACGACGAGTCGGAAACGAACCGGGGTATTCCCTATAACGCCGAACGTGCCGGTAAACTTTTGAAAACAGATCATTCGGTTATTCCGGTCAACCTGTTCGCTTCCGATTGGGAACGTCAGATTCTGAAGGAGGTTGCCGAAGGTAAACGCGCTTTCCCGGACGGTCAGGAGCTCAAAGAGCGATTTGAAAAAGAGATCGGCTCTCTGGACGCCAAAGTCATGGAAGGCAAGCCTGCTTCGGTCGGATTTGAATCGGATCATCGTTACACCTGGGACCGCAAGGCGAAAAAAACGGAGATCTGGGGAATGGGCGAACCGTACAAAGTCCCGTTTGACCCGAATAAAAAAGTCACCGATCCGAACACGGTCCGCGTGACAGTCACTCCGGTGGACGACAAAACGGAAAAAGTGGAACTTTCTCCTGAAGTCGCAATCAGTATGACCAGAATTCCGGCCGGCGAGTTTAACGGCGGAAAAATCGGATCCTTCTGGATGGGAACGTTTGAGATTTCCAATGAACAGTTTGAAATCTATGATCCGGAACATGACAGCCGCGTTGAATCCCGGCTTGGTCTGTCCCATGGACTCCGCGGATTCTTTGTCAACTCGCCGGAACGTTCGGTCTGCCGTGTTTCCTGGGAAGAAGCGAATGCCTTCTGCAAATGGCTTTCGGAAAAAACCGGGAAAACATTCCGGCTTCCAACCGATACGGAATGGGAGTATGCCTGCCACGCAGGTACCCAAACGCCGTTCTCCTTTGGCGACTGGAACACCGATTTCAGTAAAGACGCCAACCTCGGGGATCAGATGCTGATCGAGTTCATTACCGATCAGTACTTCGTGGAACGTCGACCGCTAACCAACGTAACCTACTATGACGACTGGATGCCGAAGGACCGACGGTTCTGCGATAACGGTTTCCTGTCGGAACGCTCCGGTCGTTACAAGCCGAATCCCTGGGGGCTTTTCGACATGCACGGAAATGTTGCCGAATGGACTTCGACACTGGTAAAACCGAATTTCGGAATCGATCTGCTTGATAACCAGTCCGCCCAGTTTATTGTTCGCGGCGGTTCCTGGCATGACCGGCCCTACCGTGCAACAAGTACGTTCCGTGAAACCTACTATCCGTGGCAACGGGTTTTCGATGTCGGCTTCCGAGTCATTTGTGAAGAATAATCTGTGATGAAAAACCATGATTATCAAGGTCGTCACAGGATAAAATAATATCCGTCAGGAAAGTAACCTTCCCATGAAAAATCCGATATATTCCCGTGTTCCGGTTGTATATCGGAATTTTCGTGTTTCTTGATCCTTAAAGGAATAATGAAAAAATGAATCATAAAAAAATAATGAAAAAGAGTCTTTTGCTGTTTTTGGTTTGTTCCGTTTTTCCGGTTTTTTCCGCGACCAGTCCGGGAAATGACTTTCCGGTGGAACCCTATACCTCCAAAGCGACAGCCCCGGAAATCTCCTTTATAACCGAATGGCGGGATGTCCTGCTCGGTCAGAAAAAAGCCGAAAATGCCCGATACGGCGATGATCTTCCGTTTTCCTTTATGTGCGGCGACCGTTCCAGTCGGGAATGGGTTAAGTTCGACAACGCCACCATAACTTCCGGAGACTGGCAGACCGACGGCACACGAATTCACCGTCTTGGCTGGAAGGATGATGTTACAAAGCTGGCCTGTGAGATGGAACTGAAAGAATTCCGGAATCGTTCCGCCCTGCAATGGATTCTCCGAATCCGTAATGAAGGGACGGAGGATTCGCCTCCGGTTCATGACGTCCGGGGCGTCGACATTCAGTGGAATACCGCGGAATATTGTATGCCGGTTCTTCATCGTTCCATCGGCTCACCGGGCGCAGAAGAGGATTTTCAGTTACGCAGTGAAATCATGCACTCCTCAATGTGGAACAAAAGCCGCAGTATGACGATAAACTCGGTCACCAATAATTATTGGGGGGCGACACACAGCTGGCTTATCCCGACCGATGGCCGTTCCAGTGCGCACTGGCTTCCGTTCTTCAATTATCAAACCGGAAACGACGGTCTGATTCTCGGACTCGGCTGGAGCGGAAGATGGACCGCGTCTTTTAATTATCCCGGCGATAAAAGCTCGACGATTTACGCCGGACTCGACAATTTCAACTCGATTCTTCATCCCGGTGAGGCGATCCGTTCCCCGTTAAATCTCGTGATTTACTGGCAGGGGGAAATGATGCACGGACAGAACATGTTCCGTAACATGGTATTGAATTATTATACGCCGCAGCAAAACGGGAAATTTGTCGACCCCCCGATTCCAGGGGTCGTCTGGGGAGGCATTCCGTCAAAAGAACATCTGGACTTCATCGAAAAAATCAAACAGTATGAAATCCCGCTTGACGTCTACTGGTTCGACGCCGGATGGTATGGCACCGGGGTTGTTCCCTCATACTCCGTTTTTGAAGGGGACTGGGGATCAATGGCCGGTGACTGGCGACCGAATCCGAACTGGCATAACGGCACCATGAAACCGGTCAGTGATGCCGCGCATCAGTTAGGAATGGATTTCCTCGTCTGGGTGGAACCGTGCCGCGCAATTCAGGGACGCCCGATCACGCTTGAACATCCGGAATACTTCCTTTCCAATGTTCCCCAGGATCAACGGAATGACGGTGAAACGCTCCTGCTCGACCTTGGCAACCCCGTGTCGTTGCAGTGGGCCATTGATGTCCTCAGTGAACTCATTCAAAACTATAACATCGACTGGTATGAGGAGGATTTCAATCTTGACCCGGCGGACATTCTTTACAAGTATGATGAACCCAACCGAACAGGAATGCGTGAAATGCGTTTCGTCGAAGGGCACTTCAAATTCTGGGATACGCTGCTTGAAAAATTCCCTCATTTGAAAATATTGAATTGCGCGTCCGGCGGTCGACGGATTGATCTGGAAACGATAGCAAGGGGTGAACCGCTCTGGCGAAGTGACTACAACTGTTTCGCGGAAGCGACGCCGGAATCGACTCAGGATCAGAGCTACAATATCGCGTACTGGCTTCCGATTCAGGGAAGCATGATTCGCGGCTGGACGATCTTCGATAACTATGAAGCCCGTTCGGCACTTTCGCCCGGGGCTGAAAACGCTATTGTCGCCCAAACGGAGGAACAATGGCGTCAGATCAAATCGAACGTCGAACAGGCCAAAGCGTGCAAGAAATATTTTTATGGCGATTATTATCCGCTCATCAACAGTCCGCGGAGCCTGAACAGCTGGATGGCGTATCAATTCTATCTTCCGGAAGAACAGGAAGGGATGATCCTCGCTATGCGCCGTGAAAAAAGCGATATTGCCAGAATGAGTTTCGACTTGCTGACCATTGACCCGGAAAAGGAATGGACGTTTACCGATTACGACACGCAGGAATCATGGACGGTCTCCGGACGTGAGATCCGGGAAAACGGTCTGGAAATCGTCATTCCGGAACGTCGCAGTTCCCGTCTCATTTTTTACAAATGTAAGTAAAACTCTGTTCGACCGCGCATTTTCCGCAGAATGAAATTTTTGATCCGCAAAAATACCTGGTATATTGCTGTTCCATCGAAATTTTATTCTGAACTGTCCAGTCCCCGGACACTTCCGTGTCCCGAAAGAAAAATCCCTGTTACGGGAAAAATAAACGGCGGAAAATTCACGCGGAACTTAAACCTGTATCAACCTGACGATGAAAGGAATTTTATGTCTGTCAAAATCAACTGGACACGATTTCCTCTTTCGGTTCTGTTCCTGCTGTTCCTGACCGGAATGGCGGTGAAGGCTCCGGCCCAGTACCCGGAATACGAACCGATCAACCCCTATTTCCGCTCGATTGACCATTACGAAAGCAAGGTTGTTTTCGATTTCAGTAAAGAGGTCCCCCTTGATCAGTGGACCGAGGCTTCCAAAGTCAGGCTTTCGCAAAAAGACGGGTGCCTCGTTGTGGACGCGATCGGGTACGACCCTTATTTTTACACTCCGAAATTTCCCGCCGGTACCGTCCGGGACGCTTATCTTATCAAAATCCGGATGAAAAGTTATCAGCCGAAAATGAACAGCGCCAAAGTCTATATTTCGACCTATGAAACGCCGGGATGGTCGGAAAGTTCGTCTTTCAGCATCGCCACCAACCCTGACGGCGAATTTCATGATTACTTCTGGATGGTGAAAACCCCCGGCAGTCCGGAACGCATCCGCTTTGACTTGAGTGACGATGTAGACCAGACATACATTCAGAAAATCGAACTTGTTCAGGTTCATTATCAGAAGATGGAAATCAGTCGTTTCGTCAACGACGGAAAATCCGTGTCGCTGGAGCTTTTGAATCACGGCGATACCGACGCGCAGTGGAACGTCGTTTCCACAACGGACGAAACAGAGGAACAGACCGTCAAAATCCCGGCAGGCGAAAAGCAGGAAATTCAAATTGATTACCCGTGTAAAAAACGGTTTGAGGAAATGACCGTCCGGATTGTGGATACAACATCGAATCAGGAAATTACCCGTCGATTTTTCGCTTATCATCCTGACGTCGATTCCGACAACAGCCTGACACTCAAAAACGACGACGTCGCCGTCCGGTTCGCGCGGGACGGATCGGGAGCGGAAATCCTGCTTGTCGATACCCCCGTTGCGGTTCTCTCGCCACTGTTCTATGAGGATACCGGCGGGAACCAGCTCGTCAATCAGGAAGAACGTCAGATACAGGACGGTAAAAATTTTGTTCCTGTCCTGCAAAAATCAACAGAAGAGGCCGTTGCCTTTGATTTGACCCGTCCGGAAACCGGCGACGTTTGCGGTTCCCTTCAATTCCGGCTGAAAGGAAACGAGATTCTGTTTGACGCCAGCGCTTCCGTCAATATTCATGCCCCGGTTTTGCGTATGTTCGGAACCATGCAACAAGGGGTTTTCCCCGGCGTTGAATATCTGGAAAAAGGGGAATACAGTTCTTCGTCAGCCGACATTGAAACCAGTGAAACCATCCGTTTCGCTCCTCCGATTCTCTGGGTTACCGTTCCTTTCATGTCGATCGTTACCGATCAGGCCTCGTTTACCGTCGCCTGGGATGACCCGACAACGCAGGCGGTTTTCGCAACGCCCAACTTTCTCGATGGCGCTACGGATCACCGGATGAATCTCTGCGGTCAAAAATTAAGCGGTTCGATCCAGGTCACCTCTCCGGAACCGCTGGAATCCGCGATTCTCCGGGGGGTTGAGCGTTGGGGACTGCCGGCTCTTCCCAAACGGCCCCGAACCGCGGAAGAACAGGACGCCCTGAACCTCGCCGGATTCACCCAATCGGATCTCAAGGTTGCCGACAAGGGATGGTGTCACGCGGTCATTCCTGGCCCAAACTCTCATTTTAAACCGTCTTTTGGAAGCGATTTCCTGTCAACAATCTGGGAACTCACCGGCAAAATTCCGGACGTTCCGCGAATTGATTCCCGCGGCGGCCACATTGCCAATTACTCCTGTTACCTGGTCATGAATAAAGCGGACCAGCTCATCAGCGCGCTTAACGGTTCCGCGGCGCAAGCTCGAAAGAATCAACGCGCGGACGGTTCGTTCCCATACAACGGGAAATACCTGAAAGGTCACTGGAGCGATACCGCGTCGGGACATTGCGGAAACAGCCTTTTCCTGTTAATGGAACATTGGCGGCTGACCGGTAACGCGGAATCACTCGCCGCCGCGGAAAAGGGGCTTCAATATGTCAACCAGTTAAAGACCCCGCGGGGCGCCCAGGTTTGGGAGCTTTCGCTTCATACGCCGGACATTATGGGCTCGTCCCGTTGCGCACTTGCCAACATTCTCGCTTATGAGGCCACCGGAAAGGAGGAGTATCTGAAACAGGCCCGCCGCTGGGCCGTTACCGGTTTGCCGTTTATTTATTTTTGGGAGATGCCGCTTGCCGGAAACGAACATCCGATCATGTTGTATTCAACGATTCCGGTTTTCGGGGCCACAAACTGGAGTTCCCCCAACTGGATGGGACTGCCCGTTCAATGGTGCGGGCTCGATTACGCATACGCGCTGATCCGCCTTGCTCCGCATGACAGTTCATTTGACTGGCTGAAAATAGCGGAAGGAATTATTATTGCCGGAGAATATCATCAGTATCCGGACGACAATTTCATTGGACTTCTGCCAGACTCGTTCAATTTATCGGCACAGTCCCGGAACGCCCCCAACATCAACCCCTCCGCGCTTCACCTTTTGCGTCGAATGCTGGAAGGCCGGTTCACGTCGGTTGCCGTCGTCACGGATCCTGCCGGCAAATACCGCGTGATGGTCCCCTACCCGGCAACGCTGGACGGCGACACGCTGACCGTAAACGCCCCGCAAGGCTCGGATTATCAGATTATCATCAATGGAAGCGTTGTTAAATCGGTTGTCAAATCGACCGGCCAGGACAAAATTCCGCTGAAATAACGTTTCCGGTTTATTGAACAACGTTTCCTGTTTATTGAAGAACGTTTCCGGTTTATCGAATTTCAGCGAAAACACGGAAACGTTCTTCTGACGTTCAACAGGAATAAAACAGAAAAGGCGTCAAAATATCGAACAGCCTTTAATAAAAAAAACCTCCCCCTTCGGGGGGAGAGAACCGATCACGAATCGGGCTGAACCCAAGCCACGCAAGATTCTTTTCGGAATCGAAATATACCAATACGGTTTTGACCATCAAGCCCTGCCGCATCAGGCTTTCACTACCCGCAAGCAGCCCCGTAAGGTTCCGCTACCTTGCAAAGGCACATTCCAACCCCAGAGATCGTTCTTCGTGTGGCTTTTCCTGTTTCCTAGGGCCGGGCAATGGAAAACATTCTTAACCAATAGCAGCTTACATCTTCAGGCTTTTTAGAAAACGAGCACATTCCGGAGTGCTTCTCAAAGCATCTTTTGCTCCGTGCGGGGTCAATATCTCCTGTAATTTACTGACAGCATCCGGACTGCTTAATTTAATAGCGTTATGATAAGCTTGTTCGGCTTTATCCATCATTTTATGATGGGTGTATATCACAATTTCAGCAATATTGAGACGGTACTCATTGTTGATAAAAGCTTTTTCAAACTCATCGATCCTGTTAAAGCTATTATAATACTCTTCCAACTGCTCAGAATAAGTGAATTTGTCAATATGAAGAAGCATCCACAAAAGATTCCCCGATAAAGATTGATAGGACTCTTCATCATCTTCATCCAAGGAATTGGCCGCTTTCAAATACGAATCATAGGCCTTTTTGTACTTCCCGCATTTCTCACATATATCCCCAAGCCTGCAGTAAGCAGTACATATACTACCCCCTGTATCCGGATACTTTTCCAGTCCCCATTCTATCAACCTAATCGCATCTTCCGATCTTTCTTCAGGAAACTGAATCGCCGTTGTATAGCAATGCTGAAGGCGGTTAAAGTTACCGGACGATTTTTTCAGAAGCTTTTCATATTCGTATAAGTCGTTTTCGGTGATTCCGTCTTTAATCAAGTGTTCTTCAAATTTCTCGATTTTTGTCATGGTAATATATCAGTGCTCACTTTCCCTGTTTTATAAAATTATCAGTTTTCATTCTTTTGCCTGACGGTTTTTGTGCAAGAGTCAGTATTGCCCAGACAGAACCGAAACGAACACATCCATCTATACGGCTGTTGTTACAACGAGGTTTATGACCCCCTGTCTTTCAGAAACTCCCTTGATTTTTATATAATCATTCATTATTCCATTCTCCAAAAGGACAAGCATCATATTCTTAATGTTATTATACCCCGATTCCGGAACAATACCAATATTGCTCAAACGGCAAAGGACTCTTCCCACCGTCGGTAATAACAGAATGATTATTTGGAATCCTGTTCAAATCAAGATCTTTACTGTTCGTCAGCCAACCTTCTCTGACGGATGGCCTGATCAGTTTTGACTCCTGCTTTCTTATGAGCACTGGCCTTCGGGAAAGGTTGTTTTTCGGGGGTATCGTCTCCTGGTTATTTCATTCACGGAGCTGTTCCGTTTTCATTTGAGTTTTGAAATCTCGCCGGTCAATTTCCAGCCGCTGGGAAGGACTGTGTTTTTCGTTACACAGATAACGCCGTCACGAATCATGCCGAAAAACTGTTCCTTCGTATTTTCAATTTTGTCCGGATTGGTCACATGAACCCCCTGGGCAATCGCGCAGTTTTTATCAATAATCGCGCCGTCAATCACAACGTTTTCACCGATGCCGGGAACAGGTTTTCCCTGTTGAATGTCCGCGGCGTCCTCTTCCGGTGTCGGTATGAAGTCAAGCCCCATAATAATCGAATTCCGAATGACGGCATTTTTCCCGATCCGGGAACGCAATCCGATAATCGAATTCTCAATCACCGCCCCTTCCTCAATCGTACAGCCGTCAGAAATCAGACTTCCGCTGATTCTGGCGTTGTCAATCCGGCTGGCGGGAAGGAACGAGGAACGGGAATAAGTCGGCGATTCAGAAGTTGAGAGCTGAAAAACCGGATTCCTGGCGGCCATTGCCAGATTCGCTTCATAAAAGGAACGGATCGTCCCAATATCCTCCCAGTATCCATCAAAGAGATAGACCTGGACTTTTTTAGATCGGATGGCCGCCGGAAAAACCTCTTTCCCAAAGTCGGTATAACTCGTTTTTTCCAAAACATCAATCAACGTCTTGCGATTGAACAGATAAATCCCCATATTGGCCAGATAATCCCGACCGTTGGCCGAAATCCCCTGCTCCTCGATAAAAGCAGGATCCGTCCGAACCATCGGCAATTCATTCGGCAACGGCTTTTCCAGAAAACCGCGGACCCGGCCTGTCGCGTCCAGCCGCATAATGCCCAGATCCGACGCGCGATCCCGGCTCACCGGAACCGACGCGATCGTCACGTCCGCATTCGCCTTCTTATGAACCTCAATCATCTTGTTAAAGTCCATCCGGTAAAGCTGGTCGCCGGACAAAATCAAAACATAGTCAATGTTGCGCTGTTGCAGATAGTTCAAATTCTGCCGAACCGCATCCGCCGTTCCCTGATACCAGTTGCCGCTCTGATTTGTCTGTTGCGCGGCAAGGATCTGAACAAATCCCCGACCAAAAGAGTCAAACCGGTAAGAATTAACATGATGATGCAAACTGACCGAATTAAACTGGGTCACAACATATATCTTTTTAAGACCGCTGTTAATACAGTTGGATAACGGAATATCGATAAGCCGGAATTTACCCCCGATCGGAACGGCCGGTTTGGCCCGACGCTGTGTCAATGGATACAATCGTGTTCCCCGACCACCCCCGAGAATAAGAGCAATGACGTTTTCCATGGATTTTACCTTCCTGAGTCAATGGCACTGAGATATTAAATCAACCTGATTCCAACAAATATTAAACAGACATTATTTATATGATAGGCAATATTTCAAAGGGTGTCAATAAAATCCGGAGACTTTTCTTCTCATTCATAAAATAAAACTTTCACGGGTCATCCCAAAATTGTTTCCGACCGCCCAATTGCCTTCGGGCGTTCCCGTTTCACAAAACAGGACCGGAAAATTAGCCTGAATAACTTAACGTTCCCAATGGAAAAAACAAGGGGTTGTGATACAATGACTGAATATTTACCGCGCGGATTCCGGCCCCGGTTTCCCGGTTCCTCAGCGCATTTTACAGGCGTTTCGTTTTTTGGACAGGTTGCCCAACGGGAATCCCGGCTGTCGGAAAGCCGCCGTTATAATAAGTGCCCGGGGGTAAAATCATCGGGGGGATCAACATCATCCTTAACCGTCCGGTCCGCTCAATTCATCGAATATCATTTCATTTAATACAAATATTACGCAACCGAATGGGTAATATTGGAGAGAACATAGAAAGACGTTCAACATGGAAACGCCGGTTTATCGGGATCGATCAGGAAGCGAATGCGTGAAATGGGGAAGCCTGGAACATTTTTTCGGCCGCGGTGATTTAACCCCTTTTTGGGTCGCGGATATGGATTTCTGTGCTCCGCGGGCCGTAACGCAAAAACTGACGGAATGGGCACAATTCGGCGTTTTTGGTTACTATTTTCCCAAATCGGATTATTATCAGCCTTTTATCGACTGGGAAAAACGACAACATGGACTCAGTGTTTCCGCCGAAGAAATCCGATTTGCCCCCGGCGTTATTCCCGCCCTTTTCTGGCTCATCCGGATTTTAACCGACCCGGGCGATTCCGTGCTTGTTTTGACTCCGGTTTATTATCCGTTCTTTTCCGCCATTGAATCGACTCAGCGCCGCCGGGTTGATTGTGACCTGAAAAACAATAACGGCCATTACACCATCGATTTTGACCGGCTTGAACAGACCATTCAAAAGGAAAAGGTCAAGGGAATGATTTTTTCGTCGCCCCATAACCCGGTGGGAAGGGTCTGGACCCGTGAAGAGCTTGCCCAACTGACAGAAATCTGCCGGAAACACCATCTGTTCCTCCTCTCCGATGAAATCCATCAGGACATTATTCCCGGTGAAAAAACACAGATTCCAACATCGCTGGTCGATACGGCCAATGAACGGCTGGTTACACTGACATCCGCGTCCAAAACCTTTAATCTGGCCGGACTTAAAAATTCCTATGTTATTCTTCGTGATGAATCCCTGCGCAAAAAGTATGACGCTTTCGTCGCCTCGCTCGGCATTCAGGAAGGGAATGTGGTCGGATACCTCGCTGCCAAAACAGCCTATCTACACGGTGAGGAGTGGCTCCGGTCCGTTCTGAAAATCATTCACGACAACTGGATTCTGGCACAGGAAATCGCGGAAGCAACTATTCCCAATGTCATTTTCAGCCCCCTTGAGGGAACCTATCTTTCCTGGATCGATCTTTCCCGATATGTCCGGGGCGAAAACCTGAAACGATGTCTGATTGACGACTGCCGCCTCGCGGTCGATTTTGGGGAATGGTTCGGCGGAAACCGGTTCGACGGTTTTATCCGTTTCAATATGGCAACCTCCCGGGAAAACGTTCAAAAGGCGTTTGAAACCTTGGGAAGCGTTTTATCCTCTCCCGGACATTCTGTCTGAGAAGCGCCGGCACGAACCGTTTTCCAGTCAGTTGTTGAAAATTTAGCGTCAACACGCCCAAAGCACAAGGAATAACGATTCGGAAAACAAATCCGCAGGATTTCTGAAATCTTCCGGATTACCGGAACTCAAAAGAAAAAGAAGCGGGAATTCAGGGATTCCCCCCCACTTGCACTATTGTGGAAGTTTGGTAATATTGATTGTTTATAAAGAATGTTCGTTCGTTTTTCTTCCCGACTTCGATATAAGCGGGGAACATCCTGATTTTATCTGCATTTTTATCTGTATTTTCCGATTTATCCTTTAGCAGTAACGGACGCGCCGAGCACCGCTCATCAATATGCCCCGTGAGCGGTGTGAAAAACCGAGCCTGTCAGTATTCAAATGAATTGTGTTGTTCCGTTGCTTTGGTCATCCAGGAAATTCGAGTAAAATCAATAAGGTTATCATCATTCATTCAGAAATGTTCGCGGTAAACTGCCATGTTTGAAACGCTTCAGGAAAATTTTGGTTCTGCGATCCGTACATTGATCGGTCGGGGAAAAATAACAGAATCGAACATACGCGAGGGAATGCAACTGGTTCAGCAGTCGCTTCTTGAGGCTGATGTCAGTTTTCCTGTTGTTCGTGATTTTGTCAGCCGGGTAACAGAAAAATCGCTGGGCGTTCAGATAGCGAAAGTCCTGAATCCAACCGAGCAGATCGTCAAAATTGTACATGATGAACTTGTCGATCTAATGGGACCGGTCGACAACTCAATTCCGAAAAAAGAACCTTTGACCGTTTTAATGCTCTGCGGTCTTCAGGGTTCCGGAAAGACGACAACCTGCGGCAAACTGGGACGCCGGTTACAACTTAATGGCCGCAAACCGATGCTTGTTGCCGCCGACCTTCAACGTCCTGCCGCGATTGATCAGCTGGAAGTTCTGGGCAAATCGCTTGGAATTCCTGTTTATACCGATTATGAATGCAAGGATCCGGTTAAAGTCTGTCGGGAAGCGACCAAACGGGCCGGGGAACTGGACGTTGATCTGTTGATTCTGGATACTGCCGGTCGTCTTCACGTTGATGACGAACTGATGGGTGAACTAAACCGGATTGAACGCGATGTCAAGCCGGATAATGTCTATTTTGTGGTCGACTCCATGACCGGTCAGGACGCGGTCAACAGTGCCAGGGTGTTTAATGAAACTCTTGAGCTGGACGGTGTCATTCTGACAAAGCTGGATGGAGACACCCGCGGCGGGGCGGCTCTTTCTGTCAAGGCGATAACAGGTGTTCCAATCAAGTTCATCGGGACCGGTGAAACGCTGGACGCTCTGGAGGAATTTCATCCGGAACGAATGGCAGGGCGGATCCTCGGAATGGGAGATCTGACGACCCTGATGGAACGGGCCCAGGAAAAACTGGACGCGAGCGAGCTGAAATCGCAGCAGGAGCGAATGGAAAAGGGCGTTTTTACGCTTGATGACTTTCAAAAGCAGATGTCGCAGGCCAGCCGGCTGGGGTCACTTTCCAAAATCATGAGCTTTATTCCCGGCATGGGAAAAGTCAGCAGTATGCTCAATACGATGAATGTCGACCCGGACGCCGAAATGCGAAAAATCAGCGGTATTATCAACTCAATGACGGCGGAGGAACGGCGCAAACCCGCTATTTTGGATTCACGGCGCAAACGTCGTGTCGCGGCAGGTTCCGGAGTAACGTTGCAGCAGGTCAACGAGCTTCTGAACATGCACGAGCAAATGGCCCGAATGGTAAAAAGCTGGTCGACAATGGGTTCCGGTGAGCGAATGAGAACGCTTCAGGGAATGACACAGCAGGCATCGAACCCGTCCAGTCTTTTTGGTGGTTTGGCAAGGAAAAAGGGATCGACCGGAAAGCGTCTGACCCCCAAAGAACGACAGGAACAGCGCAAACGACTGGAAAAAGAGCGCCGAAATAAAAAGAAAAAGAGATAAATTGGGAAAAATTAACCGGCAGGAACAGTCAGATGGAAACATTGCTGACAACAAGTTTGTCGGCAATTTTTCTTTGTACCCTTCCTGTTAAAAAATTTCGGTTCAGGTATAATAAACTGAATTCATTGTCAATTTAACACGGAAAAGGAAAACGGGAATCGTTTCGACGGATCTTCGGAGCTTACCGTGTTACATTGATAAAAGACAGAAATTTTATCGTAAAAAGCCGATAAATTCTGTTGGGATAAAACAAGTGAAAAAGCAGAAATTTCGTTGCTGGTTGGTGAATTTTCTGTGACTCTGAGGTTTCAGGGTCGTTTCATGTTTGATTTGGTAAAATGACAACAAGACGACAATTTTATTTAATGAGGTGTTATACGTGGGAGTACGTATTCGACTTAAAAAATTTGGACGGAAACATCGACCGTTTTTCCGTATGTGTGCCGTAGATATCAGAAAGCCCCGTGACGGCCGGGTTCTGGAAGAATTAGGTTATTATGACCCAATGGTTCCCGACACTGACGCAAGAGCGATTCTTAAAGGGGATCGAATCAATTACTGGTTGAGTGTTGGAGCGACGCCAAGTGAAACCTGCGCCGTTCTGATCAAAAAGTATGGAGCCGACGGAACCAGACTGGAAGCACAAAAAGCAGCGATTGAGAAACTGAACAGCAAACGTCAGCGTCCTGCCGTTCCTGCCGCTCCGGTTGGTTACACAGCAGCGGCCGACAACGCTGAATGATTGTCGCGTGAATCAATCTGTCCCATCCGATTTAATTCAGGCTACTGTAATGCGTTTTGACTTACTGACTTTATTTCCTTCCATCTTTGACGGATATCTTTCAGAAAGCGTTCTGAATAAAGCGGTACAAAACGGATTATTGGATTTTCATCTGCATAATATTCGCGACTGGGCAGAGGATAAGCATTTCACTGTTGATGATCGACCGTTTGGCGGCGGTCCGGGAATGGTTTTGAAAGTGGACAGAGTTGTTCCGTGTGTCGAAGCCGTTCAAAAGATGGATGACAATCCGGGTCATCTTGTTATGTTATCGCCACAGGGACGACTGCTGACACAACCTGTCGTTGAGGAATTGGCCCAAAAAGATCGAATTCTTTTACTTTGCGGTCGTTACGAGGGGTTTGATCAGCGAATCTCCGAAATTCTCCAGCCCGATGAAATTTCCATTGGAGATTATGTTTTAAACGGAGGTGAAGTGGCGGCAATGGTCATTATAGATTCCGTTATGCGGTTGATACCCGGTGTTTTAGGGGACGAGGATTCTTCCAGACTGGATTCGTTTTCTTCCGGTAATCGTCTTCTTGAAGAACATCAATACACCCGTCCGCGGGAATATCGGGGTCTTGAGGTTCCTGAAATATTGTTAAGCGGCAATCATCAGGAAATCGACAAATGGCGATTGCAGAATCGTCTGGAAAAAACACAAAAAGTCCGTCCAGATTTACTCGAGGACGAACAAAAATGAAACGAGGTCCGGAAATTCTGCTGAAAACAGACAGGAAAACCGGATAAATCGTTGCGGCGTTTCCAGGTTTTTTGAAAATTTTCGGGAAACGTCAACTGTCATTCCGGGGTCAATTAAAATCAGGTACCGGTTTACCGGATCATAACATTGAAAACGAAATGACTGAAAGATGCGGGTTGATTTTTTCCTGTTTTTAAAACAGAAAGGTTCCCGGATTGCAGACGTCAAGACGCTGTTTCCGGTTGAATGAAAAAATCTTCTTTATTAGTCCGGAGTGGTTTGTGCCGGAAGTTTTTAACGTGTCTTTGATTTAAAAAACAGGCTTCCGTAATGGAGCCGACAGAAAAGAAAATGTAGAGGATAATTGTGAGTCAGGATATTATTCGTTCCATTGAAGCCCGTGTTGTCAAGAAAAACGCCTCCAGATTCAATATTGGTGATACGGTCAACGTTCACTGTAAAATTTTGGAAGGCGATAAAGAACGTATCCAGATTTTTAATGGAGTCGTTATTGCCCGGAGTGGCGGCGGAAGCCGCGAAATGTTCACCGTCCGCCGTATCGTCGCCGGTGAAGGCGTTGAACGTAAATTCCCCGTTCATAGTCCCCGTATCGCTAAAATTGAAGTCGTTCGTTCCGCTGTCGTTCGCCGCGCGAAACTTTACTTCCTGCGGGATCGTGTTGGCAAGGCGGTCCGCCTGGCTGAACGTCGTGTTGAGCGTGTTGTTGACGAAACCGCTAAATCAACCAAAATGAAACGCGGTAAGAAAGCCAAAGCAGCCAGAAAAAATCAGCAGAAAGCTGAATGAAAACAAGGCTGACAGAGGTTTTTGGCGTTTTTTATCAGTTTAATCACTGTATTTACAGATAAAAAATGACATCCGCCGGAAAAACATCTGTTATTTGACAGATCGTAAACCAACCAGACAAAAATCCGGTCTTTTGATTCCAAAAGGCTGGATTTTTATTTGTACATTCCAAAAGCAGATCATTTTCTTTATTTGATTCTTTTTAAAATATATTCGGGAAAGTTTTATGAGCTGGCTGACCGGTTTATTCCAGAAAATAAGCTCGATCAGGCAAAGACTGTGGAAACAGCTTGAGAAAATCGCTTTTCATGACCTACCGCCTGAAGTATTGAAAACCCCGTCAGAGCGGCGGTTACCGGCTCCCAAGGACGAGCTTGGAATTCAGGGAGAAGCAGAAGCGGTTCGGTACCTGAAGCAGCGTCATTATCAGATTTTACATCAAAATCTTCGGCTCCCCTCCTGTGAAATCGACCTGATCGCCTGGAAACCGCGGGAGCGAACACTCTGTTTTATTGAAGTCAAAACACGGCGTTCCCGACGTTTCGGGGAACCTTATGAGGCGGTCAACCGCAAACGGCGTCTGAAAATGATCGCCGCCGCCCGGGAATATCTTCACTTTATGAAACCCGGACCAAACATTCCGGTTCAGTTCGATATTATTTCCATCATCTGGCCCCTTGATCAAAAACCGGAAATTGAACACATTGAAAAAGCGTTCCATCCTCATGTGGAAAGCGATCGACGGTTTTCATCTTAAAAACCTGTTTTTTATTTTTCAAATGCCGCGCGGGTATACGGAAACCGAAATAATTATTCCATTTCACCGTTTCGAAGAGCAAGATAACTTTCATAACGTCGCGAGTCGAGCCGACGCAGAGCAACGGCGTTTTTTATCGCGCAGTTTTTTTCGTCGAGATGCCGGCAATCGGAAAAATAACATAAATTTTCGTAAGGGCGCAAATCGCGATAAAACCCCAGCACTTCTTCCGGAATCATATCCCAGAGCATAAACTGACGGATACCGGGAGTATCAATCACATAACCGCCAAACGAAAGTTTGAGGAGTCTGGCGATCGTCGTTGTATGTTTCCCTTTTTGGTTTTCCTCGCTGACTTCGCCCGTCTGCAGATTCAAATTTCCCGGATCAACCGCGTTGAGAAGCGATGATTTTCCGACCCCGCTCTGTCCCACAACAACACTTTCCCGATCTTTTAACAGTTGGTGAATGCGTTCCACTCCGGCTCCGGTTTTTACGCTGAACAGAAACGTCGGATATCCCATTTGAGCGTAACAACCGACAATCGGTAACAGAGAGACAGGGTCAACAAGGTCAATTTTATTAATACAGATAATCGGTTTCAGTCCGGACCGTTCGCAGGTTACAATAAAACGGTCAATAAGATTGGGTTTCAGATACGGTTCCGCGGCACTCTGGATAATCAGAACCTGATCGACATTTGTCACGATAATATGTTTACGGTTCCGGCTGGTCCGGCTCAATGTACCGTGTCGCGGTTCCACCCGTTCAATAACTCCTTCAAGGCGTTCCGGAAGATTCGCGTCGCGAAACAGAACCTGATCCCCAACGACAACAACCTGCCGTTGATCCGTCGCCAATGTTTTCAAAATGCGCCGGGTGACACAAGTATAAATTCGTCCCTGCTGATCCTCAACATAGGAATACAAACCATTGACATGAAGCACACGGCCTCGCTGGCATCTGGAAAAATCGATGTCCGGAAGAATGGTAAAATCCCCCCGTTCGCCTGATGCGTTTTCGGCATCCAAAACGGTTCCAATAACAGTCCGTTTTCGGACAAGTTCCCCTTTTCCGCTTATTCGCTCATCAGCGACCGATTTTTCGTCATCGTTCAGAAACTCATCCGCCTGAAACCGTTGCGTCCAATCGTTGATCCGCGTTTTCGCGTTTCTGTTCCGACGAAAATCAACGCGAAATTTCTGTGAAGATGCACTGTTTTTCCGTTTCTTGGCCATACCTGATTTCTACCTGATACCATGAATTTTACGGTCGATTCACATGATTTCCATATTCTTATATGTTTGGTGAATAACGCTTTCCAGAGATTCCTCTATGTACGCAGCAACGTTATATGTGAAGGCAGAATATCTATAGCATTATTTACCTCTGCTTCCATTCTTTAAGACTTTTGATAATAAATCAATCTGTTCTTCTCTTTAAGTATCTCTTTAACAAGTTTCCATGAAAAAGTAACGTAATAATCAAATACAATATCGAATATAAAACCATAATAATAGATTCATCATTCAATATATTGATGACCATATACGAAACTGCCATCATTATCGCTATGTAAACAGCATTTTTTACCCACTGAATTTTATAGTTTTTGACAAAATACACTTCGCATAATACATACCAAACAACAAGCGTAAAAATAGAAGCAACTGAAATAGCTGATGGGCTGCCAAACAATCTATAAGCAAAATAATTAGATATAGCAGCAACAGCTAAAACAACACAGCTTATTTTAAAGAATATAAAGTGTTTGTTAAGTGCTTTGTAATATGTAAACATTATTATATTAATACAGCATGTTAGAGATAACCCCGGAAAGATAATAGATAAATATATAATTGAACCACTGTAATCCCTTAATAAACTACGAATGATGAGAAGTAATGGATAATATCCTATTAAGGATCCAAAGGCAACAACAGAAATTAAAGAAATATGATTTTTATATGAAGCAATAACACCGTTTTCTTTTTTCTTTTTTAGCGCCGGAAAAAGCACAAGTGCAACAGCATTGATAATAGTTGTTACCATTGATATAAGTTGATAGGCAAAGGAATACACGCTATATGTCTCAGTTGTAAATAATACTGAAACAAATTGTCTATCGAGAGTAAAAATCAAATGTGAGACCTGGTAAGAAATAGTAAGAATGATTCCGTTCCTAAAGCATTTGATAATGGATTCTTTTTCATCCATTAAAGAAACTTTTGTCCCAAACACAACATCCTGATATGTGTAGATATACCAACCAGTCAAAAGGATATCG
>Ga0079305_1001278_pt1 | contig 35634 bp, 29 predicted proteins | sample LMS_cellobiose_e_FD_79183 | JGI IMG/M metagenome (GOLD analysis project Ga0079305, IMG submission 79183) | Rumen-fistulated moose microbial communities from Alaska, USA - LMS_cellobiose_enrichment | ecosystem: Host-associated > Mammals > Digestive system > Stomach > Rumen fluid ... | reverse complement strand
CAAAAAAGCCTCAAAAAGGCCGTTTCCCCATCAAACGGCCGCAAAATGGGATAAAAGCCCCGTCATCCCAGGCCTGCCGATGGATTTCGGAACCGATTTTGCCGATTCCGGCGCCGGCTGTCTATACGCAGTGCCAAGCATCTGCCACGGAACCTTGTGGATGATCCATTATCTTCTCCAAAAAGCCCCGCTTAAGTTACATAGCCATCGGCTGGCCGGATCAGAAACTGAACCGGCGGCCGTCGAACTTCAGGGTCTTCTGCGTCTTCCTGCCGTCATCGTACCAATGGTTGACGGTGATGTTCTTGCCCGTACGCGGCAGATCGTAGGAGACCCAGGCGCCATTCTCCGAATACGCCACTTCGAAGCCCGTGTCGTCGCAGCGGGTCATCGTCTTCGTGGCGTTGTCGTAACGGAAGAACGTGAGACCGTCGTACTGACCGGGGCTGTAGCGGCCGTTCTGGAAACAGTACACGCCGAAGGCGAACAGTTTGTGCTTGCCGTCGGACTCGTTCCAGTAGCACATCTCGATCCGCAGGAGATTCGCCCCATCCTTCATCTCGTACAGCACGAAGCCGTTCTTCTGGTCGATGGAGAGCGTCTCGCCCGCGTCCAGGGCCTTGCCCTCACGGTGCCGGATCCAGGCTTGCTTGACGGCGTTGGTCGATTCGTCCGTCTCCCACTCTTCCTCTTCGTCTTCAGCGGGCTTGACGGAGAGGTAGGCCCAGGCGAAGTCGCTGATGGTCGGCCTGTCGCCCTGATAGTTCACCTTGATGCCGCCCTGCGCCGACAGCGCAAGCGTGCTGAAGGCGAAGAGGATGGCCAGTAATGCTTTTTTCACGACCGGTGCATGTTTTGTGTTATGAATACAAATGTAAGCATAATCTTTGATATGTTTAGACGCAGATTTTTTGTATCTTCGCCAAGATTATTTCCCAAAACAGAACATGCGCGAATTCTTCATCACCAATACCCTGACCCGACGCAAAGAACTCTTCAAGCCGGTCCATCCCGGCCACGTGGGCATGTATGTCTGCGGGCCGACCGTCTATGGCGACGCCCATCTCGGCCACGCCCGTCCGGGCGTGACCTACGACGTGCTGAGCAAGCTCCTCCGCCACCTCGGCTACAAAGTGCGCTATGTGCGCAACATCACCGACGTGGGGCACCTGGAGCACGACGCCGACGAGGGAGAGGACAAGATCGCGAAGAAGGCCCGCCTGGAGCAGCTGGAGCCGATGGAGGTCGTGCAGGCCTACACCCTGCGCTACCACGAGGCGATGCGCCTGCTGAACTGCGCGCCTCCCTCCATCGAGCCGCGCGCCTCTGGCCACATCATCGAGCAGATCGAGGCGGTCAAGAAGATCCTCGAGGCCGGCTACGCCTACGAGAGCAACGGCAGCATCTATTTCGACGTCGAGAAATACAACCGCGACTACCACTACGGCATCCTCTCCGGGCGCAACCTCAACGACACGCTCGAAGGGACCCGCAACCTGGACGGGCAGGGCGACAAGCGCGCCCCCTACGATTTCGCCCTCTGGAAGAAGGCGGAGCCGGAGCACATCATGCGCTGGCCGTCCCCCTGGGGCGAGGGCTTCCCGGGCTGGCACCTCGAGTGCTCGGTCATGGGCGAGAAATACCTCGGCCGCGAATTCGACATCCACGGCGGCGGCATGGACTTGATGTTTCCGCACCACGAGTGCGAGATCGCGCAGAACCAGGCTTCCCGCGGCACGCAGGGCGTGCATTACTGGGTGCACAACAACATGATCACGATCGGCGGCCAGAAGATGGGCAAGTCGCTGGGCAACTTCATCACCCTGCCGCAGCTCTTCTCCGGCGACCATCCGAAGCTGGACCAGGCCTACAGCCCGATGACGATCCGCTTCTTCATCCTGCAGGCCCACTACCGCGGCACGCTGGACTTCTCCAACGAAGCCCTGCAGGCTGCCGAGAAGGGTCTCAAGCGCCTGATGCAGGCCGCCCGCGACCTCTATGCGATGACGGGCCGCAAGGCGCCGGCGTACGCCTACGGCGAGGAGCCGGTGCACATCGCGCCCGACAGCTGCCCGGCCGACAGCGCCGCGGTGAAGGCCGTCTTCGACGGGATCTACGACGCCCTCTGCGACGACATGAACACCCCGGTGGCCCTCGCGCACATCTCCGAGGCGGTCAAGCTCGTCAATTCCGCGAAGGCGGGGCAGGCCAGGCTATCCAAGGGCGACCTGGACACGCTCGTGCAGCTCTTCGACGACATCGTCTTCGGTGTGCTCGGCCTCAAGGACGAGGAAGCCGCCGGCGGGAGCACGGCCAAGGTCATCGACGGCCTGATGCAGATGATCCTCGAGCAGCGCGCCGCCGCCAAGGCCGCCAAGGACTGGACCACTTCCGACCACATCCGCGACGCCCTCGCCGCCCTGGGCATCCGGGTGAAAGACACCAAGGACGGCGCAGAATGGACGCTGGACTGATGGGGACCTTGTCAAAATGGCTCTGCCTCCTGATGCTCTGCGCATCTACGGCCGCGTTGGCGCAGCCGGATTCCGGTCAGCGCCGGAAGCATGATGCGGCCAGCCTCGCAGGAGAATGGCGCTGGGTCGGCAAGGACGTTCCCGAACTGATCCTGGTGCTCGGCACGGACAGCCGGGGAGAACTGAAGGCAGAAAGCCTGTACACCTATCGGGATACGGATTTCAGCGATCCGAAACTGGTTTTCAACGGCACGTCCCTCTGGATCCGCAAGGATCTGGACGAAAACGCCTACCTCGAGCTGGACCTCCGGCCGGAAGGCGGGGACCTGACGGGGCGCTGCCTGATGGTCGGCGTGTGGACGAGGGAGTTTGACGACACCGTCACCCTGCGCCGGAATTACTTTGAATATGCCCCCGCCCGCGAGGCTTTCCGCTTTCTCGCCTGGCCCGGCCGGACCGACGGGGACGATACCTGCACGGGTATCGTCGTTTACGGCTACGCCGGCCAGGAAGACGCACCCGCCCTCACCTGTGAGTTCGATCTGGTGGAGCCTGTCTCCGTCGATGAAGCCCTGGAGACGGACTGGGTGGATGACCGGCGGGACATCAATTTCGACGGCGTCCCCGATCTGGAGATCTACCTGGGCAACGATCCCGTCACCTACGCGGACCACTCCGCCGCCTATGTCTGGAATCCGGGCGGTTACTTCGAGGCGGTCGAAGGGTACGCGGAGCTCGAGAACCCCTTCCCTGATCCTGATACCCGGACCGTTTCGAGCACGTTCTACAGCGGAGACCGGGAGATGACGACCCGGACTTATGTCTGGCAGGGGAGCCGCCTGGTCCTGATACGGGAAGATATTGTCACAATGCCTTGAAAAAACAACTCCGTAAACAGAAGGTCCTGATGCGGACTCTCCGGGCAGATTGCCGAAGAATTGACGCTTGACTTCCGCCATTCCGACATCTTCCTGACGGATCACAAGGACGAAGAGCACCACGAGTGTTCGAAGCAGACCCTGAATCACCGCAGAATCAAGTAATAATCATATTGATATGAAAAAAGTATTCTATTTCGCCATCATGGCACTGCTGCTCGCCGCGTGTGGCGGCAGCCCCAAGCAGCAGGACAACCCGATTGCAAAGCCTCAGCAGGCGGGCTCCCCTTCCGCGGAGCAATTCGCCGCGATGCAGGAGATTTATGATGACGTGGAGGACGACCACGGCTGGAAACCCCTCTGCAAATGGCAGTACGTGGACCTGGACGGCGACGGCGTCAACGAGGTGTGGATGCGCGACATGGCCGAGGAGTACGGCGCCTTCTTCGCCGCCAACGACGACTACCTCGCCCTGATCGGCATCGAATCGGAGCGTTTCCAGGCGTATACCCGGGAGATCAAGGACGGCAAAGGCTATTTCTGCAAGAGCGGGTCGGCCGGCGGTCCTTCCTATTATACGGAGATCATCGCCCTGCAGGACAGCCACATCGTGGAGCGCTTCAACCAGCTGCAGGTCTATGAGGACGTCGAGGCCGAGCTGAACGGAAGGGAGCTCAGCCAGGCGGAGATCGAAGCCTACCGGGAAGCCCTTCCGGAAGGCAAGGAGCTGGAGGTCGGCGAATGGAACATCCTCGACCTCACGGACTACGACAGGGTCCCCGCGCACAAGAATTCCGCGAAGGAAGACAAGATCATCATGGACTTCATCACGGAGATGTACAACAGCAGCCTGTACGTCGAGGACGTGTTCCTGGAGGAGCACTGCACGCCCCGGATGCTCCAGCAGCTGCGCGACGACTATCAGTACGAAGGCGAAGGCTATGCGAACTGGGATTTCCGCTCGGAGAGCAACGACGGTTTCAGCGACGAGAACGGCATCATCAACATCGAGAAGATCGACGGCCGCTACTACTATGAGGCGAACGACGCCGGGTACATCTTCCGCAACATCATCTCCGCCTTCATCCAGGACGGTATCGTCATGTTCGACGGCATCACGCCGGACGCCACCTACCAGGTCTACGATCCTTTCGCGAATGATGACGAAGATTATTAGCCGCTTATGAAGACCGTTTACACCAACACCCGGCATCCGAAACTGATCCTCTGGGGCAGCATCGCGATCGGGGTGATCGGGGTCGCGTGCCTCGTCCTGTACATCGTGCTGTCGAACGAATCCTACCTCTTCAGCGTCTTCTATTCGCTGATCTACTTCGCCATATTATTCAGCCAGTATAAGCTGAGCACCTACACGTTCGACGACGAAGAGGACACGATCACCTACAGCGAGTTGAAGAAGTATCCGCTCAAGATGTCGGACATCACGACCGTCATCTACAAGGAGAGCAAGAAGGGACGCTTCCGCAAGCTGTTCATCCACGATTCCGGGACGGGCTTCATGGAGATCCTCACCTCCAAGGCCAACGCCGACAAGATGGTCGCCCAGATCCTGAAGGCCAATCCGGCCGCCAAGGTCAGCCACGCCAACTACATCTGATTTCCCGCAGGGATCAGTCATTCCGGACTCGATCCGGAATCTCAGTACTGAAAACGGTCCTTTTCAGCGCCGACCCAGGTTTCAAAACCCGGGTCGGCGCCGTTTTCGGCCTTTTCCGGCACCGGCTAGCGTTTTTCCAGCTGGAGAAGCCACCGCTTCCGCTCCAGGCCGCCGGCATAGCCCGTCAGGGCGCCGCCGGCGCCGAGTACGCGGTGGCAGGGGACGATCAGGGAGACGGGATTGCGCCCGACGGCGCTCCCGACAGCCCGGGCACCGGGGCAGGAAAGCCGCCGGGCAAGCTCTCCGTAACTGACCGTTTCTCCATAGGGGATGTCCAGGAGCGCCTGCCAGGCCCTGCGCTGGAAGGGTGTCCCGCGCAGATCCAGTTTGGGAATGAAGTCCGGAATCCGCCCGGCGAAATAGTCGTCCAGCCAACGGCACGTGTCTGCGAAAACCGGGAGCCATCCCGTTTCGGACTGCGGTCCGGCCGTGCTGCCGAAATGCGCCTGTCCGTCGAACCACAGTCCGGTCAGGGCATCGCCCTCCCCGGCCAGCGTGATGCCGCCCAGCGGGGAATCATAGTGCCAGATCATTGTCATCGGGATTTCAGCCAGTCGGCCATGGTGCGCAGCGCACGTCCGCGGTGACTGACGGCGTTCTTCTCCTCTTCGGAGACTTCCGCGAGGGTGCGGCCCGGGTAGGCGTCCGGCAGGAAGACGGGGTCGTAGCCGAAGCCGCCCGCGCCGTGCCTTTCCCGGGCGATGGCGCCTTCGCAGACCCCCTCGAAGAACCGGGGCTGCCCGTCCGCAAGGATCAGCGTCACGACGGTGTGGAACCGTGCGCGCCGGGAAGGCTTGTCTTTCATTTCCGCCAGCAACTTCTCCATGTTCGCCTGGGAATCGTGCCCCGGGCCGGCGTAGCGGGCGGAATAGATGCCGGGGGCGCCGCCGAGGGCGTCCACCTCCAGGCCGGTGTCGTCGGCGAAGCACGGCAGCCCGGTGCGTTCGAACAGGTACCGCGCCTTCTGCAGGGAGTTCTCCTGCAGGGTGGATCCCGTCTCCGGGATGTCTTCCGTGATGCCCAGCGAGGCGGGTGAAACGACTTCGTAATCCGGTCCGAGGACCTCCGCGGCCTCGCGGAGTTTGCCGGGATTGGCGGTGGCGAAAATGATTCTCATAACGGGGGCAAAGTTAGCACGAAAAGATGAAAATTAATGCTTATCTTTGTCTTGCTATGATAACAGAAAGCCAACTCAACGATCTGACCCGGCAGCTGTTCGACCAGATTCAGTTTACGGCCGAACCGGCCGGGTTGTACGATCCGCTGCGCTATATGATCGCCATCGGCGGCAAGCGCATCCGCCCGCGCCTCTGCCTGACCGCCTATTCCCTGTTCAGCGACCGTTTCGACGAGTCCATCCTCTCCCCGGCCACGGCCTTGGAAGTGTTCCATTCCTTCACCCTGATGCACGACGACATCATGGACCGTTCGCCCCTGCGCCGCGGCGTGCCGACCGTCTGGAAGAAGTGGAACGAAGACACGGCCATCCTCTCCGGCGACGTGATGCTGATCGACGCCTACCGCCGCATCGCCAAGGCGCCGGCCCGGGTGCAGGACCAGGCGCTGGAGCTGTTCTCCCGCACAGCCGCCCAGGTCTGCGACGGGCAGCAATACGACATGGACTTCGAGTCGGAGGCAGAGGTCCCGATGGAGGAATACGACAAGATGATCGGCCTCAAGACGGCCGTCCTGCTGGCCTGCTCGGCCGAAATGGGCGCGCTGATCGGCGGCGCCTCCCCGGAGCAGTGCCAGGCCCTGTACCGCTACGGCTACGAGCTCGGCATGGCCTTCCAGATCGCGGACGACTACCTCGACGCCTTCGGCGACGAGAAGATCTTCGGCAAACCCATCGGCGGGGACATCGTCAACGGCAAGAAGAGCTGGCTGACCGTCCGCACCCTGGAGAAGCTGGAGGACAGGGCGCCCTTCTTCACCGCTTTTTCCCTGCCGGCGGACACGCCGGAACAGAAAGCCGCGAAGATTGCTGCGGTCAAGGATTTCTACCTCCGCCTCGGCGTGGACGCCGACGCCAAGGAGGAGATCGTCCGTTTCACGGACCGGGCGATGGAGGCCCTTTCCGGGATCGGTTTCGGCCCGCTCAAGCTGGAGACGCTCCGCCGCTTCGCCGAGCGGCTCGTAGGACGCGCCAGATAGCCGATGGAAGGGGTCGCGACAGTCGTCAAGAACGCGGGCAGCCACTACCTGCTCAGCCCGCTGCCCGCCTGGGAGCTGTTCCCTGCGGTGCTGCGGGGCAAGGTCCGGCTGGAACGCAGCGGCTCCACCAACCCCGTCGCGGTGGGCGACCGCGTCCGCTATGAGCTGGACGGCGCCGCCACGGAGGAGCACCCGGCCGTGATCAAGGAGATCCTGCCCCGGGACAATTACCTCATCCGCCGCTCCACCAACCTCTCCCGCCAGTCGCACGTGATCGCGGCCAACCTGGACCAGGCCGTCATCGTCGTCAGCCTCCTCTTCCCGGAGATCAAGCTGCCCTTCCTGGACCGGATCCTCGTGACCTGCGAGGTCTACAAGGTCCCGGTGCTGGTCGTCCTCAACAAGGTGGACCTCTACCGGGAGGAATTCCCGGACATGGTGGACGCCTTCCGGAAAATCTACGAGAGCGCCGGCTACGCCGTCCTGGAGACTTCCGCCCGCACGGGCGAGGGGATCGACATCCTGCGGGAGCGCTGCCGGGACCGGATCAACCTTTTCTCCGGCGAGTCCGGCGTGGGCAAGTCCAGCATCATCAAGGCCCTGGATCCGGGGCTCGACCCCAAGGTGGGCCGCATCTCGGACGCCCACCTGCAGGGCAAGCACACGACCTCCCTGTATGAGATGTACCGCCTCGACGGCGGCGGTTTCGTCATCGACACCCCCGGCCTGCGCGGTTTCGGGCTGGTGGACCTGGAGAAAGAGGAAATCTCCAAGTATTTCCCGGAGATGCTCGCCGTGATGGACGACTGCCGTTTCGTGCCTTGCACGCACACCCACGAACCCGATTGTGCCGTCAAGGCCGCCGTCGATGACGGCCGGATCAGCGCGGAGCGCTACAATTCCTACCTCGGCATGCTCGAGGAGGACAGGAAATTCCGATGAACAAAAGCCTCAACCGCGAGATCCTGCGGCTGTCCGTACCGAGCATCCTGGCCGGCATCACCGTCCCGCTGGTGGGGATGGTGGACACCGCCGTGGCGGGCCACCTGGCCGGCGACACGGCGGCGCAGATCGGCGCCATCTCCGTGGGCGCCATGGTCCTGTCGCTGCTGTACTGGGCCTTCGGTTTCCTGCGCACCGGCACGGGCGGCCTGACGGCCCAGGCCTTCGGCCGGGAGGATCCGGAGGAATGCGGGCGCATCTTCCTGCGCGGGGCGGGCCTGGCCCTGCTGGCCGCCGCGGCCGCCCTGCTCCTGCAGTGGCCCTTCTTCAAGGGCGTCATGCTGATGACGGACGCCACGCCGGAAGTCGAGGCGCTCGCGGAGCGCTACTTCTTCATCCGCATCTGGGCGGCTCCCGCCACGATGACCCTGATGGCCCTGCGCGGCTGGTTCGTCGGGATGCAGGATTCCGTGCACCCGATGTGGATGGACCTCATCATCAACGGGGTCAATATCGTCCTTAGCGTGCTTCTCGCCTTCGGGGTCGGGTCCTGGGAGGGCCTGGGCTTCGCCGGCATCCCGCTGGGGACCGTCATCGCCCAATATACCGGCCTGCTGTACGGCCTGCTGGTCTGCGGCCGGCGCTACGGGCGCGGTGTCTTCGCCCGCCTGCGGCGCGAAGACTTCAGCGCCCTGCTCCATGACGGCTCGACCGGCCGTTTCTTCCGGATGAACCTGGACCTGCTCGGCCGCTCCCTCTTCTTCATCCTCATCTACATCGGCTTCACGATGATCTCCGCTGGCTACGGCGACCTGATGCTCGCCGCCGGCTCCATCATCATGCAGCTGCTGATGTTCTTCAGCTATTTCACCGACGGTTTCGCCTATGCCGGCGAAGCGCTGACCGGCCGCTTCATCGGTGCGCGCGACGGCGCGATGCTGCGCCTGTCGGTGCGCTACGTCTTCGCCTGGAGCATGGCCATCGCGCTGCTGTTCATGGGATTGTACGCTTCCACAAGCGTGCCGGTGCTGCGGCTTCTGACCAGCGACGAGGCGGTCGTGCAGGCCGCCCGGCAGTTCCTGCCCTGGCTGCTGCTGATGCCGCCGCTGGGCTGCGCCGCCTTCACCTGGGACGGCATCTTCCTCGGCGCCACCGCCTCCCGCGGCCTGATGGTCGCCATGGCCGGCGCCGCCGCGGCCTTCTTCGCGATCTGGTTCAGCGGCCGCGCGCTGCTGCAGCCCGCCGGCGCGGCCGCCCTCCACCTCCTGTTCGCCGCCTACTTCGCCCACCTGGCCTTCCGGACGCTCTGGCTGACGCTCCGCTACCGCCGGGAAGTCCTGGGCCGCTGCCCTGCGGGCGAAACCCGCAGCTAGCCGGCACCGGAAAGGGCCGAAAACGGCGCCGACCCGGGTTTTGAAACCTGGGTCGGCGCTGAAAAGGACCGTCTTCGGTACTGAGATTCCGGATCAAGTCCGGAATGACTACCCTCTCCGGGATCAGATAAAGATGTAGCGCAGGATGAACAGCACCGCCAGCACCCACATCGGGATGGATATCTCCTTGAAGCGGCCGGCGATGGCGTGCGTGAGCACGTAGGCGATCACGCCGATCAGGATACCGTCGGAGATGCTGTAGGCCACCGGCATCAGGATGATGGTCAGGAAGGCCGGGATGCTCTTGCAGTAGTCCTCCCAGTGGATGGCCTTGATCGAAGGCATCATCATGACGCCCACGATGATCAGCGCCGGGGCCGTGGCCGCTCCCGGGATGGAGAGGAAGATCGGCGAGAAAAACAGCGCCAGGGCGAAGCACACGGCGGTGGAGAAAGCCGTGAGGCCCGAACGGCCGCCGTCACCGACGCCGGAAGCACTCTCGACGTAGGTCGTGGTGGTGGAGGTGCCCAGGCAGGCGCCGCACACCGTGGCGATGGAGTCGGCGAGGAACATCTTCTCCACGCCGGGGATCTCGTCATTTCCCTTCTCGATAAGGCCCGCGCCCTGATGGACGCCGATGATGGTGCCCATCGTGTCGAACATGTCGATGAACAGGAAGGTGAACACGACCACCAGCATGTCCAGGGTGAAGATGTTGTGGAACTCGAACTGGCAGAAGATCGGGGAGACGCTGTGCGGCAGGGAGACCAGCTGCAGGGCGCCGGCGTCATTGTGCGCCAGCTGCGTCACGGCCATGCCCGTCGCCGGGTCCTTGACCACCAGGCCGATGAGCGTGGTGATGATGATGCCGATGAGGATGCCGCCGCGGACCTTGAGCATCACCAGGCCGGCCGTGATCATGAGGCCGATCATGGCCACGAGGGCCGTCCCCTGGGTGATCTTGCCGAGGGTCACGAGCGTGGAGTCGGAGTTCACGATGATCCCGGCGTTCTGCAGGCCGATGAAGGCGATGAACAGGCCGATGCCGGCGCCGATCGCCTTCTTGAGCGTGCCCGGGATGGCGTTGATGAGCCAGGTGCGGACCTTCGTCACGGTCAGGATGATGAACAGGATGCCCTCGAGGAGCACCGCCGTCAGGGCGAACTGCCAGGAGTAGCCCATCGTCAGGCAGACCGTGTACACGAAGAAGGCGTTGAGGCCCATGCCAGGCGCCAGCGCGAAGGGCTTCTTGGCGTAGAGGGCCATCACCAGCGTACCGATGATGGCCGCGAGCGCGGTGGCCGTGAACACGGCCCCGCCCGGCATGCCGTCGAGGGCGCTGAAGATGCTGGGGTTGACGGCCAGGATGTAGGCCATCGTGAGGAAGGTGGTGATGCCGGCGACGATCTCGGTCCGGACATTGTGCTTGCCGGCTTCGAAGCCGAAAGCCTTATTCAAGAAATCCGCCATGGCCGCCTCCCGCTAGAAGACCCACTTGGTACCGATGCAAGGCAGGACATGGAAACCGTCCATGCCGGCAAAATTGTAGCTGATCTCCACCTCGCCGCCGAGGTTGAAGTGCTCGGTGCCGAAGTTGTACCAGAGCTGGGGCTCGGAGAGCACGACCGCGTGGTCATACTCGCACCACACGTCCACGAAGCCGGAGAAACGCAGGCCGCTGAGGCCGAACAGGTCCTGGCAGCCCCAGACCGCGGTGAACTGCAGGGGGACGTGGGAGTGCATCTTCACGAAGTACTTGTACAGGAGCTTCAGGTTCAGCGTATTCTTGAAATCCCCGGAATGGAGGAACCAGTCCACGCCGGCCAGGAACGCGCTGTTCACCGGGAAGGCGCCGTACTCAAGTCCGGCAGCGCCGCTCAGGTTGCCCCAGGTCCCGAAACCGCCGTTGTACTCTATCTGAAGGCTCAACGGGGCAAGGGCGCTGTCCTGCCAGAAATTGAGGCAGCGGGCGATCTCGAAATACGTGTTGTTCGGAGAAACGACCGTGTTCCCGTCCCTGTTGTTGTAGTCGTAGTCGACGAAGAAGAAGGTGTTGCCCCAGTTGTCCTGGTGGAAACCTTCCAGGGTCGTGGTAAAGTGCTTGCGGCCAAAATCGTAGAAGGTCTGGAAATTGGTCTGGGCCTTTGCTCCTTGAGCAAACAGCAACGCAGCGGAAGTTACCGCCATCAAGAATACTTTTTTCATCTTATGGGTATATATAGTGATCAAACGTGGATGACGGACGTCACGTCGACGTCCTGCGGCAGGGCCTGGCGGCCTTTCAGTTCATCGATCTCGATGATGAAGTTGATCAGGACTTCCCGGGGCTGGAAATGATTCCGCACCAGCCGCGCCGCCGCGCCGACCGTGCCGCCCGTGGCGAGCAGGTCGTCGTGGATCAGCACGACGTCGTCGGGCGAGATGGCGTCCTTGTGGATCTCGATCGTGTCGGGGCCGTACTCTTTCATGTAGGTCTCGCTGTAGGTGTCGGCGGGGAGTTTGCCGGGCTTGCGCGCCATCACGAAGCCGGCGCCCAGGCGGACCGCCAGGGCGGGGCCGGCCACGAATCCGCGGGACTCCAGGCCCACCACCTTGGTGATTCCTTTGTCTTTGTAGATCTCGTAGAGGTCGTCGATGAGCTCCCGAAGGCAGTCTGCATCTTTGAAGAGGGTGGTGACATCCCAGAAGAGGATGCCCTTGATGGGGAAATCCGGAACGGTCCGGAGGCTGGATTTAAGGTTTTCTACACTCATAGGGAACGAACATCACACGAAGATACGATTTTTCTGCGAGATATTCGTTACCTTTGTCATGATTATTTGATTATGCAGAAAAGAAGCAGCAAAGGCCGGAAACCTTCCGGCAGAAAGCATTCCGGCGGCGGGAAGAAGGTCTTCCCGCAGTATGTCGGGAAGGTGCAGATGACCCGCGAAGGGTTCATCTTCGTGATTGTGGACGGCCAGGATGACGACATTTTCGTCAAGGCCGCCAAGACCCGCCACGCCCTGCAGGGCGACACGGTCCGCGTGGCCGTGACCCGGGAGAAGTCCGGGGACGTCCGGCGCCGCGAGGGCGAGGTGGTGGAGATCGTCGAGCGTTCCGCCCGCCCGTTCGTGGGTTATTATCATGCCGTCGGGGCCCAGGCCTGGGTCCTGATGCAGAGCAAGACCATGCCGTATGACATCCAGGTGGATGCGGAGGCGGCCGCCGCCATGGGCGCGCAGGCCGGGATGAAGGTGGCCGCGGTCGTGGACCGCTGGGACCGCCGCGATCCGGGGCCTTTCGGCCATGTGGTCGATGTGCTCGGCGTGCCCGGGGAGAACGATACCGAGATGCATGCCATCCTGGCGGAGTTCAATCTCCCCTACCGTTTTTCCGAGGAGGTGGAGCATGCCGCCGACAGGATTTCGGACGAGATCACGGCGGAGGACCTCAAGGGCCGCAAGGATTTCCGGGACACGTTTACGCTGACCATCGATCCGGCGGATGCGAAGGATTTTGACGACGCGCTGTCGTTCAAGCCGTTGCAGAACGGCAATTTTGAGGTCGGCGTGCATATCGCTGACGTTTCGTATTATGTCAGGCCCGGGTCGCCCGTGGACAAGGAGGCGCGCGACCGCGGCACTTCGGTCTATCTGGTGGACCGGACGGTGCCGATGTTGCCGGAGAAGCTTTGCAACAAGCTTTGTTCGCTGCGGCCGCATGAGGACAAGCTGACGTTTTCGGCGGTGTTCGAGATGACGCCGAAGGCCGAGATCCGCTCGCGCTGGATCGGCCGCACTGTCATCAATTCCGATTATCGCCTGGATTATGAGCAGGCGCAAAGCATCATTGAAGCAGGGGCGGCCGGCAGCGGGCAACTGCCTCCTGAAACGTCCGGCTGCGCCGGACCCCTCCCCATTGAAAACGGGGGCATATCCCCCGCCCCCCCTGCGGCCATAAACCCCTTTTCGACTTTGCTGCCGCAAAGTCCCGGGGCCGACCGGTCGGCTGATGCCGACTTGAGCCAGGGGGCAACTGCTGCCGATCCGCAGCTGCGTGAAGCAATTCTGACGCTGAACAGGTTGGCGGGGATCCTGAAGGAGGAGGAGAAGAAGAAGGGGGCGATTGATTTCGACCGGCCGGAGATGAAGGTCGAGGTGGATGAGAAGGGCAAGCCGGTGCGGGTGTACCAGAAGGTGTCGAAGGAGGCGAACTGGCTGATCGAGGAGTTCATGCTGCTGGCGAACCGGACGGTCGCGGAGTTCGTGGCCACGGGCGGGCAGATGAATGGCGTGGCGCAGAAGAATGCCAAGACGTTCGTGTATCGCGTGCACGGGGAGCCGAACGAGCTCAAGCTCGAGAACCTGTATACGTTCGCGAAGGGTTTCGGGCACCGCATCCCGGAGCAGCAGCATACGAAGGCCCGCGCCACGGCGAAGGCCCTCAATGAATTGCTCGCGGGCGCGAAGGGCAAGCCGGAGTTCGCCGCGATGGAGAACCTCGCCCTGCGGGCGATGGCGAAGGCCTGCTACAGCACCGACAACATCGGGCATTACGGCCTGGCGTTCAAGTTCTACACGCATTTCACCTCGCCGATCCGGCGCTATCCCGACCTGATGGTCCATCGCCTGCTGGCCCGCTATCTGGACAATGGGGAGAGCGCCAAAAAGGACAAGTTCGAGGAGGAGTGCCGCTATGCTTCCGAGCGCGAGCTCGTGGCGGCGGACGCCGAGCGCACTTCCATCAAGTACAAGCTGGTCGAGTTCATGATGGACAAGATCGGCGAGGAGTACGACGGGCACGTGTCCGGCATCACCGAGTGGGGCATGTACGTGGAGATCGAGCCCACCAAGATCGAGGGCATGGTGTCCGTGCGCGACATCCAGTCGGACTTCTACGAGTTCGACGAAGCCCGCTACCGCCTCGTGGGCAAGCGCCGGCACAAGCAGTTCCGTCTCGGCGATCCGGTGCGCATCCGGGTCAAGAGCGCCAACCTCGAACAGCGGCTGCTGGATTTCGAACTGATTGAGACCAACCAATAATATGACATACCATGGCCAACGGTAATTCTTTATTCGCATTCCTGGCAGGCGCCGTGACCGGCGCCGCCCTGCTGCTCCTCGCCAGCACTGAGAAGGGTGAGGAAGTCGTCGAAGACATCAAGGAGAAAGGTACGGAAGCCTTCAACAACGGCCGCGCCGCCGTCCTGCGCGGGCTGGACAAGCTGGACGACGCCATCAGCGCCCGGCAGGCCGCCCGCAAGGACGCCGCCGAAAAGGACAAGACTGCCGAATTCGAAGACGAGTAGCAGCACCGCCTTATGGCTGAGAAATCGCTGGAGGGCCTCGCGAAAGAGGCCCGGCAGTACGCCGACCTGCGCTTCGACGAGCTGAAGCTCAAGACGACCCGGGGCCTGTCCACGGCCCTCGGGCAAACGCTGGCGTACCTGCTCATCTTCGCCGTCCTGGCCATCGTGCTGGGACTGCTCTCCCTCGCCCTGCTGCAATGGCTCAACAGCCTGGTGGGGTCGCCCTGGGGGACGCTCATCGTGGCGGGTGCCTTCCTGATCGCCCTGATCGCGCTCTGGGTGAACCGGGGCAAGCTCTTCCGGGATCTCTTCGTCAAGCTCTTCATCGACGTCTTCTACGATACCGAAAGCGATGAGTAACCAATACGCCAAGATCAGGACGACGGCCGAGCTGGACAAGGCCATCAAGGAGGTACACGCCAAGCGCAAGAAGGCCGGCAAGGGCTTCGAGAAGGACATCGTCCGGCTGAAGAACCACTACAAGCCTTCCAATCTGCTGCTCGGGGCGGTCAAGCAGTACACGCCCATGCTCAGCTGGAGCGGAATAGGCCTCGGAATCATCCGAGGCCTGAAGAAACGTCTGAGGAAATAAGCTAGATCAGCGGCTCCGCCGTCATCGCGGCGGGCTGCGGGATCCCCATCAACTTGAGAATGGTCGGCGCCACGTTGCACAAGGCGCCGTCCTTGACCGTCTTCACGGCGTCTCCGGCGTTGATCACGACGAACTGCACCGTGTTGAGGGAGTGCGCCGTGTTCGGCGTGCCGTCCGGGTTGACCTCGAAGTCGGCGTTGCCGTGGTCGGCGGTCAGCAGGACCACGTAATCGTGGGCGATCGCAGCGTCCACCACCTTTCCGACGAGCTTGTCGATGCACGCGACGGCGCGGGTCACGGAGTTGTACACGCCCGTATGGCCCACCATGTCACCATTGGCAAAGTTCAGGATGATCATGTCCTCGACCTCCGAGTTGATCTTGTCGATCAGTTTCTCGGCCACCTCGGGGGCGCTCATCTGCGGCAGCATGTCGTAGGTCGGCACCTTCGGGGAATTGACCAGGATGCGGTCCTCGCCTTCGAACTGCAGCTCGCGGCCGCCGTTGAAGAAGAAGGTCACGTGGGCGTATTTCTCCGTCTCGGCGATGCGCAGCTGGCGCTTGCCGGCCTTGGAGACCGTCTCGCCGAGGGTGTCGTTCACAAGCTCCTTGTCGAAGAGGATGTGCACGCCGGTGAAGGAGGCGTCGTACGGGGTGAGGCAGCAGTAGTACAGCGGAAGGGTCTTCATCCCCTCTTCCGGCATGTCCTTCTGCGTCAGGACGGTGGTCAGCTCACGCGCGCGGTCGTTGCGGAAATTGTAGAAGATGATGGCGTCGCCCTCCTCGACCTTGGCGAGGGGTGCGCCGGCGGCGTCGGTGATGACAATCGGCTTGACGAATTCGTCGGTCACGTCGGCGTCGTAGGACGCCTGGATGCCCTCCAGGGCGGACGTGAATGCGGCGCCCTTGCCCTCGACCAGCAGGTCGTAGGCCTCCTTCACGCGGTTCCAGCGCTTGTCGCGGTCCATCGCATAGAAGCGGCCGCACACGGAAGCGATCTTGCCGGTGCTCTCCGCCATTTTCTGCTCCAGCTCCTCGAGGAAGCCCTTGCCGCTGCGCGGGTCCGTGTCGCGGCCGTCCATGAAGGCATGCACGAAGACCTTGTCCAGCTCATACTCCTTCGCCACGCGGAGGAACTCGTACACGTGCTCCAGGGAGGAGTGCACGCCGCCGTGGGAGGTGAGGCCCATCAGGTGGAGCTTCTTGCCGGAAGTCTTGACGTAGTCGAAGACCGCCTTGATCTCGGCGTTCTCCAGGAACTTGTGGTCGCGGACCGCCATGTTGATCTTGACGAGGTCCTGGTAGACCACGCGGCCGGCGCCCAGGTTCATGTGGCCGACCTCGGAGTTGCCCATCTGCCCGTCCGGCAGGCCGACATACTCGCCGCAGGCCTGCAGGTGGCCGTAGGGATATTTCGCACGCAGGCCGTCGATGACCGGCGTGCCCTGCGTGAAGATGGCGTTGGAATAATTGTGTTCGCCCTCGCCCCAACCGTCGAGGATCATCAGGAGTACTTTGCGGTTCATATCTTGTATCGATTATAATCTATCCCGCAAAGATAACAAAAATAAGGATAGCCCCTTGCGGTTGACCATCCTTATTTGTGGGGATTCGCCGACTTGATCGGCGAATGACGACTGGGGACGACTAGTCGATCAGCCCGCGGCCGCGGAGCATGGCCTGCGAGTCGGGCTCGCGGCCGGCGAAGCTCTTGTAGAGCGTCATCGGCTCCTCGCTGCCGCCCTTCTCCAGGAAGGTCTGCTTGAACTTCTTCGCAAGCTCCAGGTCGTACGGACCCTTCGGCGAGGCGGCGAAGATGCTGAAGGCATCCTTGTCGAGCACCTCGGCCCAGAGGTAGCCGTAGTAGCCGGCGGCATAGCCGCTGGAGAAGATGTGGTTGAAGTAGGTCGAGCGGTAGCGGTAGGTGATCTCCGGGATCAGGCCGATCTGCTCCGCGACCTTCTTCTCGAAGGCGTCGATGTCCACGCCCTTCGTGGTGGAGAGCTCATGCCAGCGCATGTCCAGGATGGACGCGGCGCAGAGCTCCGTGGTCATGAAGCCCTGGTTGAACTTCTTGGCATTGAGGATCTTCTGCACCAGCTCGTCGGGAATGACCTCACCCTGGGCGTTCTTGGCATACTGGGCGAGCAGCGAAGGCTGGAAGGCCCAGTTCTCGTTGAACTGGGAAAACACCTCCACGAAGTCGCGCGTCACGCTCGTGCCGCTCACGGTCGGATAGTGGCACTGCGTCAGCAGCCCGTGCAGGGCATGCCCGAATTCGTGGAAAGCCGTCTCCACCTCGTCGATGGAGAGGTAGTCGTCGGAGAAATTGCAGACATTGACGATGATCGGGCGGACCACCGTGCCGTCGGCCTCGACGTACTGCTCGCGGACATTGTTCATCCACGCGCCGCCGCGCTTGCTCGCGCGCGGCTTGTAGTCGGTCGTGAAAATGCCCAGCAGGGACCCGTCAGCGGCCGTGACCTTGTAGGTCTTGACCTGCGGATTGTAGACGGGCACGTTCTCCAGGGGCTCGAAGTTCACCCCGTACAGGATGTGGGCGTTGGTGAAGATGCCGTTCACCACGTTGTCGATGTGGAAGTAGGGCTTGGTCACGGACTCGTCGAGGTCGTATTTCGCCTTGCGGACCTTCTCGGCGTAGTACCACCAGTCCCAGGGCTCGATCTTGGAGCCGGCCGGGAGCTTGCCCGCCTTGACCTCGGCGTCCATCACGGCCTGCATGTCGGCCAGCTCGGTCCTGGCGCGCGCCACGGCGGCTTTCATGATGCCGTCCAGGAAGGCATCGACCGTCTTCGTGTCGCCTGCCATCTTGTTGGCGAGGAGATAGGCGGCGGCGTTGGGATAGCCCAGGATCCGGGCCTTCTCGGCGCGCAGGTCGAGCACCTCCAGCAGGAGCTGGCGGTTGTCGTATTCATTGCCGCGGTGGCCGCGGGAGGTATAGGCTTCGTTGTACTGGCGGCGCAGTTCGCGGTCCTCCGTGGTCGTCATCTTGTCGGGATAGGCGGCGACGCTGAAGCCGAACTTCTCCAGGAAGTCATTGGACTCGGCGAGGATATTGTTGCCGATCTTCTGCGTCTTGGCGGCGATGTCGGCGTTGATCTGGCGCAGGCGCGCCTGCTGCTCCTCGGGCAGGCCGATGCCCTCGCGCTCGAAGGCCTCGTAGCGCTTCTTGAGCACCATCTGCTGCTCGCGGGTCAGGCCGCTCTGGTCGCCGTTGTAGACGGCGGCGATGCGGTTGTAGAGCGCCTTGTTGAAGGAGATGTTGTTCTCATGCTCGCTCATGAGCGGGATGAGCTCCTCCTCCACGGCGGCCAGCTCGTCGGTGCGGTCGGTCTCGGTCACGTTGTAGAACACACCCACCACCTTGGAAAGGATCTTCCCGGAGAGCTCCAGGGGCACGATGGTGTTCTCGAAGGTCGGCGTGTCGGGATTGGCCGTGATGGCGTCGATCTCGGCGATCTGCTGCTCGATGCCGGCCTTGACGGCGGGGATGTAGTCGGAGGGTTGGATCTGCTCGTACGGCGGGATGCCGTAAGGGGTGTCCCATTCCGTCAGGAAGGGGTTGACGCGGTTGTTGCAGGCTGTCATGGCAAGGATGAGGGCTGCGAGGGAAAGGACTTTTTTCATTTATTGACTGATAATGATATACGTGGGATAATGGTCGGAGTAGCCTTCGATGAACTGCCCGCCGGAGAAGGTCCGGAAAGGCGTGCCGGCGTAGCGGCCCTCCTGCTGGGTGAGGAAGGGCGGATCGAAGATGTAGCCGTAGTGGAAGGCGTCGCTCTTGAGGATGTGCAGGCTCCCCTGCGCCTCCGTGTCCGTCAGGGCACTGCCTACGAAGATGCAGTCGAAGATGTTCCACTCGCCGTGGTATTCCTGCGAGCCGAAACCGTCCTTGTGCATGCGCAGGAACGGGGAGAAGAGATCCCCCTCCTGCATCTCCCCGATGGTCTCGCGGCCGTGCAGATACTCGGCCATGCACGCGTCCTCCGGGTTGTCGTTCATGTCGCCCATCACGATGACGTTGATGCCCGGGTGACGCTTCTCCACGGCCAGGATGTCGTCATGGACGATCTCGGCGGCGCGGCAGCGCAGGTCGGCGCCCTTGTCGCCATTGCGGGAAGGCCAGTGGCAGACATAGACAACCAGCGGCTCCCCGGCCAGCTCGCCGCGGACGCACAGCACATCGCGCGTCTTGAACTCGCGCTGTTCCTGGGGCGTCTTCTCGAAGACGATGCCGCGTTTCGTCTTGAAATCAAACGGCAGCGAGCGGACCTCGAGGACCTTGAACTGCGAGGGGCGGTAGAGCAGCGCGCAGTCGATGCCGCGCACGTCCGGTCCCTCCTCGTGGACGAAGCGGTAGCCCGCCTCGGCGATCTCCCCGCGGGCGACGAGGTCCTTGAGCACGGCGTCGTTCTCGACCTCGGCAAGGCCCAGCAGGGTGTGCCAGCGGCCGTTCTTCTCCGACATCGCGCGGATCACCGAAGCGATGTTGGAGAGCTTCTTCTCATATTTGTCCTGCGTCCAGGCGTTCTCTCCCTGCGGGGTGAAGGCCTGGTCGTTCTTGCCCCGGTCATGGACCGTGTCGAATAGGTTCTCGACATTGTAGAACCCGACCACGTACGCATCCTCGGGGATCGTCGTGGAACATCCGGACAGCAACAGGAGCGCCGCCAGAAGAATAATAAAAAACCGCTTGCCAGTCATATCTTGTAAATGGACGTGCGATTAATTGTTCCACCACCAGGTGATGTCGGCCGGATTCTGCTCCTCGACTTCCTTTTCCTTGTCGTCCGGGAGGTTCACGAAGAAGTCCACCCCAACCTTTTCCTCCAGCGCGTCGATGCTCATGGACATCGACTTCTGGATACTGGAAGCGCTGTTCGCCTTGTTGTCGAACCAGAAGGCGGCGCCGGAATACGTCCCGCCGGACAGGCGGAGCAGCGCCTTGTAGTAGCCCGTCGGCACGGTCACGTGCTTGTCGTCGGCATCCAGGACATATTTGTCGCTGCCAGCCACGGTGCAGCCCGTGACGACGTAGAGGGTGTCGGACTTCTTCGCCCAGTCGCGCACCTTGCCCTCCAGGACGGCCCAGGCGTTCGAATTGAGCCCGTTGTCCTGCGGGGTCATGTTGGTGCCGAAGAAGGTCTCGAAATTGACGCGGTAGCTCCAGCGGTCCGCCGAGGGGATCTGGTGGCCGCGGTCATAGGACCCGGCGTTGCCGGCCTTATAGGCCCGCGGCAGATAGGGCTGCTTGCCGCGCGGGAGCAGCGGGTTCAGCGTGAACTTCTCCGTCCGTTCGCCGGAGCCGATGTTGCCGGCGAATAGCGGATACGCCACCCACGAGGAGACGAGATTGTCATAATCCCAGTACGCGGCATAATTGCGGGTCCCGTTCGGGAAACTGTGGATCAGCAGGTCCTGCCCGTCGCTGTCGGACGTGGCCGGGAGCTCCATCCAGCCGGCCTTGGTCGAAGAGACCTTGCGGCCCAGCTTGTACTCGCCGGGGGTCTTGGAGACGAAGTACGCCGGCGTCTGGCCGCCCGCCTCGACCATGTTGTTGTGCTCGCTGCGCAGGGTCATCATGGTGACCGAGTCGCCCACCTTCAGGCCCAGTTCGGAGAAGGACTGGTCGTTGGACGGGACCTGCTGCTTGCAGAGGCCGTACACATAGACGAAGCCCGTCTCGTCGAAAATGAAGAAGTTGCCGTACTCCTCGTTCTCGATGGAGGCGATCTCGCCCGTCAGTTCATACCAGGTGGTCTTGTCGGCTTTCTTGGCCCGGAAGGCGCTGATGGTAATCTGCCCGCCGCTCAACTGCGTAATGCCGATCTCGGCTGACAGCTCTCCGGCCAGGATCCGTACCGTCGTGCTCCGATTGCTCTCGCCTGCGTTCTGCTGCGCGGTAAGCGTCAAGCTCTGATAAAGCGTCGAGGCGCTTCCTGATGCAGGTGACACTTCCAGCCAGGATGCGCCCGAAGACGCCGTCCAGGACTTATTGGAGAAAAAAGAGACCTGCGCGGAGCCGCCGGCGGCCTCTATCGAAAGGGTGGATTCCTTTAAAATGAGGCTGGTGACCGGAGCACCGGCCTGCGTGACGCTGACCTGCTTGGACAATTCGCCCGCGGTCACGGTCAAGATCGCAGTCCGGGGGGACGTACCCGTATTCTCCCCGACCGTAAGCGTCACCTTCTGGGAAGAATTTTGTGGAGCGCCCCCGGATGGAGGCGTCACGATAACCCAGCCTTCGGAGGACCGCACCGACCAGTTCGCATTCGTCATGAAAGAGAGCTCCTGCGAACCCCCGTCACTCATGAAGGAGATTTCCGTGGACATCAGGATCAGGTTTGTCGGATCGGCCTTGCGGCAGCCGGACAGGATAACACCCGATACGACGAGCAGGAGAGAGAATAATTTCAAATACTTCATCATACTTCGAAGGTACGGATATTTTCAAAAGAAAAAAAGAGAGCCGACCACAAATGGCCGGCTCCCTTGAAAAGAAACAGGATAAATACTATTCCGTCGCACCGTTAAGGGAATACACCCAGGCTTTCTTGTTGGAGGTCTCGTAGGTCGAACCATACTTGGTGAGCTGACCCTTGACGATCACCTCGTCGCCTACAGCGACCTGCGTGTTGCCCTCGGCCCAAGGAGTATTGTTGAACCAGTAGACACTGTAGCACTCGAAATCCTTGTCCGGAGCGGTCGTCGACTTCTTGTCATCGGACACGCCGTTGGCGGTGCCGTCATCGGAAATCCAGAAGGTGCCCGTACCGTAGGAAGCGCTGAAGGTGTAGAGGATCGCTGAGATCTTGCCCTTCACGCAAACATCCGGGAAGGCAGGAGCCTCCGTGCCGGCAGCGGAGGCCTCGGCCTTGGCGGCCTCCGCCCGGTCGATGAACGCCGTGGCGCCAGCCACGTTGAACGGGGCGTTGGTGTTGCCCACACCATCCTTGTCGGTGGTGGCTCCGTTCACGCTGTACACCCAGGCCTTCTTGCTGGAGGTCTCGCCGATACCGTTGTAAACAGTCGTCTTGCCGCAGACAACCACCTCGTCACCCAGCTCGATCTGGGGCTTGCCCTCGGTCCAGGCGGCGTTGTCCATCCAGTAAACGCTGTAGCACTCAAAGTCCTTGTCCGGAGCGGTCGTCGACTTCTTGTCATCGGACACGCCGTTGGCGGTGCCGTCATCGGAGAGCCAGAAGGTTGCCGTGCCGTAGGAAGCGCTGAAGGTGTAGAGGATCGAGGATACCTTGCCCTTCACATAGACATCCTCGTCGAAGGTCGTGCCGCCCGTGAGCAGCTTCGCAATCTCGGATGCCGAGTACGGATTGGTGGCCGTTCCCTTCGGGTTGTCCACGTACTCCACGATCTTTGTGGCGATGATGTTGACATATTTGCCCTTGCCGCTGATACCGTTGAAGTAGCCGGTGATGGTGATCTTCTTACCATTGAAGCTCTTGGCGTTCAGGGCGTCGACAGGGTAGACGATACTGCCCTGCCTTGCGTCGGAATCGACGCCGTCTACGATTACATTGTAATAATTGCCGTCCACGGAGAGGGTACCGGTGAACTTGATGAATTCAGCCACGGAAGCCGTGTAGTCCACGAAGTTGGCGGTGATATCCGTGGCGGCCGGATAGCTGTAGCTGTTGTTCTGGCTGTCCACGAACGTATCGGTGATGTCCGTCAGCTCAGGTACGCCGTTGTAAGTAGTCTTGGTCGCAGACATCTTCACGCCGTCACCCAGGCTGAGGGCCGCAGCGGCAGAGCCATAGGCATAGATGGCGGAAGTGCCGTCGGACAGCACCGCACCCTTGGTGGTAAGGGCGACAACCACGGTCGCAGGCAGGGTCTGCACACCAGAACCGTCTTCCTCCTTGAGGATGTCGGTCACCGTGGCACCAGTGGCAGGAGAGCCTTCCTGGATGATGGTGACGCTCTTGCGGGCGGTGGGGCCCTTGATGGAGATGGTGGCGGTACGGTCGGCGGTACGAGGGTTCTCGAGGGCGCGGAGCTGATAGCTGCCGTCCTCGTTGACGCTCTCGATCAGGAGCCAGTCGGAATCAGAAGTAACCAGCAGCGGGCTCTCCTTGGCGGTGACCATCATGCTGAAGGAAGCACCTTCGCAAGGAAGCTTCTCGAAGTCGAACGGAGCGACGTCGATCTTGGACTTCTCGATCTTGATGATGCTCACATCAACCAGCTCCACGACACCGTTGTACACGGTCTTGGGACCTTCGACGGTCACGACGTCGCCAACCTCGATGCCAAAACCGGCCCAGCCGCCATCGGCATCCTTAGGATACTGGCTCTTGGAGTTGAAAGTACCGTAGATGTATATCTGGCCAGTCTCATCCTCCAGGTACCAGTTGCCATAGCTCGTGTTGACGATGCTGACGACAGTACCGCGGACCTTATAGGTGCCGTCGCCACCGTTGATGACGTCAGCGCAAGTGGCCAGGGGAACTTCCACGCCGGCAGGAGCGGCCTGGAAAACATTGAGGATCTTGGATTTCCCGCCCATCGTGATTACCACCTCGGTCTTGCGGGTCGCGGTGGAAGCGGAAAGGGTCTGGAAAGTGACGTTCACATCCTGTCCAGCGGCTCCGCTAGTAGGACTAACGGTAAGCCAGTCTGCATTGACCGTGATGTTCCACGCTTCATTACCGTTCACGGTAATGCTGGTAGTCGAACCCTCATCGGTCGCGAGGGTGAAGTAATCGTTGGAAACCTCAAGACCTTCGAGTATCGAAACAGGCTCCAGTTGCGGCGTACAGCCAGCCAATACGGCGGCAGCTGCCACAAAGGATGCAATGATATATCTGAGTTTCATTACGTGTCCGGTTAATTAGTTAAACAAATATTTGATGCCGATCTGCATGTACCAGCAGTTGGAGAGCGAATGGGAGTAATCCCAGGTGGAAACGCTTTCTCCGACGGAAGTGGAGAACACGGGGATACCGTCAGGATCGGTGCGCTCGAACTTCAGAATCTTGGCGTTGCCGTTGTTGTCGTGAGGCACATCGGGGTTCCAACCCTGCGAAACACCCCAGCGGGAGTTGAACAGGTTACCGACGTTCTGGACATCGAGGCTGAGCTGAAGCGTATTGGTGGTCGATCCGAGCCGCACGACGAAATCATGGGCGAAACGGAAGTCGAACACGTGACGGAACGGCTGGGTGACGGCGTAAGCCTCAGCATATTTGCCCTTGTTGGTGCTCAGGTATTTGTCCTGGGCGGCGAAAGCCCAATACCTCACCGCATCATCAGGAGTGATGAAGCGGATCTCGGACTCATCCTTAGGAATGTACATCAGGTCGTAGGCGTTGCCGTCGCCGTTCATGTCGTTCGAGTAGATGTAGCTGTTTCCGGAATAGCGGCTGCCCTCGTAGAACAGGCTCCAATGGTTGTGCGACAGGTCGGAATAGCTCACGGAAGCCATGATGCGGTCAGGCAGGTTGTAGCTGGAATTGTGCAGCACGTTGAAGTTCGGTCCGTCCACGGAAGGGATGTATTTCCAGGCAGCGGAGGCGTTGGAACCCGGCATGCCGGTGATCTCCTTGCTCACGGTGTGGGTGTAGGCGGCCGTAATGTTCAGCCGCTCAACCGGAGTCGCATTCAAGGAGAGGGTGGCGATCGTACCGTAACCCTTGTTGGTATTGGACAGCACGAAAGCGTCAACCTTGTTGTACTTGTAATTGGAAGGATAGATATGACGCTGGTCGGCACCGTTGAACGTACCCCAGCCGGCATTGTCCTCGGGGATGGCGTAGTTGGAAAGCATCACGCCCTGGAGGGTCTTGTTGTAGATGAACTCACCCGTGATGGTGAACGGGAAGGACACGGGGACGTTCCAGTCGAAGGCGATGGAGCTCTTCCATACCTGCGGCATCTTGAAGTTGTAGTCGACACCTGCCACCTCGGAAGGTGCGGGAGCGGACTCCGGCGTAATGGTCTTGGGGAACTTGTCGGCGTTGAGGTCGTTGAGGACATCAAGGATATCCCAACGATCGGTCACGAGCTTGCCACCCTGCATCATGGCGGCCAGGTAGGTCGCATTGGTGTCCTTGGTGTCACGGCCCTTCACGATACCGGCGTTGGTCGGCATGTTGGTGAAGAACACGAGAGGCAGGCGGCCGGCGAAGAGGCCGGTACCACCGCGGATCTTGAAGCTCTTGTCACCGAACACATCGAAGGAGAAGCCGATACGGGGGCTGACCTGGATGTTGGCCTTGGGCCACTTGCCGGTGTCGACATGGCGTCCGCCGTAGTCGATGGCCAGGGTGGCGTTGTTGGTCATGACATCGTCATTGTTGAAGGAAAGGTTGTCCACACGCAGACCATAGGTGAGTTTCAGCCTGTCGTTAACCGTCCACTCATCCTGCGCATAGGCGCCGATCTGATTGAAGCGGACTTTTGCGGAAGGGTATTCATTGCCGTCGAATCCCCAGTCGAAAGCCATTTCGATCGGAGCGTTGCCGGCGTAGAAATCGCTCAGGGAAGCGAAACGGAACATACCGGTACCGTTGCGCATATACGTGTTGAGAGCCATCTGGGCCTCGAAACTCATACCGGCGGTCACCTTATGGTCTCCGGCATACCAGGTTACATCGTCCTTGATATTGAGGATGGTGTTCTGGACATTGTTGCGGTAGGTGAAGAGCTCGGTGCCGAAGTCCATGTAAGGCTCGGCCTCGTGGCCCTCGCCCAAGTCACCGGCCAGGATCTCCACGAAGGGGAAGAAACCGCCGTCGTTGCCACGCACGTCCTGAATGTTGGAATAAGTGACAAGGAGCTGGTTGGACAGGTTGTCGGACAGGCGGCTATTGAGGTCGGCGGAGATCGTGTACAGATTGTTCATCTGGTTGTACAGCGAGTTGGAGAAGACCAGACCGTACTGGGAAGCCATGTCGAAGGTCATACCCGAAGCGTCGCGGGAGGTGGAAGGGAGCTTCCACAGATTGCTGGACGTATAGTTGTAACGCAGGGCCAACTTATGGTTCTTGCTGATGTTCCAGTCGATACGGGCCAGGAGCTTGACGGTGTTGTTGTTCTTGTTGTAGTCGGAGAAAGAACCCGGATCGTAATTGTATGTTGTCTTTAGGAAGTCACGCATCCTCTGCGCCTCCTGGGTACTCACGCGCGTAATCATACGGTCGGAGTCGGCCACACCGTCCTCGGAAGTGCGCCAGCGATTGATTTCGCTGTTGGACGGGAGGATTTCGCCGCTGATGAAGAAGAAGAGTTTATTCTTGACGATCGGTCCGCCCAAAGTGAAGCCGTACGTCGTCTCGCGGGAGCTCGTACGCTCCAGGTCGACGCCGTCCACGCGGCTGCCGTGCAGGTTCTCGTTCTGGTGGTACACGTAGGCCGTGCCCTTGAGCGTGTTAGTACCCGACTTCGTGATGGCGTTGATACCGCCGCCGATGAAGTTGGACTGGCGGACGTCGAACGGGGAAATCACAATCTGCATTTCCTCGATGGCGTCGAGCGCGATAGGGTTGCCGCCACCCGGAAGGGAGGAGCTCAAACCGAAGTTGTTGTTGACATTCGCACCGTCCAGGGTGAAGTTGGTGGAACGGCCGGAGCTACCGGAGAAGTTCATGCCGTTGCCTCCGTAAGGGGAAAGCTTTGCGATGTCGGTAAGGCTTCTGCTGACCGTAGGCATTTCCAGGATCTGGCTGGAATTGATATTGGTCGCAGCACCGGTCTTCTCGACGGCGGCGAAACGGGACGCGGCCGCGGAAACGACGATGGCCTCGGAGAGCATTTGCGTGTCGTCGGCAAGCGTGGCGTTGAGTGCGTAAGGCTCGGCGAGCGACAGAGTGACGTCGGTGTAGGTCACGGTCTGGTAACCCAGACAACTCACCTCAACGGAGTACGGGCCGCCAGCCCGCATACCGTTGATGAAATAGCGGCCGTCCGCATTGGCCACAGCATAGTACTGCGTGCCGGAAGGGGTATGGACGGCTACGACCGTCGCACCGGGAATCCCTTCTCCGCTCCGGTCGGCAACCTTGCCGTTCATGGAGGCGGTCGTCACCTGCGCGGCGGCAGACACAACGAAAAGCATTGCTGCCACAGACAGCAATAAACTCTTGATGGTTTGTTTCATAACAGTTTGATAATATGGTAAAATTGAGTTTTTTTCGGCCCAGGTTCTTATACGCGGCGCAAAGATAGTTTAGGTTTTTGAATCGCCCAAAGCATTTTAGGATTTTTTATCAACAATTATTGCTATCTTTGCCGCGATTTATAAACAACATACGAGGACAGATTTGACTGCTTGCAACCTCGTCAAAAATGCTAAAAAAGATGAACTACCTCTTCACATCGGAGTCCGTCTCCGAAGGTCATCCCGACAAAGTCGCCGACCAGATTTCAGATGCCATTCTCGACGAATTCCTCCGGCAGGATCCAGAAGCACACGTCGCCTGTGAAACCTTCTGCACCGCCGGCCTGGTGGTCGTGGGCGGCGAGGTCCATTCCGACCGCGCCTACGTCGACATCCCCGGCACGGCGCGCCGCGTGATCTCCCGCATCGGCTACACCAAGGCCGAGTACGGCTTCGACGCCGCCTCCTGCGGCGTCATCTCCACCATCCACGAGCAGAGCGCCGACATCGGCCGCGGCGTCGTGCGCGAAGCCCCCGAGGACCAGGGCGCCGGCGACCAGGGCATGATGTTCGGCTACGCCAGCACGGACACCGAGGAGTACATGCCCCTCGCCCTGTCGCTCTCGCACAAGCTCCTGCAGACCCTCGCCGACATCCGGCACAACGAGCCGCAGTTGATGCCCTACCTGCGCCCGGACGCCAAGTCCCAGTTCACCGTCGAATTCACGGGACGCCGCACCCCGGTGCGCGTGCACACCATCGTGCTCAGCACGCAGCACGACGAGTTCGACACGGACGAGCGCATGCGTGCGAGAATCGAGAAGGACGTCCGGGAGATCGTCCTCCCGCGCCTGGTCGCCTCCCTGCCGGAACGCACGGCGAAGCTCTTCGACGGCAGCTTCATCCTCCACGTCAACCCCACCGGGAAATTCGTCATCGGCGGCCCCGCCGGCGACACCGGCCTGACCGGCCGCAAGATCATCGTGGACACCTACGGCGGACGCGGCGCCCACGGCGGCGGCGCCTTCTCCGGCAAGGACCCGTCCAAGGTGGACCGCAGCGCCGCCTACGCCGCCCGCTACCTGGCGAAGAACCTCGTGGCCGCGGGCGTGGCGGACGAGTGCCTCGTGCAGCTGGCCTACGCCATCGGCGTGGCGGAGCCCGTCAGCCTCTTCGTGGACACCTACGGCACGCGCCACACGGCGGCCTCCGACGCCGAAATCGCGGAGAAGGTCCGTGAAATGTTCGACCTGCGCCCGGCCGCCATCATCAAGCGCTTCGGCCTCAAGAACCCGATCTACGAGCCCACGGCCGCCTACGGCCACATGGGCCGCAAGCCCTACGTGCAGGACGGCATCCAGTTCTTCGGCTGGGAGCTGCTGGACAGCGTGGACCGCATCAAGGAAGCCTTCGGCTTATGAGCAAGGAGAAGAAGCCCCAGCAGGTGAGGATCACCAACAAGCGGGCGTCGTTCGACTACGAGTTCCTCGAGGAGTACGACGCCGGCATCGTGCTGGTGGGCACGGAGATCAAGTCCATCCGCGCCGGCAAGGCTTCGCTCCAGGACGCCTACTGCTATTTCTCCGGCGGAGAGCTCTACGTGCGCGGCATGAACATCGCCACCTACTTCTGGGCCTCCGCCTGGAGCAGCCATGAGCCCCTTCGCGACCGCAAGCTCCTGCTGACCAAGAGGGAACTCAAACACCTCGCCCAGGCGGTCAAGACAAAGGGCCTGACCATCGTCGCCGTGCGCGCCTACATCAACGCCGGCGGCTATGCCAAGCTCCACATCGCCCTCGCCAAGGGCAAGAAGGAATTCGACAAGCGCGCCACCATCAAGGAGAAGGACATCCGGCGCGAGATGGAAAGAGAATAACCCCCGCCATGCCCCGCCTCAAGCACAGCATCGCCGCCGAGCTGCCGGACCCGGAAGTAATTGACATCGGGCAGCTTGCGCAGGACTGCGCCACCGGTGCGTGCGACCTCGTGGTCGTGCTCGGCCCCACGGCCTCCGGCAAGACGAAGTACGCCGTGGCGCTCGCGCAGAAGCTCGGCGGGGAGATCATCTCGGCGGACTCCCGCCAGGTCTACCGCGGCATGGACATCGGCACGGGCAAAGACCTCGCCGAGTACGGCACGGTCCCCTGCCACCTCATCGACATCGCCGAGCCCGGGGAGCAGTACAACGTCTGGCAGTTCCAGCAGGACTTCCTCAAGGCCTGGACGGACATCCGTGCGCGCGGGGCCGTCCCCATCCTCTGCGGCGGCACGGGGATGTACATCAACGCCGTCACGCGCGGCTATGATTTCTCGGAGAAAACGCCCCTGAGCGCCCCCCGGACGGAATCTTCCTTCAGCGAGGTCCTCCCGAAGAATCCCTTCTTCATCGGCACGCTGGTGAGCCGCGAAGTGCGCAATGCGCGCATCGACGCGCGGCTCGACGCCCGCCTGCAGGAGGGTATGGTCGAGGAGATCCGCGGCCTACTGGAGCGCGGCGTCCCGGCGGAGCGGCTGATCGCCTACGGTCTTGAATACAAATTCGTTACGCTATATCTGCAAGGCGAGCTCCCCTACGCCGAGATGCGTGAGAAGCTCGCTATTGCGATCCATCAGTTCGCCAAGCGGCAGATGACCTGGTTCCGCGGCATGGAGCGCAGCGGCGCCGTCATCCACTGGGTAGATCCGGCATCCCGGGTCTGACCGGGGACAGACAACAAAGGCGGCGGCACCGGGAAGGTGGTGCCGCCGCCTTGGCTATTGTAAGGACCGGGATCTACCAGAGGTTCTCGTCACAGAAGTCCATGTACTCCTGCGTATCCTCAGCCCAACCAGTCTTCTTGATACCGTCAACCGTATAGGTGACATCGTCGATGGTGTAGGTGAACTCGATCTTATCGGCCTTGTAACCGGAAGCGGTGTTGGCGCCGTCAGGAATGACGCGGCCATTGACCGTCACGGTGTGCGCCTCGGCCCCCCACTGATAACCGGCGGTGTAGTAAGAACCGTAGCTGCCGTAAAGACCCTCGATATAAGGGTTCCAGGCGGTGCGAGGCTCCTCTGCGTTGACACCGCTGGCAGAGAAGGTGTTGTTCGTGGGGGCGACCTTGATCTCAAAGCGGACAGAGAACAGACGCTGCCAGTTATAACCATGTGTGTCCATATCGGAAATGGTCATCCAGGCACGGTCTGCCTCATCGTCCGTCGTATTGGTGATCTGGACACCGAAAACGGTGACATTCTCTCCACCGACAGCGCCGAAAGCGACATACTTGCCATCGATGGCGGCCACGGCCGACATATCGGGCTCGCCGACTTTATACGTCTCGCAGGAATAGAGACCCACGAGCGCGGCGACGAATGCTGAAATAGTAAGTAATTTCTTCATAACCAATCAGTTTTATTTGTGCCACCACATCTTGACGTTGATAGCCTCCGGAGTCGGGGAATTCGGGTTGTAATCCGCAGAGGTCTTCGAATAGATGAAGCGCATCGGATAACCGGAGTCAAGCACGCCATGGAAATCGGTGATCGTCTCTCCACGGGTCGGATAGCCGGTGCGGTTGAGGTCGAACCAGGACTCCCAAGGGAGACCGTGGACGTTGGACGCCCACTTCTGGTTGATGATCTGCTCGACCATTTCCTCCTCGGTGCCGGCCTGGAAGGCATAGGGACCATTCAGGAACTCAACGGCCGTAGCCGCGCTCTCGCCGACACGCTGGAAAGCGTAAACGACAGCGGTCATGTAAGCCATCTCGGCAGAAAGGGCGTTGCCCAGACGGGCATAGGCCTCGGCCTGCAGGAAGAGGGCCTCGTCCGCGGTGCCGAAATAAACAGGCTCCGTCGGATAGAGGGCCAGACGGCTGGTCTCAGCGGGATCTCCATTCTGGCCGTACGGGCTGCCGGCGAAGGCACCGTCCGGATTGTTGTCATAGAAATAGGCCAGACGGGGGTCATCCTCGCTCAAGACACCGAGCACGTCGCTGCAAGCGCGGATGTTGGCCGTCGTGTTGAGTTGGCGGCGGTCGCTCTCATAGAAGGGATTGGACTTGTCTGCCTTGTCCTCGAAGTTGTCGAAAGCGGCATCCTGCTGCAGGAACGCGTTCTCGTTCAGCAGACTCTGGATCTTGGCCTTGTTGGCATTGAAGTCACGCATGAGCACCTTCAGGTAGAGGGTGTTGACGAACTCAAACCAGGCGTCGGTGTCGCCACCGAAGATCATGTCGCTGGCAGCGGAAGTGTTGGCCTTCTCATCTGCAGCGGCCTGATTGGCATCCATCTGGCGGATCTCTTCGCACAGGCCGATGATGATCTGCTGCATGTCCTCGCCGGAATCGAAGTGCGGGGTCTGCGTGCGGTTCACATAACCTTCAGTATAGGCCACCTTGTCATAAAGGCTGGTCAGCAGGTAGAGGTCGTAAACCAGCATGGACTTGGCCTCGAGCTTGAAGTTGGAGACATTCTCCATCTCGTCGCATTTCTCCAGGATGGTCCGGATCGTCGGCAAGATCGAAGCGTAGAAATAGGACCAGGGGCTGGTGAACGAAGAGTTGGTCAGGTCGTTGGTCATGACCGTGTAGTACTGGTTCGTGTTGTTGCACTGCACCACGTACTGGGACCAGAAGGATCCGTACAGGGAGAGCTCATAACCCACCTTGTCCGCTGTCTGCAGCTGGACGGTCGGGAGGAGCATCTTCATGTCGGCATCGGCGATATAGTTGGGGTTCGTATTGATATCCAACCAATTGTTGCAGCTGGTGGCGATGAGGCTCAGCGCTGCGGCAATGATGATAAGTGTTTTTTTCATGATCTATCCTCCTTTTTTGATTAGAAGACAATCTTTACGTTTGCACCGACGGTCCGGGTGGACGGGGAGGAGTAGTACTCACCGTACTGGGAACCGAGGTCGTTACCATAGTTGGTCATATCCGGATCGATCAAGCCCTGCTTCGGCGTCCACATGAGGAGGTTGCGGCCGACGAGGCCCATCTCGATGGTGGAGAGCCAGCTCACGTTCTGGAACCACTTCGCGGGGAAACGGTAGCTCAGGTTGAGCTCGCGGAGTTTGATGTAGGTCTTGTCAAGGAGTTCGGTACGATACTGCACGTAGTTGTAGTTCGGATAGTATGCACCATTGACGTTGTAGTAGCCGGTGACAGGGATGTTGTTCTCCACATAGTCGCTGCCGGACTTATAGACGGAGTGCGGCCATACCCACGGGTCACGGAGGTTGTACATGGTCTCTTCGGCGTTACCGTTGAAGAGGACGATGCCCTTGGTGGCGGAGTACATCAGGCCGCCCTGGCGCCAGTCGAAGTTGAAGCCGAGGCTCAAGTTCTTGTAGCGGATGGAGTTGTTCAGGCCCATCGTGAAGTCGGGATCGGCCTTGCCGAGCGTCTCATAAGTGGTGTTGTCGTAGGTCGGGAGACCGGTCGTCGCGTTGACGATCGTGTAGCCGGCGTACTGACCGCTTTCCACGGTGTTGATCTTGTAGTCAACCCAGGTGCCGATGGACTCGCCGACGATCGCCTTGAGCTGCGGGCCGCTGCTCAGACCATAGATGGCATACTCGGTCACGTCGTCCCAGAGCTTCTCCACGGTGTTCTTGTTCTTGGAGAAGGTGTAGGCGATGTTCCACTCGAAGTCACGTGTACGGACAGGGACGATGCCAACGGTCAGCTCGATACCCTTGTTGCGGATCAGACCGATGTTGCGGACGGCGGAGGTGTTGCCGGACTCCGGAGCCAGGGTCGCGGAGACGATCTGGTTCTCGGTCGTCTTGTTGTAGAACGCCACGTCGAAATTGAGGCGGTTGTCAAAGAAGCGGGCGTCAATACCGAACTCGGCTTCCGTGGAGATCTCCGGCTTCAGCTCGGTGTTCGGCACGCGGGAGTTCTGGACCAGACCTGCGAAGCTGTTGAGCGGGAAGGTCAGGGAGCCGAAAGCGGCGCCTGCGGAAGCAAGGGAGTAGTAGCTGGAAGTGTAGTACGTCGGAGCGTCGTTACCGGTCTTACCGTAACCGCCGCGGAACTTCAGGAAGCTCAGGAAGTTGCCCTTCAGGGCCGGGAACAGGTCGGTCACGATGACGGACGCGTTGGCACCCCAGTAGAAGAAGGAGTTGGCATTGATCGGCAGGGTGGAGGACCAGTCGTTACGGGCGGAGAGCGTCAGGTAGATGGCGTCCTTCCAGCCCAGGTCGGCCTGCGCATAAGCGCCGATCAGGCGACGCATGCTGGTCGAATAGGAAGCGGTCGGAGTGGCGCCGCTCGTGTTCAGGAAGCTGGCCCACCCGGACACGGCGAGACCGTCGAGGCTGCCGCCCAGACCTGCGGCGGAACGCTGGTTGGCGTTGACACCGGCCACGGCGTGGAGCGACCAATCCTGGCCGAAGCGATAGTCGGCGTTCAGGAAGATGTTACCGTCAACCTGGGCGGAACGTGCGGAGGAGATGACGTAGTTACCGTTCTCCACGGAGGCGCCTTCGTTGGCAGCATAGGAACCCGGGGTGAAAGTCCACAGGTTGTTGAAGTCACGCTCGGTGTAGTTGGTGATATCCATACCGCCGCGGGCGATCAGCTGAAGGCCTTTGGCAAGCTGGAGACCCAGCTCAACGCTACCGTACACGCGGTCGTCGTTATACACGGCGTAGTTGTTGTCGAGGATCCACCAGGGGTTCTGGGCGTACGGCGTGTAGAAGTTGTCGGCGTTGTTGTAGATGCTGTGCCAGTCACGCAGTTCGGCATAATCGACGTTGACCGGATACTGGAGGATATCCTGGTAGATGACGGAACCGCTGCCGCCCTGGCCGGTCATGGCATTGCGCACATCCTTGCGGACGTAGTTGAGGCTATAGTTGGCCCAGGCCAGACCATCCCACATGCGGGTGTTGCCGCGGAAGGAGAGGTTATGGCGCTTGTAGTAGTCGGTGTTGCCCGGCAGGATACCGTTGGAATAGATGTTGCCATAGGACACGACGAAACCGGTGGACTTGCTGCCGCCCTGGATCGTGACCGTGTTGTTGGTCTCGAGGCCGGTCTCGTAGAAATTCTTGAGGGAATTGGCCTTGTAGTCGAAGGTGGTGTAGGAAGGATCCGCACCGTTGTACCAGGCGGCACCCGGACGCCACTCGACCTTGCGGCCGTCAAGGAGGTTACCCCAGGAACCGTTCTCGGTCGGGGAGTAGTTCTCGAAGACGTTGGAACCCTCATAAGAATAGAACCAGCCCTGGCCGAACTTGTTCTGGATGTTCGGGATACGGAGCACGGAGCTGACCTGGACGGAACCGTCGTAGGTCACCTTGATGTCCTCGTTCTGCTCACCGCGCTTGGTGGTGATGATGATGGCGCCGTTGCCGGCACGGGAACCGTAGAGGGCCGTAGCGGAAGCACCCTTGAGGATGGTGATGGACTCGATGTCTTCCGGGTTGATATCGGAAGCCTGGTTACCGAAGTCGATGGAGTTGTTCAGGCCCTGGTAACCCATGGTCGAGTTGGACATCGGCACGCCGTCCACCACGTAGAGCGGGGCGTTGCTCGAGAAGGAGGAGTAGCCACGGACGATGACCTTCTGCGAAGTTCCGGTCGCACCGGAAGAGGAAATCTGCACGCCGGCCACTTTGCCGGACAGGCCGGAGAGTGCGTCTGCGGCGTGGCCCTTGATGATCTCGTCGGAACGGACCGTCGTAGAAGCATAGCCAAGGGTCTTCTCCTGGCGGGTCATACCCGTAGCCGTGATGACGACTTCGTCCAGACCGATGGTGTCGTCTTCCATGACGACGTCGATCACGGTCTTGTCGCCAATGGTCACGACGACATCACGCATACCGAAGAAAGAGAAACGCAGGGCTTCTCCGCCACGGACATTGAGCGTGTACTTGCCTTGCAGGTCAGTGGCAGTTCCCACCCGGGTGCCGTCAACGATGACAGCGGCACCAGGCACGGGATCACCGTACTGGTCGATTACAGTACCGGACACCTGACGGTTCTGGGCCGACAAGGTGACTGCGAGCAGCACGAACAAGGCGCTGAAGAACAGTTTTGCTTTTTTCATAAGCAGTACTTTTGGTTAAACAATAAATTATACTAACTATTACTTAGTCGCGAAAAACGGAGGTTT
>Ga0079305_1001276_pt1 | contig 35694 bp, 26 predicted proteins | sample LMS_cellobiose_e_FD_79183 | JGI IMG/M metagenome (GOLD analysis project Ga0079305, IMG submission 79183) | Rumen-fistulated moose microbial communities from Alaska, USA - LMS_cellobiose_enrichment | ecosystem: Host-associated > Mammals > Digestive system > Stomach > Rumen fluid ... | reverse complement strand
GCTACCGCCACCTCTATCTCTACCGCCTCAACGGCACCCTGGCCGGGCAGATCACCAAGGGGCAGGACGAACTCATCACCTATTACGGCCGCGACACGCTCAAGAACGTGTTCTATTGGCAAGGCGTGGACGGACGGCCCTGGCAGCACAGCGTCTTCCGCACCGACGCCAAGGGCAAGACCCAGCGTCTGGGCCAGGGCGGCGGCAACAGCAGCGCCCGCTTCAACAGCACCTACACCTGCTTTGTCGAAGACTGGTCCTCGGCCAACCGGCCCGACCGCTGCACCCTGCGCGATGCCGCCAATGGTAAGCAAATCAGGGTGGTCGAAGACAATGCCGCCCTCATAGAAGCCTTCAACAGCCTGCCGCACAGCGAGAAAGAATTCTTTGAAACGACTGCCGCCGACGGGCAGACCCCGCTCTACGGCTGGATGATGAAACCCCAGGGCTTCGACCCATCCAAGAAATACCCGGTCCTGCTGCTGCAATACAGCGGCCCGGACAGCCAGCAGGCACTCGACAGATACAAGTTCGACTGGGAGTACTTCCTTACCGCCAACGGCTATGCCGTGGTCTGCGTCGACGGACGGGGCACCGGCGGGCGGGGAGAGGCCTTCCGCAAATGCACCTATCTAAAACTGGGGCAGTTGGAGTGTGCCGACCAACGGGCCGTGGCCCGCTCCCTGGCCCGCGAGCCTTGGGTCGATGCCGGCCGCATCGGCATCTGGGGCTGGAGCTACGGCGGCTTTGTCACGCTGCTGGCGCTGACTGAAGGGGAGCAAGTATTCCAGGCCGGCATAGCCGTGGCCCCGGTCGTCGACTACCGCTACTACAACACCGCCTATACCGAGCGCTTCATGCGCCGGCCCGAGGAGAACGCCGCCGGTTACGACCAGGGCTCTGCCCTGCTCCACGCTGATAGGCTCAAAGGACAGCTCTTGCTGGTCCATGGCCTTTCGGACGACAATGTCCACGTAAACCAGAGCATGGAACTCATCGACGAGCTGGTGCGCGCCGGCAAGCAGTTTGACATGCAGCTCTATCCGGGCCGCAACCACAGCATCCTGGGCCAGCCCTACCGCAAGCACCTCTACCACCGTTGGTGGCGCTTCCTCGAGGAAAACCTCTAAACAATATGTCAGAAACCCAACCTCATAAAGAGCATCTGCGCAAGCCCGACTGGCTCAAGATCCGCCTGGGCGAAAACGAACGCTACCGCCAGACCAAAGACATCGTCCAGCGGCACGGCCTGTGCACCATCTGCACCAGCGGCCGCTGCCCCAACCAGGGCGAATGCTGGACCCGCGGCACGGCCACCTTCATGATCCTGGGCGAGATCTGCACCCGAAGCTGCCGTTTTTGCAACACGCTGACGGGCCGTCCCCTGCCCCCCGATCCAGGCGAGCCGCAGCGCGTGGCCGAATCCATCCGCCTCATGCAGCTCAAATATGCCGTGCTCACATCGGTCGACCGCGACGATCTGCCCGACCTGGGCTGCCAACACTGGATCGAGGTGGTGCGCGAGGTGCGCCGCCAGAATCCAGGCATCATCGTCGAGACACTGATTCCCGACTTCCAGGGCCGACAGGAGCTGATCCGCCAGATCGCCCAGCTCGCGCCGGAAGTCGTGTCGCACAATATGGAAACGGTGCGCCGCCTCACCCCCGAGGTGCGTTCGGCCGCCCGCTACGAGCGCAGCCTTGCTGTACTCAAGCAGCTCTCCGACGAAGGCATCACCACCAAATCGGGCCTGATGCTGGGCCTGGGCGAGACCGAAGCAGAACTGTTCGAGGCCATGGACGACCTGCTCGGGGCCGGCTGCCGCATCCTCACATTGGGCCAGTACCTGCAACCCACCCGCAAGCACCTGCCCGTGCAGGCCTACATCCACCCCGACGACTTTGCCCGCTATCGGCAGGTCGCCCTGGACAAAGGCTTTGCCAAGGTAGCCAGCGGCCCGCTGGTGCGCTCCTCCTACCTGGCCGATTTATTATAGACAACCAAAAAACACCCCGAATATGGAAAAACTCACACTGGTCAAAGTTGGTGGCAAGATCGTCGAAGAGCCCGCCACGCTCGAAGCCCTGTTGCACGATTTCAAACAGATCGCCGGCTACAAGGTGCTGGTCCACGGCGGCGGCCGTCTGGCCACCGACCTGTCGGAGCGCCTGGGCATCCAGACCCAAATGGTCGATGGGCGGCGCATCACCGATGCCGAGACCATCAAGGTGGTCACCATGGTCTATGCCGGCCTGGTCAACAAGACCATCGTGGCCCGCCTGCAAGCCATGGGCGTCAATGCCATGGGCCTTTGCGGGGCCGATTTCAACCTGATCCGCTCGCGTAAGCGTCCCGTCAAGGACATCGACTACGGCTTTGTGGGCGACGTCGAGGAAGTGCAGCCCGACGTTTTGGCCGACCTCATCGACCAGAACATCGTCCCGGTGGTGGCGCCCATCACCCACGACGGCCACGGCCTGCTGCTCAACACCAATGCCGACACCATCGCCGGTGAAGTGGCCAAAGCCCTGGCCACCCGCTTCGAAGTCCAATTGATCTTCTGCTTTGAGAAAAAAGGCGTGCTCTCCGATCCCGACGACGAAGACAGCGTCATCAAGACCCTCAACCCGGCCGAATATGAGCAATACAAAAGCGAAGGCATCATCCAGGGGGGTATGATCCCCAAACTGGACAATGCCTTCAACGCTCTTCACTGCGGGGTGCGCGAGGTGGTTATCACCCAAGCCTCCGAGCTGCTGCGCTCGAGCGGCACCCGCATCAGCCTTTAGTTGGTACGCTGGTTGGCCGGTTCGTTGGTAAGCCGGTCGATCAGGACGTCGTCGTCCATCTGCGCCTCGCTCAACACACAGGGCGTGCAGTAGAAGCGACGCGGCGGCACCCCGCCGTTGCCGTAATAGGAGTGTATCAGGTTCTCGCGTTTGATGCGGTTGGCTTCCAATTCGGCCTGATCGGCGGCCTCCTCGGCCTCGTTGCGCTGACGGATCAGCGGCAGGTCGTTCACGCCGAAACCGCTGGCCAGCATGGTCACCTTGAGGCTTTCCTCCAGGCTGTCGTCGATCGACAGACCCCAGATCACCACCTGCACCCGTTCTTCAAACTGTGACATGAAACGGTTGATCTGCTCGGTCTCTTCGAGCTTGATCTCGTGCTTGCTGCTGCAGGAGATGTTGAACAGTATCTTGCGGGCATGGAACACATCGTTGTTGTTGAGCAAGGGCGAATGCAGCGCATTGTTCATCGCGTCGATGACGCGGTTGTTGCCCTTGCCGTAGCCGGCGCTCATCACAGCCACGCCGCCGTCCTTGAGCACGGTCTGCACATCGGCGAAATCCAGGTTGATGTAGCCCGGCACGGTGATGATCTCGGCAATGCTCTTGGCGGCCGTACAAAGTGTGTCGTCGGCCTTGCGGAAACCGTTCATCACCGTGAGGTCGGGATAGACCTGGCTCAACAGGTCGTTGTTGATGACCAGCAGGGCATCGACCTGTTTGCTAATCTCGTCCACGCCGTCCATGGCCTGGTTGATCTTGACATCGCCCTCCCAGCTGAAGGGGATGGTGACGATGCCCACCGTGAGGATGTCCATGCTGCGGGCGATACGGGCAATGACCGGCGCAGCGCCTGTGCCTGTGCCGCCGCCCATGCCGGCGGTGATGAACACCATTTTGGTATAGGAGCCGATGCTGTCGCGGATGTCCTGTTCACTCTCCTCAGCGGCCTCGCGGGCCTTGGCCGGATTGTTGCCGGCGCCCAGTCCCATGGTGGTCTGGGGGCCCAGCTGCAAGCGCTCGGGGATGGGCGACTTGTACAGCGCCTGACGGTCGGTATTGCATATCAGGTAATTGACATCGCAGATACCCTCCTGAAACATGTGGTTCACCGCATTGCCGCCACCGCCGCCGACACCGATCACCTTGATGATGTTCTTCTCTTTCTCGGGCATGACAAAGGGCACCAGTTCCTCGTTTACTTCGTTCATAATATGCTGATTTTGTTTTTTACATCGAATCGTCCATCACATCGCTGATCTTGCCGAACAAATCTCCGAATCCGCCGAAGCGTTTGGATTTGGTCTTTCCTTCCTCGGAGGGTTCGGACGGTTTCTCGGGTTTGGGCTCGCGGGGCTTTTCCTCCCGCTGCTTCTTGGGCTTCTCCTCACGCGATTTGCGCCGGCCCCAGCCTCTGCCTTCTTCCTCGACTTTTTCTCCGAACAGGTCGGTCTGGACCTTCTCTTCGGGCTCAGCCTTCGGCAGCGGATAGGCCGAAGGGCCGTCCGACAACAGCAGCAGGCCCACGCACTGGGCGTATTCCTCGCTGATATAGTTCACGTCAGTATCCACCAGATTGGATTCCAGGCGGCCTTTGCGCACCGGCAGGCCGGTCTTGTGCTGCAGCAGCACCTCCAGGTCGTTGAGCCGCGAAGCACCGCCCGTGATGACGATACCGGAGCTCAAAAGCGACGGCGTGCCCACCGAATAACGGATCTGGGCCCAGATGTTCTCGACCATTTCCTCGATACGGGCCACGATGATCTCGTTGATCTGCTTCTCGCCCGGTTCGAAATCAAGCCGCTTGCCATTGTTCTTGTTGGCCCGCAGCATCAGTTCGGTATAGTGCAGGGCCGTGCCGTCCTTGCATTTCAAGGTTTCGGCTTCGGCCATCGACATGCCCAGCTGGGTCAGGTCGCGGGTGATATTGCTGCCGCCGAAAGGCAATACCGACAGATGGCGCACCACACTGCCCTGCCAGATGCAGATGCCGATGGTCTCGGCACCGAAATCCAGCGCCACGACGCCCTTGTCCTTGTCTTCGGGAGTCAGCACCGCCTCAGCCGAGGCCAGGATGCCCAGTTTCTGGCGGTAGTTCACCCCGGCGATCGTGAAAGCATCCTCCAGGTTGCGGGTGATCTGCGAGCGGCAGACCACCATCTTGTACTGGCCGGCCAGCTTGCGCGGGCGCTCGCCGATGGGGTTGTTGGTGTTGAAACCGTCCACCACGTAGTTCTGGACAAAATGGGCGATGTTGTCCTTGTCGTCGCGCAAAGCAGCGCCCAGGGCTTCTGCCCAGAGTTGCTCCAGGGTTTTGTCATCGACCACCTGCTCGGCATCCAGTTCGAGTTGCGACTGGGTGAACAGCGACTGCATGGTGTAGGCATTCAGGCCCACATACACCTCGTCGATGCGGCAGGGGCAGACCTCGTTGACAGCGAGGGCATCGACCACTTCGCGGATCAGACCGCCCACTTCGGCAATCTTCTGGATCACACCACGGCGGATTTCCGTGTCAATTTCGCGGCGTTCGGAGGCCAGGATACGCCATTTGTCTTCCTGGCGGCAGGCCAGGCAGCCCAGCAGGCGCGAACTGCCCACATCGAGCACCACTACGTAAGTAGAATCGGTATTCATCTCTCTTCCTTTATTTTTTTGTACATACTATCTGATTCTTGAATTCCAAGTCGACCTTGGAATAGCGGTCCCAGCCCACCTTGGGCAGGGCCTCCTCGTAAAAGGCGCGCAAGGCGGCCAGTTTGCTGTCGAGCCGCTCGGGCCGGCCCAGGCACACCTCAAAGTCGCAGACATTGGGCGTCAGCGTCCAGCGGCCGTCGGCCTCCACATTGATCTGGGCGATCATCTCGTTCCAAAAACGGTCACCCTGCAGGCGGACGGCCAGGTCGTATAGCTGCCTGTTGAGCAGGCTGTCGGTGGCCAGCACCTGGCCCGTCACCACCGGCACATCCACTGCCGTGCGATGGGTGCGGGAGGGAGCCACGCGCATCAGCCGGCCGTCCTCGTCGAGGAAATAGCTGTCGCCCTGGCGGTTGATCACCCGCAAGATGGGCACGCGCTGGTGCACGCTCACCCGGAGGTAGCCCGAGGGCGAGAGCGAGACTTCGGCCTGCTTGACCAGCGGATGGGAGCTCACCACCCTTTCGATGGCCGCCAGCGGACAGGAATCCAAGGGCACCCCTTCGATGCGGAGCTGGCTGCCGCGCAGCAACTGACGGATGTCGGCAGCCTGCACGAAAGGATGCGCCAGGCTGTCCTCGACCACGATGTCGGGACGCTGGCACAGCACATGGCGGCGGTCTTCACGCGAAAACCTTGCTGCCAGCACCACCACTGCCGTGAGCAGTGCAGCCGTGATCCAAACGAGCCATCTGCGCATCATACGCTATATTTTTCTTTCAGTATCGGTATCAAACTGTCAATATTGCCCGCTCCCAGGGTGGCCAGCACCTCGGGATGGAGCGTATCGAGCAAAGCCACCACATTGTCGAGCGTGGCCAGGTGTTTCAAAGGAGCCGTCAGCCGGTCGAAAATGATCTGCGAAGTGACGCCGGGGATGGGCTCCTCGCGGGCCGGATAGATATCGAGCAGGATCACCTCGTCGAGCTCGGACAGCACGGCGGCAAACTCGGCCGCAAAATCGCGGGTCCGGGTGTAGAGGTGCGGCTGGAAGATGCCGGTGATCTTCTTGTCGGGAAACAGGAACTTGAGCGAGGCGATGCTGGCCCGCAGCTCATCGGGATGATGGGCATAGTCGTCGATATACACGAAACCGGGCCGGCGCACCTGGATGTCGAAACGCCGCAGATTGCCCTGGAAGGAAGCCAGTCCCCGGCGCAGTTCCTCGTCGCTGACACCGTTGAGGTGGGCCAGCGCCATGGCGGCCGTGGCGTTCTCCACATGAATCAGCATGGGCACGCCCAGTTCCATGTGCTCCAGCACCCCTCCGGGATAATGGAAATCGAAATACAGCCGCCCGTCTGCCACTTGCACCCGGTCGGCATAGAAATCGGCCTGGCGGTAGCCCTCCTGACGCTCCGTGGCATAGCTGTAGCACCGGACGCCTGCCACGGGCCGGGGCTTCAAGAGCAAGCCCTGCTTGACCAGCAGGCAGCCGTCGGGACGAATCAATTCGGTGAAATGGGCAAACGACTCGAGGTAGGCCTCGTGCGTGCCGTAGATATCCAGATGATCGGCATCCGTGGCGGTGACCACTGCCATGTAGGGACGCAGGTGATGGAACGAGCGGTCGTACTCGTCGGCTTCGATCACCGTCAGGTCGCTACGGTCGGAGAGCAGCAGGTTGGTGCCGTAGTTTTTGGAAATGCCGCCCAAAAAAGCGCTGCAATCCACCCTGGACTGGCGCAGCAGATGGGCCAGCAAGGTGCTGGTCGTGGTCTTGCCGTGCGTGCCCGACACACAGAGCGCCCGCTTGTCCTTGGAAATCTCGCCCAGCACGGCCGCCCGTTTCATGATGGTGTGGCCACCCTGCCGGAAATACTGCCATTCGCTGTGCGAGGCCGGTATGGCCGGCGTGATGATGACCAGGGTGTGCTCAGGATCTTTGAAGGCGGCCGGGATGGCCTCGACACTGTCCTGGTAATGGATGGCGATGCCTTCCGATTCCAATTGGGCGCACAGGTCGCTGCGCGTGCGGTCGTAGCCGGCCACGGGCAGGCCTTCGTGGCGGTAGTAGCGGGCCAGGTTGCTCATGCCGATGCCGCCGATGCCTATCAGATAGACTTGTCTTATCTGCATATCTTGGTTATTGCTTAATCTGTTTGATCACTTCGTCTGCAATGCGCTCGGCCGAATTCTTCTGAGCCAGCGTCAGGATGTTCTTCCGAAGCGAAGCCAACTGCTTGTCGTCTCGGATAAGGGCCAGGGCCGTATCGACCAGGGTGGCGTCGGCCTCGGTGTCGCGCACCATGACGGCAGCACCCTTGTTGACCAAAGCCATGGCGTTCTTGGTCTGATGGTCTTCGGCCACATTGGGCGAGGGCACCAGAATCACGGCCTTACCCAACAGGCAAAGCTCCGAAATCGAACTGGCACCGGCGCGCGACACGACCAGGTCGGCCATGGCGTAGGCCAGGTCCATGCGGTTGATGAATTGCGTCACGTGTACCTTTTCCAGCTTTTGGCCTTCGAGGGCCTTCATGATGTCCTGATAATAGAACTTGCCCGTCTGCCAGAGCACCTGGATGCCCGACTGTTCCAGCTCGGCGACCTTGGCCAGCAGGCTACGGTTGACAGTGCCGGCGCCCAGGCTGCCGCCCACCACCAGCAAGACCGGCAGGGCGGGATCCATGCCATAGTAGGCCAAGGCCTCGTCACGCTTGTCGACCGACAGCAGCAGGTCCTGACGCACGGGATTGCCCGTGAGCAGGATGCGGTCGGCGGGAAAGAATTTTTCCATGCCCTCGTAGGCCACGCAGATCGAGGCGGCCTTGGCGGCCAGCAACTTGTTGGTGACCCCGGCATAGGAGTTCTGCTCCTGCACCACGATGGGTACGCCCATCGAGGCGGCCGCCCGCAGCAGCGGGCCGCTGGCGTAGCCACCGACGCCTACCGCAACGTCGGGCTGGAAGTCACGGACGATGCGGCGCGCGCGGCGCATGCTTTTCCACAAGTTCAAGAGAGTCCGTACATTGCGCCACAGCCGCTTGCGGTCGAAGCCGCTCACCGGCAGCCCGACGATGCGGTAGCCGGCCGCCGGCACCCGCTCCATTTCCATGCGGTTTTCCGCGCCGACAAACAGAATCTCCGCCTCCGGCATCTTGGCCTTCAGGGCATTGGCGATGGAGATGGCCGGGAATATATGGCCTCCCGTGCCGCCTCCAGAAATGATGAACTTTCTCTTTTCCATTGTTTTATCTCGTTTTGTCTCCGACCTTACGGCCTTCAACACTTTGTTTTATCCTTTACTTCAAACCCTTGTCAGGCAAGAGTTCTCTGACTTTTTCCCCTTCCTGCGGAACCGTCCTTGACAGAGGTCGGCGCCGAATTATCCTTTACTTCGAACCCCTGTCTGACAGGAGTTCCCTGGCTTCCTTTCCTGCGCAACCGCCTTTATCGGCGCGCTGAAAATCATTCTGCTCCCGAAGCGTAGTCCTCGTCGGACAGGGCCGGGGTTTCCGGGGCCTGGGCGTTGAGGCGTTCCAGTTCCAGGCGGGCGGCCTCCTCAGCTTCGACCGCCTCCTCGGCCGCCAGCACCTCGGCCTCGTCTTCCGAAGCCCCGAAGCGGCTCACACTCAGGATCACCGCGAAATACACGCAGGTGATCAGCCCCGACGTACCGCCGCGGCTCACCAGGGGCAGCGGCTGGCCCGTGACCGGGAAGAAGCCCACCGCCACGGCCATGTTCACGAAAGCCTGCATGCAGATGATGAGCGCACTGCCCATCACCAACAGTATCGGCACTGCCCGCGTACACTGGCGGGCAATCCGCTTGCAGCGGAACAGCAGGAAAATATACAGCGCCGGCACCCCGAACAGACCCAGCCAGCCCAGGTCCTCGATGATGATGGCGTAGATAAAGTCGGAATAAGCCTGCGGCAAAAAGTCGCGCTGGGTGCTGTTGCCGGGCAGCACACCCAGGAAGCGCCCGTTGGCCACCGCAATCTTGGCATGGTGCACCTGCCGGTTCTCGTCGGTCTGGCGGTATTGTGGACTGAGTACATCCACCTGCTCGCTGCCGTGCAAACGGTTGTGCCAGGTGCCCCAGCGGTCGAGCCCCGGCATCGAAGGCACGAAATAGAGCAGCGAGAACAGCAGGCCCGCCATTACCACCGCCAGGATGGTCAGACGGATCATGTGGGCCCTGGATACTCCGCCGATGAGGAACATGAAATAGACAAAGATCAGTATCAGCAGCGCCGTGGACATGTTCTCCTTGATGATCAGGCCCACCACGACGGCTGTGACGATCAGCACCCGCCAATAGGCCTTTTCCATCTCCAACTCCGAACGTCGGCCCTTGCCCAGCGCCCAGGCAATGTACATCACCAGCGACAACTTGGCCAGCTCGGAAGGCTGCAGCTGGATGCCGAAGAAGCTCAGCCAGCGGGCCGCCCCGTTGGCCTCCACACCCGACACCAGCGTCACGCAGAGCAGGATGATCGACACGATCAGCATCACATAGGCCAGCAGGGCCGTGTATTTGTAATGGAAATTATGCAGCACCACCACCAGCGAATAACCCACCAGCAGGAACATCCCGTGGCGGATGATCGGGCCGTAGGTATTGCCTTTGGAATAGCTCAGCGTACCGATGGCGCTGAAGCATTCCACCAGGCTCAACAGACAAAGTATCGTGAATATCAACCAGATAACTTTATCCCCTTTGATCAGTCTGCTCAATGACCATTCCATAATGCATTATAAATTCCTGACGCAGTCCTTGAACTGGCGTCCGCGGTCTTCGTAACTCTTGAACAAATCGAAGCTGGCACAGCAGGGCGACAACAGCACCGTGTCGCCTTCGCGGGCCATCTGGCTGCACAGATCGACCGCCTCCTTCATGGAGCGGGCATCGCGGATCTCGGGCACCTTGCCGTCGAAGAACTTGTGCAGCTTGTCGTTGTCCACGCCCAGGAAGACCAGGCTGTGGACCTTTTCCTTGACCAGGGCCTCGATCTCGGTGTAGTCGTTGCCCTTGTCCGTTCCGCCCAGGATCAACACCACGGGCGTGGTCATCGACTCCAGGGCATACCAGCACGAATTGACGTTGGTGGCCTTCGAGTCGTTGATATATTGCACACCGCCCACTGTGGCCACTTTTTCCAGGCGGTGTTCCACGCCGGTGAAATCACTCAGGGCCTGACGGATACTGTCTTTCTTGACATGGGCCAGATTGGCCGACAGGGCCGATGCCATCATGTTGTAGAGGTTGTGCGTCCCCTGCAGGGCCAGCGCCTCCTGCTCCATCTCGAAGCACTGCTCGGGCGTGTCAATCACCAGCACATGGTTTTCGATGAAGGCCCGGATGCCCTCCTTGCGCGTCAGCGAGAAGGGGAACTGCCGGGCGGTGATGACCCGCTTGCCCAGCTCGCGGCGGATAATGGGATCGTCGTTCCAATAGACAAAGGCGTCCTCGGGCCGCTGGTTCTGGATGATGCGGAACTTGGCGTCCACATACTCCTGCATGTTGTAGTGGTAGCGGTCCAGGTGGTCGGGCGTAATATTCAGCAGCACGGCCACATCGGCCCGGAAATCAAACATATAGTCGAGCTGGAAGCTGCTCAGCTCCACCACATAGTAGTCGTGGTCGCCCTCGGCCACCTGCAGGGCCAGGCTCTGGCCCACATTGCCGGCCAGCCCCACGTCGAGGCCGCCCCGCTGCAGGATGTGCCAGGTGAGCATCGTGGTCGTGGTCTTGCCGTTGCTGCCCGTGATGCAGATCATCTTGGCCCGGGTGTAACGGCCGGCCAACTCTATTTCGGAAATCATCGGAATCTTCTTCTCCAGGATGGCCTGGATGACCGGCGCCTTCTCGGGGATGCCCGGACTCTTCACTATCTCGTCCGCATTCAGGATAAGCGGCAGCGTATGCTGCTTCTCCTCCCAGGGAATCTCGTATTTGTCCAACAATTCACGGTATTCAGGCTTGATGGCCGACGAATCGCTCACAAAGACATCGAAGCCTTTGACCTTGGCCAACACGGCGGCTCCTGCGCCGCTCTCGCCTGCTCCCAATACGACTATTCTACGCATATTATCTCAGTTTTAAGGTTATGATGGCCAACACAGCCAGTATCATGCTGATCAGCCAGAAACGGAATACGATCTTGGATTCGGGAATGGCCTTGAGCGGTTTCTGGATCAAGGCGTCGATGCCCGCATTGCCCGCCTTCTGGAAATGGTGGTGCAGGGGCGTCATCTTGAAGATGCGCTTGCCCACACCCGTCCGGCGTTTGGTATATTTGAAATAGCCCACCTGCATCATCACCGAGAGCGACTCGATCAGATAGACCCCGCAGAAGAGCACCAGCAGGATTTCCTTGCGGATGATGATGGCAAACACGGCGATCACGCCGCCCAGCATCAGGCTGCCCGTATCGCCCATGAAGACCTGGGCCGGGAAGGAGTTGTACCAGAGGAAGCCCATCGTCGCGCCCACAAAGGCCGAGGCATAGACCACCAGCTCTTCCACCCCGGGGATATACATGATGTTCAAATAGGAAGCGAAATTGACGTTACTCGACAGGTAGGCCAGAATGCCCAGGCCCACCCCGATGATGGCCGAGATACCGGCCGTGAGGCCGTCCAGTCCGTCGGTCAGGTTGGAACCGTTCGATACAGCCGTCACGATGAAGATGGTGGCCAGGATGAATATCACCCAGCCGGCCCCCTGACGGTGCTCCTTGTCCATGAAGAAGGCGATGTCGGAATAGTCGAAATTGTTGTTCTTGACAAAGGGGATGGTCGTCTTGGTCGACTTCACCTCCTCCTGGCCATACTGCACCTGCTCCACCTGGCCGCCCCGGTAGGTCTCGATGTTCTCGCGGATCACCACATGCGGGCTCACATAGAGCGTCACACCCACGATGATACCCACACCCACCTGGGCGATGATCTTGTATTTGCCCGGCAGCCCCTCCTTGTTGTGACGGAAGATCTTCACATAGTCGTCCATGAAGCCCAGCAGCGTCAGCCACACGGTGGTGATGAGCATCAAGATCACATAGACATTGTTGAGCTTGGCAAAAAGCAGTACCGGCACGATCAGGGAGAGGAAGATGATCACACCGCCCATGCTCGGGGTGCCCTTCTTTTGCAACTGTCCTTCCACATCCAGGTCGCGGGGCACGTCGCCCAGCTGTTTCTTTTGCATCATTTTGATCAGGCTCTTGCCGATGAGCGTGGCAATGAGCAGCGCAAAAATGAAGGCCATGGCGGCCCGGAAGGTCACATACTGGAACACGCCCGTGCCCATCACGTTCAACTCGTTCCAATGTTCGAAAAGAGGTACTAACATAGCGGCAGACTATTTGGTAAACAACAATTCATAAGCTTCGGCAATCACTTTCTTGTCGTCGAAGGGATGTTTCACGCCCTTGATTTCCTGGTAATCCTCGTGCCCCTTGCCGGCCACCAGCACCAGGTCGCCCTTCCCGGCCAGGCGGCAGGCCGTGCGGATGGCTTCGCGGCGGTCGAGGATGCAGAGCACCTTGCGGCGGTCTTCCTGCGGCACCCCGGCATACATGTCGTTGAGGATGTCTTGCGGCTCCTCGAAACGCGGATTGTCGGAAGTGAGGATCACCGTGTCGCTCTGGGCGCAGGCTTCGGCAGCCATCTCAGGCCGCTTGGTCTTGTCGCGGTTGCCACCGGCCCCCACCACTGTGATCAGGTGCGGTGCCTCCAGCTGACGCAGCGTGTCGAGCACATTCTTCAAAGCGTCGGGCGTATGGGCATAATCGACGATGGCTATGAAACCTGTCGGCGAAGGCAGGTATTCCAGCCGGCCCGACACCGGATGCAGCGTGCTGAGCACCAGCAACACCTCTTCGGGCCGGCGTCCCAGCAGGCAGGCTGCGCCATAGACGGCCAGCAGGTTCGACACATTGAAACGCCCGATAAACTGCACATGCACCTCGCGGCCGTTGATGTCGAGTTGCATCCCTTCCAGGTGCGTCTCAACGATGTTGGCCTTGAAATCGGCCATCGTCCGGGTGGAATAGGTATATTTGGTCGCCTTGGTGTTTTGCAGCATCACCATACCGTTCTTGTCGTCGGCGTTGGTCAGCGCAAAAGCCCCGGCGGGCAGCGTGTCGAAGAAACGCTTTTTGGCCTTCAGGTAGGCCTCCACCGTCTTATGGTAGTCCAGATGGTCGTGCGTCAGGTTGGTAAAGATACCGCCCACATACTGCAGGCCGGCGATGCGACCCTGCACCACCGAGTGCGAGCTCACCTCCATGAAGGCATAACGGCAGCCCACGGCCACCATGCGCGCCAGCAACTCGTTGATGGTGTAGGCATCGGGGGTGGTATGGGTGGTGGGCACGGCCTCGCCATCGACATAGTTGCACACGGTCGAGAGCAGGCCGGCCTTGTAGCCGAAAGCCCGGAACATGTGGTAGAGCAAGGTGGCGATGGTGGTCTTGCCGTTGGTACCTGTCACGCCCACCAGTTCCAGCCGTTTGGAAGGATAGTCGAACCAGGCCGAAGCGATGTAGCCCAGGGCGGCATTGCTGTCGCTCACCCGGATGTAGGCCACCTGGGGAGCCGGCGTCTCGGGCAGACGCTCGCAGACCACGGCAGCGGCGCCTTTTTCCACTACCTGGCCGATATACTGGTGACCGTCGCTGTTGGTGCCCGGCTGGGCCACAAACAGACAGCCCGGCACGGCTTTGCGCGAATCAAAGCAGACGGCCGTGATCTCGGCCTCGGCGGGGCCCATGTGCTCCAGCACCTTTAGATCCTTGATACAAGCACTCAGTTTCATATCTTTATTTCAATTTAATCGTCACTCTGTCGCCCTGGCGGTAGCGCTGGCCGGCGGCCGGCACCTGCGAGAATACCTTGCCCTGGCCGCTTACCGACACCTGCAAGCCGGCGTTCTCGAGCGTATAGACCGCCTCGCGCAGTCCCATGCCGATGACGCGGGGCACCCGGTCGGCCTCCTGGGCGGAAGCCTCAGGCTGTTCCTGAGCCGGCAAATCCAATCGGCCCGACAAGTAGCGGTAGCCTTCGGGGCGGGCCGTCATTTTCATCTCGGGATGGATGTCGAGCGTGTCCTTGGGCAGACGCGAGACTTCCACCTGCAACTCGCGGGCATAGACCTGCTCGGCAATCTCCTTGAACACGGCACCCGACATGGTACCGCCCGAAGGATAGCCCCGCTGCGGGGCCCGGATCACCACGATGCAGCTGTAGCGGGCATCGTAGGAGGGGAAATAGCCGCAAAACGACACCTGGTATTCGGTCTTGCCGGCCCGGTAGCCAGCGGCTCCCTTCGACAGCAGGGCCGTGCCCGTCTTGCCCGAGATCGACACGATGTCGCTGCGCACCGGCCCGCGGGCCGTACCCTTGAGCACCACGCTGTCGAGCATCAGGCGTATTTCCTTGAGCGTGCGGTCGGAGCAGATCTTGCGCCGCACTACCTTGGGCTGGAAACGTTCCTTGACCTTGCCGTCCTTTTCGATGCTTTCCACGAAATAGGGGCGCATATAGCAGCCGTCGTTGGCAATGGCATTATAATAAGACAAGGTATAGATGGGCGGGATGCGCACCACATAGCCGTAGGCCATGCACACCAGGTCGGTGCGCGACCAGTAGCGTTTCTTGTCGTCGGGCCGGGGGATGGCCGGGGTGGCCGAGCCGGGGATGTCCAGATAGAGCGAATCGGCCATGCCCATCTTGTAGAGGCGGTCGACAAACTTCTTGGGATCCTTGCTGAAATAGCGTTCGGCCAATTCGGCCATGCCGATGTTCGAAGAATACCAGATGGCCTGGGCCGCCGTGATCTCGCCGTAGCCGCCGTGGTTGGCGTTGTGGTCGGTGATGGTGTGCCCATAGTAGGTCTTGCGGCCGTTGCCCGTGTTGACCGTCTCGTTGGGATCGAGCTTGCTGTCTTCGAGCATGGCCATCATGGCGATGGTCTTGAAGGTCGAACCCGGCTCGCTCAGGTCGTTGACGGCATAGTTTTGTATCTCGGCATACTGGCCGGGACCCACCTCACCCAGGTTGCTGATGGCCTTGATCTTGCCCGTCTTGACCTCCATCAGCACGGCAGTGCCCGAAGTGGCCTCCGTCTCGATGAGCTTGCGGCGCAGAGCCGTCTCGACGATGTCCTGCATGGTCAGGTTGAGGGTGGTATGCAGATCGTAGCCGTTTTCCGGCTCCAGGGTGATCACGTCCATGTAGCGGCCGGCCACCTTCTGGCGCGAGCTCAGGCCGGGCTTGCCCCGCAGCAGCGAGTCGTAGCGCAGCTCCAGACCCGACTTGCCTCCTTTTTCCAGGTCGGCGTAGATGTCGCCGATGGTGCGCGAAGCCAGCGAGCCGAACACCTTCTGGCGCTCCATGTATTTCTTTTCATAGAAACCGCTGCGGTTGCGTCCTTTCACGAAGAAAGGATAGCGGCGGATCTCCTTCAGGTCGAAGTAGCTCACCCGGCGGCGCGAGAGCAGATATTCGCGGCTGCCCCGCTCGAAGCCACGGCGCAGATGGGCCTCGTATTCGGCCGGGGTGCGGTCGCCCAGCTTGGCCGAGAGGGCGGCCGACAGGGGGGCGATGTATTTCTCGAGCGAATCCTTGTACTCCTGACGGGCCTTGGCCAGCTTCTGCTCGCTGCGCACATTCTCGGCCGTCTGGTAGGCCTTCATGTCCATGTACAGCGCATAGGTGGGCACGGTGGCCGCCATCAGGGCGCCGTCGTCCGAGAAGATGTTGCCCCGCGTGGGCTGCACCAGCACGCTGTCCTTCACCTGCAGGTTCTTCCAGTACATCCAACGGTCCCACTCGCGGAACTGGATGTGCATCACCGACACCACGATGCCGATGAACATCACGCTGAAGAACAGCACCACGATCCACATGTAGCGCTGCCGCATCTTCTTGAGTTCCTGTCTTGATTCGAGCGGGGTCATGACTATGCTATTTTCTCTTTACTTTCAAATGATAAGGCGGCAAGGTGGTCTCGCGCAGATCCAGGCCGCGCTCCTCGACCAGCTGGCGGATATGCGACTGGCGGCTTTCCTGCATCAGGTTGGAGTTCTGCACCAGGGCTTCGTAGCGGGTCTCGGTCAGCTCCTGCTTGAGGCGGTCCACCTCGGCAATCTTGGCATTCATCGAATAGCGGTTGCCGATGTAGAAAATGAGCAGCACCACGATGAGCAGCATAAACTTGTACTGCTGCCGAAAGAAAGTGGTGCTCAAAAAGCTGCCGTCCATGATCTGGGCAAAGCCGATCCGGTCTTTCTTTTCCTGGGTCGTCCCCTCCAACAATTTAGTTTCCTCCATCTTATCCTTATTTTTATTTCTATCCTATCCTTATACCTTGTCCTTAGCCCTTATATCTTTTCCGCGATTCTCAGTTTCGCACTGCGGGCACGCGGGTTGGCCGCCTCCTCGGCCGCCGTGGGCACGATCACCTTGCCAACGCTGCGCAAGGGGCTCAGCCGGTTGCCGTAGAAATCCTGCTCGACTTCGCCTTCGAAGTTGCCGGCCCGCATGAAGTTTTTCACCATGCGGTCTTCGAGCGAGTGGTAGCTGATGACGGCCAGCCTGCCGCCCGGGCGGAGCAGCTCGAGCGCCTGGCGCAGCAGCTGTTCGAGGGCTTCCATCTCGCCGTTCACTTCGATACGGAGGGCCTGGAACACCTTGGCCAGTTCTTTTTTCTCCCGGTCCTTCTGCAAGACAGGCGCCAGCGCTTCGCGCAGACGGGCCACCGTCTCGACGGGCTGCTGCGACCGGGCCTTGACTATCAAGTCGGCCGCCCGACCGGCCTGTGAGAACTCGCCATAGCGGCGCAGCACCGAAGCCAATTCCTCCTGCGAATAGGTGGCCAGCACGTCGGCGGCCCGCAGGCTGGCCCGCCGGTTCATGCGCATGTCCAAGGCCCCGTCGTCGAAACGGAACGAGAAACCCCGCCCCTCGTCGTCGAAATGGTGTGACGACACCCCCAGGTCGGCCAGCAAGCCGTCTATCTGCTCCACGCCGTGATAGCGCATGAAGTTTTTCAGGTAGCGGAAATTGCCATGGACAAACACCAGCCTCCCGTCGTCGGGCAGGTTGGCCTGGGCATCCTCGTCCTGGTCGAAAGCGTAGAGGCGCCCCTCAGGGCCCAGCCGGCGCAAAATCTCGCGCGAATGGCCGCCACCGCCGAAGGTGGCATCCACGTAAACACCGTCAGGACGTAGAGAGAGCCCGTCTATGCTCGCTTCCAACAGCGCCGGTGTATGATATGTCGTCATAACAGTGATTTGCCGGTCATCTTCTCCTGTAGCATGCGCCGGTAGTCGTCCGGGGCGATGCGAGGCTTGTCGAGGGCATCTGCGGGCCAGAGTTCTATCTTGTCGTCCAGCCCCAGGAATTTCACCTCCGAGCCCAGGCCGATCTCCTCCCTCAGGCTCTTGGGTATCAAGATACGCCCCTGGCCATCCATCTCGACCGACTCGGTGTGCATCACAAAACTGCGGAACAGATCCTGCTCGACCGGATCCCAACGGTCCAGTCGGGCACGCACCTCGGCCACCTCCTTGTCCCAGACCTCGGCGGGATAGACCAGCAGGCAGTTCTGGTAGTCGTCGCGACGCAAATAGAGTTGCACGGGAGGCATCTCCTGCCCCTCGGCGAGCGTGGCGGCCAGGCGAGATTCCATCTCCCGGCGGAACGACGCCGGCAGGAACACCCGGCTTTTGGCATCGATCTTGGCGGCTATGTTGCCTGAGAATCTCATTATTCCTCTATTTGGATCTGTCACTTTTTTGAAACGGACAAATGTAGCGAGGATTTCCCCACTTTGCAACACTTTCCCCCACTTTTTACCTAAAAAGTTATCAACACCCTTCGGCGAGCCATTGTCAATAACTCACCAAACCTGCTCCCCATCGCACTATCCAGCAAGCAATTTCGCACCCTGCACGCATCGTTTTTCCAAAAAATCCTTACCTTTGCGCCCCATGAGAGAAAACTTCGGATCCAAACTCGGGGCCGTCCTGGCCGCCGCCGGCTCTGCCGTCGGGCTGGGCAACATCTGGCGCTTTCCCATCGAGACAGGACGCAACGGCGGAGCCGCCTTCATCCTGATCTACATCGGCTGCATCTTCCTCATCGGCCTGCCCGTGATGCTCAGCGAGTTTGTCATCGGCCGCAGCTCCCAGGCCAACACCGCCGGCGCCTACCGCAAACTGGCCCCCGGCACCCAGTGGAAATGGGTCGGACGGCTGGGCGTCTTCACCGGCTTTGTCATCATGAGCTACTATGTGGTGGTGGCCGGCTGGACCATCCAATATGCCTGGCTGGCGCTCACCAACCAGTTTGCCGGCAAGACGGCCGAAGATTTTCCTGTCATCTTCAGCCAATTCGCCTCCAACCCCTGGCAGCCCATCGTCTGCCTGGTCATCTTTGTCTGGCTCACCCACTACGTCGTGGTCAAGGGCGTCACCCGCGGCATCGAACGCTGGTCGAAGGTCTTGATGCCCATGTTGTTCATCCTGGTCATGGGGCTGGTCATCGGGGCGGTGTCCATGCCGGGCGCCAAAGACGGCATCACCTTCCTGCTGCAGCCCGACTTTTCCAAAGTCAACGGCCCGGTGGTGCTCAACGCCATGGGCCAGGCCTTCTACTCCCTGTCGCTGGGCATGGGCGCCCTGTGCACCTACGCCTCCTATTTCAACCGCCAGACCAACCTGGCCCGCACGGCCCTCAATGTCTGCGTCATCGACACGGTCATCGCCCTGATGGCCGGCTTCATCATCTTCCCCGCCGCCTCGGCCGCCGGCTATCACCTGCAAAGCGGCGACATCGGGGCCTCGCTGCTGTTCATCACCCTGCCCAACGTGTTCCAGCAGGCTTTCGCCCACCTGCCCCTGCTGTCGTATGTCTTCTCGCTGCTCTTCTACCTGCTGGTCATCCTGGCCGCCCTGACGAGCACCATCTCGCTGCACGAAGTGGTCACCTCCTACATGACCGAGGAATTCGGCTTCCGTCGCAGCCGGGCCGCCCTGGTCGAAACCGTCACCTGCATGCTGCTGGGCTGCATCTGTTCCCTGTCGTTCGGCCCGCTGCAACACCTCAAACTGGCGGGCATGACCATCTTTGACCTGTTCGACTGGACCTCGTCCAATTTGCTGCTGCCCATCGGCGGCATGTTCATCTCGATTTTTGTGGGCTGGTACCTCAAGCGCGAACTGGTCCGAGGCGAACTCACCAACAACGGTACCCTGCGGGTGCGCGGCCTTCGCGTGCTCATTTTCATCCTGCGCTTTGTCGCCCCGCTGGCCATCCTGGGCATCTTCCTCAACCAGTTGCACCTGTTCTGAACCCTTCCTACATTTTTGCAAAAATTTAGTGCCTAACCGTTGGTACATTGATGGCATAGACTTATCTTTGTCCGATTGAATATTCATTTATAAATCAAATAACTAATTCTATGAAAAGAAAAATCACCCTTTGCTGCCTGGCCGCCCTTATGCTGCTGGGTATGGCAGTGACTCCGGTGCAGGCCCAGACGCCTGCGGCCAACGTCAAGCTGCCCATTGTCACCATCAACGGCAAGGTGCTGAGCAACCTGCTGGTCGGCATCGACTTCAAGCAGCAGCGCCAGGACGGCTACCAGACCCGTATGTACCACTACACCCCGATGGCCATCTTGCAGTATCAGGACAGCACCGTCGAGACCGTGCCCCTCACCCTGGTGCGCATCCTCATCGCCAATCCCCTGGGCGTGAACATGACTCCTATTTTCAAAGGCTTCGCTGTCGATGACAACCAGCTCGAGGTGGCAGGCCTGCAGGAAAAGGAGACCATCTTCATCTTCGACCTCAACGGCCGTCGCCTGCTGCAGACAAGCGCCGCAGCCGGCCAAACCGTCATCGACCTGAGCCCCCTGCCCGCCGGCAGCTATGTGTTCAAGTCCGAGTCGGCCGCCTTCAAATTCATGAAACACTAAAACAGCACGCCCTATGAAAAAGATTTATACCCTTCTGGCCGCCCTGCTGCTTACCACAGCTTTGATGGCCCAGCATTCCGACACATGGAAGATCAACATTGTCGAGAACCAACCCACCGGCAGTGTTGTCAAATCATTCTATATCAACGAAATCGTCAAATTCCTGTTTGACAAGGACAGCCACATCGCCCAAGTGGTGGTCGATGCCAGCTATTACGACGAGAACTACGAGTATGTGAGCCGTCTCGACACCCTCGAGTTCAGCCCCGAGCTGATCGACCGCATCGGTTTCTCCACCAACGACGCCCGCTGGAACCTGCCCTACACCGAGCCTGTCACTTCCTACGGCTATGGTCTGGGCTATCCGGCCCTGATGATGGCCCGCGACCGCCTGAGCCAGGAGATGAACGGCAAGCTCGACGGCATGGACTGGTTCGCCCCCTGGGAAGAAGCCTCCTACATCGGTCCCAATTTCACGGCTTCCACCTACATGGCCAACTGCTTCATGGACATGATCGCCGAAGCCAACCTGATGATCCGCAGCATCGCGCCCGACAATACCGACACCAACCTGAAAGGTGCCCTGGCCGTGGCCTATGCCTCCCGCGCCCTGATCTATCTGGACTTTGCCCGCATGTACGAGTACCTGCCCGTCACCTGGACCAACTTCCCCGACGGCATCAATGAGTACTTCAACAACGTGAACGGCCTGACCGTCCCCATCATCGACGAGAACACCAAAACACAAGGAGAGTACTTCGACCTGTACGAGGTGCCCCGTGCCACCAAGGCCGAGATGGTGCAGTTCATCCTCTCCGACCTGGACAAGGCCGAAGCCCTTATGCAATACAACCTCAACGAGAGCAAGACGCTGCCCCACCTGGATGCCCTCTACGGCCTGAAAGCCCGTCTCTATCTCTGGGACGGCCAGTACCAGCTGGCCCGCCAGTATGCCCGCCAGGCCATCGAGGCCACCACGTCCAAACCCATGACGCAGGAGCAGATCCTCAGCACCACCGAAGGCTTCAACAACCTTGACTGCTGGATGTGGGGCATCCAATACGAGCCCGGCACCTTCGGCAACCTGCACACCTGGACGGCCTGGATGTCGAACGAAGCCGAGTATGGCTACGGCAGCCGCGAGCCCGAGAAGATCAACCCCTACCTCTACCGCCAGATCCGCGACACCGACGTGCGCAAACGCCTCTGGATCGCTCCCGAGAACACGCCCCTGTACGGTCAGACGCCTCTGATCAACCCCGATCGCGCCTACGAAGACTACACCACCGTCAAGTTCCGTCCCAAGAGGGGCGAGATCTACGACTGGGCCGTGGGCAGCGCCACGGCTGTGCCCCTGATGCGTGTCGAGGAAATGTACCTGATCGAAGCCGAGGCAGCCGCCCACCTCAATGCCGAAGAGGGCATCAGCCTGCTCACCTCGTTCATGACCGCCTATCGCGACGCCTCCTACACCTACCCCTCCGACATCGAGCGCACAGGCACCCCGCTCATCAGCGAGATCATCCTGCAAAAGCGTATCGAACTCTGGGGCGAAGGCCAGTCGTTCTTCGACCTGAAGCGGCTCAACCTGCCGGTCATCAACTACAGCTACCAGGTGCGTCACACCGACCGTCCGGCCTACTTCAACCTAATCTTCCCACGCAGCATGGAGAACGCCAACCTGGCTCTCAAGCTCTGGAACAACCCCAATGTGGCCGGCTTCTACGAATCGGTCGATTTTCCCGTCGACACCCTGTTCAAGTATCTGCCCCAGAGCTTCACGCTCTACGAGCCGGCTTTCACCCAGGACATCAAGATGCTGCCGCTCGACTCGGTCTATCAGATCATGTTGAGTCGCGAAGCTCCCGAGAATCCCCGTGGCTATTACCTCAACTACAACCTGGAACTCTCCGTCGATTCCACCTTCGATCCCCGCATGACCTACGGCCTGGGCAACACCACCACGGTGACCGCCATGACGATCAACGATTTCCTGGCCCAGATCCATACACGCAACGGCAAGCCCGTCGATCAGGAGGAAAAAATCTTCCTGCGCTACGTGGCCTACCCCGACGAGTGCTCCTCTTATTTCATCACTTCCAACGAGGTTGGTTTCAGGGTACGTCCCTTCGATTCCAAGGCCCGGACTTCAAGCTACGGCGTAGGCTATTCCAAGGCCCCGCAAGTCAGTGTCGAGGTGGTCAACTCAGTTGTCGATATGAACTACTACGCCGGACAGTCGTACATCCCCATTGTCAGGGTCAATGTAGCCGACGGCGGCTCGGTGCGCAGCAATCCTTACCTGCGGCTTGACACCCAGCCCTGGGATCCGACAGAGTTCAACTACTACAACAACACCTATACCTCGTTCATCAGCATCATGCCCCAGGGCGCCTATTACGACTACGTCCAGGAAGACATCTTCGAATACCACTTCCCGGAGAATCCCGGCCGGTTCACCTTCGATTATGTCCAACTCGGCAGCTTCTACACCGCCAAGGACAACCTGATCTTCCAAAACGGTGTCACCGACCTGCCCGCCATCACCTTCATCCCCAACAGCGGCTACTACAACGAGCTGCCCTATGCCTGGCTCGACCACGCCTTCCAGATCTACCAGTCGCAGATCCAGGATCCGGAGAAAGTGATCCTGCAGCATGCCAGCAACGATGAAAACGTCTGGCGCCTGGTCAACCCCTACATGGAAGGCTACAACCTGATGTTCACCAGCAATGCCGAAGGACAGGTCACCGTCGATCGCCAGGTCATCTACAGCATCGCCGACAAGAACGGCAACGTCACGCCCGCAAGCGTGTACTATGCCCAGGGCCGCGGCACCATGACCGACGACCTGCTCACCCTTTACCTGAGCATCTCCAATGATGTCGCCGGCAGCGAGCCCCGCTCGGTGGTCGAGACCTACAGCCTGGAAAAGCAGTGGGAATACCTGCTCAATGAAGACGGCACCCCGGCCGTGATCAGATTCTACAGCGACTGGTGGGACGAGACGCACAGCACCCACATCAAGTATTACGAAATGGACGGCGTCCGCTACTGCCGCACCGACAACAGCATGCTGGCTGTCGACAGTTCCCAGGCCACGGTCGGCTACGGCCCCTGGGGCACCGACATCAACTTCGAGTTCACCTGGCGTCTGAGCGACAATGCCATCGACATCCCCGCCCAGTATTTCGGCCAGAACGACGGTGAGCCCTACAACAACCCCGTGCCCGACTCCCTGGCCATCTACGTTTACGACTACTACTCGCTCTATGAGGCCCTGGGCTATCTCGAAGGCACCGGCATCACCAATGCCGACGAGTTCTACGAGGCCTATCCCAACCGGGGACGCTCCTACTACGACGAGTCCAATCACAGTTTCTTCTTCAACACGAAGTACTGGATCCTCGGTCACGGCGGCTGGGCCAACTACACCAACGAACTCTGCGGCCACTGGATGGGCTATCCCGACTACTACAGCCTCTTGACGATGTCCTACCAATGGGAGAGCATAGAGCAGCTGCGCAAAGAAATGGGCTTCGAGGTCAAGTTGGGAAGTGATTGCAGCTATGGTCTGCTCATCGTGTTTGACGGGTATCTGTCCGACAATGAAATCGACAGACGGTTCAACGATCGGGAACTGCCAGGTGGATTCTATCTCACTCACAGCGGCCATTTCACATTCAATATGGAGGGCAAGCCGGCTGGAAACTATACCGGCGTGCTGTTCACCTACAATGAAGCCGACGAGATGGTCTATTATTCTTTCCGTTATTTCACCACCGATGTCGGTCAGGGAGAACCCTGGAACGACCAGGGCAAGGGCGACTACACCTACACCATCTATCTAAAAGGCACCGACACCAGTATGACCGTGGCCCGGCAAGGCACCTACTATCGTGTCAGGGATTGGTTTGCCGGCAAAGGCGACCTCATCTTCCAATACGATTCCTCCCTGCCGGAAGGACAGCAGGTAGTGGTTCCCCGCCAAAGCACGGGATACTATCACAAAACCTATGGAGAGATCTTTGTCATGGGCTATCAAAAAGATTCCCTCACCAGCTATCTCGCCACAGATATGAGCACCGGCCTGCCCGTGTTCCATCTGCTGCTGAATTACTATGTCGCTGCCGGTTCCTTCGGTGTCAACTACGAAACCCTCACCATCACCGACTGGCAGCCCCTGGCACAGCCCGACTCCACGGGCTATACGGCCCATCCCGGCGACTCCGTGATGGGCGCTCCGCGCCTCATCAATGCCGCTGCCAAGGCTCCGGCTGCCATAGCCTCGTCCGCTGTTACCTCCGGAAAGCCCCAAACGGAAGTCCGCAAAGAGCTCGAACTAGCTCCAGCGACCTTGCTGCCGCTGGAAAAGGCCCAGCCCCTTGCCCCGCGCAAACGCATGCCGGCCCTGTCCAAAGCAATCGAATAGTCTTCTCCTGATACAGGAATCGGAAAATTGCCGTATATTTGCCTCAAAAGCAGATATACGGCATTTTCTATGAATGAGGTTTTCGTCCTGCTGGGCGGCAACATGCTCCTGCGAGGCATGTACGAGCAACTCCGACTGAGGGGTTACGACGTTGTCGTGGTCGATTGGAACGACCACCCGGCCGTCACGGGCGATTGTCACCTCCAGATTGATGTCAAGGACGCAACAAAGGTGATTGCCGCGCTCAAAGCCCTGCACCGGCCCGTGGCCGGGGCCTATACCTGCATCGACCTGGCCGTACCCACCGTCAACGCCATCCATGCCTGGCGGGGCCTGGCCCTGCTGCCCGAACCCTTCAACCGGGTGCTGACCAAAGAGCAGATGATCGCCCACTGGCAGCGCGACGGCCTGCTGGGGCGCTTTTCTTACATGGCCGACCAACTCTCCCAAAGCCAACTGGAAGCGCTGCACCGTGAGCACGATCTCATCATCAAGCCCAATATCGCTGCCAGCAGCCGGGGCATCACCGTCGTGCCGCAAAGCGCCTCGCCCGACCGGCTGCAACAAGCTCTCCAACTGGCGCGCGAGACTTCCTTTGACCAGCGCTGCCTTGTCGAAGAGTACATCAGCGGCCGCGAGTTTACCATCGACATGCTGGGCGACGACAAGGGCCATGTCTCGGTCTATGGCATCTCCGTGAAATACCACAGCCTGAACACCACCGGCAGCCGGGTCGCTGTCAAACTGCACTGGAACTCCACGGCCTACAGCGATGAGGTCTATCGCGCACTGGCCGACTTCGGACGCCGCTGCTACCAGAGCATCGGCCTTAAGAACGCCTACGGCCACCTGGAGGTAATCCGCCGCGACGACGGCACCATCTCGCCCGTCGAGATCGGGGCGCGCACCAGCGGCTATATTTCCAGTCACCTGCTGCCCGCCGCTGCCGACAGCAATTACCTGGATGATTACCTGACCATGCTTCAGGGCCATCCCATCGCCGACCGCGACCACCTGGGCGGCCCCGACTCAGCGATGTGGTACAAATACAACATCCCGCCGGGCTGCACGGGCCAACGCCCCGTCTGCCTGGCCGACTACCTGGACCCCCGCATCCGGGTGCTGGCCTGCCGGCGCGAGGGACTGCAAAAGGGACAGACCTACGGCTTGATCCGCGACGACAACAGCTGCGATGTCCAAGGCTACGAGATGCTCGCCGCCCCCAAAGATATACTCACCATCGACCACATCCGCCAGGCCGAACAGCGGTTCCTGCGCGATTTTTGCGGCTATAGCGGCCCGATCGATGAAAACTGATTGCCCCATGAAGATTCCCTTCCTTTCCTTGCAAGATGTCACCGCCCTGCACGAGGCTGAAATCCAAGCCGCCGTCCAGCAGACCGTTGCCAGCGGCCGCTATCTGCTAGGCCCGCAAAACCGGCAGTTCGAAGCCGAGTGGGCGGCCTATCTGGGCTGCCGCCACGCCGTGGGTTGTGCCAATGGGCTGGATGCCCTTGTCTGGATCTTTAGGGCCTATATTGAAATGGGTGTCATGCAACCGGGCGACGAGGTGCTCGTGCCGGCCAATACCTATATCGCCACTTTCCTGGCCATCACCGAAAACGGCCTGATTCCCGTCCCTGTCGAGCCTCATCCCGACACGCTCGAGATCGACGAACACCACATCGAGGCGGCCATCACGCCCCGTGCCCGCGCGCTTTGCCTGGTCCATCTCTACGGACGCTGTGCCTTCACGCCTGCCATCGCCACTCTCTGCCGCCGCTACGGGCTCAAGCTCGTCGAAGACAATGCCCAGGCCCACGGCTGCCGTTTCGAGGGCCGTCGCACCGGCTCGCTGGGCGATGCGGCCGGCCACAGTTTCTACCCGGGCAAGAACCTCGGGGCCCTGGGCGACGGCGGGGCTGTCACCACCGACGACGAGACCCTGGCCCAGACCATCCGCACGCTGGCCAACTACGGTTCGCCGAAGAAATACGTCTTCCAATACTGCGGCCGCAACAGTCGGCTCGACGAAATCCAGGCGGCCGTACTGCGTGTCAAGCTTCGCTACCTCGATGCCGACAACGAGCGGCGCCGCGTCATTGCCCGCTACTACTGCGACCACCTGGACAATCCCGCCATCTGGCTGCCCAAACGCCTGCCCGACGAGCAGAATGTCTGGCACATCTTCCCCGTCCTTTGCGAGGATCGCGACCGCCTGCAACAATACCTAGCAGACAAGGGCATCGAAACCCTCATCCACTATCCTATCCCACCCCACCAGCAAGCCTGCTACCGCCAATCCGACTGGGCCCAACGGGCTTCCCTGCCCATCACCGAGTTACTCCACCGCCAGGAACTCTCCCTACCCCTCAGCCCGGCTATGTCGCTCGACACCGCCGCCCAGGTCGTGGAAGCAGTTAATCAGTTTTAGCCCTTCGATGCTTTTTCGGCTATAGGGTTCCCGGAAGACTCAGCTCGCTGTGCGAGCTTCGGCCCCTCCCACCGCTTCGCGGCGGGCCCCTCCCCCTACACGAGTCCGGGGGTGGACACGCTTCCGGGAGCCCCATTGACTAAAAGTGTGCCCTTGCAGGGCTATCAAGTCCACGGGTGGAGATGCTTCCGGATAGCGTTATGGCCCCGGGGGTGGGTGGCGGGGGGTGGATGGATGGGGAGCAAAAAAAGGGCTGACCCGTGTGGATCAGCCCTTCCTAGAAGCATTACGCTTGGGATTAGTTCTGCTGGGCAGCTTGTTCGGCGGCCTTGATCATTTCCTCGTTGGCGGAAACATAGATCTCGACACGACGGTTCTGAGCGCGGCCTTCCACGGTGTTGTTGTCGGCAACGGGGAAGTTGAACGACAGACCCTGGGTGGTGATGCGCTTGCCGGCGATACCGTTCTTCTCCAGAACCTTCGAAACAGCCTGGGCACGCTGGGTGGAGATCCGTTCGTTGACGGAAGCCGTGCCCGTGTTGTCGGTGTGGCCGTAAACGGTGATGTTGGTCATTTCCATGTCGGCCATGTCGGCAGCGAACTTCTTCAGCTCAGCCTGGGCAGCGTCGGTCAACGTGGTTCCGTTGGTCGGGAACAGGATACCGCTCGAGAAGGTGACCTTGATAGCTTTCAGACCATTGACATCTTCTACGGTTTCAATCTGGGCATTTTCCAGCTCTTTCAGCTCGGCAGCCTTCTTGTCCATCTGATGTCCAATGACAGCACCCGTACCACCACCGACAGCCATGCCGGCAGCAGCACCGATGGCAGCCGACTGACCGTCACCACCGATCAAATAACCAATACCTGCACCAATGGCAGCACCGGCACCCGAACCGATCAGCGAACCGGAAGCCAGCTTCGACATGTTACAACCTGTGAGCACCAGGGCTCCAGCAACCAATAAAGCAGCAATCTTTTTCATAATCAATTAGTTTTAGAATATTATAGAAGAATCATTCTGTTCGGAGTAAAGGTAAAAACATTTATCGGAAAATGTGCAAGCCTAAAACGAAAAATTTTATTTCAGCCCACTACCCTCCGGCACTTTCTTGGCGGGCGAAGTCAGCACATACTTGCCCTGGGCGTCGGTGGCATACAGGATCATGCCGCGCGACTCGATGCCTCGGAACTTGCGCGGGGCCAGGTTCATCAGCACCGGCACCTGACGGCCCACCATTTCTTCGGGGGTGAAGCTGGCGGCTACGCCGGAAACGATGGTGCGACGGTCCAGACCCGTATCGACCAGCAACTCCATCAACTTGTCGGTTTTGGGCACAGGCTTGGCTTCCAGGATGGTGCCGATACGGATGTCCAGTTTTTCGAAATCCTCGAAAGCAATATCGGCCGCCTGAGGTTCCGGCTGCCAGCCGGCAGCCTGGGCAGCGGCCTCGTTGGCCTGCTTGGTAGCCAGCAACTTCTGCACCTGGGCCTCCACCACGCTGTCCTCGATCTTCTCGAAGAGCAGCTCGGCCGGTTCGAGGGCATGACCTACGGCCAGCAGGTCGGTGCGACCCAGCGCCTCCCAACGGCAAGCCTCCATATGGAGCATACGGCGCAGACGGGCGGCGCTGAAAGGCAGGAAAGGCTCGAAAGCAATGGCCAGGTTGGCCGCAATCTGCAAGCTCAGGTTCATGATGGTGGCCACGCGGCCCATATCCGTCTTGGCCAGCTTCCAAGGCTCCGTGTCGGCCAGGTATTTGTTGCCGATGCGGGCCAGGTTCATCACCTCCTTCTGGGCATCGCGGAAGCGGAAAGCATCCAGATACTCCTCGACGGTGGCCTTCACCCCGAGGAACTCTTCCATGGTGGCCCGGTCGTAGTCGGTCCACTGGCCGGCCTCAGGCACACGGCCTTCGAAATATTTGTGGGTGAGCACCACGGCACGGTTCACAAAATTGCCGAAGATGGCCACCAGCTCGTTGTTGTTGCGGGCCTGGAAATCCTTCCAGGTAAAGTTGTTGTCCTTCGTCTCGGGCGCATTGGCTGTGAGCACATAGCGCAGCACATCCTGCTTGCCGGGAAACTCCTCGAGGTATTCGTTGAGCCAGACGGCCCAGTTGCGCGAGGTGGATATCTTGTCGTCCTCGAGGTTCAGGAACTCGTTGCTCGGCACATTGTCGGGCAGGATGTAGCCACCGTGCGCCTTCATCATCACCGGGAAAATCAGGCAATGGAATACGATGTTGTCCTTGCCGATGAAATGCACCAGCCGGGTGTCCTCGTCCTGCCACCACTTCTGCCAGGAGCCCCACTTGGCAGGCTCGCGTTCGCAAAGCTCCTTCGTGTTCGACACATAGCCGATCGGCGCATCAAACCACACATAGAGCACCTTGCCCTCGGCCCCTTCCACCGGCACGGGGATACCCCAGTCCAGGTCGCGCGTCATGGCGCGGGGCTGCAAGTCCATGTCGAGCCACGATTTGCACTGCCCATACACATTGGGCCGCCACTCCTTGTGCTCCTCCAGGATCCACTGCTTGAGCCAGTCCTGATACTGGTTCAGGGGCAGGTACCAGTTCTTGGTCTCCTTCATCACCGGCGTCGAGCCGCTGATGGTCGAGCGCGGGTTGATCAGCTCGGTGGGGCTCAGGTCGCGACCGCACTTCTCGCACTGGTCACCGTAGGCATGCTCGTTGTGGCAATGGGGGCATTCGCCCGTCACATAGCGGTCGGCCAGGAACTGTCCGGCCTCCTCGTCGTAGAGCTGCGTGGTGGTCTCTTCCACCAGCTTGCCCTCGTCGTAGAGCTTGCGGAACCACTCGGCCGCAAACTTATGATGCGTCTCGGAAGTGGTGCGGCTGTAAATATCGAATGATATGCCGAATTCTTCGAATGATTTCTTGATGAGGCTGTGGTAGCGGTCCACCACATCCTGGGGAGTGATGCCCTCCTTGCGGGCACGTATGGTGATGGGCACGCCGTGTTCGTCGCTGCCGCCCACAAAAAGCACTTCCTCGCCCTTCAGGCGCAGGTAACGCACATAGATGTCGGCCGGCACGTACACGCCTGCCAGGTGGCCGATATGCACCGGTCCGTTGGCATAAGGCAGGGCCGAAGTCACCAGAGTTCTCTTGAATTTCTTATCCATGATTATGAGTTCCAATCAGTCGAACAGCTCCCCGTTGTTGTCGAGCAGCTGCTGTATCTTGTCCAAGTATTTCCTGTCTATTTTCATCGCCTCCATGCGGTCCAATTGCCGCAGCGAGTGCAGGTCGGAGCCCACGTAGCGGTAGAGCCCCTTGTCCAGGAGGCTGTAGCCCATCTTCACCGTCTCGGGCGAATAGTAGGGTGTGAGCGACAACAGATTGAGCTGCAGGCTGCACCCCATCCTCACATACTCCTCCAGCGGCTTGAGGTCGCGGCTGTAGTAGAGATAGCGCTCAGGATGGGCCAGCACGGGATGGTAGTCCTGCAGGACGAGCTCGAAGATGGCGTCCTTGATGTTGCGGCTCTCGTAGTAGTAAGACATCTCGATGAGCACCCGCCGCCCGGCAAAGCAAAGGAAGGGCCGCTGCAAATCGAGCTGCTCGTTGACCATATACTCGGCCCCCAGGCTCAGGCGCAAGGTCAGATCGGCAGGCAACGCCATGCGGAAAGCCTCGAAACGCTCCCGGAGCATTTCTTCGGTATTGCCGGCAAAATCGTCGAGATTCATGTGGGGGGTCAGCTGCACGCGCTCGATGCCCATGGCCTGCAGGCGGCGCAAAGCCTCCACTGAATCCTCCACTTGCTGGAATCCGTCGTCCACCCCGGGCAGGATGTGGCAATGCACCTCTGCGCCCGGCCGCAAATCGGCCAGCGTAGCGGCAGGTTTGTGCAAAAAGCCCAGCAAAGACATGGCTAGCTCCTCCTTTCAGGCTATTCCGATTTATGATGATGGTGCGAATGCTTCTTCACCAGCCCAAGCCGGCGGGCAATGCGGTAGGTGAGGCTGTGGTGCTTCTGGGCCGAATCGCCGTAGCCATAGCCATAACCATATCCGTAGCCATAACCGTAACCATAGCCGTAGCCGTAACCATAGCCATAGCCGTACGACTTCTTCTCCATCATCGGTGCATCGTTCAGCACCAGGCTCACTTCTTTGAGCTTGCCGCTGCGGTGGGCATTCTCGATCTCCTCCACAAAATGAAGGTCGGAGAAACCCGAGCGCAGCACGTAGATGGTGCCGTCCGAGAGGTTGGTGATGGTCATCGGGTCGGAGATGACGAAGAAAGGCGTCGAGTCGAAGAGCACGTAGTCGTAGTCGTCGCGCAGGCGGGCCACCAGCTCCTTCATACGGTCGCTCAGCAGCAACTCGTTGGGGTTGGGGGGCACGACACCCTTCAACACCACATCCAGGCTGGTACCGCCCACATTGCGGTAGAAAATATCCTCGTATTTCACATCCTGCTTGGCCAGGTAGTGGGCCAGACCCTTGTGGTGCTCCTGACGATCAAAGCCGACGGCCTGCTCCAGCCGGCCGTTACGCATATCGGTCTCGATCAGCACCACCTTCTTGCCCAGGTGGGCCAGCGAAGCGGCGATGTTGGCCGACACGAAGCTCTTACCCTCGTTGGGCACCGAAGAGGTGATCTGGAACACCTTGCCCTGCAAGAAGCCCAGGCTCGAACGGATGGCACGGAAGGCCTCCGCCGTCACATCGCGGCCGCCCATCGAGCCGATGGCCGTAAAGTTGTGGTTGTCCTCGCGGTGCGGCAGCACGCCCAGCACGGGCAGCGACGAGCGGCTCTCTATATCGTGCACCGTCTCCACCTTGCGCTTGAGCATCTGGCGCAGGAACACCAGGCCGATGGGGATCATGGCACCCAGCAGCAGGCCCAGCAGATAGAGCATCTTGGCATTGGGCTTGACGCGGACCGACATGAAGTCGGGCGCCTCGATGACACGGGCCATGTCCTGGGCCGAGACCTGGGCGATGCGCGTCTCCTCGCGCTTTTGCATGAGCAGCGAGTACATCGGTTCCAGAATCTTCTGGTCGCGGGTTATCTGGGCCACCTCCAGCTGCTGCTTGGGCAGCTCCGACATACGGGCGCTGCTCTTGTTGAGCTGGCGCCGGTAGGCGTCGCGCTGGGTATTGTAGGTCACTATCAAGTTGTCTATCGAAATCTCGATGGTCGTGCGCAGGTCGGCCAGCATGGAGTTGAGCTTGCGCACCTGCGGGTTGGTCTCCGAAGCCGACTCCAGGGCCAGGTTGCGCTCCGACACCAAAGAGTTGTAGTTGCCGATGCTCGTCACCAGCGAAGCATCGTGAATGCCCACATTGACCGGGATCACCTTGTAGGGGTCGCTGGTCTTCATGTTCTGCTGCATGCCTTCGAGCAGTTCGAGCTGCAGCTCGATGTCCATCACCTTGTCCTGCACGGTTTGGTCCACCTGCAGCGACAGCTGCGACTGGGCACTGATATCGACCACCGTGTTCTGCTCGTTGTAGCGGCGCATCTGGCTCTCCACACCCAGCAGTTTCGACTCGATGTCGGCCAGGCGGTCTTCGAGGAATTCGAGCGTACGGGTGTTCACCTCGTTGTCGAAACTTCGGCTCAGGTCGTTGTATTGGCGCACCAGGTCGTTAAGCACCATCTCGCCCCGCTTGGGCTGGTTGTCCTGCAGGCTGAGCTGCAGCAGCGACGACATTTCCTTGGCCGTCGGCGTGGCGATGTTCAGCCCGCCCTTCAAGGCCTTGGCGGCGGCGATCTGCGACACTACCACAACGCGCTGGCGATACTCGCGCACCGGATTCTCCGCCCCGATCGAATCGTTGTAGCGGATGATGAAATAGCCCAGGTCGGCCAGTTCCACCGGCTCGCCATAGCGGTGCACCGGCTCTTTCAGATCGATCTTGTTGCCGCCATAGACAATCTCTGTGAGTCTGTAGCTTTGCTCGTCCTGCCACTTGTAGTCGATGGTGACGGGCTTCATATAGCGCAGGCTGCCGGCCTCGTAGGGCATCAAGGAGAAGGAGAACAAATCGTAGGGATACATCTCCAGCCACTGGAAGCGCTTGCCCAGCACATAGTATTTCACATTCAAAGTCTTTTCCCTCACCAGCGATTCCAAGAGCGACTGCGACATAAGGATGGCCTTTTCGTTCTGCAGGTTGCTGCTGTAGCCCATGCCCGTGAGGCTCTGCATCATGGCCATTTCCGTACCGGCGCTGCTGCCGGCGTTCTTGTCGCGGGTGATCAGGATGGTCGAGCGGCTCTCATAGACCGGCACCATGTAGCGCACGGCCACCATGGCCACCAGCAGGCCGGCCAGACCGCAGCCGATGATCCACCAGCGCAGGGCCCAGACCATGTCGAGGATGGCGGCCAGGCTCAGCGAGTTTTCCTCTTCCTGCTGAGACTGTCTGTATTGGGAATTCTGTTCTGTCATATTCCTCAGTGTAATACGTTATAAGAGAAAGTGATGATCGTAATCAAAGTGGTGATGGTCGAAAGCAGCACCGACCAAATGCCCGTGTTGGTGTTGGCGGCGGCCACGCGGGCGGCGCTGGCCGGCACATAGATCACGTCGTTCTGCTGCAGATAGAAGAAGGGTGAACTCAGTATCTCGCTGTCAGTCAGGTCAAACTTGAAATGCGTCTGCTTGCCGTCCACCTCGCGTATCAGGATCAAGCCCTTGCGCTGGGCCGTCAAGGTGAGATCGCCTGCCATACCCAGGGCCTGGAGCAGCGTCAGACGCTCCGAAGCCACATTGAACGTGCCCGGATTGCGCACCTCGCCCAGCACCGTCACCTTGAAGTTTTCGAAGGCGGCATAGACAATCGGATCCTCCACATCCTTGCCGATCTCCTTGGTCAGGTAATCGACCAGTTCCTTGCGCGTCTTGCCAAGCACATAGATGCGGCCGATGATGGGGAAGGTGATGTAGCCCTCGTTATCGACCTGGTAAGGCAGCACCGAACGAGTAGGATCGGTGAGCGAGGCAGTCCCCTTCGAAGCATCCGACAGGGTGAGGTTGTAGGGCATGGCCACGTTCTTGTCGGGGCCGCTCACCACGATGCGCAGCACGTCGTCGCGCTTGATCACCGGCTCGTAGTCCTTACTGATTTTCTCGATGGTAGCCTCGTCAATATCCTGGAAATAAAGAATATCCTTCTGCGAAGCACAGGATGCCAAGCCGGCCACCACGGCCAGCATCAACAGCCCTGTCCACAGTCTTTTCGTCATTGCTTTCATATCAAAACCTTTTAAGCACGCAAAAGTACAAAATCCCCCCGACATACCCAAACTGAATTTCATAAATGAAATCAGGGGAAACATCGTCCACGTTTCCCCTGATCGAAAAACCAGCCTCTTACGAGCGATCGGCCGCGCTGTTCGGGCTGAGGTAGACCGCACCGCTGTCGATACCGCCGTAGCTGTCGGCCGCCGCCTGCATCGCGCTCTCAGTCTGGTAGCCAGCCAGCAAGGAGCTGTCCACATACAGGAACTGCGTGCTCACTTTCAAGCCACCGGTCACCTCCTCACGCGAATGGATCCACACGGCCGCCGCCTCCGCAATGGGCGAACACATGCCCAGCAGGTATTCCGTGCCCGAGGCATCGGCCACGCTGCTGAAGCCCAGGGCGCTCACCACCTCCCAAAGGGGCGTGTCGTCGGCGGGATCGAGGGTGACACGGTAGCCTGAAATACGGGCACGGGGGGTGCCTGTCACGGCGTCCAACGTCTGCTGCCCGTAGAAGAAAGTGAGCTGGTCGCCAGCCTCATAGCCTTCGTTGCAGGCCAGCAAGGTTTCCGACAGCATCGCCACCGTGGTATCGGCATCGATCTGCAGCTGGCCCAGCCGCAGGTTGCTCACCAATACTCCGTCGGGACCTACACTGGTCGCTATCGAAGGCAGCGAGCCGCGGGTAATCTGATAGGGTGCCAACACGCTGCCGCCATTGAGGCGGACCTGCCGGGGCACATAGACTTTGACCGCATTCATATTGGCCTGCAGAAAGGCCGTGTAGTCGCTCATCCCGCCGCTGAGCCCTTCAAAACCTTTTTTCAAGGTCCGGTTGAACTGACGGTAGACTGCCGCCAGATTGCCCCACTGGGTACGGATCTGCATCTGCGCCTGCGAACGATGCGGCTTCTGGGGCTTGCGCGCCTCATACACCACCGTTCCCGATTTGGTCTGCCGGTACACCAACTGACCCACCTTGCCACTCAACTGAGTGGCCACACCTGTTACTTTTGCCATCTTTTTGTCCTCCTAATTTTGAGTTTAACGATAATGAATAATAGCCCGAGGGCTGTCATGCACAATACTATTTGAAAGGGTCGCGGGGCAAGCCCGCGATGAGGGCGGGTCAAGCCCGCGGTGAGGCCCCCGCGATGAGGGGCCGCGGTGAGGGGTT
>Ga0079305_1001275_pt1 | contig 35700 bp, 37 predicted proteins | sample LMS_cellobiose_e_FD_79183 | JGI IMG/M metagenome (GOLD analysis project Ga0079305, IMG submission 79183) | Rumen-fistulated moose microbial communities from Alaska, USA - LMS_cellobiose_enrichment | ecosystem: Host-associated > Mammals > Digestive system > Stomach > Rumen fluid ... | reverse complement strand
TGCCGGAGAACACAAAGACCATCGACGAGGTCGGAGACGTCGCGATCGACCAGGTGGTTATCGGGTCCTGTACCAACGGGAGGCTCAGTGACCTCGCGGCGGCGGCAGAGATTCTGAAGGGGAAAAAGCTTGCGAAAAATGTACGCTGCATCGTCATCCCCGGAACCCAGCAGATCTACCGCGAGGCGATGCATGCAGGTTACTTTGATATCTTCCTGGAGGCAGGCTGCGCCATCTCCACACCGACCTGCGGTCCATGCCTCGGCGGGTATATGGGAATCCTGGCGGAGGGCGAGCGGTGCGTGGCGACGACCAACCGCAACTTTGTCGGCAGGATGGGCCATGTAAAATCGGAAGTATACCTTGCGTCCCCGGCGGTTGCCGCCGCGAGCGCTGTCGCAGGGAAAATTGCAGATCCTGAAAAAGTTTGAGGAGGCGGTCAGAATGAAAGCAGTAGGAACAGTCCATAAATATGGAGACAACATCGATACCGATGTGATCATCCCGGCGCGTTGTCTCAACATCTCCGACCGCAGGGAGCTCGCGGACCACTGCATGGAGGATATCGACAGGGAATTCGTCAAAAAGGTAAGGCCCGGGGATATCATGATCGGCGGATTCAACTTTGGCTGCGGGTCCTCGCGGGAACACGCTCCGATGGTCATCAAGGAGAACGGGGTTTCCTGCGTTATCGCAAAGACCTTCGCGCGGATCTTCTACCGCAATGCGATCAATATCGGCCTGCCGATCCTGGAATGCGAGGCGGCCAGCGACGCGATTGAAAACGGCGACCGGGTTGAGGTGGACTTTGACACCGGTGTGATCAAAAACCTCACCAAAAATGAAAGCTACACAGCAATTCCGTTCCCGGCATTTATCAAGGAAATCATCGATGCGAACGGGCTGCTCAGCTGGGTCAAACGAAATCAGAAATGATAAAGAAAAAGGCCGGCGGAAACATTTGTTTCCGCCGGCCCTTTTTCGCCTTCACGCGGTCTGGCAGGGACAGGGTTTATTCGACTTTCTGGCTGCGCAGTAAAGATCCTGGCAGCAGAGCCAACGGGGATGCGCAAAATCGGGCCAGAAGGTATTGCGGCAAGCCTCCGGGAAAAGTCCGCAGCAGCCGTCCTGGTCGCAGCACAGGCGCAGCGGACGGTCGGGACCGCAGCCGCAGCCATCCTCATAGATCGGATACCATTCACAGTTGAGCCCTTCGCTTTTGTCAGGGCATCCGCTCACGGGGGTGATTTTGCAGTTCATACAGGTCCTTTTGCGGCAGTTACAGTTGCAATTACAATTGCAAACGCAGTGGCATCCGCACTGACACCTGTTGTTACAACAACAAGCCATAAAATAATCACACCTTTTGTTCAGAATTAATGTATAGATAAGGTACAGCTCACAATGGAAGATACATTCGCTGTTCCTTCTCATTCTATGCAGGACGCGTCTTTCTTGTTAGCAGAGAATATTTCTCGTCTGCTTGTTTCGACAGAAAGAAAACTTGTCCGGTACCTATAATATAGTTTGTGGACTAGACGGAAGGATGGCGTTCGGTATGACAGTTTATGCGGATGTGCTTGTGGTGGTGAATTATATCATAAATCTCCTGCTCCTGCTCGCATCCGGCAAGCTGCTCGGCCTGGTCATGCGCAGGCGGCGGCTCTTTTTTGCCGCATTGCTGGGCGCGTTTGGTTCGCTCATCATCTTTCTGCCTTATATCGGCGTTTGGTTCCAGGCGCTTTATAAGCTGCTGCTTGCCGCTGCAATGGCCGCGACAGCGTTTGGCGCAAGGCCATGGCAGCGCTTTTTAAAAGCGTTGCTCATGACTTTCGCGGTCAGTTTTATCTTTGCGGGATTTCTGCTGGCGGTGTCCTTTTTCCTTGCGCCGGCTGGGATGCTTTTTTATAACGGAGTGGTCTATTTCGATATCTCGGCGCTTATGCTGATTTTTTCGACCACGGCGGCCTATCTGCTGCTGAGCCTGCTGGAGAAGCTCTTCGCCGGCCGTACGCATGAGAAGAAACTCTACGATGTGACCGTTTCGGTAAGTGGGAAAACGGTGTCCTTCAAAGGTCTGGCGGATACCGGAAGCAGCCTCAGGGAACCGTTTTCCGGCGCGCCAGTGATTGTCTGCGACCGGGAACTGGCCGGGAAGGTGAGGCCGGATGAAAGCGTCAGCTTCCGGGTGATCCCCTGTTTGACCGTGACCGGGCAGGGGACGCTTGAAGGATTTCATCCGGATGAGGTCACCATCGTCGGGGATGGAAAACAGATCAAGACCTCCGATGTCTATATCGCGTCCAGCCGCGAGCCGATTGGCGGGGAGTACCAAGCGCTTTTAAATCCGCAGCTTGTGGATCGCGGCTGAATTTTGCATCAGGCAACAGGGAAAGGTGGATTTTAGCAATGACAGTCTTTAAAATCGGATGGGCCCGATATTTGGCAGACCGCATCAGGGCGTTGCTGTGGCGCCTGCGGCTGCGCCGCGGGGTCTACTATATCAATGGACCGGAGACCTTGCCCGCTCCGCTTTCCAAGGAGGAGGAAAAAAAGGTTTTTGCCCGGCTGGAACAGAATGATGAATCCGCGAAGGAAACGCTTACAGTACATAATCTGCGGCTGGTCGTCTACATTGCGAAGAAATTTGAATCGACCGGCATCTGTGTGGAAGATCTCATTTCCATCGGGACAATCGGGCTGATCAAGGCGGTCAACACCTTCTGCCCGCAGAAAAATATCAAACTGGCAACTTATGCTTCCCGCTGTATTGAAAATGAAATCCTGATGCACCTGCGCAAAAATGCGTCGCACAAAAATGAAATATCGATCGACGAGCCGCTCAACATCGACTGGGACGGCAATGAGCTGCTTCTTTCGGATATCCTCGGCACTGATCCTGACAGTATCAACCGCCCAATCGAGGATGAAGCCGAGAAAAACCTGCTGCTCGGCGCTGTCGAACATCTTTCAGACCGCGAGCGGATGATCATGCAGATGCGGTTTGGGCTCTGCGGGCAGGAGGAAAAAACGCAGAAGGAAGTGGCGGATATCATCGGAATTTCCCAATCGTATATTTCTCGATTGGAAAAACGGATCATCAAAAAGCTGAAAAAAGAACTGGAAAAGATTATATAAACCAATAATTACCCAAAAGGCCCGTATGGAAAATCATGCGGGCCTTTTGGGTAATTATTGGTAAGCTGCAAATGCTGTATGTTTGATTTGGACCCCGTCCATACTAGATTCTGTAAAGATAATTGGTGGATGGGGTGCGGGAACGTGTACTATAATAAAGTGGAAATCTGCGGGATCAATACTTCAAAATTGCCCGTATTGAAGGAAAAGGAGAAGATAGAGCTTTTAAAACGCATCCGGGAGGGAGACGAAAGAGCACGGGATGAAATGATCAGCGGGAACCTGCGCCTGGTGCTTTCGGTGGTGCAGAAATTCACCAATCGCGGTGAAAATCTGGACGATCTGTTCCAGGTGGGCTGCATTGGACTCATCAAAGCCATTGATAATTTCGACCCGAACCAGAATGTCCGTTTTTCCACCTATGGGGTCCCGATGATCATTGGCGAGATCCGGCGGCATCTGCGGGACAACAATTCGGTCCGCGTCAGCCGTTCGCTGCGGGATATGGCCTATAAAGCGATGCAGGCGAAGGAAGCGCTGATCGGACGCAATGCAAAGGAACCGACTGTGGATGAGATCGCCGCCGAAATGGGTGTGAAAAAAGAGGAGGTCGTACTCGCGCTCGAAGCGATTGTCGAGCCGATGTCCCTGTATGAACCGGTCTATTCGGATGGAGGCGACACGATCTTCGTGATGGATCAGGTGGGGGATCGAGACGGCGAAAGCGATTGGATGGATGAAATCGCGATCAAGGAAGCGATGAAAAGCCTGGGGGAGCGGGAAAAGCGGATTTTAAGCCTTCGTTTTTTTGTGGGCAAAACTCAGATGGAAGTCGCAAAGGAAATCGGTATTTCACAGGCACAGGTTTCCCGGTTGGAAAAAGGCGCGCTCGACTGGATCAAAAAGCATATCTGAATTCAGCTGCGCATATGAAACATGCGGCAAGGAGAAAAATGCCCGGCCAATGGCCGGGCATTTTTGCAGATCAATGGAACAGGGCGGACAGCTTATTGAGCAGCTGGAATTTTTCGTTATACCCCTGCAGAAAAATCACAAGGACAATCAGCGGCAGGATATAACTGACATAACAGCGCGTCCAGGCAGGAAACTTGATCCCATCGCCCTGGTCCGCTTCCGCCAGGAAATTTTTCCATCCCCAGCCGTACCGGGAGGTACAGAAAAGCAGGTAAATGAGCGATCCGATTGGGAGCAGATTATTGCTGATGATGAAATCTTCGAGGTCCTGGATTGTCGAACCTGCGCCGAAGGGCGCGAAATCGCTCCATAGGTTGAAGCCGAGCACACAGGGCATCGATAGCAGAATAATTGCGGCGATATTGAAGAGAACGGCTTTTTTGCGCGGCCAGTGCCATAGATCCATAGCGAAAGAAACGATATTTTCAAATACGGCGATGATGGTGGAGAAGGCCGAGAAGGTCAGGAACATGAAGAACAGGCTTCCCCAAAGCCGTCCGCCGGGCATTGCGTTGAAAATATTCGGCAGGGTGATGAACACAAGGCCGGGCCCCTGGCCCGGATCGACCTGGAAGGCCGAACAGGCGGGAAAAATTACAAGGCCGGACATCAGCGCCACAAAGGTGTCGAGCAGGGTGATATTGATCGATTCCCCGGTCAGCGAGCGGTCGCGGCCGATGTAACTGCCGAAGATCGCCATCGCGCCGATGCCGAGGCTCAGGGTGAAAAAAGCCTGCCCCATGGCGGCATAGATGACCGTCCCGGCCCCCTGTTCGGAAATTTTGCTGAAATCGGGCATCAGATAAAAACGCAGGCCCTCGGAAGCGCCGGGCAATGTGACCGAACGCACAACAAGGCAAAGGATGACAACCAGCAGACAGCTCATCATGACCTTTGTGATCCGTTCAACGCCGTTTTTGAGCCCCATCGAGCAAACGCCGAAACCGATCAGTACAACCGTGATCATGCATATGGTCATAAGGATCGGCTGTGCAAGCATGGCATTGAAAACCGCGCCGACCTCCTCCGGGTTTTTTCCGGAAAATTCCCCCGCGGCCATCTTGAAGAAATAGATGATCATCCAGCCACAGACGGTGGTGTAGAACATCATCAGCAGATAATTCCCGGCCATGGCTCCGTAACTGTACCAATGCCATTTGGTACCCTTAGGTTCCAGCACGTGGAAGGAAAGCGCGGCGCTCTTCTGGCTGGCCCGGCCGACTGAAAATTCCATCACCATGATCGGCAGGCCGAGCACCACCAGGAAAAACAGATAGATCAGTACAAATGCCGCACCGCCGTACTGTCCGGTGATATATGGAAAGCGCCAGACATTTCCAAGCCCGATGGCACAGCCCGCCGAGATCAGCAGAAAGCCAAGGCGGGAAGAAAATTTCTCTCTTTGCAAATGCAACACCTCTTCAACATTTATAGCGCGATTATCATATGGCATTTCCAGAAAAAAGTCAAATTGCCAGAAACAGCTCTATTCTACTTTGCCCCAGCATATACTGTAATGGAATTTTTTGCATTTTTTGCATGATAAAAGGAGGGGCCATGATGTTTTGCAGGCTGGGTGATTTGCGCAGCAAGTATGTGATCAATGTCCGAAACGGCTGTAAACTCGGATATGTGGACGATGTGGAGATCGATACGGTGAGTGCCGGGGTCAATTCGATCGTGATCAGGGGAAAGCTCCGGTTTTTCGGAATTCTTGGGCGGGAAGAAGATATTATTATCCCGTGGGAGGATATCGAAGTGATCGGGGAGGACACCATCCTGGTGAACCATGTGCTTCCGCCAAGCCGTGAGGAGCATAAAAAGTCCGGAGGCGGGTTCTTTCATATTCTGACCGAGGATTAGCACGAAAACCGGACGGCGGAATTTTTTTTAAATTGGCACTTGCATGTTTCCTCTTTTTGTGGTAATATATTACGGCTGGTATGTAGAGATTACCTGCAAAACACACACCGTGCGATTGTCTTGTCGGGTGTCCCGGACGTTTCGGGATGATAAGGCGAGCGGATGCATGGTGGCGGAAAAATAACCGAAAGAGAGGAATTTATCATGGGCGTAGTATCAATGAAACAACTTCTGGAGGCAGGCGTACACTTCGGTCATCAGACCCGGCGGTGGAACCCCAAAATGGCGCGTTACATCTTCACCGAGCGTAACGGCATCTACATCATCGACCTGCAGAAGACCGTCAAGAAACTGGACGAGGCTTATATGTTCGTGCGCGACCTGGCTGCGAACGGCGGAAATGTCCTGTTTGTCGGAACCAAAAAACAGGCCGGAGATTCGGTCCGCGAGGAAGCGACCCGCGCGGGAGCTTACTATGTAAATGCCCGCTGGCTCGGCGGCATGCTCACCAACTTCAAGACCATCCGCCGCAGGATCGAGCGTCTTGCTCAGCTGCGCAAGATGGAAGAGGACGGCACCTTTGACCGTCTGCCGAAGAAAGAAGTCATCAAGCTCGAGCTTGAGATCGAGAAACTCGAAAAATTCCTGGGCGGCATCAAAGAGATGAAGAGACTGCCGGCGGCGCTCTTCATTGTTGACCCGCGCAAAGAGAAGATCGCGGTTGCGGAAGCCCGCAAACTCGGTATCCCCATTGTTGCGATCGTTGACACCAACTGCGATCCGGACGAAATCGATTATGTTATTCCCGGCAATGACGATGCGATCCGCGCCGTCAAGCTGCTTTCCGCCACCATTGCGGACGCGATCATTGAAGGCCGTCAGGGCGATATGAGCGCTGCTCCGGAAGAAGCGGAAGCAAAAGAGAATGAAACCGACGAAGCTGCCGAATAATAACTTTAATCGAAACGAATACGGAGGTTATGCAAAATGGCATTTACTGCAAAAGATGTACAGGCGCTCAGAGAGAAAACCGGCGTTGGCATGATGGAGTGCAAAAAAGCGCTCACCGCGACCGACGGCGATATGGATAAAGCAATTGAAGTGCTCCGTGAAAAGGGCTTGGCGGCTGCCGCGAAAAAATCCGGCAGAATCGCCGCCGAAGGCGTTGTACTTGCGATGGTCGACGACGCGACCAAGGTCGGCGTTGTGATCGAAGTCAACTCTGAAACCGATTTTGTCGCCAAGAACGAGAAGTTTATGGAGTTTGTCACTGCCTGCGCGAAAACTGTCGCGGCCAATAAGCCCGCAGACGTCGACGCGCTGATGCAGATGCAGATGGTTGGGTCTTCCATGACTGTCGAAGAGGAGTTACGTGACAAGATTCTTACCATCGGTGAGAATATGAAGATCCGCCGCTTCATTTACGCGGAAGGCGATGTTGTCACCTATGTGCATGGTGGCGGCAGAATCGGCGTTATGGTCACCTTCGACACCGATGTGGCCGGTAAAGATGGCTTCACCGAGTATGCGAAGGATGTCGCGATGCAGATTGCCGCGCTGAGCCCGGCTTATCTGGATGAAGCTTCGGTTCCGGCTGAAGTGATTGAGAAGGAGAAGGAAATCCTCACCGCTCAGATCCAGAACGATGAAAAGCTTAAGAACAAACCTGCGCAGATCATCGCCAAAATGGTTGACGGCAGAATCAGCAAATATTATAAAGAGAACTGCCTCGTCGACCAGGCGTTTGTTAAGAATGGTGATATGACCGTCGGTCAGTATACCGCTGAGATGGCAAAGACTTTGGGCGGTTCGATCAAAATTACCGGTTTCGTTCGTTATGAGAAGGGCGAAGGCCTTGAGAAACGCAGCGACAACTTCGCGGACGAAGTTGCCAGCATGATGAAATAAGACTTGAGATCCAAAGCGCTCCCAGCTGGTGCCGGGGGCGCTTTTGCATTTTCCAAGGCCGGGAATACCAACTGGAATGGAAGCATTTTTATGGAACCTTTTGTGTTTTTTGCTCGGAAGACTTTACTTTATTTTGTGGTTATTGTAAAATAGGTTAGTATAGGTATACCATTGCTATGACAAAATTTACGATATGGAGGTATTCCATGCCACTGAAGTATAAGCGGGTGCTTTTAAAGCTCAGCGGGGAAGCACTTGCGGGAGACAAAAAAATCGGGCTTGATTATGACGTGGTGTTCCGCATTTGCCAGAGCATCAAAAAAAGTGTGGATCTTGGCGCACAGATTGGAATCGTCGTGGGGGGCGGAAACTTTTTCCGCGGACGTTCAAGCGGTCAGATGGATCGGACCCGCGCCGATCATATGGGGATGCTTGCCACGGTGATGAACTCGCTGGCAATTGCAGACGCGCTGGAGGCGCAGGGCGTCCAGGTACGGGTACAGACGGCGATCACCATGCAGCAGATCGCGGAACCATATATTCGTTCCCGTGCGATCCGCCACTTTGAAAAAGGGCGCGTTGTGGTGTTCGGCTGTGGGACAGGTAATCCGTTCTTTTCAACCGATACGGCATCTTCGCTGCGCGCGGCGGAAATCGACGCGGACATCATCCTGAAGGCGACCATGGTTGACGGCGTCTATGATTGCGACCCGAATATTTATCCCAACGCGGTCAAATATGACGAGGTCACCTTCCAGGAGGTGCTGGAAAAAGGGCTTAAAGTGATGGACAGCACCGCTGCTGCGATGTGTAAGGATAACCATATCCCGGTGCTTGTGTTCAGTCTCTCCAATCCTGATAACATTCTCTCGGCAATAAAAGGTGAAAAAATTGGTACAATAGTCAAGGAGGATTAAGTCATGAAGGAAAAAGTTCAGGTGTATAACGACAAGATGGAAAAAACTATTGCCGTTCTGGAAAAGGAATTCGCGGCCATCCGCGCCGGACGCGCAAACCCGGCTGTTCTTGACAAGGTTATGGTCGATTATTACGGCACTCCTACGCAGGTGCAGTCGATGGCGGCGATTTCGGTCGCGGAAGCGCGTATTCTGGTCATCCAGCCATGGGACAAATCCACACTGAAACCGATTGAGAAGGCGATCCAGGCATCGGATATCGGCATCAACCCAACCAATGACGGTTCGGTGATCCGCATCGTGTTTCCGCCGCTGACCGAGGAACGCAGAAAAGAGATCTGTAAACAGATCCGCAAGCAGGGCGAGGAAGCCAAGGTAGCGATCCGTTCTATCCGCCGCGACGCGAATGAGAAGTTCAAAGCGCTCAAAAAATCGAGCGAAGTCAGCGAGGACGAGATCAAGGATTTGGAAGACGACGTTCAGAAGCTGACCGATAAGTTCTGCAAACGCATCGATGAGATCTCCGCGAAGAAGGAAAAGGAAATCCTCGAGATCTGATTATGATATAACGCATGCGCGGCGTACCGGCGTGCGCATGGAATGGAGCTTCGCATGGCAAAATCTTTGCTGGCTGGTGTACCGGCTGAAAAATTGCCGGTACACATCGGCTTTATAATGGATGGGAACGGCCGGTGGGCGGCGAAGCGTGGGCTTCCCCGCAGCGCTGGCCACCGGCAGGGCGCGGACGTATTTGGAAAGATTGCACAGTACTGCCGCAGTATTGGGATCAAGTACATCACCGTGTATGCCTTTTCCACCGAAAACTGGAAGCGTCCGGCTGACGAAGTCGAGGCGCTTATGGATTTACTGCGGCGTTACCTTTCTGAAACGTTCAAGCATCAGGAGGAAAATGCCCGTATACGCTTTTTGGGGGAGCGCGGACCATTGGCCGCGGACATTCGGGAAATGATGGAGCGGGTGGAGGATGGCAGCAGAGATAATACAGCCATCAACATCAATATCGCACTCAATTACGGCGGACGTGACGAAATTGTGCATGCGGTACGCAAGCTCGCGCGCCGCTGCGCGGACGGTTTGCTCTCGCCAAACGAGATCGACGAACAGGCGCTGTCCAGCGCGATGTATACCGCCGGGCAGCCCGATCCGGATCTGATTATCCGGCCAAGCGGGGAACTGCGCACCTCGAATTTCCTGCTCTGGCAGTCCGCCTATGCGGAACTGGTCTTTATGGATGTCTTGTGGCCGGATTTCACACCGGAATATCTCGATCAGGCAATCTTGGAGTATGTCAACCGGGAGCGCCGGTTCGGCGGTATCTGACCCCAATCTTTCGTCAGAGCCTCACGCACGGGCCTGACCGTCATAAATAGAATGGTGCGGCAGATTGGAGTGCCCTCATGAAGCAAAGAATCATCAGTTCCGCAATCGGGCTGGTTGTATTGTTTTTGGTTCTGGTACTGTTTGAAACAGCTGTGCTCAACGTTGCCATTATGCTGATTGCGCTGATCGCGGTTTATGAGCTGCTCGCGGCGACCGGATGCTGGAAAGCAAACCGGCTCTTTTCCGCGGTTGCTTTGGTGTTTTCCGCAGTTATCCCTTTTATCTCAATGAGCTGGATTGCACGGAATCTGATCCTGATTTGTTATATCTTTGTGGTTGCGATCTTCTCGATTTTGCTGCGCAACCATATGTCATTCCGCATTGAACAGGTGGCGATGGGCTTCATGTTCTGCATCATGATCCCGTTTTCGCTGACGACCATTGTCTATCTGCGCGACCGCTGGGGCGCTGCCCTGAGTATTTTCTACGTGCTGCTCGCACTGGGCAGCGCATGGCTCTCGGACACGGGGGCCTATTTTGCGGGCCGCGCATTTGGAAAGCATAAGCTTGCGCCTTACATAAGCCCAAAAAAGACGGTGGAAGGCGCTATCGGAGGCGCGATGTTTGCGGAGGTCATGATCCAGCTGGTCATGTGGCTCTATTCGCTTGCGTCGGCTTATTTTGGACATCCGATCAGTATCCATTACGGCTGGCTTCTGGCGATTGTACCGTTTTTGTCGGCGGTCAGCATTTTGGGAGACCTTTCCGCGTCGGTCATCAAGCGCCAGTTCGGTGTGAAGGATTACGGTTCGATCATGCCCGGGCATGGCGGCGTCATGGACCGCTTCGACAGCGCGCTCATGGTGATCCCGCTGGTCTTTATCATCAGCCAGCACCTGCCGCTGGCGCAACTCGTTTAATTGGGAAGTGAGCGGTATTTTGAAAAAGAGAATCGCACTGTTGGGTTCGACCGGTTCGATCGGAACCCAGACACTGACAAGCTGCAAAAGCTTGGGATATGGGGTCAACGTCCTGGCCGCAAACAGAAGCGTTGACCTGCTCGAACAGCAGGCGAGGGAATTTACCCCTCGCTATGTTGTCGTTTCGGACAAAAACGCCTATACCGATCTGAAAACGCGGTTGGCCGACACGGACATCCGGCTGCTGGCGGGCGTGGAAGGCATGTGCGAGGCTGCGCAGCTTGCGGAGAACGATATCGTCTGCAATGCAGTCGTCGGTATGGTGGGTCTACAGCCAACGCTGGCGGCGATCGGGGCGAAAAAGACGGTTGCGCTTGCCAACAAGGAAACGCTGGTCGCAGGCGGGAAGCTCGTAACTGAGACCGCCGCCGCAAACGGAGTGGAGATTCTGCCGGTCGACAGCGAGCACAGCGCTATCTTCCAGTCGCTGCAGGGCAACGACCGCAAAGCACTCAAGAAGATCATCCTGACCGCGTCGGGCGGGCCGTTTCGCGGTAAAACAGCGGCTGAGCTCGAAAATGTCACGGTGAAAGAGGCGCTCAAGCATCCGAACTGGGAAATGGGGGCAAAGATCACGATCGATTCCGCGACGCTGATGAACAAGGGGCTCGAGTTCATCGAGGCAATGTGGCTCTTTAATCTTATGCCGGAGCAGATCGAAGTGGTGATCCATCCACAGAGCGTGATCCATTCGGCGGTGGAGTACATAGACGGTTCAGTGATCGCACAGCTTGGCGTGCCGGATATGGTGATCCCGATCCAGTATGCGCTGACCTATCCGCAGCGGGAACCGACCGCGGTGCAGCGGCTGTCACTCACCGATTATGGCAAGCTTACCTTTGAAAAGCCGGATTTTGAAACCTTTGCCTGCCTGCGGCACTGTATTGAGGCGATCCGGCGCGGCGGGCTGTATCCCTGCGCGGTCAATGGTGCGAACGAGCAAGCGGTGGCGCTGTTTCTCGCGGGAAAGATCAAATTCCAGGAGATTGGGCGCTGTGTAGGGCATGTTCTGGAAAATTTTAAATGTAAAGTGGAAAAGCATTACACATTGAAGGAAGTATTGGAGACCGATCGGCAGGCGCGGGAGATGGTTTTGGAATATTGCCGTGGGAGATAAGAATACTATGATAGGAAGGCATTTCTCCCAATTTTAATCGATCGATCGTGAGGAAACGTTTATGAGTGTTATTTTTCAGGTGATTGTGGCGGTCCTTGTGTTCGGACTGTTGATTTTTATCCATGAGCTCGGCCATTTCACGGTCGGCAAGCTCTCCGGGATGCGGGTCAACGAGTTCGCCATTGGCATGGGCCCGGCGCTTTTCTCCTGGCACAAGGGCGAAACGCAGTATTCGCTGCGCGCGCTGCCAGTTGGCGGCTATGTCTCGGTGGAGGGCGAGGACGAGGACAGCACTGACCCGCGCGCCTTCTGCAATGTTATGCTCTGGAAACGGATTCTCTTCGTCTGCGCGGGCGCGATCATGAACCTGTTGCTTGGCTTTATCATCCTTTCAATCCTGGTGGGCATGCGCACAACGCTGCCCACGACCACCATTTCGGAATTTCACCCTGACCCGGCGGACGGCGCGGCAGCAGTGAGCAACGAAAAATTGATGGTGGGCGATAAAATTCTCAAGATCAACGGCACCAGCGTATTCACCTCAAACGACATCACCTTTTCGATGATCAGCGACCGGGACGGGGTTGTGGACTTCACGGTCCTGCGCGACGGGCAGAAGCTGGAAATTCCCCAGGTGCAGTTCAAGATGGACACGGCCGAGGACGGGACGCGGCTTATTAATCTGGACTTTTATGTTTATTCGGCGGAAAAGACCTTCCTGAACAGTGTGCAGTACACGGTGCTGTGGATGTTTTCAATCGTACGGCAGGTGTGGCTCTCCTTCCTCAATCTGATCACCGGCAACTTTACACTTGCGGAGCTTTCCGGGCCGGTCGGCGTTTCGACGGTGATCGGGCAGGCGAGTACGGCCGGGCTGAAAACGCTGCTCACACTTGTGGGGTTCATCACGGTCAACATTGGCGTTTTTAATCTTCTGCCGGTTCCGGCTCTTGACGGCGGCAGGCTCATCTTCCTGCTGATCGAGCTGGTGATCCGCCGGCCGGTCAATCCCAAGTATGAGGGATTTGTGCACGCGGCGGGATTCATCCTGCTGATGGGGCTGATGCTGGTTGTCACGCTCAATGATATTGTAAAGCTGTTTTAATGCGAAAAGGAGTCGTCTTATGTCAAGGACAGTGAAAATCGGGAACCTTACGATCGGCGGAGGCAATCGCGTTGCCATCCAGTCGATGTTAAATACCTGCGCGGACGACATATCCGGCAGCGTCGCGCAGGCCAAGGCTTTGGAGGCCGCCGGATGCGAAATCCTGCGCATGGCGGTGCCGGAAATTTCCGCTGTGAAGCTGGTGGAGGCGGTGAAGGAAGCTGTTTCGATCCCGCTCGTGGCGGACATCCACTTCGACTACCGGATCGCGCTGGCATGTGTTTGCGCCGGGATCGACAAGATTCGGATCAACCCCGGCAACATTGGGGTTGACGAGCGGGTTCGGCAGGTGGCGGTAGCCTGCGCAAACGCGGGCATCCCGATCCGCATCGGGGTTAACTCCGGCTCGCTCGAAAAGCAGATCCTTGCGAAATACGGCGCGCCCACGCCGCAGGCGATGGTTGACAGTGCGATGTATCACGCGCGCCTGCTGGAGAAGTTTGACTTTCATGACATTGTGATTTCGATCAAGTCGTCCGATGTGCGAACGATGATCTCGGCTTACCGGCTGGCGTCCCAGCAGCTTGACTATCCATTGCATCTCGGCGTGACCGAGGCAGGCACCAGGCATATGGGCCTTCTCAAATCGGCGGTAGGAATCGGATCGCTCCTATGCGACGGAATCGGGGATACCATCCGCGTTTCGCTCACCGCAGATCCTGTGGAGGAGATCCGCGCGGCAAAGGACATCCTAAAGGCGATCGGCTATCCGGATTGCGGCGTGCAGATCGTTTCCTGCCCGACCTGCGGACGTACAAAGATCGATCTGATCGCGTTGGCGGAAAAGGTGGAAAATGCGCTTGCTGGCTGTCGCAAGAACATCAAGGTGGCGGTCATGGGCTGCGCGGTGAACGGTCCGGGGGAGGCCCGTGAAGCGGATATCGGCGTGGCCGGTGGGGACGGGGAGCTTTTGCTCTTCAAAAAGGGGAAGGTTGTTGGGAAGTATCCGGAGCAGCAGATCTTTGAGGTGCTGTTTGCGGAGATTGAAAAGCTTTAGGAGTGAAATCATTGGCGTCATTCATTGAGATTTTTGGCGATTACATAGATACTCCGGTTGCGGATGAGGTCGCCCGAGGGGAGATCCTCTCAATGCAGGTTGACCGGGACAGCCGGGAAATGCGCCTTGCTCTGCAAATGGACGGGCTTGCCGCGCATGCGGCGCTCACCAAGCTGGGGCGGGCGCTTTGTGCCGCGCTGGGATTGCAGGAGGTAAAACTTCAGCCGCGTTACGCGCCGGAAAGCTTTTCAAGCGAATGCCTTTCGGAGCTGGTCGCCTGCATTGGCGCGCGCGGCGTACCGGTCAACGGCTTTTTTAATGGCGCAAAGGCGGATCTGCTTGGCGACACGCTGCGCATCTATCTGAGCCACGGCGGACAGGATTTTCTCGAGCAGATCCATTGCGCAAACCACCTTTCGGCCCTGATCAGGGAGGAATACGGCAGGGAGGTTTCGGTTGTGTTCGACGGGGTGCTTGAGATCGCGCCGGACAGCGAAATCTATCAGGAAACGATGGAAAAGGCACGGCCGGAGCCGATTGCCTACACGCCGCCCGCGCAAAGGCCGCAGGAGAAAAAACTCGACAACGGCGTTGTGATCCCCGCGCCGACCCGGCATTCGTTCGACGCGCAGGGGCTGCCCTTTGAACCGAACTCGATGGTGACCCTTTATGGCAACCCGCCGAAGGGCCGCCCGGTCGAGATGGCGCAGGTCAACATCGAAAGTGGGAATGTGACCGTCTGGGGGGACGTATTCAAGCTTGACCGCCGCACCAGCCGCGACGAAAAGACCCTGATCCTGACGATCTATTTTACCGACTACACCAATTCTTACTGCGCCAAGGTGATCGGGCGCTTCGATAAGAAGGTGAAGGGACTCGACGAACTGCGGGAAGGCGACACGATCGTTTTGCATGGGCTGGTGGAGTACGACCGGTTCGATCATGAGAACGTCCTGCGCCCGGACAGTATCGCGAAGGTGAAAAAGGTCCTGCGCCGCGATCTTGCGGAGGAAAAACGGGTCGAACTACATATGCATTCCAACATGTCCGCGATGGACGGCATGACTCCGGCGGACAAGCTGGTGCAGCGGGCCTATTCCTTCGGGCACAAAGCGGTCGCCATCACTGACCACGGCGTTGTGCAGGCATTTCCCGACTGCATGAACGCCTGCGCGAAGATCCGCGCGAAGGGCGGGGACTTTAAAATCATTTACGGCGTGGAAGCCTACTTTGTGGACGACATCATCCATGCTGTCAGCGGGCATGCGAAGGGGACCCTCGATGACGAAATGATCGTCTTTGACCTTGAGACAACCGGCCTTTCCGCCGCAACCGAGCGGATTACCGAAATCGGCGCGGTCAAAATCCGCGCAGGTGAAGTGGTTGAACGGTTCGACACTTTCGTGAATCCGGAACGCACGATTCCGCCGCAGATCACGCAATTGACCGGCATCACCGACGAAGATGTGCGCGGCGCGCCGCTCGAAGCGGAAGCGCTCGAGCAGTTTTACGCCTTCATCGGCAACCCGAAGGCGGTGCTCATCGCGCATAACGCGCCGTTTGATATGGGATTTTTGCGGCAGGCGGCGCGGCGCAGCAAGTTGCCGTGCGAATATTCCGCGATCGATACGGTGATCCTGTCGCGTTCGCTTTTCCCGGAGCTCAAAAAGCATAAACTCGATATTGTAGCCAAACATCTGGGCCTTGGTGAATTTAACCACCACCGCGCTTGCGACGACGCGGAGATGCTCGCGCGGATCTTCCTCAAGATGTGTGAAATTCTTAAAACGGAAAAGGCCTGCAATACGATTGAAAAGATCAATACCTCGCTCGCGTCGGTCGATGTGAAGAAATCCCCGACCTTCCACCAGATCATCCTGGTCAAGAACCTCACCGGTCTTAAAAACCTCTACCGGCTGGTTTCCATCTCCCATCTCGACTACTATGCGAAGCGCCCGCGTATCCCAAAAAGCAAATTGATCGAGCATCGGGAAGGACTGCTGATTGGCAGCGCCTGTGAGGCTGGACAGCTTTACCGTGCGATCATTGAGGGCAAAAGTTGGGGGGATCTCTGCGACATCGCAAAATTTTACGATTACCTGGAGATCCAGCCGCTCGGCAACAATGAGTTCATGGTGCGCAACAATACGGTTCCCAGCATCGATACGGTCAAGGAGTACAATGAAACGATCGTCAAGCTTGGCGAAAAGCTGAAAATACCGGTTGTGGCGACCTGCGACGTGCACTTTATGGACGCGGGCGACGCGAAATTCCGCGCCATCCTGATGGCGGGCATGGGCTTTTCGGACGCCGATCTCCAAGCTCCGCTCTATCTGCGCACGACCGATGAAATGCTCAAAGAGTTTGACTATCTCGGCGCCCAGAAAGCGCATGAGGTGGTCATCGAAAATCCCAATCGGATTGCCGATCTCATCGAAGCGGATATCCGCCCGATCCCGGACGGCACCTTCACGCCAACCATCGACGGCGCGGAGGAACAGCTTCAACAGATCACCTGGGACCGTGCCCGCTCGATGTACGAGCATAACGGCGTGATTCCGGAACTGGTCAGCAAGCGGCTCGACCGGGAGCTTGGCTCGATCATCAAACACGGTTTCGCCGTTCTTTACATGATCGCGCAGAAGCTGGTTGCCAAAAGTGAAGCCGGCGGCTACAAGGTCGGTTCGCGTGGATCGGTGGGTTCTTCCTTTGTCGCCACGATGGCGGGTATCTCTGAAGTCAATCCCCTGCCGCCGCACTATTACTGCCCCAACTGCGGCTGGAGTGAATTTTTTACGAAAGGCGAAATTGGCTCCGGATTTGACCTGCAAAGCAAAGATTGTCCGGAATGTGGGACCCATTGCAAACAGGACGGCCATGACATCCCGTTCGAGACATTTCTTGGTTTTGACGGAGACAAGGCGCCCGATATCGACCTCAACTTCTCGGGCGAATACCAGTCGAACATCCACCGCTACACCGAGGAGCTGTTTGGCCCGACCCATGTTTTTAAGGCCGGAACCATCTCGACCGTGGCGGATAAGACCGCGTATGGCTATGTCAAAAAGTACGCGCAGGAGCGCGGGCTTGTGATGACCCGGGCGGAGGAGGAGCGTCTGACCATCGGCTGCACCGGCGTCAAGCGCACGACCGGGCAGCATCCGGGCGGCATGGTCGTCGTGCCGAGCAGCCATGAGGTATTTGACTTTACGGCGGTACAGCGTCCGGCGGACGACGCGACCTCCGAAATTACCACCACCCATTTCGACTTCCATTCGCTGCATGACACGATCCTCAAGCTCGACGAACTCGGGCACGATGTTCCGACCATGTATAAATATCTGGAGGACATGACCGGGCTGGATGTCAACGACATCCCGATGAACGACCCGGCGGTCATGAGCCTGTTTTTGTCCCCGGACGCGCTCGGCGTTACAGCCGAGGACATTGACTGCAACACCGGCACGCTCGGCATCCCGGAATTCGGTACCAATTTTGTGCGCGGGATGCTCATCGAGGCACAGCCAAAGAATTTTTCCGACCTGCTTCAGATCTCCGGCCTCAGCCACGGTACCGACGTCTGGCTCGGCAACGCACAGGAGCTCATCAAGAACAGAACCTGTACGATTTCCGAGGTTATCGGAACACGTGACAGCATCATGACCTACCTGCTCCATAAAGGCCTCGAGCCAAAGATGGCGTTTAAGATCATGGAAATCACCCGAAAGGGCAAAGCGCCGAAACTGCTGACTGAGGAGCACATCACCGCTATGAAGGAGCACGGAGTGCCGCAGTGGTACATCGACAGCTGTCTCAAAATCAAATACATGTTCCCAAAGGCACACGCGGCAGCTTACGATATCGCCTCAATCCGGCTTTGCTGGTTCAAGGTGCATAAGCCGCTCGAATTTTACGCGGTTATCTTCACAGTGCGCGGCGGAGACTTCGACGCGGAAGCGGCGGTCGGCGGCAAGGCGATGACCAAGCAGAAGATGCAGAACCTCCTGGCGCTCGGCAACGACCGCACCGCAAAGGATGAAGGCGTTTTAACCATGCTGCAGATCATCCACGAATGCCAGGCGCGCGGGATCAGCTTTTTGCCGGTCGACCTCTATAAATCCCACTACAATGTTTACGCGGTGGAGGATGGAAAAATCCGGCTGCCCTTTATGGCGCTGAAAGGGGTTGGAGAGGCGGCCGCCAAGAGCCTGTGGGAAACGGCCAAAAAGGAGGATTTCATTTCCGCGGACGATATTGCGAACCGTGCGGGAGTTTCCTCCGCAGTCATCGAGATGCTGCGCGGTGCGGGCGCACTGGGGGATCTGCCCGACACTTCGCAGGTTTCTTTCTTCTGAATCCTGTCCCAGCATTTTTGTGAATTTTCCGCAGGTTTCTTTGGTTATTCTGTTGACAAGAAAAGTTTATCATGTTATCATATTAGCATGATAAAGTGAAACGGCAACGGAGGCAAATATGAAGCAGTATAACAAAATCACACCGGATGGTACCCGCGACCTGCTCTTTGACGAATGTGTTCTGCGTGAAGCGGTGACCAGCCGGCTGACAGCAATGTTCCGCTCCCGCGGATACCGGCAGGTGATCACCCCGGCAATCGAGTTCTACGACGTTTTCACTTCGTCCGCGGCGCATTTTCCGCAGGAAAATATGTATAAGCTTTCCGATATCCACGGCCGGCTGATGGTTCTGCGCCCTGACTGCACCATCCCGATCGCGCGGCTGGTCGCGACCCGGCTGCAGAATGTCCCGATGCCGCTGCGGCTTTACTACAGCCAGAATGTCTACCGCGTTGAGCACGATCTGCGCGGAAAACGCAACGAGATCTTTCAGACCGGCGTCGAACTCATCGGCGCGAGCAGCCTGCGCAGCGATCTCGAAATTGTCGAGCTCGCCGCCGCCGGCCTTTCGGAGATCAGCGGGGAAGGCTATCGGATCGAGCTTTGCCACATCGGCTATTTCAAATCGCTCATCGACAGCCTGGACGCCTCCTTTGAGACGAAGGAGGAGATCCGTCAGTGCGTCGAGCAGAAGAACTACGCGGCGCTTGGAGAGCTGCTCGAGCAGTTTGACGGTAGCCGCGCGGCTGTGGCGCTCAAATACCTGCCGCGGCTCTTTGGCGGGGAGGAGGTCTTTGAAAAGGCCTATGAACTCTTCTCGGAGAACGGCGCGAACGAAAGCCTCGATTACCTCCGTACAATTTACGAGAATCTGCGTGAGCTCGGCCTTGCCGACCGGGTTATCATCGACCTTGGACTGGTAAACCAGGCCGAATATTACACCGGGATCATCTTCCGCGGCTACTTTGACGGAATTGGGGAACCGGTACTCTCGGGCGGCCGGTACGACAACCTGCTCGCCGAGTTTGGCGCGCCGCTTTCAGCAACCGGCTTCGCATTCAATGTCGATCCGGCCACTACGGTCATCGGAATGGTACCGCAGCAGCGCACTGATATTTTGGTTTTTTCGGACGATGGTCATCTTCCGCAGGCGATCAATTATATGAAATCGCTTATCCAAAACGGCCTTACGGTCGAACACTGTGTTTTCGACGAGTTCGACGCGGCGGTAGATTACGCGCGAAAGCGCGGCATCCGGCATCTGCATGTGGTGGACGACGAGATTGAAGCGCTCGACGTCGAAAAACTGTAAAGGGAGGGCATACATATGAAACCGATTCGGATTGCCCTCACTAAGGGCAGGCTGGAAAAAGACAGCGTTGAAATGTTTGAGAAGCTCGGCTATGACTGCACTGCGGTGCACGAAAAGGGCCGCAGGCTGATTTTGCCGGTCGTGGGCACCAACCTCGAGATTGTGCTTGCGAAGGCCGCGGACGTGGTGACTTACGTCGAGAACGGCGTCTGCGATATTGGTGTGGTTGGCAGGGACACGATTATGGAGAAGGGGGGGACCTTCTACGAGGTGGCCGACCTGGGGTTTGGAAAATGCCGGTTCGCGCTGGCGGTGCCGAAAGGGGTCGACTTCTATGAGGGCTATCACACCCGCTGTATCGCCTCAAAATATGTAAATGTGGCGCACGCCTATTTTGAAAAGAAAAATATGGATGTCAAGATCGTCAAAATCGAAGGCTCAGTTGAGCTGGCGCCGATCCTTGGGCTTTCGGACGCGATTGTCGACATTGTGGAAACCGGCACAACCCTCAAAGAGAACGGGCTGGTTATCGCGGAATATATTTCGGACATCAGCGCAAGGCTGATCGTCAACATTGCAAGCCTCAAACTGCGTAAGGCGGAGATCGAGCCGTTTATTACGCGGATTGAAGATTACCTGAAGGAGAGGGCTGACGCATGATCCAGGTCGTCAAGGCGGACGGAACCGCTGAAAAAGAGCTTCTCGCGTCGCTGCGCAGCCGCAGCGGTGAGGTTGATAAACGGGTCGCCGGGCAGGTCGCAACGATCATTGAGGACGTAAAACAAAAAGGCGACGCGGCGGTGCGGGATTACACCCTGCGCTTCGACGGACACTGCCCCGATCTTTTTGAAGTTGACCGCGAGGTGATCAACGATGCGCTTTCGCAGGCCGACGAGGAATTCGTTTCTTCGCTTCTCAATGCGATGGAGAACATCGCGGCTTTCCATCAGAAACAGAAGCAGCAGAGCTTTATCGACGCCCAGCCAAACGGCGTCATTCTGGGGCAGCGTATCCGCGGGCTTGCCCGCGTGGGGCTCTATGTGCCGGGCGGAACGGCGGCCTATCCATCATCGGTGCTGATGAACTGTGTCCCGGCAAAAATTGCAGGGGTCGGGGAGATCATCATGGTCACGCCGCCACGCAAAGATGGCACGCCGAATCCGGACATCCTTGTCGCGGCGGCGATTGCCGGGGTGGACCGGGTGTTTCTGATGGGCGGCGCACAGGCTGTGGCGGCGCTCGCATTCGGCACCGAAAGCGTGCCAAAGGTCGATAAGATCGTCGGGCCGGGAAATATCTACGTCGCAACCGCGAAAAAGCTGCTTTACGGCGTGGTGGATATCGACATGATCGCCGGGCCGAGTGAAATCCTCGTGATGGCGGATGAAACCGCGAACCCGGTCTATCTGGCGGCCGATATGATGAGCCAGGCGGAACACGACGTGCTGGCATCTTCGATCCTGCTCACCACGAGCGGACGGATCGCAAATGATACCGTCGCGGAGATCGAGCGCCAGATAAAAGAGCTCTCGCGGGCAGAGATTGTCCGCAAATCATTGGAGACCTACGGCGCGGTGATCGTCTGCCGCAGTATCGACGAGATGGTTGCGCTGGCAAATGAGCTTGCGCCGGAGCATCTCGAGGTCATGCTGGAAAACCCATTTGAATATATCGGGAAGCTTGACAACGCGGGCAGCGTATTTCTCGGGCAATACGCCCCGGAACCGCTGGGCGACTATTTTGCCGGACCGAACCATGTCCTGCCGACCTCCGGCACGGCGCGGTTCTTCTCGCCGCTTGGGGTGGACAGTTTTATCAAAAAATCGAGCTATATCTACTACACGGCCGACGCGCTCTGCCAGGCGAAGGATGACATTGTGCGCATCGCGGAGCGTGAACAGCTCACCGCCCATGCGAATTCGATCAAAGTGAGGTTTTCCTGATGTACGAACTGCCGGAAAAGCTGAAAAATCTGACGCCTTACGCGCCGGTCACGGGGCAGTACCGAATCCGGCTTGACGCGAATGAAAGTTATCTGACTGCACCGGGCTGGCTGCGGCAGGAACTTGCCGCGGCGATTGAGAAGCTTGATTTCAACCGCTACCCGGACCCTTATACAGTTGAACTCTGCCAAAAGTTTGCGGATTTTTTTGACGTCCTGCCGTCGCAGGTGGTTGCGGGCAACGGTTCGGATGAACTCATTGGTCTGATCGTTTCCTCGTTTACCTCCACCGGTGAGGATATGGTGGTGGTCAACCCGGACTTTTCAATGTATTCATTTTACGCGCAGATGAACGGCGTCAGAGTACATACCTTCCAGAAGCCGGAGCTTGCGCTCGACGCGGACGCGCTGATTGCCTTTGCCAAAGAGCGGGCCGCAAAGCTTGTGGTCCTTTCGAACCCCTGCAATCCGACTTCGCTCGCCGCCTCGCAGGCGGATGTGCTCAAAATCGTGGAGGAGCTGTCCGACCGGCTGGTTGTAATCGACGAAGCGTATATGGATTTCGCAGAAGGCTCGATTCTGCGGATCGCACCGCGGCATGACAATCTGATTGTCCTCAAGACCTGTTCAAAAGCGTTTGGCATGGCTGCAATCCGGCTTGGCTTCGCGGTCGCGGGGACACAGATCACCCTTGCGCTCAAGGCGGCCAAGTCGCCTTACAATGTAAACAGCATGACCCAGGCGGCGGGCTGTGTCCTGCTGAGCCATCCGGATTATCTGCGGGGTTGCACCGAACAGATTAAGACGTCCCGCACCGAACTTTATCAGAAGATTCTTGCGCTTGCCAAAGAAAAAGCAGAGATTCTGGAGGTGGCCGACACCTGCGCGAACTTCGTCTTTTTGCAGATGCTGGACGCGCGCCGGGTGTTTGACGCGCTGAGTGCGCGCGGAATCATCGTGCGGCTCATGGCTCCTCGCCTGCGTATTACGGCAGGCACGGCCGAGGAAAACCGGGAGGTCGTCGGGGCCTTGCGGGAGATTTTAGACTGAAAACAGGAGGAAACCAGTATGCGGGAATGCACCATCCACCGGAAAACCAATGAAACGGACATCACGCTCTCGCTGAACCTCGATGGGAGCGGGAATTTTGCCGGTACGAGTGGGATTGGCTTTTTTGATCACATGCTGCACGCGTTCGCGGTGCACGGCGGATTCGATCTTGCGCTCACCATGGCTGGAGACTTGGAAGTGGACTGCCATCATTCGGTCGAGGATTTGGGTATTGTGCTCGGACAGGCGTTTGCGCAGATTCTTTCGGACAAAGGCGCCATCGCGCGTTATGGCAGCTTTGTGCTTCCGATGGATGAAGCCTTGGCTTTTTGTGCGCTCGATATTAGCGGCCGGGCCTTTTTGGTGTTTGACTGTGTCTTTCAAAACCCGCAGGTTGGTGCGTTTGACTGCTGTATGACAGGGGAATTTTTCCGGGCGTTTGCGATGAATGGGGGAATCACCCTGCATATCAAGGTGCCCTACGGGGAGAATGACCACCATAAGATCGAGGCGGTATTCAAGGCTGCAGCGCATGCGCTCAAAGCAGCGGTGACGCCGCGGGAAGGCGGGGTCCTCTCCTCGAAGGGAGTTTTGTAAGATGATTGCGATCATTGATTACGGAGCGGGAAATCTTTTCAGCGTCAAAAACGCGCTTGATTTTATTGGCGCGGAAAGCTGTATCACCGCGAAAGCAGAGGAGCTTGCAAAGGCAGACGGCTTGATTTTGCCGGGGGTGGGCGCCTTCCCGGACGCGATGAAACGGCTGACGGCGACCGGTCTCGTTCCGGTCATCCGGGAGCAGGCACAAAAAAAGCCGCTGCTCGGCATCTGCCTTGGAATGCAGATGCTGTTTGAGAAGGGGCATGAATTCGAAACGTGCGATGGACTAGGCCTTATTCCGGGCGACGTTCGGTTGATCGAAGCGGCGGGGCTCAAAATTCCGCACATGGGCTGGAACGATTTGACCGTTCTCAACCCCTGTGAACTGGTCGCAGACGTGAAAGAGGGCGATTACGTCTATTTCGTCCACTCCTACCGCGCTGATACAGCGGATGAAAACATCTCCTGTTACACCGTCTATGGGGAACGCATCCCGGCACTAGTGCACCGGGGAATGGTTTACGGCGCGCAGTTTCATCCTGAGAAAAGCGGCGCTGTCGGCATCCAGATGCTGAGAAATTTTGCGAGGTTGTGCCAATGATTATCTTACCAGCAATCGACATCAAGGACAAAACCTGCGTACGGCTTGTGCGCGGCGACTTTGCGACCGCGCACAAAGTTGCGGAGGACCCGTTCGAAACCGCTGCCGGCTTTCGGGCGGCGGGCGCTTCATGGATTCATATGGTCGATCTCGACGGGGCCAAAACCGGCGGCGCGGCGAATGCGGGGATCTTTCTGCGTGTCGCGCGGGAGTCGGGCCTCAGGGTGGAACTCGGCGGCGGCATCCGCAGCATGGACACCATCGCTTATTATCTTGAAAATGGAGTTTCCCGCATCATTCTGGGCTCGGTGGCAGTGAAGGACCCCGCTCTTGTGAAAGAGGCTGCCCAAGCTTACGGCGAAAAAATTGCGGTTGGGATCGACGCGAAAAACGGCATGGTCGCCACCGAAGGCTGGCTCGACACAAGCGATGTGAACTACATCGATCTTGCGAAGGCGATGGAGCAGGCCGGTGTTCAGACCATCATCTTCACGGACATCTCAAAGGATGGGACGCTTGAAGGTCCAAATCTTGAACAGTTGCAACGGATTAACGCTTCCGTATCCTGTAAGATCATTGCGAGCGGCGGGATCAAGGATATTTTGGATATCAGTGCATGTAAAGATTTGGGACTTTACGGAGTGATCTGCGGAAAATCCATCTATTCCGGAAGCCTTAGGCTTCCGGAAGCGATTGAAGTGGCAGGTGATCAGCAGTGTTAGCAAAACGGATCATCCCATGCCTTGATGTGCGGGATGGAAAGGTCGTCAAAGGAGTCAATTTCGTCGGCATCAAGGAGGTCGGCGACCCGGTCGAATGCGCGATCGAGTACGACCGGCAGGGAGCGGATGAGATCACCTTTCTCGACATTACCGCGACCCATGAGGGCCGCAGCACAATGATCGACGTGGTACGAAACACCGCCAAAAACGTATTTGTACCGCTTACAGTGGGCGGCGGAATCCGCACAGTGGAGGATTTTCGCGATATCCTGCGGGCAGGAGCTGATAAAATTTCAGTAAATTCCGCCGCGGTGCGCAATCCCCGGCTCATCCGCGAGGCCGCCGACCGGTTCGGCAGCCAATGCGTCGTGGTTGCGATCGACGCGCGCAGGAGTCCGGACGGGAACTTCACCGTCGTGGTAAATGGCGGCAGAATCGACATGCGTATCGACGCGGTCGAATGGGCCAAAAACTGCGAACGGCTCGGCGCGGGGGAGATCCTGCTCACCTCAATGGATACCGATGGCTGCAAGAACGGTTTCGACATCGAATTGACCAATGCGGTTACCGAAGCGGTTTCCATCCCGGTCATCGCATCTGGAGGCTGCGGAACGCTCGAACATTTTTCGGAGGTGTTTGAACAGACCGGCGCGGACGCGGCGCTTGCGGCGTCGCTTTTCCATTTTCGGGAACTGACTGTCGAGCAGGTGAAAGCACACCTTGCGGCGCATGATATCCCGGTCAGGAGGTAAACTATGAAGGATTTGGACCGTTATTTCGCAAAATCGGCGCTGATCCCGGCGGTCGTGCAGGAAGCCGGTACCGGAGAGGTTCTGATGCTCGCCTACATGAACCGCGAGAGTCTGCAAAAAACCTATGAAACCGGCTACACCTGGTTTTACAGCCGTTCACGGCAGGAACTCTGGAATAAGGGTGCGACTTCCGGATATCTGCAAAAGGTGGTTGATCTGCGCGCCGATTGCGATGACGATACACTGCTCGTCACAGTTGTTCAGACGGGCAATGCCTGCCACACCGGAGCGCACAGCTGCTTTTACAAAGAGATTTGGGAGGAAACAAAGCCATGACTGATGTAGTGAAAGGCCTTTATGAAGTGGTTCAGGATCGCCGCGACCATCCGCAGGAGGGTTCTTACACCTGCTATCTGTTCGAGAAAGGGATCGACAAGATCCTGAAAAAGGTGGGGGAAGAGTGCAGCGAGGTGATCATTGCCGCCAAAAACCGCAAGAACGATGACACCGCCGAGGAGATCTGCGATCTGATCTACCATCTGCTGGTGATGATGGCTGAGCAAGACATCCCGCTTGAACAGGTCGAAGAGATCCTGGAGGCACGCCGCCAAAAGATCGGCAACCTCAAACAGTTCCACGAGAGTGACCACAACACCTGACTGAAAAGCATAAAAGGACCCGCAACTGTAGTTGCGGGTCCTTTTCAATTTTATATGATCAGTCGGCCTTGACCTGGAACGCTTTTTCAAGCGCGCCGACCGCCTCGTTACAGCAGGCCTGCGGGACCAGCAGGGAGATTTCCACCTCGCCGGTCGAGATGAGGGTCAGCTCCGCGTTGGCATCAGCGACAGCGGTGATTGCGGCGGCGGCGACACCGTACATTTCGCGCATCTCTTCGCCGTAAAGCTGAATCTTGCAGTTGCCGTTCGAGACCATCGGTTTGAAGTCGGCATGGGTCTCGCAGAATTTGTTGACCAATCCCAGGACTTCCACCAACTGGTTTGCAAGCAGGGTGAAGGAGATATCGATATAATGTCCCTGCGGTGCGGTCTGGCTGATCATATCAAGGTTTACCTTGACATTTGCAAGCCCTGTAAAGATGGTAGAGAGCAGTTTCGGGTCGTTTGGAACCTTGTGGAAGGTCACAAGGGCAACATCCTCCACAATGGAAATTTTAGAAACGCCATTCATATGGACACATCCTTTCTATCAAACGATATCACCCATGTTGTAAAGTCCGGCCTGCTTGCCGCAGAGGAAGAGCGCCGCATTGAGCGCGCCGACGGCAAACACCCCTTTGCTGGCGGCTGAATGGGAGAGGGTCAAGATCTCGTCGTGACCCGCAAAAAGGATCTCATGCTCGCCGACAATCGTTCCGCCGCGCACCGCGTGGATACCGATCTCATTTTTTGCACGTTTACGGCGGTAGGCGTGGCGGTCATAAACATACTGGGATGGCTCATCGAGCACACCGGAGATCGCATCTGCAAGCATCAGGGCAGTGCCGCTTGGGGCGTCGATCTTCTGGTTGTGGTGTTTTTCGATGATTTCAATATCAAACTGCCCACCCAGGACTGCGGCCGCCTTTTTTGCAAGCTCTGCCAGCAAGTTTACGCCAAGCGACATGTTTGCTGTAAAAAAGAGCGCGACCTCGTTCGATTTTTCCCGGATCAGCGCGGTCTGTTCGGCGGAAAGGCCGGTCGTAGCGATCACGGCCGGGATCTTCTTCTGTACCGCGTATTCGAGCAGCGGCGAAAGCGCGCTCGGATGAGAAAAATCGATGATAACGTCGGCATCAACCGAGCAATCCGACGGTATGGTAAAGACGGGGAACGCGTCGAGCGCCTTCCCGGTGATGTCGATGCCCGCGACAATGGTACAGTCGTCCCGTTCCCTTGCGCATTCGGCGATCATCCGCCCCATCTTTCCATTGCAGCCTGATAAAATGATCCGTTTCATTTGAACCTCCAGCGCTTTGGCGCCTTTTTTAGATGAGTTTTGCGTCCCGCATCGCTTTTTCGAGCAATTGTTTATTCGCATCGGAGAGGTCGACAAGCGGCAGCCGGCAACGTCCAGCCTTCCAGCCAAGCAGGTTCATCGCTTCTTTGACCGGGATTGGATTCACGTCGCAGAAAAGCGCGTTTATAAGCGGCATCAGCCCGATCTGCAGGTCAGCGCTTTCCTTGATCTTGCCGTCGAAATAGAGCCGGCAAATGTCATGGGTTTGGCGCGGCGCGACGTTCGAGAGCACCGAGATGACGCCCTTGGCGCCAAGCGACAGGAACGGGACAATCTGGTCGTCGTTGCCGGAATAGACATCGAGTTCGTCTCCGCATAGATGGCGGGTATTGGCAAGCGCGGAAAGGTCGCCGTTCGCTTCCTTGACCGCAACGATATTCGGATGCTTCGCAAGTTCCTGATAGGTCTTAGGCTGGATATTCACGCCGGTACGGCTCGGGACGTTATAAAGGATGACCGGTAGGTCGGTGGCGTCCGCCATTGTGCAAAAATGACGGATGAGGCCCGCCTGTGAAGTCTTGTTGTAATAGGGGGTGACATGCAGCAGCGCGTCTGCGCCGGCCTGTTTGGCTTCCTTTGAGAGCCACAGGGCATAATCGGTATGGTTGCTTCCGACACCTGCAACGACCGGTACGCGGCCGGCAGTGTGCTCCACGGCAAAGCGGATGGCTTCGACATGTTCGTCATCAGTGAGGGTGGAGGCTTCGCCGGTGGTACCGACGATGACAATCGCGTCGGTGCCGTTTGCAACCTGGTCGTCGATCAGTCTGCCGAGCTCCGGCCAGTTGATCGAGAGATCCTCGTTCATCGGCGTGATGATTGCGACGCCCGCGCCGGTAAATATGGTTTTCTTCATATCGGATCAATCCTTCCTGAAAATAAGAGAGGTGGTGGTCAGTCAAGCCAGCCTTTCGCCGCAAGCAGCTCGGCCAGCAGCACACCGCCGCCGGCGGCGCCGCGCAGGGTGTTGTGTGAGAGGCACACGAACTTATAGTCGTACTGGGTATCTTCGCGCAGGCGGCCGATCGAAACAGCCATTCCGTTTTCGAGCATCCGGTCAAGTTTGGTCTGCGGGCGGTTATCCTCTTCAAAGTAGTGCAGGAACTGTTTCGGCGCGCTCGGAAGGCCAAGCTTCTGCGGAGCGCTCGCAAAGGAAGCCCATTTTTCCTTGATCTCCTCGATGGTGGGCTTTTTATCGAAGCTGACGAATACTGCCGCCATATGGCCGTCGGTGCAGGCCACGCGCAGGCACTGCGCGGTGATCGAAGGAGAGGCGACCGGTACAATTTCATCGTTTTCGATCTGTCCCCAGATTTTGAGCGGTTCCTTCTCGCTTTTTTCCTCTTCGCCGCCGATATAGGGGATAACGTTGTCGACCATCTCCGGCCAGGTTTCAAAGGTTTTTCCGGCGCCGGAAATCGCCTGATAGGTACAGACCAGCGTTTTGGTGACGCCAAAATCGGCCAGCAGCGGATGCAGCGCGGGGACATAGCTCTGCAGCGAGCAGTTCGATTTGACGGCGATGAAGCCGCGTTTGGTGCCAAGCCGTCTGCGCTGCGCCGGGATGATCTCGGCGTGCGCGTCGTTGATCTCAGGGATAATCATCGGAACATCCGGTGTAAAGCGGTGCGCGGAGTTATTGGAGATGACCGGGCATTCCGCTTTGGCGTAGGCTTCTTCGAGCGCGCGGATTTCGTCCTTCTTCATGTCGACCGCACAGAAGACAAAATCCACCTTCGCCGCGACCGCTTTCACATCGGAAGCATCCATCACGATCATCTTTTTGACGGCCTCGGGGATCGGGGTAGCCATTGCCCAGCGTTTCCCGACCGCTTCCTCGTAGGATTTTCCGGCCGAACGCGGGGAAGCCGCGACCGCGACCAGATGGAACCACGGATGATTTTCGAGCAGGGATATAAACCGCTGGCCAACCATCCCGGTTGCACCGACAACTGCGACTTTAAACTCTTTCATGATATGACAAATCCTTTCATTTGGAAATTATGCATAGTACCTGTTAAGCAGCTTTCCAAGGCGTTTGAGCCCTTCCTCGATCCTTTCATAGGGAACGTTCGAAAAGCTTAGCCGGATATGATGGGGCTGATCCTGATTAGCATAGAAGGAGGTTCCGGACAAAAACGCGACCTTTTCCTCTTTTGCCGCGCACAGGAGCAGTTCATCGCTTGTGGGACCCTTCTGCGGCAGGTCAAGCCAGTAGAAGAACCCGCCCTGCGGTTTTTGATAATGAACCGAAGCGGGGAAGTATTCCTTCATGCAACGGTCCATCAGATCGTTGCGGGCGCCGTAAATCTCACGGACACGCGCGATATGGTCATTCCAGTCCACCTGCTGGAGAAATTCTTCCGCAATCAGCTCATTGAAGGAGCTGCACTGCAAATCGGACATCTGCTTTGCCAAAATGATCTTCGCCCGGATATCCTCCCGTGCGATCACATACCCCAAGCGCAAGCCGGGACAAAAGATTTTAGAGAAGGTCCCCAGATAGATCACAAACCCTTTTTCGTCAAAGCTCTTGATTGACGGGTAGGCTTCGCCATTGTAGCGCAGTTCCCCGTAAGGGTTATCCTCTACAACCGGGATCTCGTACCGCGCGGCAAGCTCCGCCAGTTTTTTACGTTTCTCGACACTCATGGTCACACCGGTCGGATTCTGGAAATCCGGAATGGTATAGATCATTTTTACATCTGGAATTTCGCACAGCGCCTTTTCGAGCGCCTGCAAATTCATGCCATCAGCGTCCAGCGGAATCCCCACGCATTTTGCCTGAAAACTGTGAAAGACGTTGAGCGCGCCGACATAGCTTGGATTTTCGCAGAGCACCACGTCGCCGGGATTGAGGAAAATCTTCGCGGAGAAATAGATGCCCTGCTGGGAACCGGAGGTCAGGGTGATATCGTCCGGCGAGGCCTTGGTTTTGGTGTGGGAGGCAAGCGCGCAGATCTGCGCGCGGAAGCTGGAAAAACCTTCGGTATCGCTGTACTGAAAAGCGCGAACTTTGTCATTCGCAAGCACCCGCTCAATCGACGATTGGATCATCGCAAAGGGGAAGGAGGACTCCTCCGGTTTACCGGCCGAAAAAGAGATCATATCCGGCTGATCAAACAGCTTGTTGCGGATGGCCGATGGCACAAAATATTGCGTACATTCAGAAAATTGCAGCATGTAAATCCTCCTGTCTAAAAATATACGCCTGTTTTACGTCCGATAAGCTTCCTTTACAATAATAAAAAAACCGGTTGAAAACCGGCGTTGATTGCAATATAATAGAGTAGTTATCGTGATGGGCACGGAAACGCACGATCCATCCGCACATACCGCATGCCACCACCCATAGCCCTCCATCATAGTCCAATGATGACAGTCACACGCCTTTTCGACTGTGTGCCCAGGAAGTACGCCCGCCAACGGCGCCAACCTTCGGCGTCTGACCCTTTCACACGGCTTTTTACGACCTGGCAGTCTGAAGTCCCTGTTACTGATGAAAGACGCGCCTCTACCGGTTTGGCTTATTATTGATTATATTATCATTTAGCCCCGCTTATGTCAATAAAATTAGGAGGTTCACCGCAATAAACTGGTGAATTGTACAGATATTTGGAGGAAGAGATGAAAAAATCCGACTTTTTTTTCGACCTGCCGCCGGAACTCATCGCACAGACGCCGATTGAGCCGCGCGACCACAGCCGCATGCTGAAGCTCAGCCGCAAAACCGGAGAGATTGAGCACCGCTGTTTCCGCGATGTGATTGATTACCTGGAACCGGGCGATACGCTGGTTGTAAACACTTCCCGCGTCATTCCGGCGCGGCTTTACGGCCACAAGGAGCAGACCGGTGCCGCTATGCAGTTTTTACTGCTGGAGCAGAAGGAAAAGGACATCTGGGAGGTTCTGGTGAAGCCTGGCAAGAAAGCCAAAACCGGTTCCCGGTTTGTGTTTGGAGAGGGGCTGCTCACCGGGGAAATTCTCAGCACCGTCGAGGGCGGAAACCGCCTCGTAAAAATGCATTACGAAGGGGACAGCATCTATCCGGTGCTCGAAAAGATCGGCCAGATGCCGCTGCCGCCATACATCACCGAGACGCTCAGGGATAACGAACGTTATCAGACCGTCTATTCCAATCAGCTCGGTTCAGCCGCGGCGCCGACTGCGGGGCTGCACTTCACCAATGAGCTGCTCGACCGCATCCGCGCCAAAGGCGTCAACGTGACCGACGTGATCCTGCACGTTGGCCTTGGGACCTTCCGTCCGGTCAAGGTGGACGAGATCACCGATCACCATATGCACGCGGAACACTACCACCTGCCCAAACACACCGCCGACCTGATCAATGAAACAAAGCGCAAGGGGAAACGGGTGATTGCGGTTGGAACGACGAGCTGCCGCACATTGGAATCGGTCGCTTCAAAGTTTGGTGAGATCCGAGAGGATGACGACGATACCAGCATTTTCATTTATCCAGGCTATGAATTCAAGGTACTCGACGGGCTCATTACCAACTTCCATCTGCCGGAAAGCACGCTCATCATGCTGGTTAGCGCATTTGCGGGTTACGAGCATGTGATGGAAGCATATAAAACCGCGGTAGCCGAACAATACCGGTTCTTCAGCTTCGGTGACGCGATGCTGATACTATGAGGAGGAAACAGATTGTATACGCTTTTAAAGCAGGAAGGCAACGCCCGGCGCGGCACCTTTGAAACGGTGCACGGCACCGTACAGACCCCGGCGTTCATGAACGTGGGAACCTCGGCCGCGATCAAAGGCGGGATTTCATCGATCGACCTGGTGGAGCTCAAATGCCAGGTCGAGCTCTGCAACACTTACCATCTGCATGTGCGCCCGGGGGACGATGTCATCCGCGCGATGGGCGGGCTGCACAAATTTATGAACTGGCACCGTCCGATTCTCACCGACAGCGGCGGTTTTCAGGTTTTTTCACTTGCAAAGCTGCGCCGCATCAAGGAGGAAGGCGTCACCTTTGCCTGCCATCTCGACGGCAAGCGGATCTTTATGGGACCTGAAGAGAGTATGCGCATCCAGTCGAACCTTGCGTCAACCATCGCAATGGCGTTCGATGAGTGCATAGAAAACCCCGCGCCTTACGATTACACCGCCCGTTCCATCGAGCGCACCACCCGGTGGCTCATCCGCTGCCAGGCGGAAATGGCGCGCCTCAACGCGCTGCCTGACACATTGAATCCGCATCAGCTCCTGTTTGGGATCAACCAAGGCTCAACTTACGCCGACCTGCGCATTCGGCATATGCAGCAAATTGCCAAACTCGGGCTTGACGGTTACGCAATCGGTGGTTTGGCGGTTGGTGAGACCGCGCAGGAGATGTATGATACGATCGATGCGGTCGAACCGTATATGCCGAAGGACAAGCCCCGTTACCTGATGGGCGTCGGGACGCCGGTCAACATTCTGGAGGGGGTTTACCGCGGCATCGATCTGTTCGACTGCGTCATGCCCTCGCGAAACGCGCGGCACGGGACGCTTTTCACCTGGGAAGGTATCCGGATCATGCACAATGAAAAATACAAGCTGGACGACCGTCCGGTCGACGAGCACTGCGGCTGCCCGGTCTGCCGCAACCATACCCGCGCCTATCTGCGGCACCTGTTCCGGACGGGCGAAATCCTTGCTGCGCGGCTCGGGGTCATGCATAACCTCTACTTCTATAACACTCTGATGGAAAAGATCCGCGAAGCGCTTGATAACGGTACCTACGAGGAATTTTACCGGCATTGGGTGCCGATCTTGGGGCGGCGCATTTAAGTTCTTGTTAAAGTACAGGCTAAATTCCCAAAAAGGCTTGCAATAACGGGACGAAAACAGTATAATATTATTCGTATCTTTCCCGCTTTGGAATATTTTTTGGAGGTATCAAAATGGACCAACAGACTTCCGCGACCCTTATGAGTTTTGTTCCGCTGATCCTGATCTTCGTGGTGTTTTACTTCATGCTGATCCGGCCGCAGAAAAAACGTGAAAAAGAAACCCAGGCAATGCGCTCCAACCTTGATGTGGGCGATGAGATCGTGACCGTCGGCGGCATCGTCGGAATCATCGTTTCGGTGAAGGATGACACCCTGGTGATCGAAACCGGTTCCGATCGGAGCAAAATCCGCATCACCCGCTGGGCGGTTCAGGCAAATGTCACGCCGAAGGAGCCTGCGGACAAGCCTGCTGCAAAGTAAGAAACTGACAATTGGAACTGGTATAATGGGCGTTCGCTTTGAATACTCTTGTACAAAAGGGGGAATCAGAGTGAAACAACCCGATATCCATGGTGCCAAACGCTTTATCCGGCCGATCACTTATGGGATTCTTTGCGGTGCTACAGCATGTTTCCTGCTCCTGATCATCATGTCGATCCTCATGAGTTTTAAGGATATCCCACAGTCGGCCGTCTCCTTGATCTCCACGCTGACCTTTGTCTGCGGCGGCTTTGTTGCCGGACTCGCTGCGTCGTCCTTTTCCAGGGAAAAGGGGATGTTTCTCGGCCTTTGCTGCGGGCTTTGCCTGTTTCTTGTGCTGTCGCTCGCGAGCCTCGCGGTGGACGGCTCCGGATTCGGGATGGTTGCTTTGACCAAATTGATTGCGGTGCTGTTTGCCGCGGCAATCGGCGGGGTCATCGGGGTGAACCGTAAAAAAAAGTTCAAATGAATTGAAATTCAAAAATGATTGTGGTAAAATAATACCTAAGATCATGAATGAAATGGGGTAAAACCGATGAAACACGTAAAGACCATTAATCAGGCCAATTTGAAAGCTTCTGCTGTCAAGGGCGGTTGCGGCGAATGCCAGGCTTCCTGTCAGTCCGCCTGCAAAACTTCCTGCACAGTGGCCAACCAGAAGTGCGAAAACAAGAACAAGTAATTTTGGTCTACTGATTTTTAGGGCAGTCGCACGACTGCCCTATTTATTTGCTTGATATTGGAGAGAGAATATTGATACATAAGTATAAACTTTACGGCTATAACATCGTGCTTGATGTCAACAGCGGCGCCGTCCATGTGGTGGACGACCTGTTTTATGACCTGATCGACGGGCTTGGCGAGGATCTGCCGGAAAAATGCCCGCAGGAATTGCTGTCCAGATTTTCAGATAAATATCCTGCCGATGAAATTTTGGAAACCTACGCGGAAATCGTGGACCTGCATAAAAAGGATCAGCTCTTCTCCACGGATGATTACGATCAGTTCGCCAAGATGATGGTGCCCTCGCCGGTCAAAGCGATGTGCCTGCATATCGCGCACGACTGCAACCTGCGCTGCAAATATTGTTTTGCCGATACTGGTGAGTATATGGGCCACCGGCAGCTGATGTCCTTCGAAGTCGGAAAGGCCGCGATTGACTATCTCATCAAGCATTCCGGCGGGCGGCACAATCTGGAGCTCGACTTTTTTGGCGGGGAACCGCTGATGAACTTTGATGTCGTTCGGCAGGTGGTGGAATATGCCCGTTCACAGGAGAAGGCATATAACAAATTGTTCCGCTTTACCATCACCACCAACGGCGTGTTGCTCGATGATGCCAAGATCGATTTTATCAACAGGGAGATGTCGAACGTCGTCCTGTCGATTGACGGGCGCAAAGAGGTCAACGACCGGGTTCGTTCGCGCGTGGACGGCAGCGGATGCTATGACAGCATCATGCCGAAATTCCAGCGTTTGGTGGAAAAACGGGTAGGGAACGAGCCGTTCGACCAGTATTATGTCCGCGGCACCTTCACCAAGTATAACAAGGACTTCGCCAACGACGTGCTGCATTTAAACGATATGGGCTTCGATCAGATTTCGGTCGAGCCGGTTGTGGCAGACCCCAAGGAGCCATACGCGCTCACCGAAGCGGATCTGCCGGAGGTTTTTGCCGAGTACGAGCGGCTTGCAAAAATTATGATCGACCGTCATGGAAGCGGC